>Ga0066709_100001476_pt1 | contig 15606 bp, 10 predicted proteins | sample GraSoiAngelo_158_FD_79665 | JGI IMG/M metagenome (GOLD analysis project Ga0066709, IMG submission 79665) | Grasslands soil microbial communities from the Angelo Coastal Reserve, California, USA - 14_1009_16_30cm | ecosystem: Environmental > Terrestrial > Soil > Grasslands | place: USA...
CGATGCCACGGCGATCGCGATCTCGCCGAACGTCTCGCCGCCGACGCCGAAGATCCCCTGCAGCATCGCGGCGTGGGTCTCGACCACCACGCCCTCGCCGGGGATGATGTCGGCGACGACGCCGCGCACGTAGGCGTTGACCTCGACCGGGATCGGGGGCTCGCGCAACAGGAGCTGGCCGGTGACGGCCGACAGGCTCTCGAGCCTGCCCTTGACCGGCGCGGTCGCGGTGTTGCGCATCAGGCCGAACAGGCTCTTGGCCGAGGCGATCACCTCGCTGGCCTCGACGGCCGTTCCCAGCGGATGGTGCAGCGCGGCGGCGGCGCGCGCGGGATCGATCGCCAGCCGGGCGGCGAGGTTCACGATGTGGACGTTGCCGGGCAGCTCGGTCCGCGCCACGACCGTTTTGGCCTCGACGCGGTCGCCGCATGCCACCAGGACGTCGCCCTTGAGCGGCAGCCGCCGCTCGCGCCTCACAATCGCGTGGTCGGTGATCCTGAGGCCGGGAGTGTAGGCGTGCGACACCTCACACCTCCCGCGGGTACATGCCCAGCGCGCGGTTCCATGCCTTGAGCCGCGCGATGCGATGCGCGGGATCCGCGGGCAGCTCGAACGGCCGCCGGCCGCGCGTGTCGACGATCAGCCCCACGACGCCGCCCTTGACCGGCGCCTGGATCGCGCGCCCCTTGCCCGCGCCCAGGTCGAAGCCGCGCTCGGGCGTGGCGACGAGCTCCACCTCCGCCTCCGGCGGCAGCGGCAGCAGCATGAGCTCGCCGGACGGCACCGCGTGCTCGACTGGCTTCTGGCCGGGAGCCGTGAGCGCCACGCGCATGCAGGCGTGCCCGTGGCGCCCGCTCCCGATCGGGGCCAGCACCGCCCCGAGCCGGATGAGGCAGTCGCGCTCGAACACCTCGGTCGCCGCCTGCTCGTGCACGGTGGACAGCACCCCGAGCTGCGGCGCCATGAAGATGCTGTCGACGGCGAGGTGCGTGAGGCCCTCGGGCAAGAACGCGTCGATCATCATCAGCGCCGACTGCACCCGCCGTGGCGCGTGCGACAGCACGCCGCCCGAGCCCACGAGCAGCCCCAGCTCCACGAGGTTGACGAGCGAGGAGCCGCTCTCGCTCTGCGCCACGATGTCGGAGATGGTGCGCTGGGTCTGCACCCCCTTGAGCCCCACCGCGAGCGCCTTGTGCTGCTCGAACGCGAGCCGCAGCGCCTCCCGGGCGATGGCCTGCTCGATCACGAGGTCCTCCAGGCTCTGCGGAATCGTCGTCGGGCGGATCATCTTGTTCTTGATCCGGTTCCGCAGCTCGACCTCGTCGACCGGGAACGGCACCCAGCGCAGGATGTTGTCGATTCCGGCTTCGGCCATGACGTTCGAGACGGAATAGCTCATGCCGAGGTTGGCGGACACCGTGCGGTTGAACACGCCTTGAAACACCGAGAACACGTCGGTGGTGGCGCCGCCGATGTCCACCCCCACGACCGCGATCCGATCGCGGCTTGCGACCTTCTCGATGATCAGCCCCACCGCGCCGGGCGTCGGCATGATCGGCACCGGCGACCACGTCATGAGCTTCCCGTAGCCGGGGGCGTGCGCCATGACGTGCTCCATGAACAGCTCATGGATCGCGTCCCGCGCCGGCCTCAGGTTCTCGCGCTCGAGCGTCGGCCTCAGGTTCGGCACCACGCTGAGCGCGGTGCGGGCCTCCAGGCACTCGCGCACGACGCCTTGCGCGGCCTGGTTCCCGGCGAAGATCACCGGCAGCTCGTAGCCCGTGCCGAGCCGCGCCTTGGGATCGGCCGCCACCAAGATCTCCGCCATCTCGGCGACGTGCCTCACGTCCCCGCCGTCGGTGCCGCCCGACAGCAGGATCATGTCGGGACGGAGCTGCCGCAGGCGCCGGATCTTCTCGTAGGGACGCCGGCCGTCGTTCAGTGCGATCACGTCCATCACGATCGCGCCCGCCCCCAGCGCCGCGCGCTGGGCGCTCTCGCCCGTCATCTGCAGCACGAGGCCGGAGACCGTCATCTGCAGCCCGCCGCCGGCGCTCGAGGTGGACACGTACAGGTCGACGCCGCCGTCGCCGCGCTGCGGCGTCATGATGCTCTCGCCGTCCAGGATCCTGCGCCCTGTGAGCTCTTCCACCTCCCGCACGGCGTTGAGCACGCCGCGCGTCACGTCCTCGAACGGAGCCTCGACCGTGGTCGGCGCCTCGCCGCGCCCGACCATCCGATAGCCCTCGTCGCGCTTCTCGATCAGGATGGCCTTCGTCGTGGTAGACCCGCAGTCGGTGGCGAGAATCGACTTGATGTGCTCGGGCCGGATCTCCATTCGCTGCTCGGCTGCGTTCAGGCGCGCGACGAGCGGGAGCGGCGGGCCGCTCGGCGGGCCTCGGTGGCCGCGCGGTGCGCCTCGCGCGCGGCGTCGGCCCGGGTCTCGATCGTGCGCATCAAGAGCTCGAGCGCTTCGCGCCGTTCCAGGAGCCGGGCGAACCGCCGGTAGTCGGGCCAGCGCAGCAGCGCGCCCACGATCGGCTCGAAGAAATACATCGTCTGCCCCGCCAGCACCGACAGCGGGCGGCCGCCTTCGAGCGTGAGCAGCGCCGGGACCTCGAGGTGAAGCTCGACGATGCGCGCCGCCACGCGCTCCAGCAGCTCGCGATCCGCGGGTGCGACCGCGGGGTCACAGCTCATGGCCGAGCAGGTGGGCGCGAACCGCGGTCTCGAGCCGCGCTCGCCCCGCGGCGGGGACCGGCAGGTACAGCGACCGGAACGCGTCCAGGCGCCGTGCCCGGGCAAACGGGGACACGAGCACCCCGCCGGCCTCGAGCCGCGCCCGGCGAATCTCGGACCAGGCGCGCCGCTCCCAGCCGAACGCGCCTCGCACCGCGACGCCGCCGGCGTCGATGCGGCAGCGCTGCGGGACGATGAGCGGGCTCAGCGTCCCCCCCACCGCGAGCCCGAGCAGGATCGCAAGCAGCGCGGTGTGGGTCACCCCGGCCACCAGGAGCCCGGCGCCCGCCGTGCACGCGAGTGCCGCCGCCGCGCGCCGGGGCCGCTCGCGCCACGGGCTCCAGGACCATTCCAGCGGCGGCGGTGTCGCCGCGGCCGCGGGAGGCAAAGGGACCGCGGCCTCGACCGCAGGCGGATAGAGCCTCGCCGGAGCCGTCATCGGCGGGATGTCGTCGCTTCGGCCGCCGGGGCAGGTGTGCGGTCCGGAACGCGCCAGCGCAGCCGCAGCTCGCGGGCGGCGCGCCCCTCGTCCAGCCGGCTCACCGGGGTCTCGTGCGGCGCGGTCTGCAGCAGCTCGGGCTGCTCGGCGGCCTCGCGCGCGATCTGCTCCATGGCTTGAGCGAAGTGCTCGAGCCGGTCGAGCGTCTCGGTCTCGGTCGGCTCGATCATCAGCGCCTCCTCGATGATCAGCGGGAAGTACACGGTCGGCGCGTGAACGCCGAAGTCGAGCAGGCGTTTCGCGACGTCCAGCGTCTTGACCCCGTGCTTGCGCAGCGGCTTCCCCGACAGCACGAACTCGTGCATGCAGTGCTCGGCGTGCGGCAGGTCGAACGTCCGGGCCAGCCGGCGCATCAGCCAGTTGGCATTGAGGATCGCCGTACGGCTCACGTTCACAAGACCTTCGGGGCCCAAGCTAAGAATGTAGGTGAGGGCACGCACGAGGATCCCGAAGTTGCCGTGAAACGCGTGCACCCGGCCGATCGATTGCGGCCGGTCACGGTCGAGCGCGAGCCCGCCGTCGCGCTCGACGACCACCGGCGCCGGCCGGAACGGCTCGAGGTGTCTCGCCATCGCCACCGGCCCGGCACCGGGGCCGCCGCCGCCGTGGGGCGTCGAGAACGTCTTGTGCACGTTGATGTGCATGACGTCGAACCCGAGGTCGGCGGGCCGCACGAGCCCGACCAGCGCGTTCAGGTTCGCCCCGTCCATGTAGACCTGCGCGCCCGCGGCGTGCGCGAGCCGCGTCACCTCCAGGATCCGCGGCTCGAACAGCCCCAGGGTGTTCGGCACGGTGAGCATCACCGCCGCCGTGTCGGGACCGAGCGCCTTCGCCAGCGCGTCCAGGCTGAGCGTGGCGTGCTCCTCGGATGCGATGGTCACGGTCTCCCAGCCCAGCAAGCTGACGCTCGCGGGGTTCGTGCCGTGCGCCGAGTCCGGCACGATCACTTTGCGGCGCGCGTCGCCGTCGCCGCGCGAGCGATGCCACGCCCGGATCATCATGAGCCCCGTCATCTCGCCCTGGGCCCCGGCGGCCGGCTGCGTCGTCACGGCGTGGAATCCGGTGATCGCGGCGAGCACCCGCTCCAGCTCGTAGATCACCCGCAGCGCGCCGACGTTCGCGACGTCCGCGGCCAGCGGGTGCGCCAGCGCGAAGCCCGGCAGCGCCGCGATCTCGTCGTTGACCTTGGGGTTGTGCTTCATCGTGCACGAGCCCAGCGGATAGAAGCCGCGGTCGATGTGGTGATTGAGCGTGGACAGCTCGATGAAGTGCCGCACGACCTCCGGCTCCGACACCTGGGGGAACTCCAGGTCGTCGCGCAGCGGGACGCCCGGCAGGAGCTCGGCGAGCGGCCTCGAGGCCACGTCGCTGCGCGGCAGCTCCGGACCCCGGTGCCCGGGCCCGCCCTGCTCGATCAGGAGCCGGCGCGGGAACGCGAGCGGCTCGTTCGCCCGCGCGCTCACGCCGCGGCTCCCGCGTCGCGCAGCAGCTCCGCCCAGCGATCGATCTCCTCGGCGCTGCGCTGCTCTGTCACCGCGACGAGCAGCAGGCGGTTCCACTCCGGACGGAACTGGCCGAGGTCGACGCCCGGCAGGATGCCCGCGGCGACGCCGCGCGCGCACACCGTTGCCGCCGCCACCGGGCACTCGAGCGCGAACTCGCGGAAGAACGGCGCCTCGTGCGCGCGCCGGAACCCGGGGATCGTCCCCGCCAGCCGCGCGGCGTGGTGCGACTTCTGGACGCACAGCTCGGCCACCTCGCGCAGGCCCTGCCTGCCGAGCAGCCCCATGTAAATCGTCGCCCGCAGCGCCAGCAGTCCCTGGTTGGTGCAGATGTTCGACGTGGCCTTCTCGCGGCGGATGTGCTGCTCGCGCGTCTGCAGCGTGAGCACGAACCCGCGCCGGCCGCGGGCATCGACGGTCTCCGCCGCGAGCCGGCCAGGCATGCGCCGCACCAGGCTCTGCCGGCACGCGAAGAAGCCCAGCGCCGGGCCGCCCAGCGACGGCGGTATGCCGAGCGGCTGGCCCTCGCCCACGACGATGTCGGCTCCCGACCTCCCCGGCGGCTCGATCAGCGCGAGCGCGATCGGGTCGCAGCAGGCGACGACGAGCGCTCCCACCTCGTGCGCCATGGCGTGCACGCCGCGGGAATTCTCGATGACGCCGAAGAAATTCGGCTGCTGGTAGATCACGCACGCAACGTCGGGCCCCAGCACCGAGCGCAGGTCCTCCGGGGCGCACGCGCCGCCGCGGTCCGGGACCAGCGTGAGGTCGCGCCGATCCAGGTAGGTCTCGAGCACGCCCACGTAGTGCGGATGCGGCGCGCCGGCCACGACCACGCGCCGCCGGCCGGTCTGGCTCCGGGCCAGCAGCGCCGCTTCGACCGTCGCCGTGGCGCCGTCGTACAGCGACGCGTTCGCCACCTCGCACCCCGTGAGCTCCGCGATCATGCTCTGGAACTCGAAGATCGCGGTCAGCGAGCCCTGCGCCACCTCGGGCTGGTACGGCGTGTAGGCGGTCGTGAACTCCGACCGCTGGGCAATGGCGTTCAGCGCGGCGGGGATGTAGTGGTCGTAACACCCGCCGCCCATGAACGACACCGCCCGGTCCGCGGCGTTGTCGCGCGCCCATCCGCCCAAGAGGCGGCGCAGCTCGATCTCGCTCAGCGGGCCCGGCACGGGCAGCGGGCGATCCAGCATCACGGACTTAGGCAGCGTGCCCAGCAGCTCCTCGAACGAGCGCACGCCGATGTCGCGCAGCATGCGCTGCTCTTCCCGCTCCGAACGCCCGGTGAAGCTCACGCGTGTTGCTCCTCGACGAGCTTGGCATAGGCGTCGCGGTCCATGAGCTTGCCGAGGTCTGCGGGATTCGCAGGCTTGAGCCGGATCATCCAGCCCTGGCCGTAAGGCTCGGCGTTCACGACGCCGGGATTGTCGGCGAGCGCGGAGTTGATCTCCACCACCCGGCCGGCGAGCGGCGAGAACAGGTCGCTCACGGTCTTCACCGCCTCCACCACCCCGAACGGTTTCATCGCCTCGAGCTCCTTCCCCACCGCCGGCAGCTCCACGTACACGACGTCGCCGAGCTGGTCCGTGGCATAGCTCGTGATGCCGACCGTGACGATCCCGTTCTCGAGACGCGCCCACTCGTGCTCGGGCGTGTAGCGCACATCATCCGGATACGCCAAGCCATCCTCCTCCAGGGTTCGGCGACGGCGGCCGGCCTCGCGATTCCCGCACCCGTTCCACGGCTTCCGCCCGCGCCGCCGGCGGCGAGCCCGCCGCTCACCCCCCGTCGCCGCGCCGCTCACGTCCTGCGCGAGCCGTGGCTCCAGAACGGCAGCCGCACCACGCGCGCCGGGAGCCGCGCGGCTCCCGCCACCACCTCGAGCGTCGTTCCCGGTACTGCGAGCGCCGTCTCGACATAGGCCAGGCCGATCGGCTTCTGCAAGCTCGGGCTGAACGAACCGCTCGTCACCATGCCCACCGCACGGCCTTCCCTCTCCACCACCATCGCGTGCCGCGCCACTCGCCGGCCCTCGAGCTCGATACCCACGAGCTTGCGACGCACGCCCTGCTGCTTCTGCTTGAGCAGCGGCTCGCGCCCCACGAAGTCTCCCTTCCCGAGCTTCACGGTCCACCCGATCCCCGCCTCGAGCGGGCTCGTCGTGTCGTCGATGTCGTTCCCGTACAGCATGTATCCCATCTCGAGCCGCAGCGTGTCGCGGGCGCCGAGCCCGACCGGCTCCAGCCCCACGCGCGCTCCAGCCTCGAGCAGGCCGTTCCACACCGTCTGCGCGTGGCGGGGATGGAAGTAGAGCTCGAAGCCGTCCTCGCCGGTGTAGCCGGTGCGGGCGATCACGGCATCGACGCCGAACAGGTCGCCGGCCAGGAACCGGTAATAGCCCAGTTCGAGCGCCGCCTGCGGCACGTGGCCCTCAAGCACGGCGGCCGCCTTGGGCCCCTGCACCGCCAGCAGCGCCGTGTCATCCGATCGGTCTTCCAGCGCCACGTTCTCCGGGCAGTGCTGCTTGAGCCACCCGAAGTCCTTGCCGACGTTCGCCGCGTTGACCACCACCATGTAGTGGTCAGGGAACCGGTACACGAGCAAGTCGTCGACGATGCCGCCGTCCGGCCGGCACATCGGCGAGTACAGCGCCTGACCCACGGCCATCGCCGCCACGTCGTTCGTGAGCATCGAGTTGAGGAACGCCCCCACCACCGCCCCGGACACTTGGAACTCGCCCATGTGCGAGACGTCGAACACGCCGGACTTCTCCCGCACGCACAAATGCTCGCGCACGTCGCCGGTGTACCGCACCGGCATCTCGAACCCGGCGAACTCGATGAGCTTGGCGCCCGCCGCCCGGTGCAACGCGTGGAACGGCGTTCGCTTGGGCAGCACATGGGTCTCCACGACATGTCCCCCCGGCAAACGCCGGCAACATATCGGGTGGCGGCGGGGACGGTCAAACCGCGCGGCGCAGGCGCGCGACTCAGGCGAGGCGCGCGGATCGCCGCGGGGCTAACGCACCGCGCCCTTGAGGACGCCGAGCTCCTGTCCAACGCGCGTGAACGCGGCCACGGCGCGGTCGATCATCGCCGGCGTATGCGCCGCCGAAAGCTGCACGCGAATCCGCGCCTGCCCCTTGGGCACCACCGGATACGAGAAGCCGATCACGTACACGCCGGCATCGAGCAGCCGGCGCGCCATGTCGTGGGCCAGCTTCTCCTCGTACAGTAAGATTGGAACGATCGGGTGGGTTCCCGGCTTGATCTCGAATCCGGCCGCCGTCATCGCGCCGCGGAACCGGCGGGTGTTGTCCTCCAGCCGGTCACGCAGCTCGGTCGTGCGCGACAGCATCTCGAACACCGCGATCGAGGTACCGGCCACGACCGGGGGCAGCGTGTTCGAGAACAGGTACGGCCGCGAGCGCTGCCGCAAGAGATCGATGATCTCGCGGCGCCCGCCGGTGAAGCCCCCGATCGCCCCGCCCAGCGCCTTGCCGAGCGTGCCGGTGATGATGTCGATGCGCCCCAGCGTGCCGGTGTGCTCGGGCGTCCCGCGACCGGACCTGCCCATGAACCCGAGCGCGTGCGAGTCGTCCACCATCACCAGCGCCTGGAATCGGTCCGCCAGCTCGCAGATCGCCGCCAGGTTCGCGACCGTCCCGTCCATGCTGAACACGCCGTCGGTGGCGATCACGGTGCGCCGGCAGCGTTCGGCCCGGGCCTCGCTCAGGCAGCGCTCCAGGTCGGCCATGTCGCTCGTGGCGTAGCGCCAGCGCTTGGCCTTGCACAGCCGCACGCCGTCGATGATCGAGGCGTGGTTCAGGGCGTCCGACACGATCGCGTCCTGCTCGCCGAGCAGCGGCTCGAACAGGCCTCCGTTCGCGTCGAAGCACGCCGCGTACAGCAGCGCGTCCTCCACACCGCAGAACTCCGCGATCCTGCGCTCCAGCGCCGCGTGCAGGTCCTGCGTGCCGCAGATGAAGCGCACCGACGACATCCCGTAGCCGTGCGAATCGATCGCACGGTGCGCGGCCGCGATCACGTCCGGATGGCTCGACAGCCCGAGGTAGTTGTTGGCGCAGAAATTGAGCACCCGGCGCCCGTCGGCGAGCGTGATCTCGGGGCCCTGGGGCGAGGTGATGACCCGCTCGTCCTTCCAGGTGCCGGCCTCGCGGATGGCTCGGAGCTCGGCCTGGAGCTGGTCTCGGATCGACTCGTCCATGGTGGTCCCCCGGTGGTTCGCCGCGCGCCGCCCGGGACTATATCCCTCCGAGCCGTGATCTCACGAAACGCGCACGAAGCGCCGGGAAAGCTGACCGCCCGCGATGCGCACCCGGGCGAAATAGACCCCGGGAGCCGATCGACCGCCGCGCCGGTCACGCCCGTCCCACACGAATGCGTGGCGGCCGGCGGAGAGCCCGCGCAGCTCCTGCGACCAGACGCGCCGTCCGGACACGCTGAGGATCTCCAGCGTGACGACGCCCGCCGCCACCGGCAGGTCGAACTCGAACGTCTGCGCCCCGCTCCCCGGATTCGGGCGCGGAGACGAAAGCCCGATGGAGCCCGCGTTCGAAGGATCCGGCGTCTCCAGCCAGTTCCCCCACCACAGCGAGTACACCGTGTTGGTCGCATAATGCACGCTGACGCCGCCGTCGTAGCGACCTCCGAACCCCATCATCCGGTCATGATAGCCGTCGTAGACCATGCTCCCGCCGCTCAGGCCGGGCCCGGTGGGGAGCTGGGTCCAGGTCGGCGTGCCGCCGAGCGACAGGGCATAGGTGTACCCGTTCTGATACTGCGGGAGCCCTTGACAGCCGCCCGTGGACACCAGGCGATGGCGTGTCGGGTCGAAGGCCACGGCGCACAGAATCCAGTTCTGCGGCGACGTTCCGCCGGGATGGATCTGGGACCAGGTCGGGGTGCCGGAGAGCGAGAGCTGCCACACGTCGGATGTACCGAAGTACGCGCCCCCGAACACGATCATGCGATCCCCCACGGGATCGTAGATGGCAGCGTGATTCGTGCGCGGCCCGGGATTCGGACCGGCGGTCGCGAGCTGGCTCCAGCTGGGAGTCCCCGTCAGGTCGAGCGCGAACGTGCTGCTGTCGGTGCCGGTCCCGGTGCTGCCTCCGAACACCAGCATGCGGCCTCGCATCGAATCGTAGACCGCGCTGTGCCCCGAGCGCGGACTAGGAGGCGTGCCCGCCGCGGCGATCGGGATCCACGCCGACGGATCCGAGAACGAGATCGCCCAGAGATCGTTGCGCAGATTCCCGTCATTTCCCCCGAAAACGATCATGCGGTCCCGCGGCGGGTCCGCGATCGCCGAATGCTGAAAACGCGCGGATGGGCCGGGTCCCGAAGGCGTGACGGGCGTCCAGCGGAATTCGGACGTCGAGTAGGTCCAGAGGTCGCCCAGCGGCGGACAATAACAGCTTCTTCCTCCGTGCATCCACATCCGGAAATGCGACGGGTCGAGCACCGTGACCTGCTCGTCGCGCTCCACGGGGACGGGTCGGGGCGCGAACAGCTGCGTCCAGGTGGGCGTGCCGGAGAGGCTCAGCATCCAGATCTCGGCGCTGAACGTGTTCCCGGCGGTCGAGCCTCCATAGACGTACATCCGGTCGCCGACCGGATCGTAGAACGCCTGATGATCCCGGCGCCCCGCGGGCGTCGGTCCCGATGTCGCGAGCAGCGTCCATACGTTGGTGCCGAGGTCCAGAACGTAGACCTGGTTCAAGAACGTGCCGTCATAGCCGCCGAACACGATCATGCGGTCGCGCACCGGGTCGTATAGGGCGCTCGCGCTCGCGCGCGGCGCGGGCGGCGAGGTGGTGGAAAGCAGCGTCCAGGTCGGCGTGCCGGAGAAATCGACGGTCCACGCCTGATTGAAGAACGTGGTGTCGTCGGTTCCACCGAAAACAACCATGCGGTCGCGTACCGGGTCGTAGATCGCGCTGTGGCGGTACCGCGGCTTGGGCGGGGTCCCCGCGACCGCGACGCTGTTCCAGGCCTCGGGTGGGGCCAGCGACAGGGAGCGAACGTCGTTGACCAGGGCGGGTCCGGCCCCGGCCGCGTTACCGTTGCCGCCGAACGTCACCATGCGGTCGCGCACCGGATCATAGATGCCGGTGTGCCCCCAGCGCGGGCTCGGAACGACGCCGGTCGGGCTCAGGACCGTCCACGCGCGCGGCGCGGACAGCGACAGCGCCGCCGTGGCGTTGGTCGGGCTGTCGTGGTTGCCGCCGAAGATCACCACGCGATCCCGGATCGGGTCATAGACGAATGCCGGGTAGGTTCTGTACGGGTCGCCGGCCGCGAACAGCCCGGACCAGTCGTTGGTCCCGCGCAGCGTGAACCACCAGGCGTCCCTGAGGATCGGGTAGTTCCAGCCGAGCGCCGCGACGCCGCGGTCACGTACCGGGTCGTACAGCCAGACGTGACCGACCCGACCTGCCGGAGCGCCGGCGTTCTCGTAAACCCACGCCCCATCGACGGCATGAGCGGGGCGGCCCCAGCTGCAGGATGCGAGCAGGATCGCGAGCAGGACGAGCCGGTAGTCCCCGCGTGAACGAGAAGCTCTTGGCATGCGAGCCATGGAGTCGCCTCCGTCCGGAGTCCCGGGGCGCGGCGCGCTGCGCTCGCGGTGGATTTCGCCGCATCACGGGGGTCGCGTTCGTCCGACCCGGCGGACCCCTTGGAATTAAGCTTAGCCCCGCCCCGCTCCAGGGACCAGTGAAACCGTGGCTCCGATCAGATTCCCGCCGTTTCAGAATTCCGTGCCCCGCGCCGCTCCGGGTGCTAGGGTCGTGCGACAGGACAGCCATGTCCTCGAGTCGCGACGCCGGCCTCGTCGCCGGCTTCGATTCCAGTTCGTGGAGTAGTTCGATGAGACCCCCGTTCCGCGCGGCTTTGCTGTTCGCCGTGATGCTCTGGGGGGAGCTGTGCCTGTGCGGGCCCGGGCTCGCCTCCGGGCCGGTGGCGCCGCGCGCGCGAGACTTCGACCTCGGGCGGCGGATCGACGTCAACGGCATCAACCTGTTCATCGCGAACGGCGGTCGCTTCGGCTTCGATGCCGCCACCGGGCGCGCCGGGCTCTACTACCCGCGTGGGACCGGCCGTACGCTCCTGTTCTCGGCCGGGCTGTGGCTGGGCGCCGATTCGTCGCCGCGGGTCACGGTGGCCGAGTACACGTCCGAGTACGCCCCGGGCCGCATCCTCGATTCCGGACTGCCGGAGCCGCCGGACTCACCCGATCTGCGCGTGTACAAGGTCGTGCGCTGGACCGGCGACCCCAGCGATTCCGCCCACGTCGAGCACACGCCCGCGGAGCTCGCGGCGGATCCCACCCTGGATCCGATCGCCCATCACTCCTGGAGCGAATACCTGGCCGGCGCCGCCACGCGTGGCGCCCCGGTGCGAACGTACCGGCTGCCCGCCACCGACACGCCCGCTCCCGACGACTCGGTGGACGTTGTGGGGCCGGAAGTCTTGGGCGATGAGATGCTGTGGTGCGTGTTCAACGACGCCGATCCCGCCCGGCACACGAACCGGATCGGCGCCTCGAGCCCGCTCGGAATCGAGGTGCAGCAGACCGTGTTCGCGTTCAACCGCCCGGGCCCGCTCGGCAGCACCGTGTTCCTGCGCTATCGCCTGAGCCAGCGCGCCGGACCGCCGCTCGGCGGCGTGTACGCGGGGCTGTGGGCCGACCCCGACGTGGGGAGCGGCGTCGACGACCTGCTGGGGTCGGACGTCGCGCGCAGTCTCGGCTACGTTTACAACCATGGCGACGACGCCGTCTACGGCAGTGCTCCGCCCGCGATCGGGCTCCGGATACTGCCGTACGCGTCGGCCGTGACGGGGTACATCCACGGTTTGGATCCCCAGTCGCCCCAGGAGTCATGGAACGCGCTCCAGGGGCTGTCGTTTGACGGCTCGGCCATCGTGGATCCCGTGACCGGGATGCCGATCCGCTTCATGTTTTCCGGTAACCCGCTCACGGGCTCCGGGTGGCTGGACCAGCACCCCACCGACAAGCGGGTGCTGGTGTCGGCGCTCGCCGGGATCGACGGGGCGCTCGTCGAGGCCGCGCTCGTGGTCGGTCAGGGCGACGGCGCGGCCCGCTCGGTGGCGGCGCTCAGGTGCAACACCGATTTCGCGCAGCACGCGCGCGCCTCGGGTTTCACGCAGCTCGAGCCGGACCCGGCCCGGGGCCCGTGTCCGTTCGCGCCGAGCTGCGCCCGGCCTCCCGCGTTCTGGCGCGACCGCTGCTTCAACGCGCCCGATTCGCTGTTGCGGGCGCTGGCCTCCCAGGCCGACGCCCGCTCCACCTACTTCGACTGGGGCGGCCAGCTCGACCGCATGTGCGCCGCGCTCGATCCCAAGGACCCGAGCCCGCGCCGCGAGGCCGAGCGGCAGTTCGCGGCCCTGCTCGCGAACGTGATGGCGTCGTCCATCACGATCACCGACACGAACGGCGACACGGTGTCGTTGCAGCCCGATGCTCCCGTGAGCTGCTCCGGGTTCCCCGCCGGGATCGTCTTGGACCTGACCGATACCGGCACCCGCAAGCCGGCGCTGCTCGACGTCACCTACGACGATGCCGGCCCCGCCCCGCGGACGCTGCGTGGCCTCAATTTCGGGTTGCCGTTCCTCGGCGGCGGCGCCAGCACGATGTGGGACCTGTTCGGAAGCACGCTCGACCCCGCCGCGGTGCCGGATTCGTTCGGCACCGTGGAGATCCGGTTCAGCCACACCTCGACCCAGCGCGCCTACCGGTTCCTGCGTCACGAGCGCCGGGACGGCGGGCCGCCGCCGGAGGGGCGCGCCTACACCTACGCCGGGTTCCACGAGGTGCCGTTCCAGGCGTGGGACATCGAGCGCGGGATCCAGTTCGACGCGGCATTTGCCGAGCTCCTGATCACCGACGACGCCGGTAACCCTCTGCCGCCCTCGATGCAGCCCGCGACGCTCGATTCGACGTGGAACCCGGATTCGAGCGACACGGGTGGGCGCGAGTACCTGGTGATCCTGCGCAGCGCCTACACCGGAAGCGTGAACCCCGCGCTCACCGCCGACGGCAGCTTCCTCAATGCGACGCTGCCGGCGCTCTACGTGCTGGGCGCGCGGCGCGATCACGTCGCGGGCGCCGATGACGACGGCGACGTGATCCGCTACGTGTGGGGACAGCCGTCGGTGCAGAGCGTCGACGGCCGCATGATCGACCTCGAGGACCGGGACCCGAGCGACCCCGCGGTCCAGCAGGCCTACCTCGACGTCGTCGCGTGTCTCGATCCCCTGAACCGCCACTGCGACGCCACGACGCCGGTGCTGGCCTCGTTCACCGAGATCAGCGCGGCGGCGGACGCCGTGACGCTGCGCGGGTTCGCTCCGGCGGCGCTGGCACTCACGCTCGAGAAGCGCGAGGCGGGAGGCCCCTGGCGCGAGGCAGCCCGGATCGTCGCCGGAGGCACGGGAGCGTGGGAGTGGCAGGACCGCGACGTCGTCGCGGGAGCGCGTTACGACTACCGGCTCCTCGGCGACGGGCGCGTGCTGGCCCAGGTGTCGGTGGAGGTGCCCCGCACCGCGCGGCTCGCGCTGGCCGGCATGCTGCCGAACCCGGGCGGGCGCGAGGCCGCCGTTCGCTTCCAGCTGCCCCGAGCCGCCCCGGCGCGGCTCGAGCTGCTCGACATCGCGGGGCGGCGGCTCCTACGGCGCGAGGTGGGATCGCTCGGGCCCGGCACCCACACCGTGTCGTGGGCCGAGCTCGCGAGGGTGGCGCCCGGCGTCTACTTGCTGCGGCTCACGCAGGGCGGCGAGACCGCGACGGCGCGCATGGTCCGAATCCGGTGATCGGGAACGACCGGCTCGCGGTCGTCCGAGCTGTCTCGGGCACGCCGGCCGGACTCAGGCGTCCTCGCCCCACGGCACCAGCACCACCTTCCCCGCGCCGCCGCTCTTGAGCAGCCCGATCGCCTCCTCGAAGCGCTCCATCGGCATCACGTGCGTGATCGCGGGCTTGAGGTCGAGCCGGCCGGAGGCGAGCAGGTTGTCGAGCTGATACCAGGTCTCGTACATGCGGCGGCCGATGATTCCGCGCCCCGTGATCCCCTTGAAGATCACGAGCCGGTTCCAGTCCAGCTCGAACGGCTCCTTGGGCAGGCCCAGCAGCGACAGCCGGCCGCCGTTGCGCAGCGCGGCGAGCCCGTCGCGCACCGCCTGCGGGCTGCCGGACATCTCCAGCACGCCGTCCAAGCCCTGGCCGCCCAAAAGCTCGCGCACCCGGTCGACCAGCGATTCCTTCGCGACGTCGATCACCGCGTCCGCGCCCATGCGGCGCGCCAGGTCGAGCCGGAACGGCGAGACGTCGCTCGCGAACACCCGCGCCGCGCCCGCGGCGCGCGCGACGCCGATCGCGAACAGCCCGATCGGGCCGCAGCCGGTGACGGCAATGTTGCAGGCCGCGAGCGGGCCGGCGAACGCGGTGTGGACGGCGTTGCCGCACGGCTCCATCACCGCCGCGACCTCGATCGGCACGTTGCGGGGCGCGCGCCATGCGTTGACCGCCGGCACGGCGACGTACTCCGCGAACCCGCCGTTCACGTCCACGCCCAGGATCCTCGTGTTCTCGCACAGGTGGGCGTTGCCGGTGCGGCACGGCAGGCAGACGTTGCACACGATGTGGCTCTCGCACGCCACGCGGTCTCCCGGGGCGAACCGCGCCACGTCGGCGCCGGTCTCCACCACCTCGCCCACGAACTCGTGGCCGAGCGTCACCGGCGGCCGGAGCCGGCCCTGCGACCAGCGGTCCCATTCGTAGATGTGCAGGTCCGTTCCGCACACCCCGGCGCGCAGCACC
>Ga0066709_100001477_pt1 | contig 15600 bp, 18 predicted proteins | sample GraSoiAngelo_158_FD_79665 | JGI IMG/M metagenome (GOLD analysis project Ga0066709, IMG submission 79665) | Grasslands soil microbial communities from the Angelo Coastal Reserve, California, USA - 14_1009_16_30cm | ecosystem: Environmental > Terrestrial > Soil > Grasslands | place: USA...
CGAGGATCTGATGGTCTGGGACCTGGGAGCGCACGGGTCGACGTACGGCGGCAGCCCGCTGTCGTGCGCGGCGGCGCTCGCCACCTTCGACGTGATCCGAGACGAGGATCTGCTGGGGAACGCTGATCGCGTCGGCTCTGTCCTGCTCGACGGCCTCCGCGACATGCAGGCGCGGCATCCCCTGATCCGGGAGGTGCGCGGGAAGGCCCTGTGGATCGGCCTCGGGTTCGCCGACCACGAGGTGGCCGAGGCGATCGAGCATGCCGCCTTCCGGCGCGGCCTGCTGATGCTCTCGTGTGGCGACGACGCCGTCCGGATCTCGCCCCCGCTCGTCTTCCGGGAGGATCAGGCCCAGGAGGCCTTGCGGATCTTCGAGGAGGTCGTCGCCGAGGTCGAGTTCGCGGGGGCGTGAGTGGCGCTCCAGCCATCGACCCTGACGTTCGACACTGAGGATCCCCTCCGGGTGGCCTCGTTCTGGGCGGCGGCGCTCGCGTTCGAGTTGGATCCCGACTCCGACGGCACCGGAGCGTATGTGGCCGACCCATCGAAGCGGACGCACGGTCTCTACTTCCAGGCGGTTCCCGAGCCGAAGGTCGTGAAGAACCGCGTCCACCTCGATCTGCGACCCATCACGAGCATGGAAGAGGACGTGGCGCGCCTCCGCGAGCTCGGGGCGACCGAGCTCCGGTTCGTGGACGAGGGTTCGGGTTGGACGGTGATGGCCGATCCTGAGGGGGACGAGTTCTGCGTGCTGCGCGGCGTCGCCGAAGGGGCCAAGCGAGATCGGTCGGGTGTCGATTCGGTGGTCCTTGACTGCGGCGACCCGTTCCGTGTTGCGGCTTTCTGGATCGATGCGCTCGCCTACCGTGAGCTCGAACGCAGCGACGTCGGGATCGAGATCGTTGGACCCCAGGACGGCGATCCCATGCTCTCCTTCGTGACCGTGCCCGAGCCGAAGACGGTGAAGAACCGCATCCATCTTGACGTGCGACCGACGGGCTCGATGGCGGCGGAGGTCGACCGCGTGACGCGATTGGACGCCACGGTGCGCGGGTTCATCGAGGTTGATGGCAGCTTCTGGACGCAGATGCGCGATCCGGAGGGCAACGAGTTCTGCGTCCTGCGTGGACCCGAGGACGGCTGGGTGCCCGGCGAGGTTCTGGCGTAGCGGGGGGCCGGTTGGGATGAGCTCGAAGGTCACCACCATGCGGGACGCCGTCGCGGACCTCGTGCGCGACGGCGACACGGTCGCGATCGAGGGCTTCACCCATCTGATCTGCTTCGCGGCCGGGCACGAGATCATCCGTCAGCGCAAGCGCGACCTGACGCTCGCCAGGATGACCCCCGACGTGATCTACGATCAGATGGTCGCCGGAGGGGTTGCGAGCAAGCTGATCTTCAGCTGGCTCGGCAACCCCGGCGTCGGATCGCTCCACGCGATCCGACGCCGCATCGAGGATCACGACCCGGAGCCGCTCGAGATCGAGGAGTACTCGCACTTCGGGATGGTCTGCCGGTACGTCGCCGGTGCTTCGAACCTGCCGTTCTTCCCGATCCGCAGCTACTACGAGTCGGACATCCCCACGGTGAACCCGAAGATCCTCCCGATGACCTCGCCGTACGACGACGCGACCGAGGTGTACGTCGTCCCGCCACTTCGTCCCAACGTGTCGATCGTCCACGCACAACGCGCCGACGCGAGCGGCGACGCGCAGATCTGGGGATTGCTCGGGTGCCAGAAGGAGGCGGCGTTCGCCGGCGAGCGGGTCATGGTCGTCTGCGAGGAGGTCGTGGAGGAGTCGGTGATCCGTCAGGATCCGAACCGGACCGTGATCCCGGGGGTGGTCGTCGACGCGGTCGTCGAGGAGCCGTTCGCGTGTCATCCGAGCTTCGCCCAGGGCTACTACGACCGGGACAACGCCTTCTACCTTCAGTGGGATCGCATCGCCCGCGATCCGGAGACGCTCGCGACGTGGCTGAAGGAGTGGGTCTTCGACCTCGGGACGCATGCCGACTACCGCGAGAAGTGGGGCGCCGCGCACTGGGATGCCCTCCGGCCGGGCGACGCGATGTCGGGTGAGGTCAACTACGGGAGGTACGCGTGAGCGCCGTGGCCGAGCCCGACCTCGGGTATTCGAGGACGGAGATGATGATCGCCGCATCCGCCCGCGGGCTCGAAGGAGCGACGAACTGCTTCGTCGGTGTCGGTCTGCCGAACATCGTGTGCAACCTCGCCCAGCGGACGGTCGCGCTCGACCTGCAGCTCGTCTACGAATCGGGCGTGTTCGGCGCCAAGCCCGAGCGGCTCCCGCTGTCGATCGGCGATCCCACCCTGGCGACCGGGGCCACCGCGATCACCAGCATGTTCGAGCTCTTCGCGTTCTACCTCCAGGCCGGGTTGATCGACGTGGCCTTCCTGGGCGGGGCGCAGATCGATCGGTTCGGGAACCTGAACACGACGGTGATCGGCCCGTACGACGCGCCGAAGGTGCGGCTCCCCGGCAGCGGCGGAGCGTGCGAGATCGCGATCCACGCACGGCACATCCTGGTGATCATGCGGCAGGCGGAGCGATCGTTCGTGGACCGGCTGGACTTCCGGACCTCGCCGGGACACAGCGGCGACCCGGCGCACGACGCCGCGCGCGGCTGGCACGGGACCGGCCCGACGTCGGTCGTGACCGATCTCGGGACCTACGGGTTCGATGACGCGACCGGCGAGATGACGCTCATCACGCTGCACCCGGGCATGACCCTGGACGACGTTCGCGCGAACATGGGCTGGGAACCGAAGGTGTCGCCCGATCTCGGCGAGACGCCCGCGCCGACGCCCGAGGAGCTGCGGCTCATCCGCGAGGAGCTCGACCCGCGTGGGGTCTACGCGAAGTAAGACGATGCCAGACCGCGAGGATCCTTCCGAAGACGCGCCGATCCCGTCGGACGACGAGCCGGAGCCGGACTGGGCGGAGGAGATCCGCCGGCTCAGGGCCGAGCGCGGCAAGCGGCTGGCCGACCGGCTGGAGGAACCCGAACGGAAGGACCCCTGAGGGTTCCCATGAGTCACGTGTTCCCACGGGTCGTGACGCGCACCCTTCCGACGGCGGTCTCCGCCGAGGGCGCGTGGATCGTGGATGCCGATGGTCGTCGTTACCTGGATGGTTCCGGCGGCGCGATCGTCGTCGGGGTGGGCCACGGGGACGCGTCGCTGATCGCCGCCGCCGAGGAGCAGCTGCGCCGCACGCAGTACGTCCACGGGACGATGTTCACCACCGAGGCGGTCGAGGCCTACGCCGACGACGTCGCGCGGGTGCTCCCGCTCTCGGATGCCCGTGTCTACCCGGTGACCGGCGGCTCGGAGGCCGTCGAGACGGCACTCAAGATGGCGCGCGCGTATCACCTGGCGCGGGGCGATCCGGGGAGGGTCACCGTCATCGCCCGCCGTTCCAGCTACCACGGGAACACGATCGGCGCCTTGGACGCCTCCGGGAAGGAGTCGCTGCGCAAGCCGTACACGCCCTGGCTCGGCCGGTTCCTCCACGCGCCGCCCGCGTACGAGTACCGATGCGAGAACCCGGCGCACCCGGAAGGCTGTGGGGACTGGCACGCGGCCGAGCTCACGCGGATGATCGGATCGTACGGACCGGAGACGATCGCAGCGTTCATCGCCGAGCCGGTCGCCGGCGCCACGCTCGGTGCCGCCGTTCCGTGCGAGGACTATTGGTCGAAGATCGCCGAGGTCTGCCGCGCCCACGGCATCGTGCTGATCGCGGACGAGGTGATGACCGGGTTCGGGCGCACCGGTCGGTGGTTCGGCATCGATGCCTGGTCGGTCCGACCGGACATCGTCACGGCGGGCAAGGGAACGACCAGCGGCTACGTTCCGTTCGGTTTCGCGGCGTGCACCGGCGAGCTGTTCGACACGATCGCACCGAAAGGGTTCGTCCATGGGTTCACGTGGTCACACCACGCTTTGGGCGCAGCCGTCGCCCACGCGACGCTCCGTCGCCTGCGCGACGATGGATTGGTCGACCGCTCGCGCGAGCTCGGGACCGCCCTGCTCGGAGGGCTCCGGCAGGAACTGGAGACCGTCGAGCACGTCGGAGACGTACGCGGGGCGGGCACGATGATCGGGATCGAGCTGGTGCGCGATCGCGAGACGAAGGAGCCGTTCGCCCGCGAGCGTCAGATCACCGAGCGGATCGTCGCCGCGGCGCGCGAGGGCGGGCTCCTGCTCTACTCATCGACGGGGCACGTGGGCGGGAGGAACGGCGACCTCGTGATGCTGGGGCCGCCGTTCGCGTTGACGGACGACGAGGCCGGGCTCCTCGTCGAGCGGACGGTCGCCGCGGTACGGTCCGTCGCGTGAGCGATCGCGTCGGCCTGGTCCGGTGCCCGGATGCCCGGATCTACGATCACGGTTCCGGACATCCGCTCCGACCCGACCGCGTGCTCCTGACCTGGGACCTCGTCCACGCGTACGGCCTCGATGAGCAAGCGAACGTCGCGACCCTCGACTGTGCCCCGGCAGATGACCCGACGCTGGAGCTCATCCATACACCGGCGTTCATCGATGCCACCCGGCGAGCGGGCCACGGTGAGCAGGGGGACTGGGCCCGTTTCGGATACGGGCCGGGAGACAACCCCATCTTCGACCGCATGCATGAGGCCGGGGCCTTGGTGGCGGGGGCGTCCGTCGCCGCGGCGCGGGCCGTGTGGACGAAGGGATCCGACCACGCCTTCAACGCGGCGGGCGGCCTGCATCATGCGATGCCAGACCGCGCCTCGGGGTTCTGTGTCTACAACGACCCCGCGATCGCGATCGCGTGGCTGCTCGCGAACGGCTGCGAGCGGATCGCGTACGTCGACGTCGATGTCCACCACGGCGACGGGGTCCAGTTCGCGTTCTGGAACGAGGCGCGCGTTCTGACGATCTCGTTGCATCAGTTCGGCTCGTGGTTCTTCCCCGGAACGGGGTCGGCCGGCGAACGCGGGGGACCGGACGCGCCCGGCAGCGCTATCAACGTGCCGCTTCCCGCCTTCACGAGCGACGAAGTGTGGCTCGAAGCCTTCCGCGCCGTCGTTCCGCCGGCCGTGACGGCGTTCGCACCGGACGTGCTGGTCACCCAGCTCGGCTGCGATACCCATCACAGCGACCCGCTCGCGCAGCTCCTGCTCACGACGGCCGCGTATCGGGCGACGGCGGCGGAGCTCCACCGACTGGCGCATGCCGCCGCCGGTGGCCACTGGGTGGCCACCGGCGGCGGCGGCTACCAGTGGGCCCGGGTCGTGCCGCGCGCGTGGACCCTGTACTTCGCGGAGATGTGCGACGCCGACCTTCCCGACGAGCTCCCCGAGCCCTGGATCGAGGAGGCCGAGCGCCGGCTCCGGGCCGAGGTCCCCGCGACCCTGTCGGAGCCGGCGCTCGGCCCGGGCGAGGGCGATGGGGCCGCCCGCGCGGTGGTCCGGTCGCTGGAGGAGGTGCTGGCGTCGTGACGGCCCGGACGAAGCTGGTGTGCACGCTCGGTCCGGCGAGTTCCACCCCGAAGATGGTCCAGCGCCTCGTCCGCGCCGGCGCCTCCGTCTTCCGGATCAACTTCTCGCACGGCACGCCGCAGGACCACGAGCGGATGGTCACGCTGGTGCGAGAGGCCGAAGCGGGGGTCGGACGGCCGCTCGCCGTCCTGGTCGATCTGCCCGGGCCGAAGGTCCGGCTCGGGCAGCTCGACCCCGACCCGATCGTCTTCAAACCCGGCCAGCGGTTCGAGCTGCGCCCCGACGGTCCGGGGAACGAGACCGGCGCGGCCACCACGTACCCGGGTCTTGCCGGCGACCTGCGGTCCGGCGACCGTGTCCTGCTCGCCGACGGCGCGGTCGAGCTCTCCGTCGAGGCGGTTGAAGGCGGCGCGGTCCGGACGCGCTGCATCGCCGGGGGCGCCGCGCGATCGGGTCAGGGCGTGAACGTCCCGCAGAGCGTCTCGGCTTGCCCGCCGTCACGCCGCGAGACCGGGAGGGGCTCGAACGCGCCTTCGAACTGGAGGTCGATCTGATCGCCCAGTCCTTCGTCCGCGGGCCCGAGGACGTTCGCGAGCTGCGCTCGCTGATGGGTTCGCGCAGGCTTCCGATCATCGCGAAGATCGAGACGCGACCGGCCGTCGAAGACGTCAACGGCATCCTCGAGGAAGCGGACGCGATCATGATCGCCCGAGGTGACCTCGGCGTGGAGCTCCCGATGGAGGAGATCCCCCTGATCCAGAAGGAGCTCGTTCGCGCGGCGCGCGTAGCGGGTCGTCCTTCGATCGTTGCGACCCAGATGCTCGAATCGATGATCCACGCTCCGCGACCGACGCGCGCCGAGGCGACCGACGTGGCGAACGCCGTGCTCGATGGCGCCGATGCCGTCATGCTCTCCGGCGAGACGGCGATCGGCGACCATCCGTTCGAGGCGGCCGCGACCGCGACGACGATCGCTTCCTACGTCGGATCGCGGGGCCAGCCGTTCCGTGCGATCCCGGCCCCTCGCCACCACACGACCGCGGGCGCTGCCATCGCACACGCCGCGGCGTCCATCGGATCCGGTGAGCTCGGCGTGGTCGCGATCACCTGCTACACGGAGACGGGTCGCACCGCGAAGCTGCTCTCGGCCGAACGACCGGGCGTGCCCGTCTATGCGTTCATCCCACCCGTCGACGTCCGGCGGGCGGTGTGCTTGCTGTGGGGGGTGGAGCCCCTGCCCGCGGTGGTCCCTGAAGACACCGACGGGATGATCGCGTTGATGGACGAAGGCTTGCAAACCCGTGGGTTGGCGCGCAACGGCGAAACGGTCGTGATGGCCGCCGCCTCGCCCGCAGGTCGGACGACCACGAACATGCTGAAGATCCATCGGGTGGGGTCGCCGGTGCGCTGAGCCATCTGCGCCCTGGCGCAACCCCGGATAGCCTCGGTGGATGGCCTATCTCGGAGCACCCGGTCGGAACCCCGAAGAGAACGAACAACTCGTCGAGGAACAACATCGGATCGAACGAGAGCGTGCGGCCGAGGCGCGCTTGGCCGACCAGGCGCATCCGACCTGGTGGCAGCGCCTCCTCCGCCGGATGAGACACCGAACACCCGGGTCCGAGGACTGATCGGCCTCACGGGCCCGAGCCGCTCATCGCGTCGATCAGCGACTCGAGCAACCAGCTGAGGTACGCGTACAGCTCGAACGTCGAGCGTCGCTCGGGATCTCCGGCGAATTCCGATGGATCGGAGTCCTCTCGCACATCCAGACGGGTTCCCAACACGAGCCGAAGGTCGTTCACGGCACGCATGCAGGCGAGCACGTCCTCCTCGGTCAGCACGCGTGATCCCACACATCGCTCCAGGATGGTGAGCTGTTCGAGCTTCGCGGCGAGGAGACCGTCGCCGACCTTCCGCTCGTACTCGAGCTCCTCGATGGGGTCGTCGGTCCGGGCCGGTGGGAAGAGACGTTGCAGGCTCGGGTCCGACGACGGCGTCTCGGCGGTGAGCAGCGCGCGGAAGTCCTTCGCCACATGCGTCAGCACGTCGCGTTCGTTCTTCGCGAGGTTCCACCCGAACGTGCCGTCGGACCGACGACGGAGCGACCCTCGATCGCCCACGTCTCACCGATCCTTCTGCATCGTCGCCCAGAGACCGTAGCCGTGCAGCGCCGAGACATGGATCTCGCACTGCTCCTTCTCACCCGACGCGACGACGGCCTTGCCCTTCGTGTGGACATCCCACATCAGCTTCTCGGCCTTGGCCTTCGGATAGCCGAACAGCTTCTGGAAGACCCAGGTCACGTACGACATCAGGTTGATCGGGTCGTTCCAGACGATGACGATCCACGGGATGTCGGGCTCGACGACCTCCTCCGATATCGGCCGTCGGACCTGCGCGGGCGCCGCACCGCCGCTCACGGACGCATGTCCTCGTGGCTCGCCGCGGTCGGCGGCGCGGACGGGGTCGGCGGGGTTCGACCGCGTGCCCGCCGGACGCCCCAACGGTAGAGCGGTGGCGTGAGCACCCGGAACACCTGGAACGGGCTGATCCAGCGGGGGATCGAGTACTCGGGCGCGATGCCGTTCCGCACGACTTTGACGACGGCCTCGGCGACGCGGTCGGCCTCGAGGAGCACGGGTGACGGGACGTTCGCGTGCGGGAACCCCTCGGTGACGATGAAGGCGGGGTTGACGCTCGTCACCAGGACGCCGTGGGGCGCCGTATCGTAGTTGAGGGATTCGCCGAACGCGACGACCGCGTGCTTGGTCGCCGTGTACACCGCCGATCCGGGCGTGGCGAACCTGCCGGCGAGCGACGCCATGTTCACGATATGCCCGCGGCCCTGCGAGAGCATGCCCGGGAGGAACGCGCGGGTCCCGTACATGACCGCGAGCAGGTTCACCCGAACGACCGCATCGATCTGCTCGTACGAGAGCGATGCGAACGAGCCGCCGCCGGGGATGCCGGCGTTGTTGATGAGCACGTCGGTGGACCCGAAGGCTTGTTGGATCACACCCGGGAGGCGTCGGATCTGCTCGGGGTCCCCGACATCGCACGGGAGCGCGAGCGCCGTCCCTCCGGCGCGATCGATCCGGTCCGCGAGGGCTTCCAGGCGATCGCGCCGCCGTGCGGCGAGTACCAACCTGGCACCCCGTCTGGCGAAGGCCACCGCGGTCGCCTCGCCGATGCCCGCCGAGGCACCGGTGACGACGACCACCTTGCCCCGAAGCTCCACACGACCTCCCTCGCCTACGCTGATACCCAGTGCCTTCCGACGTTATCGAAGCCCACGTCAGCCGTCTGCCGCCCCTCACGGATGACGACTGGGTTCCTCGCGTCGTCGACCGGGCGGACCTCGAACGCGCCCTCTTGGCAGGCGGTATCGCCGGCACCGCGACCCATCCGGTCGAGAACGTCCGCGGGAATATCCAGATGCTCCTGGAGCACGATCCGGACAAGGAGTTCGGGCTCACGAGGCTCCAAGAGGGGATGACGCTCGACCGCGTGCTCGGACTCGTGGAACGTGCCGCCGGTGCCCCGATCGATCGTGTCGCTCGGTTCGGTCCCGTCGAGATCCGTTCCGGTCCGGTCCTCGACGCGTGTCTCGCGGCGGGGAGACGGCTCGCGCGTGCCGGCGAACACGGCGAGTCCGTGGTGCTTGCGACCGGTCATCCGACGGGACTCGCGTACCTGTACCACGAGCTCGCCATCGAGTTGGCCAGACGAGGTGCCCAGATCCGGCTCCTCGGACGAGGAGCGCGGTGGCGTGACGCCGGTTCGGATCACGACTGGCAGATCGAGCACTACGACGGCGTCGCGATGCTCAGTGACGGGCGTGTGCCTCGGCACACGCACCGGCCGGACGCGATGCATCGGATGCTCGACGAGGGCAGGCCTGACCTCGTCTTCGCGGACCACGGGTTCGCCGGGGCGGCGATCGAGGCAGGCGTCGAGACGATCTCGATCGCCGACGTGAACGACACCGCGCTCCTGGTGGCGAAGGCGCAGGGCCGGACCGAGCACGTGCTGGTCTTCGATGATCACGTGGATCCGAACGCTTACTGGCCCGTGTTCATCGCGCTGACCGCGTAGGCTGCCGGGTTCGCCTCGAAGGATGCCAGGCACGCAGCCGAGCAGAAGTAGTAGGTGCGGCCTTCGTGCGTCGCGCGGAACCGCGCATCCGCGACATCGACCGTCATCCCGCACACGGGGTCGATCTCCTCGTGTCGTGACGTCGGCTCCTCGGCCACGACGGGGAGCCTCCCTTCCGCTCGGAGTTGCACGAGTTCCGCGAGGATCGCGACGGCGATCTCCTTCGGTTCGACCCTTCCCAGATCCAGCCCCGCAGGCGCGCGGACGCGTGCGAGATCGTCGTCCGACACACCGCGGTCACGGAGATATCCGAGCACGGACTCGGTACGCTTGCGAGACGCAACCAAGCCGACGTACGCGGCCGGTGTCGCGAGCGCCGCGCGGAGCGCGTCTTCGTCATAGTGGCCCTGCGTCGCGACGACCACCATCGACGTTGGTCCGACCACCGCTTCCTCGAGCATCGGATCGACGCCCCGCGCACCGCCGGGCGAGGCCTCGGCGTCGTACACGGTCGAACGCCATCCGAGCGCGAGCGCCATGGTGCCGAGCGCCTCGGCTGCAGGCGATCGACCGATCACGATGACCTGGGGGGAAGGGAGCACCGGCTCAACGTACACCTCGAGCGCACCCTCACTCTGGCACGCGATCGGGACGGTCACGACGCCATCGCGCTGGTGCTCTGCGAGCTCGTCGGCGGTCCCCAAGAAGAGCAGCCGGGCGGTCCCGTCTTCGAGCGTCCGGAGGGCCTCGCGGATCACGGTCGGTTCGGCACAGGCGCCTCCGATCCAGCCGGTCACCTTCCGGTCGGCCGTGATCAGCGCCGTCGCGCCGGGCTTTCCCGACGAGGGCGCCCTCGCCCATACCACCGTCGCTAGGGCGAACGGCTCGCCCGCTTCCGCGAGGCGATCCGCGAGGGCGAGGATCTCCGGTTTCACGCCGGAGCTTTCGCTGCTTCGATCGCTTCCCAGACCTTCGCGGACGTCAGCGGCATGTCGATGTTCCGCACCCCGAGCGGCCATAAGGCGTCGATCACGGCGTTCACGTAGGCGGCCGGCGAGCCCACGGTGGCCGACTCGCCGACCCCCTTCGCGCCGATCGGATGGTGCGGTGAGGGCGTGACGGTCTCGCCGAGCTCGAACCGAGGGGTCTCCACCGCCGTGGGGAGCAGGTAGTCGATGAAGTTCGAGCCGATGCAGTTGCCCGTCTCGTCGAAGGTGATCTGCTCCATCGCCGCGATCCCGTAGCCCTCGGTGAGACCGCCGTGGATCTGCCCTTCCACGATCATGGGGTTGATCCGCACGCCGCAGTCGTCCACGGCGACCATCCTCGTGACCTGCCAAACGCCGGTCTCCCGGTCGACCTCCACCGCGACGGCGTACGTCCCGAACGGGAACGTGAGGTTCGGCGGGTCGTAGTAATACGCGGCCTCGAGCCCGGACTCCATCCCGTCCGGGAAGTTCGTGTATGCGGCGAACGCGACGTCCTGGATCGTCACGGCTTTGTCCGGCGCGCCGCGGACGGAGAAGGTCGGCCGGGTGAACTCCACGTCCTCCTCGGCGACCTCGAGCAGGTGCGCGGCGATCTTTCGCGCCTTCTCGATGACCCGGCGTGACACCATCGCCGTTGCGGCGCCAACGGTCGGGGTCGAGCGCGAGGCGTACGTCCCCAATCCGTAGGGCGTGTTGTCCGTGTCGCCGTGCTGGACCTTGATGTCTTCCGGCTGGATCCCGATCTCTTCGGCGACGATCTGCGCGAACGTCGTTTCGTGGCCCTGGCCCTGTGTCTTCGAGCTGATCTTCAGGATCCCCTTGCCGGTGGGGTGGATCCGCAGCTCGGCTCCGTCGTTCATCTTCAGGCCGAGGATGTCGTAATCCTTGTGCGGCCCGGCGCCGACCGCCTCGGTGAACGATGCCAGGCCGATGCCCCACAGCTTGCCTTCGGCCCGCTTCCGCTCCTGTTCCTCGCGCAGCTCGGCGTAACCGATCTTCTCGAGCGCCAGATCCATCGCGCCGTGGTAGTCGCCCGAGTCATAGACGAACCCGGTCGGCGTCTCGTACGGGAACTGGTCCTTCCGGATGAAGTTCTTCTTCCGGAGGTCGGCCGGATCCATGCCCAGCTCGTAGGCGGCGTTCTGCACGAGGCGCTCGATGAGGTAGGACGCCTCGGTCACCCGGAACGAGCATCGGTACGCCACGCCTCCTGGCGCCTTGTTCGTGTAGTAGCCGTCGGCGACGACATGTGCCGCCGACATGTCGTAGGACCCGGTGACGACGTGGAAGAGCCCAACCTTGAACTTCGAGGGCTGCGCGTCGGCGTGGAACGCTCCCTCGTCCGCGAGCAAGGAGGTCCGGAGTCCCAGCATCGTCCCGTCGTTCTTGAGGGCGAGCTCGCCGTGCATATGGAAGTCGCGCGCGAAGCCGGTGCTGATGAGGTTCTCCGAGCGGTCCTCGATCCATTTGACCGGGCGACCGAGCAGGAGCGACGCCGCCGTCGCGACCACGTACCCCGGGTACACGGGCACCTTGTTCCCGAACCCCCCGCCGAGGTCCGGTGACACGATGCGGATGTTCTCCTCCGGCAGCCCGGCGACCAGTGCGAACACGGTTCGGATCGCGTGTGGGGCTTGCGAGGTCATGTAGATCGTCGCCTGACCCGTAGCCCCGTCCACGTCCGCGATACAACCGCAGGTCTCGAGCGGCGCTGGGTGCGACCGCGGATAGAACGTGTCGAGGCTGACCACGCGATCTGCGTCGGCGAACGCTCGGTCCGTCGCGTCCGCGTCCCCTGACTCCCAGTGGTAGATGTGGTTGTCGGTCTGCCCGTCCTTCTCGTCCCGGATCACGGGTGCGTCCGATGCCAGCGCCTGTTGTGGGGAGACCACGACATCGAGCGCGTCGTAATCGACGTCGATCAGTTCGACCGCGTCCTTCGCGACGTACGGGTCCTCCGCGATGACTGCCGCGACCTCTTGGCCCTGGAACCGGACCTTGTCGGTGACGAGGACGGCCTGCGTGTCGCCGGACATCGTGGGCATCCACGCGAGGTTGTGCTGAGCCATCAGCTCACCGGTGACCACCGCGACCACGCCGGGAACGGCCTGCGCTCGCGAGGCGTCGATCCCGTTGAGCTTCGCGTGGGCGAACGGGCTCCGCAGGATCGCCATATACAGCATGCCGGGGAGATGGATGTCGTCGATGTAGTTGCCCTTGCCGCGGATGAAGCGGGCGTCCTCTTTCCGCTTGACGCTATGGCCGATCCCGCGGATCTCCGCCTGGTCTTCGTGGGCTTCGGTGGCCATGCTGAGGGCTCCCTTCCCGCCTCAGGCGGTCGCCGCGGCCGGCGCCGCGGCCTTCGCCTTCGCGGCGGTCTGGATCGCTTTCACGATGTTCATGTAGCCCGTGCAGCGACAGATGTTGCCCGAGATCGCCCAGCGGATGTCGTCGTCCGTCGGGTCGGGGTTGCGTTCCAGGAGCGCCGCGCCGACCAGCATCATCCCGGGCGTGCAGTAGCCGCATTGGAGCCCGTGCTCTTCCTGGAACGCGACCTGCACCGGATGCAGGCCGTCCGCACCTGCCAGGCCCTCCACGGTCGTCACCTCGTGACCGTCGGCCTGCACGCCGAACATCGTGCAGGACTTCACCGGTGAGCCGTCCAACAGCACCGTGCATGCGCCACAGCTCGTCGTGTCACACCCGACGTGCGTCCCCGTCAGACCGAACTCCTCCCGGATCACATGCGCCAGCAACATCCGGGGCTCGACGTCGGCGGTACGCGCGGTGCCGTTCATCGTGACCGAGATCTCCATGCCTCGCCTCCTCAACCCGCGGCCATCGCCGACGCGGTGGCGAGACCGCGACGCGTGTAGACCTCGACCATATGTCGCTTGTAGGTGTCGGTGCCGCGGACGTCGGTCACGGGGTTCGAGGCCGCGGCGGCCAAACGTCCCGCTTCCGCGAAGGCCTCATCCGTCGGAGCCGTCCCGTGAAGGGATGCCGCCGCCTCGGCCGCTTCGATGTTCTTCAGCCCGACGCCGGTGAGCGCGATCCCCGCGCTGCCGACCGTGCCGTCCTGGAGCGAGAGGGTCACGGCGACGGCCACCGTCGCGAAGTCGCCGACCTTGCGCTCCAGCTTCAGGTAGCTCCCCCCGGACCTCGGCGGCGGCGTCGGGATCCGGATCTCCGTGAGGAGTTCATTCGGGGTGATCGATGTGGTGAACGTGTCAACCAGGAACTCACCGATCGGAACGACCCGCTCGCCGGAGCTGCTCCGAAGCACGACGTTCGCGCCCATCGAGAGCATCACCGACCCGAGGTCACCTGCGGGGTCGGCATGCGCAAGTGACCCACCGATCGTCCCGAGGTTCCTGACGATGGGATCGGCGATCTGCGGCGCGGCCGCCGCCAGCGTGGGGTATCCGTTCGTGATGATCTCCGAGCTCGCGAGCTGGTTATGTCGCACCAATGCTCCGAGAGCGAGCGACCCTTCCCGTTCCTCGATGCCGTCGAGCCCCGGGATCGGATCGATGTCGATCAGGTGGCCAGGCGATACGAACCGAAGCTTCATCAGGGGGATCAGGCTCTGGCCGCCGGCGAGGACCTTCGCATCTTCGCCGTAGTCGTCGAGCAGCGATAGGGCCTCTTCGACCGACGACGCCCGGTGGTAGTCGAACCGCGAAGGCAACATCGAGGCTCCCCTTCCAGGCTCGATGATCCGCGTTGCCGCGGATGAGGTCCCGATCATCGCGCTGCTCGCCGGAACGGGCAAGTCAGCGGCGCCTGACCTGCGGCGATGCCCTCGGGTCTAGACGCCGTCTCCCATCAGCCCCTACCATCCCGACACACCATGAGAGCACCCTTCACCGAGGCTCGGCTGTTGACCGTGAACGAGGTCGCTGGCCTCCTTCGCGTATCCAGGATGACCGTCTACCGGCTGATCAAGGAAGGGCAGATGCCCGCGCTGCGAGTCGGCCGGAGCTACCGCCTCCGCGAGGACGACGTCGACGACTACCTGAGCAAGCGCTACACCGAAGCGATGTAGCGACTGTCACCCACAGCCGGGACCTCCGGATCGTACGGAGGACCCACGATGAACGAGCACGAGCAGCTCGTCGATCAGGCAGCGCGGCACGCCCGCTCGGTCCTGTTCCTCGGCGGGCTCGACGCCGGCAAGAGCACGCTCGCGCGGGCGACGGCCGCGTTCGCGTTGCGGATCGGCAGACGCGTCGCCTACATCGATGCGGACGTGGCCCAGAAAACGGTCGGTCCACCCGCGACGGTGGGCATGAAGCACATCCGGGAACCGGACGACCTGATCCCGGAGCGGATGTCGGAGGCCGACGCGCTCGGCTTCGTCGGGTCGATCTCACCGCAGGATCACCTGGTCCCGTTGGTGGGCGCGCTCGGTCGCCTCCGCGACCGAGCGCGCAACGAGGGCGCGGAGCTGCTGATCGTGGATACCGGCGGAGAGGTCTCCGGGATCCGGGGCCAGCTCGTGAAGTACTACAAGGTCGACGTGCTGGAGCCCGACCTCGTGGTCGGGCTCCAGCGCGGCGAGGAGCTCGAGCCGATCCTCGGCGTGGTCGACCGGTTCTTCGGGATCGAGTCGGTGACGGCGCCGATCCACCCGGACGTGAAGCCGAGCAGCGTGGAGGACCGGATGGCGATGCGTGAGAAGGCGATGGGGCGCTACTTCGAGAGCGCCCCGTTGCAGCGGTTCCGCGTCCGGCCGACGGTGTTCATGCCGACGCTTCCACCGATGTTCGACCTCCAGACGCTCGACCGCCTCCTGGTCGGGCTGTCCGACGGCCACGGAGGGTTCACGGGGCTCGGCGTCCTCGAGCACGTGGCCGACGACGGTGGTCTCCGGCTGCTCTCGCCCGTGGCAGAGCCCCCCAAAGCGCTTAGACTGGGATCCGTTCGCCTGGAGGACACCTACCGCGTCAAGCGGGTGGACCTCCGGAACCTCTTCGGGACCGAGTGAAAGGCGTGATGGGTTGCCGTCCCTGATCAAGAA
>Ga0066709_100001479_pt1 | contig 15598 bp, 20 predicted proteins | sample GraSoiAngelo_158_FD_79665 | JGI IMG/M metagenome (GOLD analysis project Ga0066709, IMG submission 79665) | Grasslands soil microbial communities from the Angelo Coastal Reserve, California, USA - 14_1009_16_30cm | ecosystem: Environmental > Terrestrial > Soil > Grasslands | place: USA...
CGAGTGCGGCGACCGCGCCGGCCGAGATCGTGCCGTTGTCGATCTCGAGCGCGAAGAACTGCCCGACCGCGACGAGTGCGGCGACCACGAGCAGTGCGCGCGGCTCGGGCCGGTGCGCCAGCAGCGCTGCGACGCCTCCGGCAGCGATGCCGGCCGCGCCCACCGCGGTGACGAGCACGCCGGCGCGCGCAGGGCGGCCGAATCTCGCGACCTCGCGGCGGCGGCGAGGCGGCGTCTCCTCCATCTCGCGGACGACGGCCGCGATCAGCGGCTCACCGGCGACCGCGCTGAGCCGCGCCCGACGGCTGGCGCGGAAGGCGCGGTTCCGTCCCTGCAACTTCGCGTGGTATGCCGCGACGTCCGCGTGGTGGAGCAGATCGTCGGGATCCGTCCCGTGCGCCGGGAACGAGGCGACGCCCATCGAGAGCGTGACGTTCACATACTGGCCGGCGTTCTCCGCCCAGATCGGCGTCTCCGCGACCGCCTGGCGGATCCGCTCGGCGGTCTCCCACGCCTCCATCTCGGTCGTTTCCGGCAGGACGATCGCGAACTCCTCACCGCCGAAGCGCGCGGCGACGTCGTAGCGCCGCACGTGCGAGCGGACGATCTCGGCGATCCCGGCCAGCACTGCGTCGCCGGCGAGATGCCCGTACGTGTTGTTGACGTTGCGCAGGAGGTCGAGGTCGGCGACGATGACCGACAGCGGCCGGCTGAACCGTCGCGCGCGCGTCAGCTCCTCCTTCAGCGTCTCCATGAAGTGCCGCGCATTCGCGAGCCCGGTCTTCGAGTCCATCCGCGCCTCCTCCCGCAGCTGCGGGAGATGGAGCGCGGCGTGCAGCAGTGCGAGCGGCGCGATCGCGAACGGCAGCAGCCACGCGTCGACCTGCCAGAAGTGCGCGAACGCGATGCCGAGGCACGCGAGCGCGGCATCGGCGCTGAGCGTCTGCGGGTTGAGGATGTCGCGCGGGCTGTGACCGCGTGCGAGGTGGAGGATGACCGCGAAGGAGCCGTTGTTGAGGACGACGTAGACGATCACTGCGGCCGCGGCGCCGGCCGCCCAGCTGCCGCTGCGGTCGCCGAGCGTGCTCGAGACCAGCCGGTCCGCCCCCCACGCCGCCATGATCGCGAGCGTGAAGTTGAGGATGTTGAACGTCTGGATGTACCAGGCGTAGCGCTTCCGCAGCCAGTCGGGCACGTGCGAGATCAGCGGCAGGAGGATCAGGAGCTGCGGCGGCAGCAGCATGACGCCGGCGATGAAGAAGAGCGGCGTCGTGTGGAAGACCTGGTTCCGAATCGTGTGGAACGCGAAGAGCTGTGCGACCGCCGCCGCGACCGCGAGCACGGCGAACGCAATCCAGCCGTGCGGCCTCCCACCGTGCAGGAGCGCCGGCATGCTGATCGCCGTCGCCGCGATCCCGACCGCGAACAGGAAGATCTTCGCCTGGTCGGGCAGGCCCAGCGCGGGCGCGGTGGGAGCGAGCATCCGCTCGGACATCCCGCTAGCCCGTGTGCTGCTTCATCGTTTGTCTCCCGACTTCGTCGTGCATGCTTATCCCCCGGCGAGCTGGTTCCTATCACTCCCCGACCGTCGACCCCCACGCGGAGCCCCAGGCCGACCCCCACGCGCTGCCCCAGGCAAACGTCCCCCACGCTGTGCCCCAGGCCGAGCCCCATGCGCTTCCCCACGCGGAGCCCCAGGCCGCGCCCGACGCCGACGCGACGCCGTCGTCGCCCCGCCACATGACGCCGTTCCAGACGCTGCCCCACGCGTAGCTCCCCCACGCCGATCCCCAGGCGGAGCCCTACGCTTGGCCGGCCGCCGACCCGCTCCAGCCGTCGCCCTCCCGCCGGACGGCGTGGCTCCAGGCCTGGGCGTCGAAGGCCGTCCGTCCCGACGAGTCCTGTCCCACGAAGCGGTCGAGCGCGGCATTCGGATCGATCGGGTTCTCGACCGCCGCGGCCGAGGCGGCGGCGAGCTCGCCGGCGCCGACCGAGCCGTCGGCTGCGCCGGGCGCGATCGGCTGTGTCGTCTGCATCAGCGCGCCCTTGACGTCGTCCGGCGTCCAGAGCGGATGGCGTGCGAGGATCTGCGCTGCTGCACCCGCGACGACGGGGGCCGCGAACGACGTGCCGGAGAGCCGCAGGTAGCCCGGCGCGACGACGTTCCCCGGATACTGGGCTGTCAACGCGGCCGCGGCGGGCGACGGCGCGATCATGTAGCGGCCCGGTGCCACCAGATCGGGCCGCGCGAATCCGTCCCAGCTTCTCCCGAAAGCCGAGAACGGAGCGACGGTGTCGTCGCTCGTGTCGGCCGTGTCCTTCGTCTCGGTGGCGCCGACCACGATGATGAACGGATCGCTCGCGGGCGCGTAGTCCATGCGCGTCGGCCCGCCGATGTTCCCGGCCGCCGCGACGACCGACGATCCCGTTGAACCAGAGCTGCTCCAACGCCTGGTCGAGCGGATCCTTCACGAACGAGGACGGGTTGCCGGAGAGCAGCGAGAGCTTGACCACGCGGATCCCGTATGCACTGTGGTTCTCCAGCACCCACTGCGCCGCGGCGATGACGTCGCTCACGAGCGACTCGTCGTTCGCGTCGGCGGTGCGAATCGAGACGATCGGCGAGGCCGGCGCCGCGCCCGGATACGACGACGAGGCGCCCGCGGCGAGTCCGGCGACCATCGTCCCGTGACCGAAGTCGTCGCCGGATGCGTCCGGCTGCCGCGACGACAGGTTCACCTGCGTGACGACGCGCCCGCCGAAGTCGTCCACGCGCGAGTCGCGTCCACGCCGGAGTCGATCACGGCGATCGCGGGCGTCGCCGGAGCGGGCGTCGCGTCCGTTCCCCAGAGCGCATCGACGCCGGCCGCCGACGGCCACGCGTTCGGGTCCGCGGAGGTGAAGCTTCCGCTCGGGATCACGCGGCCGTCGAGCGACACCGCCTCGACGCCCGGCGAGCCGGCCAGGGTCTGCAGCGCCGTATCCGGAATGTCCGCGGCGACGCCGCCGATGATCGAGAGGCTCTGCCGGACGGTGCCGCCGACCGCGACGACCGCGGCGCTCGCCGTGTCAGCTCCCCCCAGCCTGCACGATCACGTGCAGGAACTGACCCGGGTGCGCCGCGACCGGAGCTGCCGGCAAGGCCGATACCGGCACCGCCGGAAGTGCGGCGGTCGAATCGGTTGCGCCCGCTGCCCAGAGCGCAACGACCGCGTACAACGCAATCGAGAACCGTCTCGCCTGCAGGCGAGAGCGCTAAAGATCGGGTTGCCGCATAAGCCCTAATCCCCTTGGACGCCACAGCCGGGCGGATGCCCGTCCACCGCGACAACGCGCCAGTTGCCGCCGGAGAGACGGTCTCCCGGGCCTGAGTTTGGGAAACGTCGAAGGCCGGCCGTACCCGACGTCGCGACGCGGCCGTTTCACCCTCGGACGTGAGCAAGGTCCACTGCCATCTCTGCGGCGCGGCACTCCGACGGCCCGAGCAGTACCACCTGATCGCGCGGCCGGATCGCGACGACGTCGTCTACGTCTGCCGCGACGAGAAACGCTGCTCCACGCGCGCCTTGTTCGATCCGCCGACCGGGCCACGCGTCCGGGACCGGACCGAAGCGTCGCGCTGACCTCTGATCTACGCTCCGGAGCCAATGGGCTTGGACGCGTACGACCGAGTCCCGCTGCTCTTCGGCCCCTCCCCGGTCCACCGCCTTGACCGCCTCGCCGCGCAGCTCGGCGGGCGGGTCGAGATCTGGGCCAAGCGGGAGGACTGCAATTCCGGCCTCGCCTACGGCGGCAACAAGACGCGGAAGCTCGAGTACCTCGCCGCGGAGGCTCTCGCACAGAGCTGCGACACGCTCGTCTCGATCGGGGGCGTCCAGTCGAACCACACCCGCCAGGTCGCCGCCGTCGCCGCCCACCTCGGCCTCGGCTGCGTGCTCGTCCAGGAGCAATGGGTCGACTGGCCGGACGCGGTCTACGACAAGGTCGGAAACATCCTGCTCTCGCGGATCATGGGCGCCGACGTCCGGCTCGACCCGGCCGGCTTCGACATCGGGATCCGTCCGAGCTGGGAGGAGGCGCTCGACTCGGTACGCGAGCGGGGCGGCACGCCGTACGCGATCCCGGCGGGCGCGTCGGACCATCCCCTCGGCGGCCTCGGCTTTGCCCGCTGGGCGGACGAGGTAGCGGAGCAGGAGCGGGAGCTGGGCGTGTTCTTCGACACCGTCGTCGTCTGCTCCGTCACCGGCTCGACGCAGGCCGGGATGGTGGCCGGGTTCGCCGCGCAAGAACGCCCGCACGCCGTGCTCGGCATCGACGGCTCGGCGACCGTGGAGCAGACGCGCGAGCAGATCGCGCGCATCGCGCGGACCACGGCCGCGGCGATCGGGCTCTCTCGCGAGCTGCGCGACGACGAGATCGTCCTCCTCGACGAGTGGCACGCGGGGACCTACGGGATCCCGGACGCGAAGACGATCGACGCGATCCGTCTCTGCGCCCGCCTCGAGGGCATGCTCACTGACCCGGTCTACGAGGGAAAGTCGATGGCGGCGTTGATCGACCTCGTCCGCTCGGGGCGGATCGAGCCGGGCTCGCGGGTGCTGTACGCGCACCTCGGCGGCCAGCCCGCGCTCAACGCGTACTCAGCCGCTTTCTAGGCGCGCCCGGAACCAGCCGTTGTTCATGTAGCCGCGCTCGTTCCAGTCGGCAGTCTCCGGCTGACCCTCGCCCGCGCTATCCCACGCGCGGACGAGAAGCTCGCCGGCGCTGTCCACGTCCGCGCTCCAGAGCCGCCACTCCCACGGTCCGCCACCGCTCTCGAGCGTCGCCGCCGTCCACGAGCGTCCGCCGTCCGTCGAGATCTCGACACGCTCGACTGGGCGGCCGCCGGCGCCGACCGCGTAGCCGCGGCCGGTGTCCGCGGAGAATGCGGAGTTCAGCGCCTGCTCGGTGAGCGGCGTCCCGTCGAGTGCGTAGTCGCGCAGCTGGAAGAAGCTCGGCGACTGCGACGCTCTGACGGAGATCCCCGCGAGCCACTTGACGCTGCGCGCGCCGATGTAGCCGGGCACGACGACGCGAACGGGAAAGCCGTGCTCGGGTGCCAGCGGCTCGCCGTCCATCTCGTAGGCGACGACCACCTCGGGCGAGAGCGCCTTCGCCATGGGAATCGAGGCGGCGAAGGGCTGTGCCGTTCCCTCGGCGACCGGGCGGTCGAGACCGGTGAAGGCGACATGGCGCGCGGCATCCGACGCGCCTGCGGCGGCCAGCAGATCTGCCAGCCGGACCCCGGTCCAGACCGCGTTGCCGATCGCGCCGGCGCCCCACGGCACGCCGGCCGGAACCGGCGTCTGGTCGTTACGCCGGTTGCCGGCGCAGGCCAGCGTCGCGGTCACGGTCGCCGCCGGCCAGCCGTCGCGGAGCTCTCGCAGCGAGAGGACGACCGGCTCTCGGACGTCGCCGTCGAGAGTCAAGCGGTACGCGTCCGCGTCGACCGCGGGAACCGCCCCGTGGTTGCGGATGAAGAAGAGCGGCGTCGGCGTCAGATGCGAGCGCACGAGCGGGCCGAGCGGCGCCTCGGCGTTGAGCGGATCCTCCGTCCGGACGATCAGCGGCTCCACGCCCGCGAAGATACTCCTAGCGCGTCAGCCGCACCGGCCGGCGCCGGCGGCCGCGAAGGCGGCCTTCGGGCGGCTGTCGTTCAGGTACTGCTTGAGGATCCGCGCGAACGAGGCCTTGTCGCCCTTGTCCCAGGCGCGGATCGCCGCGTCGATCTCGGCGACGTCGGCGCGGAGGCTGCCGATCGCCTTCGTGCCCGCGGGCGTCGCGCCCGGAATGCTCGCGAGCTCGGCGAGCTCCTGGTTCTCGAGGGCCTTCGCCTTCACCGCGAAGGCGTAGAGCCCGGACACCGTCACGGGTGTGGCGAACTCGCGCTTCGCCTTCGCCGTGTAGACGACGCAGACGCGGTTCGCCTCGTCCGACCACGACGAGGTTCCGGCCGCCGCGGCGCCGGGCACGACGCTGCCGAGCACGAGCGCACCGAGGAAAAGAATCCGCCGCACGAGGCGGAGTATCGGGAGCGCGGCCGGCGAGCCCTCACCCTGGAACGAGGGACTCGCCGGCGACGAACTTCCGAGCCTCGCGGAGGTACGCGGCGCATGCCGCCTCGTCGCGCGGGCGAAGGCCGACCCATTCCTTCATGGGCCGTCCCTTGCCCGCGCTGAACGGGATGCCCTCGCGCGAGGCGATCAGCTCCGCCACCCGGCCGGCCGGGAGCTTCACGACCAGCTGGCCGCCCGTGACGAAGGCGAAGTACTTCCCGCCGGCGACCCTCAGCCCCACGGCGTGGAGCATCCGGCCCTGCTCGACACCCGGACCGCGGACCAGCCGCCGGGACGCGCGCTCGAAGAGCTCGTCGACCGTCATGACCGGTCGCTGCCCGTCGTCCACGGGTCGACACCCGGATCGCCGCCGGCCGCCGCGACGGCGAGCCGCGCGAAGTAGTGGTCCCAGCCGTGCCCGTGGCCGGCAGCCGCGGAGACGGGGAGTCCCGTGTGGCTGAACCGGAGCATCGTGCCGTCACCGCTCTGCACGAGCTCGAACTCGACCCTCGTCGAGCCGGGCGGGACGTCGTCAGGCGTGTCGCGGCCCCGCTCCCAGCCCCACGTGAAGACGAGCCGACGCGGCGGATCGAGCTCGACGAACTCGCCGACCGCGGTCGAGCCGGGCAGCACCTGCACCCGGTAGACGCCGCCGGGCCGCGGATCGAGCGTCGCGTCGAGGCCCATCCAGCGCGTGGCCTTCGCCGGGTCGACGAAGAACTCCCAGACCGTCTCCGGGCTCGCATCGATCGCGATCTCCCGCGCGACGGACGTCGTTTCGGTCATAGCTGCCATGGTGCCTCCTCCTGTCGTCGTGTCATGCCCGGAACGGTGCGCCTGCGCCGGTCTCCGCGTACGCGACGAGGCTCGCGAGGTAGCGGTCCCAGCCGAGCTCGCACGCCCCGTAGCACGCGAGCTCGGGAAGCAAGCCGACGTGCCGGAAGAACAGCGCGCGCTCGCCGATGTCGAACGCGATCGTCGTCCCCTGCCACTCGGGATGCCCCGTGTGCGTGATGCACTTCCAGCGCACGGTCGACGGGCGCGTCGCCTCGGCGACCTGCATCACGATGTGCTCGTCCAGTCCCACGAACGCGAAGCAGAGCTCGCCGCCCGCCTCGGCCGCGCCAACCGCGAGCGGCGTCCACCAACCTCGCAACCCGTCGAGGGTGCCGACCGCGTCGAAGATCCGGTTGCGCGACGCTCGGACGTCGACGCGGCGGCCGTAGTCAATTTCCAGCGCGGCTGCTTCCACGTTTCGCTCTCTCCTCTCGTTCGGCTTCACGTTTGAGGGCGTCGAGCCGCTCGTCCCAGAATTCCTCGAAAAACGCCTTCAGCTCGCCGAGGCCTTCCGGCCGCGCGCGGTAGAGGCGCCTGGTGCCGTTGCGTCGCTCGCTCACGAGCCCCGCCTCCTTCAGGACGGTCAGGTGCTGCGAGACCGCCGGCCGGGTCACGTCGAAGTGCTCCGCGATCTCGCCGGCCGAGAGCTCCCCGTCGCGGACGAGCGCGAGGATCTGGCGGCGGCGGGGTGCGGCGATTGCCTTCAGCACGGCTTCCATCGCCTGTACGTAAGCATATTCTTACGTTAGATGCAACTTACGCTGAAGTGGCTAGGATTGCGACATGTGCCGGAACATCCATGTGCTCTTCAACTTCGAGCCGCCCGCGACGCAAGAGGAGATCGACGCGGCCGCGCTCCAGTACGTCCGCAAGATCAGCGGCTTCACGAAGCCCTCGCAGGCGAACGAGCAGGCGTTCGCCCGCGCGGTCGACGAGGTCGCGGCAGCGTCGCGGCGGCTGCTCGGCGAGCTCGTGACCGCCGCGGCGCCGAAGGACCGCGAGCTCGAGGCGGAACGGGCGCGTGCCCGCGCCGTCAAGCGGTTCGCAACAACCTAGTGTCGATTCGCAGCGGTCCCGTTCGTCGGTACCAGGTACCGACGCAAAAGGGAGGAGTTTCATGCAGTACCTGCTGTTGATCTACAACGACGAGCAGGCTTGGGCAGCGCTCGGACCGGATGAGCGAAACGCGATCGTCCGCGAGTATTTCGCGCTCGCCGACGAGCTCCGGGCCGACGGCGCGTACGTGGCCGCTGCGCCGCTGCAGCCGACGTCCACGGCGCAGACGGTCCGCGTCCGCGATGGGGAGCGCGTCGTCTCGGACGGGCCGTTCGCAGAGACGAAGGAGCAGCTCGGCGGCTTCTACCTCGTCGAGGCCGACTCGGCGCAGGCGGCCCTGGACTGGGCCGAGAAGATCCCCGGCGCGCGCTACGGCGCGATCGAGGTGCGGCCGCTGCTCCCGGTTCCCGCAGAGGCGCCGGCGGCCTGATCCAGCTCGGCGACCAGGGCGGCCACCCGCTCGGCGAGGTCGTCGCGAATCGCGCGCACCTCGTCGAGCGGGCGACCCTTCGGGTCGGGGAGATTCCAGCCGATGTAGCGCTTGCCGGGGACGACGGGGCAGGCGTCGTCGCACGTCGCCACGACGACATCGGCCCAGCCGATCCGTTCGTCGTCGAGGACGTGCGGCACGTGGTCGGACGCGTCGATGCCGAGCTCCTGGAGCGCTTCGAGCACGACGGGGTGCACCGCCGTCGCGGGAGCGCTGCCGGCGGAGCGCGCGTCGTGGCGTCCGTCGACGGCGCGCCGGAAGAGCCGCTCGGCCATCACGCTCCGCCCGCTGTTCGCGACGCAGACGAAGAGGACGTTCGTCATTCGACCTTGTCGCTCCGGCGTTCGAGCAGGACGGCGTCGCGCCAGACGCCGTTGAGCTTGCCGAGCCGCTTCCGCACGCCGACCGTCTCGAAGCCACCGCGCTCGTGCAGGCGGATGCTCGCCTCGTTCTCGGGAAAAATGCCGGTCTGGATCGTCCAGACGCCGGCCCGTTCGGTCGACTCGATCAGACGCTCGAGCAATGCGCGGCCGACGCCGTTGCCGCGTGCGTCGGCGTCGACGTAGACGCTGTTCTCGACGACGCCGCCGTACGCGCAGCGGTCCGAGACGGGCGACACCGCGACCCAGCCTACGACGCGGCCGTCGACGAGCGCGACGAAGCGGTGCTCCGGGAGGTGGCTCGCATGCCAGCCCTCCCAGTTCGGCACCTTCGTCTCGAACGTCGCGTTCCCGGTGGCGATGCCGTCGGCGTAGATGCGCGCGACGGCGGGCCAGTGCTCGGCGCGGAGCTCGACGACTTCCATCAGATCGAATTGTTCCAGCCGTGCGACGCTAGGCGCATGATCGCCGTCCTCGGCGGCCTGGGCGCCGCGTTCATGTTCGCCGGGACGACGCTCTTCTCGTCGCGGTCGGCGAAGCTGATCGGGCCGTGGTCGGTGCTCGCCTGGGTGATGATCGTCGGCAGCGCGATCACGCTGCCGTGGGTCGCGGCGACCGGGATCCCTTCCGGGCTCGACCGCGGCACGGACGCGTGGCTCCTTGTCAGCGGCGCCGCGAACGTCGTCGGGCTGCTCTTCTCGTACGCCGCCGTGCGGATCGGGAAGGTCGGCGTCATCGCGCCGATCATCTCGACCGAGGGTGCGATAGCAGCGCTGATCGCCGTCGCGACGGGCGAGCACCTCGCCGCCGGCGCAGCCGCGATGCTGCTCGTGATCGCGGTCGGCGTCGTGCTCGCAGGCGCGATTCCCGATTCGCAGCGGCAGGCGTCTCCGGCGGACGAGAAGCGCGCCGTCGCGCTCGCTGCCGCCGCGGCCGGGTGCTTCGGGCTTGGCCTCTACTCGACCGGGCACCTCAGCGGCGACTTGCCGATCGCGTGGGCGCTCCTGCCCGCCCGCCTGATCGGCCTGATCGCGGTCGCGCTGCCGCTCGCGCTCAGCTCGCGGTTGCGCCTGACCCGGCGCGCCGTGCCGTTCGTCGTCGGGGGCGGGGTCTGCGAGGTCGCGGGCTTCTCGCTCTTCGCGCTCGGCGCGCGGCACGGCATCGCGATCGCGGCCGTCCTCGCCTCCCAGTTCGGCGGCATCGCCGCGGTGCTCGGGTTCGCAGTCTTCCGCGAGCGGCTCGGGCGGATCCAGGTTCTCGGCGTCACCGCGATCGTCGTAGGCGTCGCGGTTCTCACCGGGATCCAGTCGGGCTGACTGTCGAGTTTCGGCGACGCCGTTCGTCTACGAGGTGTCGCCACCCGATTCGAGGAGGAACTCGTGACACTCGCCGCTCCCGATCCCCGCCGCTGGTTCGCGCTCGCCGTCGTCGGCGCCGCCTTCTTCATGACGATCCTCGACGTCTCGATCGTCAACGTCGCGCTGCCGTCGATCGGCACGCACCTCCATTTCTCGGCGGAGAACCTCCAGTGGGTCGTCACCGCATACGCGCTCGCCTACGGCGGATTCCTGCTGCTCGGCGGACGCGCGGCCGACCTCCTCGGCCGCCGGCGCGTCTTTATGAGCGGCGTCGCCCTCTTCTCGCTGGCGTCGCTGCTCTGCGGGCTCGCGACGACCGACAGCGTCCTCATCGGCGCGCGCGCCCTGCAGGGACTCGGCGCCGCGATCATCTCGCCGGCCGCTCTGTCGATCGTCTCGACGACGTTCAGCGAGGGCGCCGAACGGAACAAGGCGCTCGGCATCTGGGGCGCGCTCGGCGGGAGCGGCGGCGCCACCGGCGCGTTCCTCGGCGGTTTCCTGACGAAGTACGCGGGCTGGGAGTGGATCTTCTTCGTAAACGTGCCCGTCGGGGCGGCGGTCTTCGCGCTCGCGCCGCGCTTCGTCCGGGAGAGCCGCCTCGAGCGGGCGCGGCGGCGCTACGACCCGCTCGGCACGGTGGCGATCACCGGCGCCCTGGCGCTGCTCGTGTACACGGTCTCGCGCGCCCCGTTCGTGGGTTGGGGGGCGCTGCGGACGATCGTGCTGCTCGTCGCCTCCGGGGTGCTGGCGCTGGCGTTCGTCGCCGTCGAGGGCCGCGTCCGCGAGCCGCTGGTGCCGTTCCGTATCTTTCGCGTGCGGACGGTCACGGGTGCGAACGTCGTCGGCTTCCTGCTCGGCGCGACGATCTTCTCCAGCTTCTTCGTTCTGACGCTGTACGTGCAGGACGTGCTCCGCTATTCGGCGCTGGAGGCCGGCGTCACGTTCTTCGTCACGGGCGTCACGGTCGTTCTCGCGGCGGGCACCGCGCAGGCTCTCGTCACGCGGGTCGGTGTCAAGCCGATCCTCGCGTCCGGGCTCGCGCTGCTGCTCGGCGCGATGATCTGGTACAGCCAGATCCCGGTCGACGGCAGCTTCGGCCCGAATCTCCTGCCGGGTTACCTGATGGTCGGCGCGGGGATTGCCTTCGCGTACGTGCCGGTCACGATCGCCGCGCTCGCAGGCGTCGAGCAGGACGAGGCCGGTCTCGCCTCGGGGATGATCAACACCGCGCAGCAGATGGGCGGAGCCGTCGGAGTCGCGCTCGCGTCGACGGTGTTCGTCACGCACATCGGTCGCGGGCCGGTCACGCCGCAGCTGCTGACCGACGGCTATGCGCTCTCGTTCTGGCTGCTCGCCGGGTTCGCCGCCGCCGCGCTCCTCGCGACCCTGACGTTGGTCCGCCGCGAGGAGCTCGTCGCGGTGCCGGCCGTCGCGCCGACCGGGGGATGAGCTACTCGGCCCGGTCGGCCGCCGCGAGCGACGCGCTACGCGGCGCGCCGGCAACAACCTTGCCGACCCAGTCGGCGACGGTCGACGCCACTTCCTCCCAACCGTCCCCGACCACCAGGAGGTGGGACCGGCCCGGGAACTCGACGAAGTCGGTCACGGCCCCGGACTTCCCGTACTTCTCGAAGTTCGCGCGCGCCGTCTTCGGCGGGACCGTGTGGTCGTGCTCGCCGGCCGTGATCAAGAGCGGCGCACGGTCGGACTTCCCGTAGTCGAGCGCAGCGGGCGAGTGCCAGGCGAAGTTCGCGAGTCCGTCCTGGAAGAAGATCCGGCCCGTCTCGGGCACGGCGTACCGCTCGAAGGCTGCTTTCGCATCCGCCTCGTCCCACGTGTTCGTGAACCCGTACTTGAACTGCTCGAACGTCAGCGTGACGACGCCGTGGAGCTTCAACGGATGCGCGATCGCAGGCGACGCGGCCTTCAGCGTCGACGGCTCGAGCAGGTATGTGGCGCCCTTCGGCGGCGCGGGGTCGAGGGCGACGCCCGCGGCGCCGAGGCCGCGGTCGAGCAGCAGCTGGACGATCAGGCCGCCGAACGAGTGCCCGACGAGCACCGGTTGCGGGTCGCGGCCCCGGATCAGCGCGTCGTAGTGGTCGACGATCTCGGCGAGCCCGAGCCCGGCGAGCTCCTCGGCGTTCTCGCGCAGCTCCTCGACGTCGCCGTGCTTGCGCGGCCATTCCGGGGTTTCGACGTCGTAGCCGAGCTGCTTGAAGTAGTCGGCGAAGTTCTCCCAACTTCGTGCCGAGAGCCACGCACCGTGGATCAAGACCATGTCCGTCATGGTTCCTCCGATTCGTCGAATGCCCTCGACCATACGGGCGGCGTGTACGGCACGGCAAGCCCGGCCGTCGCGGTGATATAGCTGGGCGTGACGTGGCCGTCACAACGACGAAGGTCGCCTCGGTCGAGGAGCTGCAGCGGGCGGTGGCCGACGACCGTGCCGGTGACGTGGTCGTCGCCGGCGCCATAGAGCGGGTTCCGACCCTTCGGCTCGCCCCCGGCCGCAACCTCGTCGGCGCGGACGACCGCGCAGCGCTGGTCTTCCGCGACGGCGCCGACGGCGTGCAGCTGACGCGCGACAACCGCGTCGCTTCGTTGCGGCTCCGCGCGTCCCCGTCCGCGCGTGTTGTGTTCAACGACACGACGGTGGAGAGCCTCGGCACGCTGGAGCTCGTCCTGCTCCGCGCGGTCGGCCAGGTCCAGATCCTCGCGGACGACGCTGTCGTGTCCGGCCATGTCATCCTGGAGGGCGTCCACGTGGAGGAGGCCGACACGCGCGTGCGTGAGCCCCGGCCGCACGGCTACGGCGTCCACGTGCTGCAGGGAGCGATCACGGTCTGGAACCAGCAGATCGACCCGGCGGCGCGCATCACGGCCGACCTGACGGGATTGTCCGCCGGGAGCGAGGAGACACCGGTGCGCGGGAGCGGCGTCTTCGTCTCGGGCGGCGGCGACCGGGGCGGCCGCCTGGAGGCGACCCGGCTGCATACCGGCCCGGTCTTCGCCGACGGAGGCATTCCGGGCGGCACCGCCGGCGGCATCTTCGTCGTCTACGGCGCGCACGTGCAGGACGTCGACGACATCGGCCCGGTGACGACGTACGGCGTCGGCGACGTGGTGCTCGGAAACTGGGGCGTCGTCGACAGCTGGAAGGCCACCGCACCGCTCACGTCCTACGGCGCGAGCGGGACCGGCTTCGTCAACCACGGCATGATCGGACGGCTCGAGATCACGGCGCCGGTCGAGACATCCGGGCCGGGCGCGCACGGCTTCGACGTCGACGGCGGCACCGTCGACGACGCGGAGCTCTACCGGATCGTCACACACGCGGACGCCGCCGTCGGCATGCAGATCGGCCGCCCCTTCGGCCGGCTGATCGTCCACCACGGCATCGAGACGCACGGCGTCGGAGCCGTCGGCCTCAGCCTGCGACCGGAAGCGGACGGCAGCGAGATCAGCGTCGACGGCGGCATCGTCGCCCATGCCGACGGCGTGCCGCCGCTCGAGATCCACGGCCGCGTCGACGAGCTCACCGTCACCGGTGGCGTCGCCTGACGTCCCCGACCCGAGACGCCGTGTCCGAAAGAGCGACTTGACACGCTCTCACCGATTCAGTCGACAACCATGTCCAACAGAGCCAAGCCGTGTACCAGGCACGGGCCGTGGCCGGAAGGGGCACGGCCCGGAGGCTCGACCGACGGAGGACTAGCGCCTCCGGCGGAAGTACAGCTTCATGCGGATAATTCGCAGCAGCCTCGCCAACATCTCAGCCTCCCGATTCGATTCTCAATAGCGGTCGATCTCGACCAAGCGCTCGTCGCTGATTCCGAAATGATGGGCCACCTCGTGCAGGACGACGCGCCTGATCTCCCGCTCGAGGCGTCCGCGGTCGTGCCCGTAGAGGCGTTCGAGCGGGCCGCGGTAGATCGTGATCTTGTCCGGCAGCGCGCCGGCGTAGCCGCTCCCGCGTCGCGTCAGCGGAATGCCCTCGTAGAGGCCGAGCAGCGGCTGCCCGGGCGGAGGCTCGTCCGCGACGACGAGGACCACGTTCGACATCCGGCTCCGCAGGTCGGACGGAAGCGAATCGAGCGCGTCCTGAACCGACTGCTCGAACTCCGGGGCCTCGTCCTCCACCCCACCAAGGCTAGTTATTCCTCGAGGACCGACAGGATGTTCCCCGCGGGATCCCTGAACCACGCAATCTTCGGACCAGGCCCGCCGTGGAAGATCCCTTTCTCGTCCGTCTGGAGCTCGCCCGTGTACTGCTCGAACTGCACTCCGGCCTTCGCGAGCTCGTCCACCGCCTGCTCGATGTCGTCGACGCGGAAGTTGAGGATCGTGAAGCTCGCCGGGGTGTGGTTGGGCTTGGGATAGACGAACACCTCGGCTCCGCCCCCGAGACGCAACGCGAGCCCGGCCGGCTGGTCGGAAACCTTCAGCCCGAGCGTCTCGCCGTAGAACTGCTTCGCCCGTGGAATGTCGTCCACGGAGAAGCCGGAAAATGCCTTTGTGTCGGTGAACATCCGAATCTCCTAGTCCGCTTCGGCGCCCGCAAGGGTGCCTGTCGCTTCTCGATGGTCGTGCGCCGGCGCATGGACGTCGGCGCGGAGGAAGACGGCGCCGATGACGGCCGCCGCCAGCGCGAACAGAGCCCCGACGAGGAACGCGAGGTGGTAGCCGCCGGTGAGAGCCTCGAGCCGGCCGCCGCCGGCGGCGCGCAGGCTGGCGGTGCGCGAGGCCGCGAGGCTGGCGAGGACCGCGAGGCCGAGCGCACCGCCCATCATGAACGCGGTGTTGACCACACCCGAGGCAAGTCCGGATTCCTCCGGTGCGACGTCGCTCATCGCCGCAAGCAGCACCGGGTTGAACGCCATGCCGGCGCCGATGCCGAGCAGGATCATGCTCGGGAGGACGTCGACGGCGAAGTTGCCGTCCACGGGCGCCCGCACGAAGAGCGCGAGCCCGACCCCGGCCAGCAGCAATCCCGTCGCCAGCGGCCGCCTGATGCCGAAGCGCATGACGATCTTGGCGGAGAGCCCGAGCGAGAACGCTCCCATGATCAAGTTGGCCGGCAGGAAAGCGAGACCGACCTGCAGCGGGCTGTACCCGAGCACGAGCTGGAGGTAGAGAGCGGAGAGGAAGAACCATGCGAACATCGCTGCTGCCCACAGAACGCCGACGACGTTCGCGAACGCGACGTTTCGCAGGCGGAAGAGCCGCAGCGGCATCAGCGGCGCGCGAACCCGCGACTCGACCTCGAGGAAGATCGCGAACAGCACCGCCGCGCCGCCGAGCAGACCGAGAGTCTGCGCGGACGTACAGCCTTTCTGGTTGCCGTTGACGATCGCATAGACGGCGAGCATCAACGCAACCGTC
>Ga0066709_100001480_pt1 | contig 15598 bp, 10 predicted proteins | sample GraSoiAngelo_158_FD_79665 | JGI IMG/M metagenome (GOLD analysis project Ga0066709, IMG submission 79665) | Grasslands soil microbial communities from the Angelo Coastal Reserve, California, USA - 14_1009_16_30cm | ecosystem: Environmental > Terrestrial > Soil > Grasslands | place: USA...
ACCGGCAGATCGGCGAGGCCATCGAGGCGCAGCCGGGCGCGGCGGACCTGGCGGGCCGGTTGGCGTACCACTACTGCGCGGGCGCGCCGGCCGGTAGCGCGACGCGCGGCGTTCTGTTCGCGGGACTGGCCGCGCTCGACGCCCTCGAGAAACTGGCGTCCGAGGGTGCGATCGTTCATCTGGAGCGCGGGTTGAAGGCGTTCGCGCTGGCGGAGCAGGCGGACCCGGCCACCCGCGCGCGACTCCTCGTGATGCTCGCGGAGGCTCTTCATCTGGCGGGTGACGTCACCCGATCCAAGTCGGTCGCCGCACAAGGTGCCGACGAGGCCCGGTTCTCGGGGTGTGCGAAGCTCGTGGCCAAGGCCGCGTTGTGGCGCGCCGCCCTTCCGCAGGCCGGTGTCGAGGATCCGCTGGCCGGTCAACTCCTCGACGAGGCACTCGGTGCGGTCGCGGACTCCGACTTGCGTCTTCGAGCCGCGTTGCTCGGACAGCTCGCGCTCTATCGGGCCATGAACGAGGGACAAGGACCCGCGGCCGACCCGATCGCCCAGCAGGCGGTCGACACGGCCCGGCTGACGGGGGACACCACTGCCGTCGCGCGGGCGCTGATGGATCGTTGTGTCGTGTTGCAGGGCTCACACGACGTGCGCAGGCAGCGCCGGCACATCGAAGAGCTGGCCGCTCTGCTCTCGCATCTTCCCGTGCGAAACCGGGCCGCGGCCGAGAAGGTGCTGTTGCGGCACGACGCGGTCGTCCATCTCCAGACCGGAGAGGTCGCACGGTTCGACGACGATGTCGAAGCCTTCTCCCGCCTCTGCAGTGGGAGCGGACTGAACGGTGAGTGGCTCGATCTGGCCACGATCGCGATGTGGCGATCGCTGCGGGCCACGCTGGACGGTCGCTTCGGCGATGCCGAGGTGTTCGCCGCCGAGATGTTGCAGAGAGCACCCGATGAGATCAACTTCCACAACACCTTTGCCGCGCAACTCTTCCTGCTTCGACGCGACCAGGGCCGGTTGGCCGAGATCAAGGACGTGCTGCGGGAAGCGGTCCAGACCGCGCCGCGGCTGGTCGGGTTCCGTGCTGCTCTGGCTTTGACCCAGGCCGAGCTCGGTGCCGTCGACGAGGCTCGCGAGGAGCTCGAGGCACTGGCCGTCTACGACGGCACCAAGGTCCCTTACGTGACTCGGGCGTCCTCGCTCGCCCTGCTGGTGGAGACCGGTGCCGAGGTCGGTGACGCCGAACACAGCGCCCGCGCGTACGAAGTTCTCCTGTCGCATTCGGGCCAGCTCCTGGTGGTGGGGTGGGGCGCGGCGTGCCTGGGTGCCGCAGACCGGTTCCTTGGCGTCGCGGCTGCCAACACCGGTCGATGGGACGACGCCGAGCGTCATTTCGAGGCGGCGGTCGCGCTCGAAGAAGCTGCCGGTTCGGCGCCCCTACTGGCGCGAACGCAGTTCTCTTATGCCCGCGCGCTCGCGGCTCGAGGTCGACGGCTCGATCGCACGCGCGCCTTGGACCTGCTCGATGCCGTGGCCGTCGCGGCCGACGAGCTCGATCTGGGTGGGTTGCAGCTGGGCCTCGGCGCGCTCCGAGATCGGCTCCGATGATGGTGCGCTCGGCTTTCCGCGACCTGCAGTGGCGGCGGCGGCGAATCGTGTTCGCCGTCTTCGGCACTTCCCTCGTGTTCGCCATCACGCTGGTGCTCACCGGGCTGTCGAATGGCTTCGACGTCGAGGCTCAGCGACTCCTCGACGGTCTCCACGCCGACACGTGGGCCGTGCAGAACGGTGCGGCGGGCCCGTTCCTCGGCCAGATGCCGTTTCAAGCGGCCGCGCTCGACGGCATGCTCGCCGTGGACGGTGTCCGCGATGCCACACCCATGGTGTTCGGGCGCAAGAGCGTGGGGCGCAAGTCTCCCAAAGAGGTGAACATCTTCGGTGCGACCGGGCGTGGCCTCAGGACGCCGCGGGTGGATGAGGGCCGCCCGGTGGCCGCGCGGGGAGAGATCGTGGTCAGCAGCGCGCTCGGCTATGGGCTCGGCGACGAGGTCATCTTGTCGGGGAAGCGCTTCGAGGTGGTCGGCCGGGTCGACGCCTGGACCGCCGTGGCCGGCGTCCCGATCGTCATGGTCTCGCTCGAGGACGCGCAGGAAGTCGTCTTCGCGGGGATGCCCCTGGTGTCGGCGATCGCGGTGCACGGTCACCCGCACGTCACACCCGATGGCCTCAAGCTGATCGACAACGCCCAGGCGAAGGCTGATCTCTTGCGACCACTCGGCAACGGGAAGTCGGCGATCAGCATGGTCGCATCCCTGCTTTGGATCGTCGCGGCGGCGATCGTCGGGTCGGTCATCTACGTGTCGACGCTCGAGCGGGCGCGTGACTTCGCGGTGTTCAAGGCGACCGGCACGTCGAGCCTCAGCATCGTCGGCGATCTGGCGGTGCAGGCGGTCGTGATCTCGATCGCCGCGGCTGCCGTCGGTGCGATCGTCGCCACCGTGATGGGGCCGAAGTTCCCGCTTCCCTGTGTCGTCCCGGGGTCCGCCTACGTTCTGCTCCCGGTGGCTGCCGTTCTCGTGGGCGTCGTCGCCAGTGGGTTCGGCTTGCGACGAGCCGTCACCATCGACCCCGCGCTTGCGTTCGGGAGCGCCTGACGCTCCACGGGAGGAGCCGACACCATGCCCGACCTCGATATCCGCCAGCTCACCATCGAGTACACGGCCGCCGGGCACGCGGTCCGACCGCTCGACCGGCTCGATCTGCAGGCCTGCGCCGGCTCACTCACGATCCTCCTGGGGCCGAGTGGTTGCGGGAAGACATCGCTGCTGTCCTCACTCGGTGGGATCCTCACGCCGCAGCACGGACGGATTCGCTTCGGCGACGTCGACGTCACAGCCCTCGAGGGACGGGCGCTCGTCGAGTACCGACGGCGGACGGTCGGCATCGTGTTCCAGGCCTTCAACCTCGTCCCCAGCCTGAGCGCGCTCGAGAACGTGATGGTGCCGATGCGCGCGGCTCGCATGAGTCGCCGTGCCGCGGTTGCGCGCGCGCGGGCTCTCCTCGATCAGGTCGACCTGGCGGGAAGGGCGCACCACCGTCCTGGTCAGCTCTCCGGCGGACAGCAGCAACGAGTCGCACTAGCGCGCGCCCTCGCGCTCGACCCGCCGCTCCTGCTGGCCGACGAGCCGACTGCCCACCTCGACAACCTCCAGGTGGAGGAAATCCTCGCTCTGCTCCGTCAACTGGCTCGGGGTGAGCGGGTCGTCGTCGTTGCGACGCACGACCAGAGGCTGCTTTCGCTGGCCGACCAGGTGGTGGAGCTCGGCGTGGTAGAGCTGCGCGCGCTTGCCTCGGGCTAGGCGCTTCGCGCGCGCCGCCCACTCGTTGCCGGTCGAACCCGTGCGTAGTCTTTACCGCGAGCACTTTGCTCGGCTGCGTCGCGATGGCGAGTGGGTGGCAGCAATTTCACCGATTTCGGCCCGCGCGCCTTTACAGGTGCACGCGTCGCGCATTGAATGACCGCGCGGGGTGAAGCGGGCGTTCCTTGGAGCTGGGCCATGGATGGTGGCATCTCGGTACAGGGTGTACACGAGCACACGTTTCGCCACGATTCGGTTGTGCTCTTGCTCGTTGTCGCGCTGGTGGTCGCGGGACTGGGGCCGCGGGGGCCGCTTGCGCGTGCGCGGGCCGCGGCGAGCAGCTCCGACCCCATCGGGTTCGGCAAGAGCACCCTCGCGGGCACGAAGGCGCAGAACCCCACGTCGCTGCAGTTCGGTCCGGACGGGCGGCTGTACGTCGCGCAGTACAACGGCGGACTCGCCGCCTACACCGTGTCCCGCAAGGGCCCGAACGACTATGTGGTGACCGCGACCGAGCGCATCGGGATCGCGAAGAAGATTCCCAACCACAACGATGACGGGTCGCGCAACACGAGCGTGAACACGCGCCTCATCACCGGGATGCTGGTGGCCGGCACTGCTTCGAGCCCCGTCATCTACGTCACGTCGAGCGACCCGCGCATCGGCGGTGGTCCGTTCAACATCAAGACGGGCTTGGACACCAACTCCTCGATGGTGTCCAAGCTGACCAAGAGCGCGGGGAAGTGGCAGCGCCTCGACCTGGTGCGCGGGCTGCCCCGCTCCGAGGAGAACCACGCCGCCAACGGCGTGGCGCTGGACACGGTGACGAACATGCTGTACGTCGCCCAGGGCGGTAACACGAACATGGGCGCCAAATCCAACAACTTCGGCTTCCTGGCCGAGTACGCCTACGCGGCCGCGATCCTCAAGATCGACCTCAACGCCATCGGCAACACGACCTACGACCTCCCGACCCTCGCCGACGACAAGTACCCCAACTTGCAAGGCCCCTTCGGTGGCGACCACGGCAGGCACCAGGCCCGCATCGTCGCGAACAGCCCGGTGCAGGTCTACGCGCCGGGGTTTCGGAACCCCTACGACCTCCTGCTCACGCCCGCGCGCAAGCTCTACACCATCGACAACGGCTCCAACGCCGGCTGGGGTGACGTGCCGATCAACGAGGGCCCGGGGGGCACGTGCACGAACGGCGAGAACGAGCCCGGCGTGACCGAGCACGACTCCCTGCACCTCGTCACCGGACCCGGCTACTACGGGGGTCATCCCAACCCCACGCGGGGCAACCGCGCCAACACGTTCAACGGCGCCCATCCGCAGTCCCCCGTCCTCGTCGCCAACCCGATCGAGTGCGACGAACGCGGGCCGGGCGTGAACGGCTCGATCGCAACCCTGCCCTCCTCCGCCAACGGCCTCACGCAATACCGCGCGTCCAACTTCGCGGGCGCGATGACCGGTGACCTCATCGTGGCGAACTTTTCCGGCACCGTGTACCGCGTCCGGCTCAATCCCACCGGCGACCGCGTCGTGGCCGTCTCGTCCCTCTTCGCGAACGCCGGAGTGGACCCGCTCGACGTCGTGGCCCAGGGCGACCTCGAGCCGTTCCCCGGCACCATCTGGATGGCCGACTTCAACGTCTCGGGGCCCGCAGGGACCATCGTGGTCTTCGAGCCGAACGACTACGGCGGCCTGGTGCCGCCGCCCTGCACCGGCGCGTATTCCACCACCCTGGACGAGGACCACGACGGCTACAAGAACGCGGACGAGATCGACAACGGCACCAACCCCTGCTCGGCTGCCGACACCCCCCACGACTGGGACCACGACTCCGTCTCGGATCGCAACGACCCCGACGACGACAACGACGGCCTGCCCGACACGTCCGATCCCTTCGCCATCGACGCCCAGAACGGGCGCGCCACCTCGATCCCCGTCTCCTACACGTGGGACAGCGGCAGCCCGAGCCCGGGAGGACTGCTCAACCTGGGTTGGACCGGTCTCATGACGAACGGGCAGGCGAACTACAGCACGCTCTTCGACCCGACGCACATGACCGCAGGTGGATCCGCGGGCGTGATGACCGTCGACCAGGTCCCCGCGGGCGACGCCAAGGGCGCCACCAACACCCAGCAGTACGCCTTCCAGTTCGGTATCCGGGCCGACCCCGCGTCGACCGGCGTGTTCACCGTGCACACGCGCCTCGACGCACCCTTCTCGGGCATCACGCCCGCGGGCCGCGACTCGATGGGCGTGTTCATCGGGACGGGCGATCAGGACAACTACCTGAAGCTCGTGGTCGGGGCGCGCGACGGTGGCAGCGTCCAATGCGGGGCCGAGGTGGGCGGCACCCCCACCCTCGTCGCCGAGGGCGCCACGACCCTCCCCGGCCCCGACGCCATCGACCTGTACCTCACCGTCGACCCCGCGACGGGAGCCGTCCAACCGAGCTACGCCCTCACCAGCGGCGGCATCACCGGCCCACGCGTCGACCTGGGCACCGGCACGTCGATCCCGACGGCCTGGCTCACCAACGCCGGCTCGGGGCTGGCTGTGGGCACCATCGCCACGTCCGCCGGCGCGACCCCGTTCCCGGGGACATGGGACCTCTTCGAGGTGACGGCCGGCGCGTGACGAGGGGCGAAGGCGGATCGGATCCTCGCGTGCGCTGCCCCCGCACCGGCTTCGACCCGATGTCCGTGTCTCCGAAGCTCAGCGAAGACACTTCGCGGCCTCGGGTTGCGGCGCGGCCGAGTTGCCGCGCTGGTCGCGTTCGCGGCGAGCGGCTGCGGCGCGTCGACCTGCCCCGCTCCGGCAATCCGAGAGCACCACGGTCGAGTCGTCGGCCGCCATCGTGGACGGCGTGGCGTACGTCGCGACGCTGCCCCTGACCTCGACGACGGGCGCCATCCTGAAGTTCCGGCTGCCGGGTGCAGGCGGCTGAGGTCGGGCGATCCCGAGCGGGAAACGCACCCCCGCCGGTAGTTCACGAACCCGAAACACGCACTGAACCGTCACGAAATTCGGCCGGCGTACGGTGCCGGGCCATGCGAAACAAACTCGGCAGGTTGCGACAGCGAGAGACGCGCCGTCTGATCGCAGTCATCGTGGCGGGCAAGATGCTCGGCATCGGGGCGGTCCTCGGCCTGATGAAGGGGTTTGCCTACTTCCTCGAGACTCCGGCCGGTGCCAGCCCGGTGGCACAGGTGGCCCACAGGGCGAACGACTTCGTCAGCCCGATCAACACCGTGTGGGTGCTCGTCACCGCGTTCCTCGTCTTCTTCATGCAGGCGGGCTTCATGGCGCTCGAGGCCGGCTTCGCCAGGTCTCGCGAGACGGTGAACATCCTGCTCGAGTGCGTGTTCGACACGTGCCTCTGCGGTGTCCTCTACTGGGCGATCGGCTTCGCCTTCCAGTTCGGGGAGGGGAACGGCCTCATCGGCCACCAGTTCTTCTTCCTGCACGGGATGACGGCGGCCTACGGGTCGACCGGTGTGGCGTTCCTCGCCTTCTTCCTGTTCCAGTTCGCGTTCGCCGACACCGCCTCGACCATCACCTCCGGTGCGATGGTCGGTCGGACGAGCTTCAAGGGCGACATCATCTACAGCACCTGCGTGTCGGGGCTGATCTATCCCATCTTCGGGCACTGGGTCTGGGGGCCGGGCGGCTGGCTCGGCAACACCATGGGCTGGTTCCACGGCTGGACCGGCGGCACCGTGTTCCGCGACTTCGCGGGCTCGACCGTCGTGCACACGGTCGGTGGGTTCATCGCCCTGGCCGGTGCCATCGCGCTGGGCCCGCGCATCGGGCGCAAGTTCAAGCGCGACGGTGGCGGTCCCTTCCCTGCCCACGACCTCACGATCGGTGCGATCGGCGGTGTCATCCTCTGGTTCGGTTGGTACGGCTTCAACCCGGGCTCGACGTTGTCGGCCATGGACTGGACCGGGATCGGCCGGGTGGCGGCGAACACGACGTTGGCGGCATGCGCGGCCGGCCTGGCGGCGGTGATCTTCGTCTACCCGAGGTCGAAGAAATGGGACCTCGGCATCTCGGTGAACGGGTTCCTCGGTGGCCTCGTCGCGATCACCTGCCCGTGTTACTGGGTCTCGCCTGCGGGTGCGCTCCTCATCGGCGCAGTCGCGGGCGTCGTGGTCCCGCTCGCGATCGACCTGCTCGAGTGGTGGCGAATCGACGATCCGATCGGCGCCGTCGCGGTGCACGGATTCGCGGGCATCTGGGGCACGCTCAGCCTCGGGCTCTTCGCCACCGGGCAGTTCGGCATCCCGACTGCGGACGGTGCCGACACGTCGACGGTGGTGAAGGGACTGTTCTACGGAGGAGGCACCGCCCAACTCCGCGCCCAGCTCATCGGCAGCGCCACGTGCGTGATCGTCGTGCTCGGCGCCTCGCTGCTGATCATGTACGCCATCAGTTCCATACGCGGCTCGTGGAGCCTGCGGGTCTCACAGGACGGTGAGGTCGAGGGCCTCGACATCCACGAGCACGGCACGCCCGCTTACCACATGGAGTTCGGCCAGGGCATGACCTACACGTCGCCGGTCACGCTGCCCAAATCAGTGAAGACGCCGGTCTCTGTCGAGCCGCCCGTCGACTCGAGCGTGTGATGACTCGCCCCGGCAACGATCGGAGACCGGCTGCGCGAGCCGGTCTCCGATCGACAGCCCAACCGGCCGCCTAGAACGCCTATCAAGGAGGAGAGATCAAACATGGCCCATCTCGTCACGGCCATCATCAAGCCGTTCAAGCTCGACGAAGTCAAAGAGGCGCTGCGAGGGGCGGGGATGCTCGGGCTGACGGTCAGCGAGGTCCAGGGCTACGGGCGTCAGGGGGGCAAGACGGAGACGTTCCGCGGATCGGAGTACACGATCGACTTCGTGCCCAAGGTCCGCCTCGAGGTGCTCGTCGAGTCGACCGACAGCGACAAGGTCTTCGAGCTCATCGCCACCGCGGCGCGCACCGGCAAGATCGGTGACGGCAAGATCTGGGCTGTCGACCTCGACCGGGTGATGCGGATCCGGACGGGCGAGCAGGGCGACAGCGCGATTTGACGGTCGTGGCCGGCGGACGACGCGGTTGTGCCGGCACTGACGTGGACAGCGATCCCGGCGCGCTGCTCGCTCACCGAACGACCGTCGTCGACGACGCGTCGGTCGGTGGGCGCGCCGCGTGCCGGGCGCTCGCCGCCGCGACCGACGCGTGGCTGGCGGCGCTGTTCGACGCAGCCACCGATGGTCGCGCCGACGGGCTGGCGCTGGTCGCCGCCGGTGGCTACGGGCGCGGTGAGCTGGCACCAGGAAGCGACCTCGACGTCTGGCTCCTCCACGGTGGCCGGCCCGACGTGGCCGAGGTCGCGCACCGCGTCTGGTATCCCGTGTGGGACGCCGGCCTCAAGCTCGGGCACGGCGTGTCGACGCCCAAGCAGGCGTTGTCGCTGGCGGCGCGTGATCTCGATACCGCGACCTCGGCGCTGTCGGTCCGGCATGTCGCGGGAGACCCGACGGTCAGCGCCGGGCTTGCCGATCGGGCGGAGGCGCAATGGCGCAAGCGAGCAGCCGCGTGGCTGGCGGAGCTCGACCGGCGGGAGGCGCTGCGGCACGAAGCGTACGGCGAGATCGCGTTCCTCCTCGAGCCCGACATCAAGGAGGGACGAGGGGGCCTGCGCGACGTGCACACGCTCGTCTGGGCCGAACGCGCTCGACCTGCCCTCGTCGCCGACGACGAGCTGGTGCTGACAGAAGCCGAGGACGTGCTCCTCGAGACTCGGGTCGCGCTGCACCGATTGACCCGTCGCCCCACCGACGAGCTCGTGCTGGAGGTCCAGGACGACCTCGCCGCCTCACTCGGTCTCGCCGACGCGGACGCCGTGATGGCGCGTGTCTCCGCCGCGGGACGCACGGTCGCGTGGGTCAGCGACGAGGCGTGGCTCCGCGTCCGCGCGTCACTTGCGCGACCGCTGCGACGTGCACTGCGTCGCGACCACTCGCTCGGGCGAGGCCTGCAGCTGCGCGAGGGTGCACTGCACGTCGATCCCGAGCTGGACATCGGAGCCGACCCGTCGTTCGTGCTGCGCGCGGCTGCCGTCGCGGCACGCGAGGGAGTGCCCATCGATCGGTCCTCGCTCAACCGGATGGCCGCCGCCGCTCCCGAGCTCGATGGGCGGTGGCCGGACGACGCCCGCGGCGCGCTCGTCGCCCTGCTCGGCACCGGCCACCGCGCCGTCCCCGTGCTCGAAGCGCTCGATCAGCGGCGGCTCGTCGAGCGCGTCCTGCCGGAATGGGCTCCGACCCGTAGCCGTCCCCAGCGCAACGCGCTGCACCGGTTCACGGTCGACCGTCACCTCTGCGAGACCGCCGCCAACGCCGCGTCGTTGAAGAGCCGGGTGGCGCGCCCGGACCTGCTGCTCGTCGGGGCGTGGCTCCACGACATCGGCAAGGGCGAGCCGGGCGACCACCTGCGATCGGGCGTGACGCTCGTGCGCCGCATCGCCGAGCGCATGGGCTTCGCGACCGACGACGTCGAGGTGCTCGTCGCCCTCGTACGTCATCACCTCCTGCTCGTCGAGGTCGCCACGCGCCGCGACCTCGCCGATGATGACGTGGCCCGGGAGGTGGCGCAGACGGTCGGCTCGCTCGAGCGGCTCGAGCTGCTCGCCGCCCTCACCGAGGCGGACTCGCAGGCGACCGGGCCGACCGCATGGGGGCCCTGGAAGGCGGAGCTCGTCGCCGAGCTGGTCGAGCGGGTCGCGGCCGTGCTCCGCGGCGACGACCCTGCGACCGCCGTGCAGCGCCGGGGTTTCCCTGATGCCGGTGTGCGCGCCCTCATGAGTGCGCGCCGGCCCGTCGTGCGCTCCGATCCACCCACGATCACGGTGGTCGGCCCCGACCGCCCGGGTGTCTTCAGCCGCATCGCCGGCACCTTGGCGCTTCGGGGGCTCACCGTGCTCGCGGCGGAGGCGGCGAGTGAGGACGGCATGGCCGCGTCGCGGTTCCGCGTCGAGCCGGAGACGGAAGCGCCCGACTGGGACTTGGTGACGGCCGACATCCGCCGGGCATTGGCGGGCCACCTCGCCATCGACGCGCGCCTCGCCGATCAGCGGGGCGCGCGCCGTCGTCAGCTGAGACGCCAGATCCTCGTCGGAGCGCCGACCGTGCGACTCGACAATCAGGCTTCGGGTACTGCGACGGTCGTCGAGGTCCGCGGCCCCGACCGCGTGGGCGTGCTCTATCGCATCACCCGGGCACTCGCCGACCTCGACCTCGACATCCGCAGCGCGAAGGTGGCGACGTTGGGCGACGAGGTGATCGACACGTTCTACGTGTGCGATTCGGGCGGGGGCAAGGTGATCGACAACCACCATCTACGTGAGGTCGAGCGCGCGATCCTCCACCAGCTCGCGCTCTCCTGACGCCCGATCGGGTCGAGACGGCTACGACGAGAGCTCGAGCGGCACCCGCTCGACGCCGCGCAGGTTGATGCGACCATTCATCACGGGGTCGCCGGCGAGCGCGACCCGTGGGAAGCGCCGGACGAGCGTGTCGATCGCGACCTGGCCTTCGAGTCGAGCCAGGGCGGCGATGTCAACGACGACCCGGGCCCCGGGAGCACCGGCGAGCGTGCAGCCCTACCATGCCACTGGCCGCGGGATGCCAAGGGAGACGATCGTTGCGGCGAATCGGCGACTTCACGCTCACCTGGGGCGAGAGCCTGCGATGGGACGACCGCCGCGGGCGGCTCTACTGCGTCGACTGCGCGGCCCAGACGCTCCACTGGCTCGACCACGGCGAGCCGCCGCTGCAGACGCTGAAGCTGCCCACCATGCCTGCCGGTCTGGTACTGACCGAGGGACACGAGCTGGTGGCGTGCCTCGACGACGGCTTGCACGTGGTCGACCCCGACGCCGGCACCTCGGTGCTGCTCGCGCGCTACCCCGAGGGAATGCACGGCCGCGCCAACGACGCGGGCGCCGACGGTTCCGGCAATCTCGTCACCGGCACACTCAACATCGCGCCCGGCCCGGGGGCGGTGTGGTGGTTCTCCGCGCTCGACGGATGGCGACTGATAGACGACGACTTCGGCAACGCCAACGGTCCGGTCGTGATCGACGTCGGTGGGGAGTCGACGCTCGTGTTCGCGGACACGCAGGCCCGCGCGGTCTACGCCTATCCGTACGACGGTGCGACAGGGACCGTGGGCGAGCGCCGGGTGTTCGGTGACCACGCGGTCCTCGACGGCGCGCCGGATGGCGCGACGGCGGACACCGACAACGGGGTGTGGAGCTGTGTGCTCCGCAGCGGGAAGCTCGCGCGTTACACCGACGCCGGTCTCGACCGGGTGCTGGACCTGCCGATGGCCAACCCCAGCGACGTCGTGTTCGGAGGGCCCGACCTCGACCGGCTGTTCATGACGTCGATCGCTCTCGACCTCGGTGAAGGGATCGCGCCGGCGCCCGAAGCCGGCTGGCTGCTCGCATTCGACGAACTCGGCGTCAGGGGGCGACCTGAGGCGCGGTTCCGCCTGCGCTGAGGTGCTCGGGTGCCGTCGCAGGTGAGCCACGCGCCGCCCGCCACCCCGCGACGGTCAGGGCGCCCAGGCCGAACACCGTGGCGGCGAAGGTGACGAGGTTGCCGATCACCGGGACGAGGTCGATCACGCGCAGGATGAGCAGTCCCGCGCAGAACGCGAGCACGGCGCGGCGCGGCTCCTTGATCAACGCGCGTCCGAGGACGAGGGCGGCCAGGGCGTAGCCCAGGCCGTAGAGAATGGCGAGCGAGAGCAGACCGATGAGGCCGAGCGGGATGCCGACGAGCGTGAGCAGCAGCAGGACCGACACGATCGGGAGGCCGACGGCCATCGCGAGCCCCCAAGCGACGGCCGTCCCCGCACGACTGCGGGCGACGTCGACAGCGGCGGGGGCCACCTGCGGCGCCAGCGCGAAGAGCAGCAGGCCGAGCGCGAAGACCGAGACGCTCACGGCCAGCCACCACGCGAACCACAGGAACCAGCCCAGGGCGCGGAAGTAGTTGGCGAAGTTCTCCCTGCGGACGGCGCCCTTCACGGTGGCGCCCGGCGCGACGACCGGCCGACGGGACGACATCACGTCGCCACCGACATCGGCGCCCTCTGCGATGACGGCTCGGCCCTTCACGGCCACGACGTTGTCGGTGACTCTGCCCGTCACACGAATGCTGCCGTTGAAGGCGACCACCGAGCCCTTCACGTCGCCGCCGATCACCACGGGGCCGTCGAAGACGACAACGCTGCCGGTGCGTTCGCCGAGGCGCACGTCGACGCCGCCGGTGACCACGACCCGGTTCTTGCGGCCGTCCTGGGTGCTCCGTGCGAACGCGGGGTCGGGCGTAGCGAAGACGGCCAGGGTGACGAGGGCCGCCAGAGCGGCGAGACGTGAGGCAACGAGGTGATTGCGTGAGACGACCGAGCGCATGAGAGCCCTCCTCGGGGGTTGGGCGTCGACCTCATCCTCGTCGCGCTTCACCGCGCCGCGCTACCCCTGTGGCTGCGGACCTCGCACCAGACGCCCGGGACGGGCGCCCGTCGCCTCGCCGTCCGTGTAGGTCTCGACACCGCTCACGAAGGTGTGCAGGTAGCCCTCGGCCTGCTGCAGCAGGCGCTTCCCGCCCGCGGGGAGGTCGAATGCCATCACGGGCGGTCGCAAGCGGAGATGGTCGAAGTCGACGACGACCACGTCGGCCTTGTACCCGCGAGCGAGCACGCCCCGATCGTGCAACCCGACGGCGAGCGCGGTGTCGCGGCACTGTCGGCGCACGACCCACTCGACGGGCAGGCCGTCGTCGCGATCGCGTGCCCAGTGGGTGAGGAGGGTAGTCGGGAAGCTCGCGTCGCAGATCGTCCCGACATGGGCGCCACCGTCGGCGAGCCCGGGTAGGAGGTGCTCGTCGCGCAGCATCCGACCCACGGCGTCGAGCGAACCGTCGATCCAGTTGAACAGCGGGAAGTAGAGGAACTCGCGGCCGTCGTCGCCGAGCAGGAGGTCGTACGCGAGGTCGGCGGGATCGCGGCCTTCCCGCGCCGCGCGCGCCGCGACGCTCGTCGACGGCTCGGGTTCGTAATCGGGCGGATCGCCGAGCTGGAACATGCGATCGAAGCGCCCGATGAGTCCGCCACCGCGCTCGCCGAGCTCGGCAAGGATGCGGGCACGGAACGCGGGGTCGCCCATGGCGCGGACTCGCTCGGCGAGCGGGCGTGCCGCGATCTCGCGGTAGGCCGGCAGCCCGCCGAACGGGTTCAGCGTCGCCTGGAGGCCGAGTAGCAGTCCGATGGCGCGCGACGCGACCTGTCCCTTGATCGGCAGGCCGTCTTCGGCGGCCGCGGCGATGTGGTCGCGCAACGAGCCCCAGTGGGCGCGGTGGTCCTCGGCCGCGACCGAGATCGTGAGCGGGCGGCCGGACGACTCGACCATGTGCCGCATCACCGCGAACTCGACGTCGATGTCACGGAAGTCGGAGACGACCTCGAGGACACCACCCGCTCGCGCCATTCCGGTGGCGATGCCGACGAGCTCCTCCTCGGCGGCGGTGAGCGTCGGCGTCGGCTCGCCGCGGCTGGTCCGGTGGTTCATTGTGCGCGAGGTGGTGAAGCCCAACGCGCCGGCGGCGACCGCGTCGCGCACGACGCGTCCCATCTCCGTGATCTCCTCGGTGCTTGCTGCCTCGCGTTCGGCGCCGCGTTCGCCCATCACGTAGAGCCGGACGGCGCCGTGCGGCACTTGCGCGGCGAGGTCGATGTCGTACTGCCGGCCGCCGAGGTGGTCGAGGTATTGGGGGAAGCTCTCCCAGCTCCAGGGCAGGCCCTCGTGGAGCGCGGTGCCGGGGATGTCCTCGACGCCCTCCATCAGCTCGATGAGACGCTGCCGGTCGCCGGGCCGGCACGGCGCGAACCCCACCCCGCAGTTGCCCATGACCACGGTGGTGACCCCGTGCCACGCCGAGGGGAGGAGCTGTTCGTCCCACGTGGCCAGGCCGTCGTAGTGGGTGTGGATGTCGACGAAGCCCGGCATGACGAGCGCACCGTCGGCGTCGACGATGCATGCGCCACCGTCGGAGGCGGCGTCGACCTCGCCGACCTCGACGACGCGTCCACCCGCGACCGCGACGTCGGCCGTGCGGGAAGGTGCGCCGGTTCCGTCGACGACCGTGCCACCGCGGATGATGAGGTCGTAGGGCGCCATGAACTCAGTCTCGCGCCGGTGCGGGGAGGGCGCCGCGACTAGCTTCCTTGGTGCGAATGCGGGCGGACTACGTGGTTGTCGGTGCCGGTGTTCACGGTGCGACCGCGGCGTGGCACCTCGCGCAAGGCAACCGAGAGGTGCTCGTGCTCGAAGCGGCCACCGTCGCGAGCGGTGCGTCCGGCGGCCCGGGTGAGCGAGGCGTGCGCGCCAACGGGCGCGATCCACGCGAGCTGCCGCTGCTCCCGCTTGCCTACGAGCGGTGGGACGAGTTCGCCGGCCGCATCGGCGGATCGACCGGCTATCGGCGTCTGGGTCAGCTGGAGCTCATCGAACGTGAGGAGGACCTGACGAGCGCGATGAAGCGGGTCGAGCTGCAGCGACGGCACGGGATCCCGACCGAGCTGCTCGACTCGTCGGCGCTGAGGCGCCTCGAGCCGGAGGTCTCCGGTGCCATCGTCGCCGCCACGTACTGCCCGATGGACGGAGTCGCCGACCACACAGCCACGACGCTGGCCGTCGCCGGCGCGGCGCGACGTGTGGGTGCGGAGCTGCTCGAGCACACGAAGGTGACAGGGCTGCGGGCGAGCGGCGGCGCGGTCGTCGCGGTGCAGACCCGCGCCCACGAGGTGCTCGTGGGCCGTGCCGTCATCATCGCGTGCAACACCGCGACCGCCGATCTCCTCGCCCCGCTCGGCGTGCGTCTGCCGACCTTCTCGGTGTTCCCTCAGGTTCTCGTCACCGAACAGATCGACGCCCCACCCGTTCACCATCTCATCGGGCACGCGCACCGCCCATTGGCGATCAAGGCGCTGCCCGATCAGCGGCTCATGATCACCGGCGGTCGCGTGGGGACGTGGGACGACACGAGTCAGCGAGGGGTCGTGGACGCGGCACAGGTTGCGGCCAACCTCGCCGACGCGGTGTCCGCCTTCCCCTGCCTCGCCGGTGCCGAGCTGTCGATGACGGTCGCGGACCGCGCCGAGTCCGTGTCACCCGACATG
>Ga0066709_100001481_pt1 | contig 15589 bp, 16 predicted proteins | sample GraSoiAngelo_158_FD_79665 | JGI IMG/M metagenome (GOLD analysis project Ga0066709, IMG submission 79665) | Grasslands soil microbial communities from the Angelo Coastal Reserve, California, USA - 14_1009_16_30cm | ecosystem: Environmental > Terrestrial > Soil > Grasslands | place: USA...
AGTTCTTCATTTCCAACTTTGTCGGCCCTGAACTCACAGATATTTTGGCATCAATGGCTGCGATGGGAGCCCTCTTTGTGCTTTTCCGGGTCTGGAAGCCCCGCGACAAATTTGAATTCGGGCACCTGGCCCCGGCAACCGTCAGGCACAGTAAACGTGACCTTCTCATTGCCTGGGGACCGTATATGATACTCGTCGTACTCGTGCTGCTGTGGGGGTACCCGCCGATAAAAGCGAAGTTGGATTCCTTCACTTTGCCGCTGAGCTGGCCGGGACTACATAACCTGGTTCAACGAATGCCGCCCGTTGTCGCGAAGCCTTCCAATTACGGTGCTGTGTTCAGCTTTAACTGGCTTTCAGCTTCAGGAACCGCGTGCCTGTTCACGTCGATCTTAGGCGCGATTGTTGTGGGCCTGAAACCAGCCCAATTCACGCGTGTCTTCCGGCAGACACTAAAGCAACTCGCGTTAGCTGAACTGACGCTCGCCGCCGTTTTGGCTTTGGCTTATGTCATGAACTATTCCGGAGCAACCGGAACCTTGGGACTGGCTTTTGCCGCGACCGGTGTGCTCTTTCCGCTGTTCAGCTCAGTGCTGGGTGCGTTGGGTGTCTTCCTTACAGGCAGCGACACGTCAGCGAATGCCCTGTTCGGCACGCTTCAACAGGTAACGGCGACAAAGCTCGGGATGAATCCCGTTTTGATGGCGGCGGGAAACTCTGCGGGTGGAGTCATGGGTAAGATGATCAGTCTCACGAGCATCGCAGTGGCTGCGGCTGCAACCACGATGAAACGAGAAGACGAAGCCCGTTTGTTCGGCTTCACGTTGAAACACAGCATCTTCCTAACGTTTATGATCGGCTTGGTTGTGATGTTCTATGCTTATGTCGCTCCGCAGCTAGCGCCGTGAGGCGGTCAATAGACCGCCCCTACAGTTTGCATCTTTAAGCCGCAAGATCCTCGGCGCCATAGATCTCGTCCGCGCCTGCCGATTTGAAGACGCGAAGCGCTCGGTCCAGGCGCATGGGATCGGATGAGTGGACCGCGATCAAAATTGCCCCTTCGTGCAACTTTTGCTCCAGCCGGGCGCTGTCCTGTTCAGGGATGCCAATGTGGGTCAGAGCGCCACTACCTCCGGCTAGCCCGCCGACTACCCCGCCAACGGCAGCGCCGCCCAGTCCTGAGACGATCGGGCCGGCAACCACTAACGGTCCGAGAACGGGAACGGTGAGTACGGTGAGGCCCGCTAATGCACCCAAAATGCCTCCCGCGATTCCACCCTTTGTAGCGCCGCGGATCGCGTCCTCTTTTACTGAAATGTTTCGGGTGTCTTTGTCTTTCAACAGGATCGATATCTCCGACGCCGAGAAGCCCAGATTGCGCAGGTGAGTCAGAATTTCATTCGCCTGCGGTTCCGTTGAAGCGAGGCAATAGACTGCGTTCTCCATAAAACCCTCCGGAACGGGGAAAATCGGGCCGCAGCAGGGGCCTGCGACCCGGTCCTTCTAAGTTCCCGTCATCTCCTCTTCGCCGCCGACGTAGTCCCCGGGCGAAGCCTCGAATTCTTCCCTGCAATCCTTGCTGCAGAAATAATAAGTTGAGCCCTCATGCATTGCCCTGTCTTTCGTTGTGCGCTCGTCGACTTCCATGCCGCACACTGGGTCGATAGCCATAGTGAACTCCTTGGAATGTTGGGATTGAATAAAGTTCAAGATGCAATCGCAGGGCCGTTTGGCAATTCGGGGTCAGACGTCTAATTCACCTAATTAATTTGGGTGATTTAGACGTCTGAGCCCGAATTGCCAAACAGGAAAGCGGGGAAGATTTCTACTTGCCGCCGTTACGCTGCAATTCGTCGTCGATGATTTCTTTGATTTCGGAGTAGGGCTGGTTGCCCGAAAGTAGGCGGCCGTTGATGAAGATGGCCGGCGTTCCGGTAACGCCGTTTCGAGCGCCTTCTTGAATGTCGGCCTGAATCGAGGCGGCCTGGCGCCCGGAGTCCAGACATTGATTGAAGGCCTGCGCCTCCAACTTCAAATCCACCGCACGCTGCTTTAGATCCGCAACGCTCAGTTCACTCTGATTGCTAAACATCGAGTCATGAAATTCCCAAAACTTCTGTTGCTCGTTGGCACAAAGTGACGCTTCGGCCGCCTTTTGCGCGTGTGGATGGATATTGGCCAACGGGAACTGGCGGTACACAATGCGCACTTGTTGGGCATAGTTCTTTTCCACTTGCTTCAGCGTGGGGAACAACCCGCCGCAGTATGGGCACTCAAAATCGGAGAACTCGACAATCGTCACCTTAGCGTCCGCTGGTCCTCTCGAAGGAAAACCGGCAGTGGCAATTTGAGCCCGCAGGGGTTCGAGGTAAGACTTGAACCCATATTCCTTCTTCAGGCGGCTGATCAGCATCTCGCGAAATTGAGCCCGGCTGCGTTCGACCAGATATTGTTTGACCTGTGGGAGCGCCTGTGCCTTCGGGATGGGAATCCGATCCTTGTTGGCATCGTAAAACGCCTCGACTTCGGCGTCCGACGGAGTTTCGACATTGCTTTCAACCTCCGCCTCCAGAAGCTGCTCTTTCGTTTTCTTCTCCTTGGCAGCTTCAGCCTGAATCAGTTTCTCAGCGACGAGCGCTTCCAGCGCTTTCGCGAGGGCCTGCTGCTTATCTTGCGCAAGCGACGATTCATTTTGTAAACGCCGCGTTTCAAGGCTCTTTAGTTCGGCCTCTGCTGCCTTTTGTAATTCTTGTTGCGTGATGATCTGGCCGTTCACCACGGCAACGCGGTCTGAGTTCGACTGAGCCCCTGCAATGCCGGCAAACGCCAGCAGTGCGCATGTGACCAGTCCATGATGTATTTTCAAGCGGTAACTCCTTCGGGAAGCAAAATACCGTTATGATACCGTAAGTTTGGTAATTGGGGGTCAGACGTCTAAATCACCCAATTACAACAAGAGTCGTTGAATCGTAATGGGGTGATTTAGACGTCTGACCCCCAATTACCACAGGCCGGTGGTATCGCGTCGCCGAGGATATTTACGCATTGATCGATATCTGCATCGGAGATCACGAAAGCCGGCGCTAGCATATAAATATCGTCTTTGAATCGGCTGACAAGACCACGTTTCGCGCACTCCTGATACAGCCGGGCACCGACTTTGCGGCTCGACGGAAACGGTCTCTTCGTTGCCTTGTCTTCGACCAGTTCGACACCGCACATCAATCCCAGACCGCGAACGTCTCCAACATTTTCCAGCGATGCGAGCTGCTTTAAACCGGCCAGGAGCTTCTTCCCCTTTCGGCCCGCCTCTTCCACCAAACCCTCGCGCTCGAGAATCTCCAGCGTCGCCAGAGCGACCGCGCAGCACGTCGGATGAGCAGAATAGGTAAACGCATGCATCCATCGCCGGTCCGGCGGAGCTTCAGCGAGGACTTTAAAAACGCGGTCCGACATGCCGATACCGCCCAGCGGCAGATAGCCTGAAGTAATTCCCTTCGCAAACGAGATGATATCGGGCTCCACTTTCCAATGCTCCAGACCAAACCACCGTCCTAAACGGCCGAAACCCGTGATGACCTCGTCAGCGATGAACAACACGTCATACTTGTCGCAAATCTCCCGAATTCGGGGGAAGTATTCGTCCTGCGGAACCATCAGACCACCGGCGCCCTGAACAGGTTCTGCTAAAAAAGCAGCAACAGTCTCTGCGCCTTCGCCAAGGATCGCCTTCTCCAATTCGTCTGCCGCAGCACGACCTTGGCTGACGGAAGGATTGTTCGAAACGTATCGATATGGATATGGTGACGGGATGTGCACAAAGCCCGGCAGCTTCGAGCTGAACATCTGCCAAAACGCCGGTATCCCTGTTGCGTTCATCGCTCCTAGTGTGACGCCGTGGTATCCATGCTCGCGGCTGATGATCTTCAATTTCTCTGGTTTGCCGTGACTGTTCCAAAAGAAGCGAGCGGTTTTGATCGCAGTATCGTTTGCATCGGCACCGCCCGAAGAGAAAAAGAAGTGGTTAATCGACGGATAGCAGAGCTGCGACAATTTCTCCGTCAACTGCACTGCAGGAATATTCGTATGTCCGATATATGAGCTTGTGAAGGCCAGCTGTTCCATCTGCCGCATCGCGGCCTGCGCCAGTTCCTTCCGCCCATGCCCGAGTGTCACATTCCACAGGCACGCCAGCCCATCGATGAACTCGCGACCATCCGCGGAGCGCAATTTCGCGCCTTGCCCCGAGACCCAAACAAATGGCTGTTTGTGATCGTTGGGATGGAACTGTGGATGGACGAAGTGCTCCTGGTCGGTCTTGATAATTTTTTCCAGATCGATCGTCATCACTGATTACTCCCGATTATTTTAACGAGACCCAAAGCGGTCCATAATATCAGAGGAGGCGATATGCACGCGTATTTGGTTCAACACGGCAAAGCGAAGTCTGCAGAAGAAGATCCGAATCGAGGCTTGTCGGACGAAGGACGCGAAGAGGTCACACGCGTAGCAGAGTTTCTTCGCGGACTGCGAATCACAATCTCATTAATTCAGCACAGCGGAAAGAGTCGCGCCGAGGAGACCGCCCATATTCTGGCGAGCAGCATACGCTGCACGACAGGCCCATGCCATACCGAGGGCCTCAATCCCACTGACGACGTTATAGAGACAGCCAACTTCTTGAACGTCTACACAGACGACGTCTTAATCGTCGGCCATTTGCCGCATCTGGAGCGACTGACTTCGCTTCTGCTAACTGGACATCAGGATCGCCGGCCAGTGCAATTTCGGAACGGCGGAGTCGTGTGTTTGGAGAAGGATCAGAGCGGTGCGTGGAGTTTAGTTTGGGCAGTCGTGCCGGACCTGCTGAGGACACCAGTCACGCTCGCGGCGTAGTTGCCGTTCGTTCACGCCAACACGCGCGCGTCGTGCAGTTGGAACAGCGGCGCCAGGGGCTTGAACGTGTCGAGCGCAGCTTTTTCGATGAAACACGTGATAACAAAAATTTTGAAGTCATCCAGTGTGAAGAGTTCCATTGCCCGGTATTGTAATATCTTCACGCGATGTCCAGACGAGAGATATCCGCGGGCTGCGTTGTATACCGCACAAGCAACGATGGCACGGAGGTGGCGCTGATCCAACCGCGAGACAGAAAGGCCTGGGCTCTCCCCAAAGGTCTCATCGAACGCGGCGAAGCGGCCGAATCGGCGGCACAGCGCGAAGCGCAGGAAGAAACGGGCTTGACTGGAACCATCGTCTCAAAAATCGACACGATCAAATATTCGTACATGGCGAAATGGGAGACGCCTCCGACGCGCGTTTTTAAGATCGTCACGTTTTATCTGCTGAAGTTTACCGAAGGCGATCCATCGCGGCACGATCGAGAGGTCGACCGGGTGGAATGGTTTCCCATAGACAAAGCCATCGCGAACGCCAGTTACCCGCAGGAGAAAACGATCATTCGAAAGGCCAAGGAACTGATCCTGAATCATCGGGAGGATTCATGAGCAGGAACAGGAAACATAAATTACTCATTGCGGTCTTCCTTTGTGCCTTTTTGCCTTTATGTGTTTGTGTTCCTGCCACCGCTCAACCGATCTACGCAGAAAATCAGATCCCGGCGCGCGGCGTCGATATCGCATATACCGTCACTATCAAGAACCCTGCATCTCATCTGTATGACATCGAGATATCGATCAAAGGCATCCGCGAGACCTCTGTTTCTGTCTCGATGCCCGCTTGGTCCCCTGGCATATATCGCATCGAGAACTACGCACGTAATGTCCAGGATTTCCGCGCCTCGAACACGCGCAATCAACCACTGAAATGGGAACAGACGGACAAGCAAACGTGGCGCATCGGCAAGCAAGCTGCCGATGATGTGGAAGTGCGCTATCAGGTATTTTCGCCGCAGCTCACGGACGAAATGGCCGATCTCGCTCCGCCGGCAACTTTTATGTATGTCGCGGGGCAAAAGCACGTGCCCTGCACCGTCAAATACAATATTTCCGGCGGCTGGAAAGTCTATATGGGCCTGGAGAAGAAAGGTGATCGATACTTCGCGACCGATTACGACATCTTCATCGATGCGCCCGCATTCATCGGCGATTTCAAAGTCCTCGAGTTCGAGGCCGGACGAGCACGCCACTACCTGGTGTTTAGCAAGCGGGATATCTCTCTGACCGCGTCCCAGGTCACCGCGGACATTCAGGACATTGTCGAAGCCGCGATGATGATATTCGGCAAGCTTCCGTACAAAGAATATGTGTTCTTGTTCAAGGTTCAGCCGCAGGCAAGCAACAGCGTCGAACACCTGAATTCAACGCGCATTACCGTTGGCGAAAACGATTTCGTGACTCAAGCAACGTACCGTCAGTTCCTGGCCACGGTCGCGCACGAGTTTTTCCACCTTTGGAACGTGAAGCGTATTCGACCGGCTGTGCTGGGGCCGTTTGATTACACGCGGGAAGTTCACACGCGCCTGCTATGGATGTCGGAAGGCATCACAAGCTACTACGGCGATCTCCTGCTGGAACGCGCCGGCATCGACATGCCCCAGGAATATCTCAGCCGGATGGCCGGTGTGATCGACTCACTCGAACACTCGCCGGGCCGGCAGATGATGAGCGCCGAGGAAGCCAGTTGGAACGCGTGGTTCCGGAGTGACAATGCAGAGAACAACACGATCTCGTATTACACGAAAGGCGAATTGATTGGGCTGCTTCTCGATATCGAGATCCGAGCCCGCACCAAGAACCAGAAGAGCCTCGATGATGTGATTCGTTATCTCATGGAGGCGTACGCGAACAAAGGCATCGGCTTGCCCGAAGATGCTTTCTTGAAAGGTCTCGAGAGTGTGGTCGGTTCCGATTTTCATGAGTTCTACGAGGCTGCGGTTCAGGGCCGAAAACAACTCGACTACAACCGGTACGTGAAGCAGGCAGGGCTCTCGGTTGAGGTGCAGCTCCAGCCGGCAACTATCTACCTCGGAATCGAATTCGAACCAGGTGAGGGCAATTTCCCAAGACTCAAGCGCGTCGCGCCGAACTCGCCGGCGGAGCGCGCCAGGTTGGATGCAGGCGATGTCCTAGTCGCTATGAATGACGAGCGCCTGACGTTTGAAAATTTCCGTAGCCGTCTCCATGCTCATTCCATCGGCGAAACGATAAAACTGACTGTGCTCCGGAACCAGCGCTTGCTTAATTTGAATATCGTGCCGGTGGAATTTCAGGAAGAGCGCTGGCAGCTGAATGAAATTCCACGCCCGACGCCTGAACAGCTGCAATTGAGGAATGCGTGGCTTGGAAGCAAATAGGTGCACCGCGGAGCGGTGGGCTGGAAATTGGACGTTTCGCACCGCGGAGCGGACGCCTCCGGCGTGCGGAAGTCATTCCACAACGATTGTTGCTAATTTCCTCCGCGCGTACCGGAGTTCCCACATCAGGAATGTTTCAATCCGAAGTCTCTCCTTAAACTCAATAACCTGCTCGATGCTTTTGCCTACGTCCAGCGCGACGATCCCGGTGTCTTTTGCGGCGATCGTCTTTTCGGGATACACCATCTCCACGAATCGAGGAACGAAATTAAACGGGTGGCCCGAAGTCTCCTTTACCGTGACCTTCATGTGATCAGGAACGAGCTCGAGAATTCGCATCTCAAACTGGTCGGTCTTCAGGACGGCGTCTTTAATATCTTTTCCGTTTATACGGAGCGCCACGTCAACCTCCAAGGGACAACGGATCGCAAGGATCAGCCCCGCTACCGATCTGCAGAGCGTTTCTTATCGCGTTCGTCACAAATTCTTTTCCTAGGCCAACAGCGTCCTTCACTGATTTGCCGAGGGCCAGGTACGCCACGATCGATGCGGACAGCACGCACCCTGTCCCGTGCGTATGCGAGACCGCGATACGCGGAGAACGGAAGTACGAAAACTCTCTGCCATCGAATAGGACATCTGTAGCGTCAGCGCCTTCGAGATGGCCACCTTTTATTACGACGTGCCTGGCACCCATCTCGTGAATCTGGAGAGCCGCTTTCTCCATGTCATTAACCGTCCGGACAGTCTCACCCGACAACACGTTAGCTTCATCAATATTTGGAGCTATGAGAAATGCGAGCGGGAGAAGCGCGCTGCGAAAGACCGCTACTGCATCCGGCTTCATCAACGTCGCGCCGGACGTGGAGATCATTACCGGATCGACGACGAGATTTCGAATGCCGTACTGCTTCACTTTGTGAGCGACAACCTCAATAACAGCCGCAGTCAAAAGCATCCCGGTCTTGGTGGCGTCTGGAGGAATATCCGTGAGAACAGCGTCCAGTTGCCCGGCAACGAAATCCGGCGCAACTTCCGCGACCGCGGAAACGCCAGCCGTGTTTTGAGCTGTCAGCGCCGCGACAACGGCCATCCCGTAGACCCGCAGCCGTGAAAAGGTCTTGAGATCCGCCTGAATTCCCGCGCCGCCACTCGGATCCGAGCCGGCAATGGTGAGAGCTCTCTTGATTGGACTACCGGCGCACACGGAATATCACCGCCGGCTCCCGGTTTTGGGGAACAGTGCGGTCTCGAATCCGCTTCATGCTGTCGAGCGCGCGCTCGAGCGAGGCTTGAACAGAAACAATCTGGTCATCCTGCACCTTCGTTCCGGATAGCGCGAGAAACGACCGGACGCTCTCGAGTGAAATTCCGCCGGCGTCCTGCATTTCCGCGTACATAGTTTCCAAAAGCGCGGTGCCCGCCAGGCCAGCTGCGGAGATGATTTGGCTAAATTTTCTGCGAGTGATTGGCTGCATACGGATTCACCTCAACTCGATCCCCCACGCGCACGGTTCCCCCCACGAGCACCCTCACAAACATTCCTCGACGATTCTGCAACGCATCCCGCAATCCATCTCGGACGCGCTCCATCTGAAAACACGGCTCACAGGGAATCGTCACTGCAACCAGAGCATCGCCGAGCCGCAACTGCTGTCCTTCTTTCAAGGCCATCACATCGATCCCGTCGACAACCACATTCTCGGAAATGGCGCCAGGATCGAGGCTCAGATCGTCCAGTGCATTTCCCGAAACCAGAAGGATCTGCCGCCGTTTCGAAGAACCGCTGTGATGGTCGCCGTCAAAGCCACCCGCAACAGCCTGGACGGACTCCAGCGGAACCGGTCGTCCACGTTTTTCGCGTTTGACAAATATTGCTCGAACTGTTGCTTCCATGCGGTTGATTATAATGGTGGCTATGTTTCGTCCTATGACCTTTCTTGCCGCCGCTGCTGCCGGGCTTTTCAGCTCGACACTAACCTTCGCGCAAACGCCGCCTCCCGGCGCGCCCTTTGACGCATCGAAGCATCCGAATCCCATTATCACTTTCGTCGAGATGAAGGATTTCAAGGACGTGGCCTCTGACCAAGGAAGAAAGGCAAGCGATATCGAACTGCTCGGACTTTCGCAGGATCAAGGCAGACGCGAATCTGTTGAGATCGCCGAGGGGCGTTTTGTAAAGAACATGTCCATTCTCAATATTCGAACCGACGTGACGTTCTATCCCGTCGTCCGGCAGAAGTTCAAACTGGCGGGAGGCGGCGAGCTCGTCTTATTTTCGTTTCGATTTCCCACGGTCTCGCTGCCTAAGGACTTCACGCGTATTGTTCTGAACGAAGCTGCCATCGAAAGGAAGAAAAAGCCCACAGAAATGCGGTTCGGCGGCGCCAAACCCGAGATGCTGGACATTCGCGGCGCTCGCGGATTGCTTTTCGAAGATGACGGAAAGCTCACCGTGTACTGGCAGGAAGGCGGTGTTGGCCACACCGCGACATCGTCGTTACCGCGCAACGAACTGTTCGAGGTGATCGAAGACCTACTGTAGGGGCGGCGGAGCCATCACCAGGTTGCGGCCTCCGAGATTCTTCTTGATCGGATTCTTCAAGCCTTGCGGTTCCGGCAATCCGATCAACTGAAAAATGTTTCCAATATGTTGCCGGAAGAGCGAATCAAAGATTGCGTCGCTGTCGCTTGAAAAGTCGTTTCCGAACCACCACATCCAATCACTGCCTTCGGAAATCAGTAACTCTTCGTAAGCAAGATTCCACTTATCGTCCGCAACTTGACCTTTACGAGCCATCAGTGCTTCCCGAGCCCGTATGATCCATTGCCACGCCTGATGGTCCTCGGGATGTCCGATCCATATATTGAAGTTCGCATTTGCCCATGATCCTGCCGCCAGCCAGTCAAGCCTCTCCGCAGGCATTCTCGCGCGTGCCTCGGATAACGTGACGGCTTCCAACGCCGGATCATTCTGAATACCTTCAAACACACGTCTCAGAAAATCGCGCCCGCTATTCGGATAGTAGTCCCAGGGATTTTCGCCATCTAAGGCGATGAGCACGTGTGAGCCGTCACCTATGGTTTTGAGCCGCTGGATCAAATCGTTCGCGCTCTCGGTTGCGGGCGCATGCATATATTGAAAGCCGATGAGGTCCGACAGTGTGCGATCGCGGAAAAAGATCGTTATCTCACCACGTTTGTACGGATGATACAGCCGGCGCCGATTATCCCAACTCAGGTCGATACCGGATTTTGCGAGAATGCCCTCATCGGTTGCGATCCATTTAAAACCCAACGATGACGCCACCATGGCAACATCATTCGACACGGATGCTTCCGACGGCCAGAGACCTTGCGGCGTTTCCTTGAAGCGTTTACTCATGAAGGCCTGTGCGCGTGCTAACTGTTCGCGAGCGTCGTACGGAAAGTGAACGTCAACAGGGACTCTTCCATCGACCTGGCTGTCGATCAGAATAGGCAAGATGGGATGGTAGAACGGCGTCGTCGAGATCTCGATCAAGCCGTCATCCTGAAGTTGTCGATATTTGGGAATGATCGCGCGAATCGTTTGGACGACCAGCCGCCGCAGTCCCGTTTTGTCTTTTTCAGTGAAGTTTTTCCCTTTCGCAACCAACTTTTTTGGCCGCCGGTCATAGTCCATCCAAGCCAAGGTCCACCAGACCTGAATGTCACGTATATCTTGATCCGAAAAACTGTGGCGCCCGGAAGCATGGCTGCGGCGGTTGTATAGTTCGAAATATCGTGGGAACGGCTGCAACATCGTGCGGACCGGCATAGGAAAGAATCGTTCAATGATCAGTGTTCGGTCCTCATCGCTGAGTTCGTCAACCGGTTTAAATGCCAAGTCGAAACACTCGTCCCGCGCCTTTCTGCAAGCGTACTCTTCGAGCTGGACGACTAATGACGGAACCAAATTGAACGTTTGGTGAAGGTCCGGAAACTCTCCGGCCAGTGCTGCCATGCCCAGATAGTCTTTCGTTCCGTGTAAGTAAGCCCACGGCATGACATAGCATTGGCGCACCAGATCCTTGTAGAACGGCTGGTGCATGTGCCAGAGAAATGAAACGAGAACAGACATATATCGAAGGTTCTAACTTTTACCATTCCAAGGGCCGTGTTGGTAGGCATTTTGGCAGCTATTGGTGGCAGAATGTCAGGGGACGAGGGGTCGCCCCCTCGTCCCTTTGCGCTATGAGAATTCTCGACCGCTACATCTTTAGGGAAATTCTGTACCCATTCCTGATTGCGCTGGTGGCGCTGACGTTCGTCGCGTTCCTCGCCTTCTCTCGTGAAATCGGATGGCTTTTGGAATTAATCGTCCGGCAGTCGGCAACGTTCCGGGATATCTGGGCCATTTCAATTGCATACATTCCGAACGTTTTAACTTTCACGATTCCGATGGCCGTGCTGGTTGGCATTTTGACGGGATTCGGAAGAATGTCGTCCGACAGTGAGGCTATTGCATTTCGAGCCACGGGCATTTCGATGGTACGGCTCCTCGCGCCGGTGCTGAGTTTGGGCATACTGGCATTCGTGGCGAATCTGGCAATGACCGTTTGGATTGCGCCGCAGACGGCGGCCCGTTTGCGGGACGTGCGATATGAGTTCCTCGCCAGGCAGGTTTCCCTCGAGGTGAAGCCGCGAGTCTTCAACGAAAGCCTTACAAATTTTGTGCTCTACGTTCAGAACATCGCCCGCGAAGGTTTTAATTGGCAGGGCATCCTTTGGGCGGATATGAGCCAGCCGGATGAAATTCGAGTGACATTTGCGCGATCGGGAGCAGTGACGAAGGATGAAGAGCACCGGACGTTCGCCCTCACTTTAACCGACGGAAGCACGCACGTTGTATCGCCGCGGTCACCACATCGGTACTCCTACGACACGTTCGACACAACGACGCTCTCCGTGCCGATGCCTCAAGCCCCGACGAAGCAGGACAAAATCGTTATTTCGGAAATGCCGACCGCTGCTTTGTGGAACGCGATGAAGGCCGGCACGGCCACTTATGAGGAACGTGTCGAGTTTCACCGCCGTTTCGCGCTGCCTTTCGCCTGCTTGATTTTCACTCTGGCCGGTCTGCCACTGGGCGTCTCAACGACCCGAGGTAGCAAGTCGATGGGACTTGTCCTCAGTCTCATCTTGATGCTCCTGTATTACCTCGTGTTCGTCGGAGGAACCCGCATCGCCAGTAACGCCCAATTCTCGCCGTTTCTGGGCGCATGGTTGCCGAACCTCGCTTTCGCTGCGCTCGGAACGCTACTGATAGCACGCTCCAACCGCGAACATGACAACCGGTTGTTGAACTCGCTGGCTAGCATCATGCGATGGTTTTCCGAGAAGCGTGCCGAGGCTCGCACGACCCGCAAGCGGCTCCGTCAGTGGACTTATTCCCTGACGCATCATCCAAAATTTTTCCGCTTGCTGGACGCCTACGTGCTTCGGGGATTTTGGTTTTTCTTTACACTCGTTCTCGTTGCATTTGTGGCGCTATTCATCCTGGTAACGCTCTTTGAGCTTTTGCCTGACATCGTGAAGAACAAGGTCGAGAGCGCCACGGTGATTACTTATTTTGTATACCTGCTGCCACAGATCCTGTATTACGTGATTCCGCTGACCGTCTTGCTCGCAATCCTGATCGACTTGGGAACACTCACGAAGACGAATGAGATTCTGGCGGTGAAAGCCGGCGCCGTCAGTTTGTATCGAATGGCAATGCCGCTGTTGCTCATGGGTCTCTTGCTTTCTGCCGGCATTTACTTCCTTCAAGATTTCATGCTGCCATACGCAAACCAGCGGCAGGACGAATATCACGACATCATCAAAGGTCGCGCGCCGCAGACATACCGCGACCCCCAGCGAAAATGGATGGCAGGCTCCGGAGAGCGCATCTACCACTACAACTACTTCGATCCGGACCAAGACGTCTTCGGCGGCATTTCCATCTTTGGGTTCAAGCCGAACAGCTTTGAACTCACCGAGTGGATGTTCGCCACGCGCGCCACTTGGGACGGCGCGATGTGGAAGTTTGAAGATGGTTGGACGCGGCGGATTGGTACAGGTGGCTCCGTAGATTATCAGCCGTTCACGAGCCTCGAAGTGCGTGAACTCGACCGGCCGGACTATTTCAAGAAGGAAGTCCGAACCGCTGCACAAATGACATATCCAGAGCTTAAACGATACGTTACAAGCCTGAAGCAGAGTGGATTCGACGTTAGCGGATTAATGGTCGATCTGTACCGTAAGCTTTCCTTTCCGCTGGTGTCGTTTATTATGGCGATCATCGGGATTCCCTTCTCTTTTACAACCGGAAAAAAGGGCGCCTTCTACGGCATCGGGCTTTGCCTTGCTGTTGGTATCTTCTACTGGTCGATGTTTGAATTCTTCGACAAACTCGGGGGAATTAACCGCCTTTCGCCGTTCGTCGCAGCCTGGTTTCCGAACCTGATTTTCGGCTTCGGGGGCATCTGGATGATGTTACGGGTCAAGACGTAGAACTTGGAATTGCCACAAAAAGGCATAGCGCGGCTGCCGCCGCAACCAAATTGAGGATTCGGCTGCCGCGCGCGTTCAGCCGTCAGCCTTCAGCGAGCCTTTTTGTGGCCATTTTCCTTCGGCGGCTACTTTGACGTATCCCCGACGGCCTATCTTTCTCGTCGATCCCTCTATCCGGCAGGATAGCATTCAACTCCGTAGTGAAGCTCCAACCCTTGGCATTACAATGTGCCGCCCTTCGGAAACCGAAATGCCTGGCATCGCGGCATGCTGACAAAAAGACGGATCTACGAATTCGATGAGTTTCGCGTCGACACTGGACTGTTTCTCTTAAGCAGGGCCGGCCGCGCTCGGCCGATCTCGCCGACGGTATTTAAAATTCTGCTCAGTCTTCTGGAACGGGCAGGCGAGGCCGTCACCAAAGAAGAGCTTATGAAGTGTGTCTGGCCGGATAGTTTCGTCGAAGAAGGGAATCTGAACCGGAATGTGTCCACGCTGCGCAAGGTACTGGAAGAGAAGCCAAGCGACCACAGATATATCGAAACGATTCCTAAAACGGGTTACCGTTTCGTCGCTCCCATACGTGTCATCAATTACCAACCTCCGACAGGAACCGCGAGAACGGTTTCAAACACTCGTGCGTACCAAATCGTCGGCCGCGAATTCGAGCGCGATACGCTCAGCCAGGCGTATGACCGGGCGCAACAGGGTCGTGGTGACGTCGTCTGTATCAGCGGTGACGTTGGGGTTGGGAAGACCGCGCTGATTGACGCGTTTCTTGATGATTTGAAGCGCGATGGGCAAACGTTTCACCTCGCACGCGGCCGTTGCTCGGAATCCTTTACAGAAGGCGAACCGTTCATGCCATGGATTGAAAGCTTGAGCGCGCTCGCGCAGGAACCCACCATCAGCACGGTCATGGCGAAGTCAGCGCCAAGCTGGCATCGCGAGATTTCTCATAACGGTTCCGGTGTTCCGCGGAGAATGCACCGGGAGCTACTGGAGTTTTGCAGGCAAATATCTCCTGTTCACCCGCTGATTATTGTGATCGACGACTTCCATTGGGCGGATGTAGGCTCAGTCGATCTGCTGGCTTTTCTCGCGACACGGCTGGAATCCACTCGTGTCCTGATGATCATCGCCTACCGGGTGGTTGAGATGAAGGTCAAGAGCCATCCGTTCTTGCGCCTTCGTTCGGATCTCTTGGGCCGCGGAGCTTGCACTGAAATCCGTTTGGCTCCATTGACTCGGAAACATATCGAACAGTATCTCGCCATCGAGCAGCCGAACGCGGATTACCCGCCCGACTACGCGGAGATCCTTCATGCAAAATCCGACGGCAACCCATTATTCCTGCGAGAACTCCTCCGCGGCCGCGACGAAAAGAGCGACTCCATCCGCCATATGATCCGGGCCAGGCTGGACCGCCTGGACGACACACATCGTCAACTGCTCGTGACGGCAAGTCTTCAGGGCCGGGAATTTGATTCGGCAGTGCTGGCAGCTACCATGCAAATGCACTCTGAAGACGTTGAGGAAGCCCTGCATGAGTTGGATGAACTTCACGGACTTATCCAAAGGATTCGTGAAGAGGAACTGCCGGACGGCAAATTTTCGGTGAGATATCGATTCGTTTACGGCCTACATCAGGAAGCGTGCTATGCCTCGCTAGCACCGACGAGGAAAGCGGCGCTCAGCGCGGCTTTGGCTGAAGCCTTTCTGACGCATTACGGAAATTAAAGACAAAACGCGGGCTAA
>Ga0066709_100001483_pt1 | contig 15586 bp, 9 predicted proteins | sample GraSoiAngelo_158_FD_79665 | JGI IMG/M metagenome (GOLD analysis project Ga0066709, IMG submission 79665) | Grasslands soil microbial communities from the Angelo Coastal Reserve, California, USA - 14_1009_16_30cm | ecosystem: Environmental > Terrestrial > Soil > Grasslands | place: USA...
AAACGGATGCGCCCGCCCTGCGATATCGGTCGAGAACATCGTGGTCGGGGTGGCCGAATCGATTCCGCTCGCCGCAGGACACGAGGACGATCCGCGGGCGAACGCGATCCACCCACCCGCTCCCGCTCGAGGTCCGGCTCCCGTGGTGCGGCGCCTTGAGCACCGAGACCGGGCCAAGGCGAGGAAGCACGGCCGCCTCCCCCGCCGACTCGAGGTCGCCGGCGAGGAGAATCGAGGCGCCGGCCGCGCGAAGCGTGGCGGCGAGGGAGCGATCGTTCTCACCCCCGGATTCCAGGCCGCGCATGATCTCGATCGTGGAGCGTCCCGGAAGCGCGAGGGAGGAGTCGCGGGAGAGCGGAACCAGCCGTCCTCCCCCTCGCCGGAGGGCCGCCCGGAGCCGGAGGCGCCACGCTCCGGACGAATCGCTTCCGTTCTCGATCAACGCTCCGATCCATCGCCGCCGGGCCAGCCACGCGAAGCCGCCGAAGTGATCGAGGTGCGCGTGCGAGAGGATGGCCACGGTGGCGCGTCCCCTACCCTCCAGGCGAAGAGCCGGCTCGATGACGAGCTCCCCGGCGTCCCGTCCGTCGTCGGCGGGACCGGCATCCACGAGGATCGACTCTCCGCCCGGGAGACCGATCCACGTTGCGTCTCCCTGCCCGACGTCGAGCGAGAGCACCACGGCTTGCTCCTGGGACGGTGCCGGCCCGGGCCAGCGCGGCGCCAGCGGCACAAGCGCCGCGAGCGCGAGCGCTCCCAGCGACCACCGCGCGGCGGAGCCCCGAGGCGGATCACCGCCCCGCGCCGCCTCGGCGCGGGCCCACGCGGCAAGGAGCGCCACGAGCGCGACGGCGATCCACGCGACGGGCGCCAGTCCGGGCACGAGCCACGGTGAGAGGAGGCCCGCGCCGCGATCGTTCAACGTGAGGAGCAGGAGACCCGACGCATCCAGCGCGCCCGCGCCCATCGCGGCGACCGCGGTCGGGCACGCGGCCCGGAGGAAGAGAAAGAAGATCGCCTCCGCCATGAAGAGCGTGCAGAGCGGGATCACGGCCAGGTTGAGGAAGATTCCGATCACCGGCACCGCGCCGAAGAGCCGCGATTGAATTCCCGTGGTCCCGGCCGTCGCGCCGCCGCTCTGTAGAAAAAGCGACCAGGTCCCGCGCGCCCACGACTGAAGGCACGACCGAATCCTCCCTCCTCCGTTCCGGCTCTCTCCGGGAAGGCGCGAGAGGACGCCCGACGCGCCGAGGCCGAGGACCGCCGCGAAGGAGAGCTGGAAGCCGGGATCGAGAACCGAAGCGGGGTCGAGGAGATGGAGGATCAGCCCGGCCAGTCCCCACGCCGCGAACGGCCGGACCACCTGCCCCCACGCACGGCCGCTCCTCACCGCGGTCCACAGGACCGCCGACCGAATCGCGGAGGCCGGCGCCCCAACCAGGGCCACGTATCCCCAGAGCGAGAAGAGCTCGAGCCCGATCGCGGGAACCGCCGGCATGCGGAGCGCGGTCGCGAAGAGCGAGAGGAACCCCGCCAGGATGCAGACGTGAAGTCCGGAGATCGAGAGGAGGTGAATCGTCCCTCCGTCGCGGAACGAGTCGCGCATCGCCGGCGAGATCCCGGAGCGGTCGCCGAGGAGCATCCCCCTCGCGAGGGCCGCGACCGGAGGGCTCACGGCGGCGGCGAGCTGGCGCGCGACACGGTCGCGCACGATCGCGCCGAAGTCGCCGCCGCGCTCGGGCGGATCGGCCGGGGCCGACGGCGAGAGCGGATCGACCGAGATCGTGCCCGCCATCCCGAGCGCCGTGAGCCATCGCCCGGGGGCGGCCCCGCCCGGGTTGCGCGCATCCTCCGGCGGCCGGTAGGCGCCCGAGATCCGGAGCCAGAGCCCGGGAACGATCCATCGCGGGGCGATCGTCGAATCGCGCCACCGGAGGAGAAGCCGCGCCCGGCACTCCCTCTCCGCGCCTCCGATCCGCGCGCGGCGCGCCTCGAACAGGACCGAGGGCGGCTCGGCGTCGATCGCGGCGGTATCGAGCACCTTTCCTTCGAGCACGACCGCTACTTCCCGCGGATGGACCGGGAGCGGCCACGCGGCCCGGTCCGACTCCGCGCCCAGCGCCGCACCCGCGAGCAGGAGGGAAATCCACCCCGCGGCCGCTTCCGCGCGCCGCGCGTGTCGCGGGTCGAATCCGATTCCCGATCGCGACCGGATCGCGACGGCCGCGGCGAGCGAGACCGCGCCCATGGCGATCGCGAGCGCCCGCGAGCCGCTCTCCACGACCGCCGGAACCGGCGTCAGCGAGGAGACAAGGTGTCCCGCGCAGATCGGAAGCCAGAGCGCCACCGGCGCCGGCACGACGAGACGAGGCCAGCCTGGACGCATGCCGCGTCCCTTGTCCGGGGAGGAGAACGGTTCTGACGGCTGGGGAGGAGCGCCGCCCTACAGCTTGACGCGGACGGTGTAGATCTCGGAGAAGGTCTCGCGGCCGGCCGTGCCGGTCGCCTTGAAGAAGAACCGAACCTGGCGCGCGTTGCTGCGCAGGACTTCGGGAGGAAGGAGCGCGGCGAACGTGCGCGTGCCCTCCTCGAGCCGGGTCATCCGCTTCGCCTGGAACGACCCGCCGGGCGCCGCCGCGTAGAGCCAGAGCGCCATCGAGGGATCCCACTCCGAGGTCGGCAGCGCGATCGTGAGCGGCATCGGGTTCGTCACGTCGATGGCGTCCGGAGGATCGAAGTGGAGCGGCTCCTCCGAGCGCGCGCCGAACTCGGCCGTGACGAAATGCTCCCCGCCCGCCTTCACCTCCAGCACGGTTACCTGCGGCGGGAAACCCCGGCGCGCCACACGCACGCTGTGCGTTCCCGGCTTCAGATCCACGGTGGCGGGCGTCACGCCGCGCGCTACCCCGTCGACCCAGTACGGATCGCCTCTCCCGGATTCGAATCCCGAGTCGCCCAGGATCGCCGTCCGGATCGTGATCTTTCCGTTCTCGGGCACCGGTCCCGGATTTCCGACCAGCTCCACCGGGCGGTCGCGAAGCACCTCGACCTCCTGGGCGCTGGTGGTGAGGCCCGGCCCGCCGAACCGAACGAGATGCCGACCGACGACGACTTGCGGAAGGGAGAGCGGGGTCGTGCCGGCGTAGACACCGTCCACGTAGACATCCAGCACCCGCGACGGCTCCGACGAGCGGAACGAGGCGACGCCGAAGAGAGCGGGGTGCACGGTCAGGCGCGAGCCGGGCGTGATCTCCACCGTGTCGCGCCACGCGCCCCACGGGCCCCAATCCAGCTCCACGCGATGGAGCCCCGCGTCCATGGTGACGCCCGCGAGCGGCGTCTTCCCGTCGAGCGTCACGCCGTCCACGCGGACGGTCGCTCCCGGTGGATCGGAGAAGATGTCCGCGAGTCCGGTCGCGGCCGTCACCACCCCAGGCGCGGGCGCGTGGCCGCGGTTCGTGCCCAGGATCCCCGGCACGAGCGACCGTACGAGGAGCGCCAGCGCCACGATCGCGAGGGCGCCGCCGGCCGAGAGCGCGAGCGGCTCGTACCACGGACGCTCCTCGCCGACCGGCGCGAGGGCGGCGGGACGTGAGGGGCGCGGCGACCGTTCCTTCCGCCACTCCGTGTCGTCCGCCGGAACCTGCCAGGAATCGAGAGCCGTCGGCCGTTCCGGAAGCTCGCGCGGCGCCTCCGGAGGCTCCATGTCCGCCCGGGCTTGCTCCGCCTCGATTTCATGAGGCTCCGCTTCGATCGCCGGGAGCTCCGCTTCGGTCGCCGGCAGCTCCGCCTCGACGAATCCGCCCGACTCCGGAAATTCCGCCGCCACCGAGCCCTGGTACGCGGCACCGTCGTCACGGACTTCGATCGCGTCTAAATCCATATCCGCTGGCTCGATCTCTTCCGCATCGAAATCGAGCAGCCCGCCCCGGATGAGCTCTCCCTTTCCCCACCCGCTGTCGCGCGGAGGCGGATCGATCTGGGGCGGCTCCCGGTACGGCGGCTCGGGGCGCGGCGGCTCCATCCGATGCGATCCGCCCCAATCGGCCGCGCCTCCCACGAGCTCGACCTCGTTGAGCGGCTCCTCGAGAATCGAGGGAGCAAACGCGTCCACGATCGATTCGAGCGATTCGGCCGTCTCGACGATCGATTCCGATTCCGACGGCTCGAGAATTCGAATCGCGATCCGGCCGCGGTCGGACGCTCCTTCGACGCCCGCGCGGAGAAGCTGCGCGGCGTCGCGCGCCATCGCGAGATCCCGCGCGAGCACCGCGAGCTCTCCCTCGCGGAGCTGGCGCGTCGAAAGGACGTAGAGATCGCCCGGTGGAGGACGGAGGGGAACGATCTCGATCCGCACTTGGGGCTCGGAGCCGAGGGCGCCTCGCGGCGCCTCCGCGCCGAAGGTTCCCTCGCCCCTTCCCAACCTCGAAAGGAGGCCGCTCCGGAAGCGCAGGCAGGGGCAGTCGCCCGCGCTCACCGCCACGGCATCCTCGCCGAGCAGGAGAAGGACCAGCACCGAGACCCAGGGCCGCTCGCTCTCGGGCCGTGCCATGAGCTCGGCGTGCAGAGCCCGGAGCGCGCCGATCACGCGCCGGAGAGGCGCGTCGGCGGTGTCCCCGGGGGCGCTCAGGGCGAGCGAGATCTTCTCCCTCACCCAGATGGTCGGATCGATCACGTCGGCCGGCCCCATCGAGCCTCGGGCAGTCAGCGCGAAGCCCCGCTCGGGATCGAAGTGCGCAAGGGCACCCTCCCGATCGGGGCTTCTGACGAGGCCAGCGATACGGAACTGTGAGATGAGCTCCGCCTTCATCACGCCCGCAGAATAGGAAGGCGCTTCGGCGGTGTCAATCGGATTGGGTGGCATATGACTTGCAATGACTTGATTTAGAAGGGCGGAGGAGGTCTCGATTGGGCCACTTCCGGCCACGTTTCCGGCTGCCGGAGCGTTCTCGCTTGCAAGATGCATTGGAGAACCGGTAGCGTCCGGAGGTTCTGCATCAGGGACCCCCTCATGGGGGCAAGGGAAAAACGCCGATCGGACAGCTCCACCAACGTGGCCTCGAGTCCGGTCGACCTCGCCGATAACAGACGGAGGCCCCGTTGATTCAGCTTCGCTCCATCCTAATCCTGACCTTGCTCAGCCTGACGGCGGCGGCCCCTTCACGGGCCGCGGCGGCCGTATTTGGCCCCGACATGCCCGGTTGGTCGCCGGCCTCGTCTCGTGATCCGGTGCCCGCGGCCGAAGAGAAGCAGCCGGACCGCGACCCTCTGGATCCGATCCGGGAAAAGCTCTCCAAGGCCGAGGATCTTTCTCGCTCCGGGAAGGCGTCGGACGCGGTGTCCACCGCGGAGGACGCGCTCAAGGATCTGGGGGACCTGCCGCCTTCGCGCTCCGGTGTGTCCTCCCTTCGAGGGCGGCTCGAGGAAGTGCGCGACCGCGCCGCGCGCTCGGCCGATGACGATGCCGACGTCGCGGATGGAACTCCCGACCTGCCCCATACCCTGAAGCCCGTCGAGCCCGAGCGGAACGAGCGCGTCGACGTCTGGCTCGCGTACTACACGGGAAGAGGGCGCGAGCGCTTCCAGCTCTGGATCACCCGCTCCGCGTCGTACATGGATCTCCTCACGAAGAACCTCCGCGCCGAGGGCGTGCCCGAGGAGCTTGCCAATCTGGTCTTCGTGGAGAGCGGCTTCAACATGCACGCGAAATCGGTCGCGCGCGCGGTGGGCCCGTGGCAGTTCATCCGCGGGACGGCGCGCCTCTTCGGTCTGGAGATGACCCCGTACAAGGACGAGCGCCGCGACCCCGAGCTGGCGACCCGCGCCGCAGCGCGGTATCTGCGCAGGCTCTACGAGCTGTTCGACGGCTCCTGGCCGCTCGCCCTCGCGGCCTACAATTCCGGCGAGGGCACCGTCCAGCGGGCGATCCGCCGCCAGCGCACGACCGATTTCTGGGCCCTCCGCCTCCCGCGGGAGACGAAGGACTACGTTCCGAAATTCATGGCCGCGATGGAGATCGCTTCGGATCCCGAGCGGTACGGCTTCGAGATCCCCGAAAACTCGCCGCTCCGCTACGACGAGGTGGTCGTGGAAGGTGCCATCGACCTGAGCGAGATCGGGCGCGTCAGCGGCGTCGAGGTCGAGGAGCTGGAGCGGCTCAATCCCGTCTTTGTCCGCCACCGGATGCCCGGCGACCAGGACGGAACCAGCCTGAAAGTTCCGCACGGGATGGGCGAGCAGATCCAGCTGGCGCTCGAGACGACCTATTCTCCCAGGCCGCTTTCGAGGACCGAGCTCCGGACCGCGGCGCGCGAGCACCGGGCGGATATGCGCCGGCCCGTTCGGAGGAGCCGCTCGGGCATTCACATCGTGCGGCGGGGCGAGACGCTTTCCCAGATCGGAGCGCGGTACCGCACCAGCACTACGCGTCTGGCCCGGTTGAACGGGCTCTCGGACGCGAGCGCGATTCACGCCGGCCAGAGACTCCGCGTCCGGTAGCCGGCTAGCGCCGCGTCTGTCCCGCGGGCGCCGACGGCGCGCCGCTGCCCCGCTCGAGCACGTCCCCGCTCGCCACGCCCGCCGCGGGAAAATCGTCCTCCACGAGATCAGGCGCGATCCGCGCGTTCTTCCCGATCACGATACCTTCAGGTACCCGCGTCTCTTTTCCCACGATCGTGATCCCCGAGCTCAGGTGCTCGGGACACGATCGGTTCGGAATCAGAGGTCCCGTGCCGAGCACCGCATCCCGACCGACGTGAACGCGCTTGTCGCAGATGATCCGATCGAGCACGGCGCCCGGGCCGATCCACGTCTCCCCCATGAGAATCGACTCGCGCACCACCGCTCCCTCCTCGACCACCGTCCCCGGAAACAGGACCGACCGCTCGACCGTCCCGTTCACGATCGTTCCGTGCGTGACGATGGAGGAGCGGATGTGCGCCCGCGCGCCGATTCGGGCCGGCGGGCTCTCGGTGCTCGGCGTGAAGATTGGCCACCGGGCGTCGACGAGCGGAAACGGCGGATCGTCGCGCAGGAGGTCGAGGTTCGCCCGGTAGTAGGAGTCGAGGGTCCCGATATCCTCCCAGTACCCCACGAAGGGATACGCGGCGACCCGGCCCCGCCCCACCATCGCGGGAAGGATATTCTTACCGAAGTCGTGCCCTGTATTCTGCTCGGCGTCGCTCTCGAGCGCCTGGAACAGAGCCGCCCCCCGAAAGACGTAGACGCCCATGGAGATCTTTCCCGACGGGGGGTTCCGCGGCTTCTCGAGGAACTCCGTGACCCAGCCCGCTTCGTCCGTGCGGATGATGCCGAACTGCGACGCCTGCTCGATGGGTACCTCCGCCACCGCGATCGTCGCGTCGGCGCCGCGCTCGAGATGGGCCTCGATCATCGGCCGGTAGTCCATCCGGTAGACGTGGTCCCCCGAGAGGACGAGGAAGTGCTCGGATTCGCGCTCGGCAATCCGGTGCCAGTTCTGCCAGACGGCGTCCGCGGTTCCCCGGTACCAGTCGTTCTCGGTCCACCCCTGGAACGGCTGCAGGAGCTCCACGCCGCCCCGCTTGCGGTCGAGATCCCACGGCCGGCCGATCCCGATGTGATTCCGAAGCGAGAGCGGACGGTACTGCGTGAGAATGCTGACGTCGAAAATTCCCGAGTTGACGCAGTTCGATAGCGTGAAGTCGATGATCCGGTATTTCCCTCCGAACGGAACGGCCGGCTTGGCCCTCTTCTCGGAGAGCAGGCAGAGGCGGCTTCCAACGCCCCCCGCCAGGATCATCGCGTACGCGACGAAGCTCATCGGCGCCGCCGCTCCCGAGGACGGACGGTCGAGCCCGCAGCGAGTTCGGTGCTCTCGAAGTCGGCCTCCCGGACGCCGCTCTCGATCATCGCGTTCCTCCCGATGCGCGCGCGGGCAGGAATCTCGGCGCGCTTGCCGATGACGCTCAGACCCGACTCGAGATCGCCGAGTGTGTCCGGCCGCCGCGCCGGCGTCCCCACGCCGACCTCCGCCCCTTCCCCGATCCGCACCTGCTTGTCCACGATCGTCTGCTCGATCCGCGCGCCGCGGGCGATCCACGTGTCGTGCATCACGATCGAATCCTCGACCACCGCGCCCGCGTCGACCTGGACGCCGGGAAAGAGGATCGATCGCCGCACCGTCCCGTCGATCCGGCCGCCGTGCGCAACGAGGCTCGACGTCACGTCTCCCCCGCCCCCGAGCACGGAGGGAGCACGATCCTCGCTCGGCGTGTAGATGAGCCAGTCCGGATCGTGAAGGTTGAGTGGTGGACGCGGCCGCAGGAGATCCATGCTCGCGCCGAAGTAGGAGGGGATCGTGGCGACATCGCGCCAGTACGAATCGAGCGGGTCGGCGTAGACGGGAAGCCCTTCATGAATCATCGGGCGGATCACGTCGTGAACCAGGTCGGGCCCGAGCGCGGGGTCGGCGAGCCGCTCCATCAGGTCGCGACCCCGGAACAGGTAGATCGCGGCGGAAATCTTCTCATCGGCCGCGCCGCCGCTTCGATCCGCTAACGCTCGCACCCTCCCCGCGGTGTCCGCCTCGACCACTCCGTATCGATCCCGCTCTCCCTCGGGGCTCCGTGTCGTGACGATCGTGAGGGCCGATCGGCGCGCTTCGTGGCGCTCGATCAGCGGACCGTAATCCATCTTGTAGATCAGATCCCCGGAGACCACGAGGATGTGCCGGGCCTGGGCATCGGCGATCACGTTCCGGTTCTGCACGAGGGCGTCGGCCGTGCCGCGGTACCAGTTCGTTTCGCGCTGGCGGACGTACGGCTGCAGGAGGCGAATGCCCCCGTCGCGCCGGTCCAGGTCCCACGCCCTCCCGATCCCGATGTGCTCCTGAAGCGAGAGCGGCGCGTACTGGGTCAGGACGCCGATCCGCGTGAGACCCGAATGAACGCAGTTGGAGAGCGTGAAGTCGATGACGCGGTACTTGCCGCCGAAGGGGAGCGCGGAGGCCGGGCGCATCCGGCCGAGGGCGTGCAGCCGCTCGCTCCTCCCCCCGGCCAGCACCAAGACGAGGATCGACGGCACGACGATCAGACGCGGACCTCCGGCCCGAAAGGGTCCCTAGAAGGAGTACGAGCCCGAGATGCGGTGGCTGGCGTCTAAGTCTTGATGATCGAGGAAGGCGTAGTCCAGTCCGATCTTGCGATATCGGAACCCGGCCCCCGCGGAGAAATTCTTGGCTTCGAAGCCCGCGCGCAGGGCCACGCGCCGGTCGAGCCAGTACTCGAGGCCGGGGTGGAACTCGAACGTGACCGCTCCGAGATGGGCCTGGCTGGAGAGCCGCTCGTCGGAGAAGCCGACCTGGACGTCGAGCGCCGCGGTGACGACGTGGCGGCGGCCGTGAAACGCCTGAGTCTTGGCCCCGCCGATCCGAAGCGACGGCGCGATGAATTCGTTCGTGCCGGTGTTCCAGAGAATCCGCGTGGTGGTCGCGTCGGTGAGCTTGGCACCGGCCGACAATCCGTGCGGGCCCACATAGAGGGCCGCCACGTCCAGCCCGAAGCCGTTCGAGCGGAGGCTGTCCCCAAGCCACTGCCGGATCACCTTGAGGCTGCCCCCCAGGGACAGCTTCTGTCCCAGGGCACGCGCATAGCTGAAGAGAAGGGCCACGTCGTTGTCGCTGTCGAAGACGAATTGGCTTTCGTCGACGATCAGCCGGTCCTCCGGATAGTCGAACTTCCCGTTCCCGTTCACGTCGAGAATCTGGAGACCCCGCGTGTCCGGGATGTTGTCGACCCCGAGCCGGATGAGGGAAATGGCGAGGGCCTGCTTCGGCTGGCCCGGCGCGCTGAGCGGCATCGTGTACGAGAGGAAGTCGTATTTGACGATCGAGCCGAACTGCTCGGCGTGCATGGCGGTGATTTCCCGCGAGGTGAGGGTGGCGAGCCCGGCCGGATTCCAGAACGCGGCGGTTCCGTCGTCGGCGAGCCCGGCGAAGGCGCTCCCCATCCCTAGGGCGCGGGCGCCGACCCCGATGCGCAGGAACTCCCCAGCGTAACGGGTCGCGCCGGCAGGCGCGGGGGCGAGGATCGCGCCGGCGAGGATCGCGCAGGCCAGGAGGCGCCGGGGCGGGAGAGAGCGTTCGGAGCGGGTCATGGGTGGCGGTTCAGGCTCCTATGGGAAGGAATGGGCCTTCGTCCTCCACTACCCTGGGGCGGGGCGTTGGGTTCCGCCCCGCGCCGAAGGGTCAAGGCGCCGCGGACTTCCGGCGCGGCTTGTGCGAGGCGGCGTCTCCGTTGACCGACGGGAGGCGGCGGATCGTCCGCCAGAGCACGTATTGCTCGATCAGCTCCCGGTCGCCGACCGTGAGGTCGGTGAAGTAGCAGGCAAGCTCGTAGCGGAGCTTCTGGCCGGACCCTACGCGCTCCTCGCACCGGACGATCACCCCTTCGCACTGAAGCATCCGCTCGCGCCTGAGCCGCCGGCCAAAGGGCGGGAGGAGAAGCGTCAGCGCGACCTTGGTCAAAGGGGACAGGAAGAGGCGGCTCCCGAACTGGATGCCGCTCGAGGAGAGATTGATGCTCTCCGTCGTCAGGACGGAGGCGTCGTCCCGACCCGAAATCTGCATCGCCAGCTTGGCGGGAATCCGCGGCGATTTTCTTCGCTCGCGGCCGGGCTTCGTCATGTGGCTCTCCTTCTCGGCGCTAGAGCTCGCCAGGTCGGGGGATGAGACACGCCGCTAGCGGCGGCGCTTTCGCCCGGGCTTCGCCGCGCGGCGGCCAGGGTGCTTGGTTCGTTCGGCCTTTCCGCCCGCGCGACGGGCAAGGCCCAGCTCCACCTCGCGGCGGTCCAGGTCCGCGCGCGCGACCAAGACCTGCACCGTATCACCAAGCCCGAGGCGATGCCGCGACCGCTTCGAGCGAAACGAAAATCCATGCTCCGCGAGCGTGAGCGAAGGGTCCCCCACCGAGCGCTTGGGGAGAAAGCCCTCGATGCGCCACGCCTCGATCCAGATGAACAAGCCCGCCGGGGTCAGTCCGGAGATCACCCCTCGCGCTTCCTCGCCCAGTCTCTGGAGCGCGAACCGAACGGCCTTCCGCTTCTCGACCGACCGCTCCGCGTCGTCCGCGCCCACCTCCGCGGCGGACGTGGCGGCCGCGACCGAAGCGTCGAGCCAACCCGCCGAGAACGCCCACGGGTCTCCCGAGCGCTTCGCCCCGTCCACCAGGAATCTCTTCACGATCCGGTGGTTGGCCAGATCCGGATATCTTCGGATCGGGGAGGTGAAGTGGGCATACCCTTCCATCCCCAATCCGAAGTGGCCGACATCGACCAGGTCGTACCGAGCCTTCTCGAGCGCGCGCAGAAGGTACATGTTGAGCAGCCGGTCCTTCGCGCTCCGCCCGTGGCTCACCCAGCGTTGCAGCTGCTTCGCGTCGGTGACGATCTGGGTCGGTCCTTGACGACCCAGATACTGCGCCGCCTCGAAGAACGAGCGCAGCTTATCATAGCGAGGTCGCTCGTGAACCCGGTAAAGAAACGGGAGCTCGAGCGTGCGAGCGCGCTTGCCGACGACCTGATTCGCGAGCAGCATGAACTCCTCGATCAGCTCGTGCGTCGGAAGCCGGGGCGCCTCGTCGAACACGATCGGCTCCCCCCGCGCGTCCAGCTCGGGCTTGATCTCGGGAAGATCGAGCTCCAGCCCGCCGCGCTCGAGCCGCTTCGAGCGGAGCGCCTTCGCTAGCCGGTCCAGCGGTCGGAGCGCGCCCGGGATATCACCGCTCCCTTCCCGAAGCAGCCGGTGCGCTTCCTGGTAGGTGAGGTCCTTGGCGCTCCGGATGATCCCCTCGACGACGCGGGAGCTCCGGAGCTGCCCGTCCGCGGTGAGATCCGCCACGACGCTCACGGTCAGCCGGTCCTTCCCTTCCGACAGGCTGCAGAGGCCGGAGGAGAGCGCCGCGGGCAGCATCGGAAAGGTCGTATCCGCCAGATAGACGCTGGTCCCCCGCGCTTGGGCCTCGCGGTCGAGCGCGCTGCCCGGCCGCACGTAGTGGGTCACGTCGGCGATGTGGATCCCCACGGTCGCGCTCCCGTCGGGCCGCTCCTCCAGCACCGAGAGCGCATCGTCGTGGTCCTGGGCGTCCTCGGGATCGATCGTGAGGACCAGGCCATTTCGAAAATCGACGCGATCGTGGGCGGCGCGGGCGACCGAATCCTCGTGAAACGCCGCGGCCTCGTGCTCGGCCTCGGGGTCGAATTCGGTCCGGATCCCCTCCTCCAGCGCGACGAGGAGGCTGTCCTCGCGGGGATCGTCATCGGCGAAGATGGCCTCGATCGTGCCGACGAGCGGCTCCGGTGGGGTCGCCTTCAACCGCACGAGAATCCGGGCGCCGGAGGCGGCGCGCCGGCTCGCGTGGAGGGTCAGGATGATCTCGCGGGGATACTCGGGACGGTCGGGCAGAAGCGCGGAGCGCCGGCCGCGCCCCTCGAAGCGCCCGACGATGCCGTAGCGGGTGCGCTCGAGGATCTCGAGCACCTCGTGGGAGTCGCCCTCGCGGCGGGTGTCGAGGTGTCCGACCCGCACGCGGTCACCGTGGAGGGCGCCCCCCATGGCGTGTGGAGGAATGAACAGATCCTCTCCGCCGTCCTCCGCGATCACGAAGCCGTAGCCGAAGCGGGTGCACTTCAGCCGGCCGACGAGGGATCGTCTCGTCACGGGTGAAATGGGACCGGCCCGGGCACCCCGATGAGGGGCGCGCCGGGCCGGATGGCGCTCCGAATGCGGCGACGATCGAGCCGCGCCCACGCCAATTAGCGAAGCTTCTTCTTGTGCCGATCGCGGCGAAGCCGCTTCTTCCGCTTGTGCGTGGCGATTTTCTTGCGCTTGCGTTTTTTTCCGCTTCCCATTGCTCTCCCTTGCCCCCGGGCGCTCAGCCCCCGCGGACCGCTCCCTTGAGCTCGTTCGAGGCCTTGAAGACGGGAACCAATTTCGCGGGGACCATCACCTCGGCGCCTGACCTTGGATTCCGGGCCTTCCGCGCCTTGCGCTCCCGCACCTTGAACGTTCCGAATCCGCGAATCTCGATGTGCTTCCCCTCACTCAACGCCCGCGAAATGGCGTTCAGCAGCTGATCGACGATCGTCGCCGTCTCGCTCTTGGAGATTTTGGTCTGCGAAGAGATTTCATCCACGAGATCGGCCTTGGTCATGGACTCCCTCCTACTCATTCGCCGTCCGACCGCGAATCGGTCGGTGGCGCAGAATCTAGCACCGGCCCCAACCGCCCGTCAATCAGCGCAGGCGATACTCGAGGCGAGGACCCTTCGACGATAGCCCCGCCGCTGCGCCCACCAGATTCAACTTTTCGTCGAGGAGATCGAGGAGCGATCCCCGGCGGCGCTCCTTCCGCACGATCGACGGCTTGCCGTGAATCCCGCCCAGCTTCGCCGCCATGTTGATGGCGTCGTCCAGATCCCCAAGGCGGTCGACGAAACCGTAGTCCAGCGCCTGGTCCCCGGTGAACACGCGGCCGTCGGCGTACGGAAGGATGTCCTCCCGATTCAGGCTTCGGCCCTCGACGATCGCGTCCACGAACTGGTCGTAGACGTTCGTGAGCACGTCCTGGAGCAGCTTCCGCTCCTCCTCGGTCATCGGACGCCAGATCGAGCCGACATCCTTGAATTTTCCGGTCTTCACGACCTCGAGGCGGACACCGACTTTGCGGAAGAGCTCCTCCGTGTTCGGGAAGCTCATGATCACGCCGATGCTCCCGGTGAGGGTGCCGGGGTTCGAGACGATGGAATCCGCGGCGCACGCCACGTAGAACGCACCGGATGCGGCAACCCCGGCCAGCGAGGCCACGACCGGTTTCCCGTCCTCCCTGATCTTCCGGACCGCCTCGTACATCTCCTGCGACGCGGCCACGCCCCCTCCGGGGCTGTCGAGGCGCAGGACCACCGCGCGCACGCTGGAATCACGCTCCAGCCGGTCCAGCTGCTCGACGACCGGCTCGGAATCGCTGATCTCGCCGACGATCTCGACGAGCCCCACGCGGCCTCCGAGGCCGGCCAGGCTCGGCCGGTCCCCGTTCAAGGCCATGTTCACGACCACGAACGCGAGCGCGATCATCGCCACGGTTCCGGCGATGAGTAGACCGCAGCCCAAGAGCCAGCGATTTTGCGCCACGTTGCAATTCCCTCGGTTCCGAACGACAAGGGGAGATCCCGAACAAGCTAGCAGAGGGAGCGGGCGGATTCAAATGAAGGAAGGCGCCGAAGTCCAACTTCGGCGCCTTCGAGAGCCCGGGGGAGGGGCCCTTGGGGATTATTAAAGTTCCCCGCCGGCGTCGTGCGTCCGGTGCCAGTAAACTGCGTCGTCTCGTCGAGGGGATCAGCTCAGGACCGGACGATTCTCGCGAGCACCGCAGGGAACAAACTCGGTTGCTATGTCACGACACTCATGTGTCATTGCAACCGGTGTTCCCCGATCGGCTCTCGGACGAATTAATATCGGCGGGACCGAGCGATGGTGGCTGGACCTAGCCACATTGTAAGTATCATAGTTGCAGCTATCTACGGGTTCTGTCTAACGTACTATCGACGGAGGGTCGGCTTACCGAGAGGGCCCTCTTCGTGAGGGCGAAATTCGAGGCCGGCCGTGGGGAGGGCGGCTCAAAGTCGAGGGGCAAAAGCCCCACGCCTACGGATCGAGGAGGCTTGAACCGGTCATTTCTGGCGGGGCTTCCAGATTCAGCAGACGCAAAATTGTAGGCGCGACGTCGGCCAGGATTCCCGATCGCACCCGAATCGGCTTTCCAGCCGCGATCAGAACCGGCACGGGATTGAGCGTGTGCGCGGTGTGGGGCTCGCCGGTCGCTTCGTCGATCATCTGCTCGGCGTTGCCGTGATCGGCCGTCACGAGCGCGAGACCCCCTCCCCGGCCCACCGCATCGAGAACGCGGCCCAAACATTGGTCGACGGTCTCCACCGCGCGGACGGCGGCCTCGAGCACGCCGGTGTGGCCAACCATGTCGGCGTTCGCAAAATTGAGGACGAAGAAGCCGTACCCGCCGTCCTTGAGCCGCCGCTCCAGCTCGTCGGTGACCTCGAAGGCGCTCATCTCGGGCTTCTGATCGTAGGTCGTAACCTTCGGTGACGGGATCAGGACTCGATCCTCACCCGGAAACGCCGTCTCTTCGCTGCCGTTGAAGAAATAAGTGACGTGCGCGTACTTCTCGGTCTCGGCGATCCGGAGCTGCCGGATGCCCGCCCGGCTCACGACCTCCCCCAAAGTCCGGCGGAGCGGCTCGTCCGTGAAGATCACCGGGTACGGGAACGTCTCGTCGTACTGCGTCATCGTCACGTAATGGAGATCCGTGGGCCGCCCGAGCCTGGGAAAGGCATCGAAGGAGGGGTCCGCGAGGGCCCGGGAGAGCTGCCGCATCCGATCGGGGCGGAAATTGAACGCTAGCACCGTGTCTCCGTCGTGGATCGATCCGTCGGCGCCTTCGATGACGGTCGGCGTCACGAACTCATCGGATTCACCACGCGCGTAGGCGTCCTCCAGCGCCTTTGACGCCGACCTGGCGACGGGTCCATCGCCTAACACC
>Ga0066709_100001485_pt1 | contig 15572 bp, 19 predicted proteins | sample GraSoiAngelo_158_FD_79665 | JGI IMG/M metagenome (GOLD analysis project Ga0066709, IMG submission 79665) | Grasslands soil microbial communities from the Angelo Coastal Reserve, California, USA - 14_1009_16_30cm | ecosystem: Environmental > Terrestrial > Soil > Grasslands | place: USA...
GAACTGCCTTTGGAGCTTCTCAGCCCGGATAGTTGGGTTGACCATGGTAAGTCCGGTTCTGTAAAGAAGAGGCGAAGGGCTGTTCTAAAATATTGGGTCACCGCCAACTCCTTCCCTTCCGTAACCGAGGGAATCAAGACCGTTCAAGGCAACGGGCACCTCTACGGCTCCTTCGACGCCACTATGGGACTCTTGGAGAAAGAAGGCATGTCCCCCGCTACTCTGCACCAATACCGGAACATCTACAAGGACTTCATCAACTCCTGCATCAGCGACCTCGACGAGAAGGCATACGAAAGAATAGTTAGGAAGGAAGAAAACACCGGCTCTATCACCGAAAAGTACACGCCAGTAGTTGACGAGGTCAAGGAAATCCTACTACACGCCAACACTCGCGGAAAGGCAATCGTTAGCCTGATTGCTGACACCGGCATGCGAATCAATGAGGCACTTAGCCGGAAACGGTCCGACATCGAGTTCGACTACCAACCCTTCCCAGACGTAGTGGTTCCAGCCAGAATTAGAATCGAAGCGGGTGCTACAAAGAAGAAGTACACTCGGTATTGCTACCTGAGCCACGAAGCGGTCAAACTACTGAAAGACTTCTGGAAGGAAACCCGTCAGTCAGAATGGGCGTTTCCCAGTGAGTGGTGCAAGAGCCGCGACACTCATCTACTTGACTCCAATCTGCGCAAAGAGTTCCACGCTCTCTTTGACCGTCTCGGATTGACGCCACGACAAGCCGACATGACATTCAGTCCCCATAGCTTCAGAAGCTTCTGTCTGGGAATAATGAGAAGGTCTGGATTCAGTGACGTCCAAGGCAAAATCATAGTGGGACACCGCGACCTCGAAACGAAGTCCTACAAGGGCAACGAGCGGGACATCGCCAAAAACTGGGTTGAGATAGTAGAGCCACGGCTGAATTTTCTCTCAGAGAAAATAGAAGTCATCAAAAAGGACCCAGAGCAAGACAAGAAGATTCGCCAACTTGAAGCCAAGAGCGAGAAGACCGAGAGCCAGAACAAGGCGATACTTGACGCGCTCGGATACTTGCTGACTCCCGAGCAACGGAAGAAGCTCAATCTCAAGCTACCATACTACAGCGACGCGCAAATTGAAAAAATAATCGAAGGAGCAGACGACCAAGAAGCCCTGCCAGAACAGAAGGCTATCGAGGACCAGTCAGAGAAGGAAGGCGTTCAGGCTTGATAGACCTCATCGCCGTTGTTATCATTACCGCTGTAAACGTTGCTGTTTTCCATTTAGGGGTATGGTACGGCTTCAAGAAACTGACAGACGGTCACGACTCTGAGAACGATAAGTGGTTCGACAAGTCGAAGAAAGCCGGTAAGTGGTGGAAGTGACCGAGTCATAGCTTTTAGAGGTCAGTCAAATCGTAGACTTCTCTCTGCGTGAACTCGTTCACCAGTTTCATTGCTTCCCTTTCAATCTCATCTTCTTCCGCAAGCCCAGCGGCAGAATTGGGTTTATGGACTGATACGCCGCGTGTCAAATGAATGCATTCATGAGCGATAGCTTTCCGTGCGTGTGAAGCGTTCCGCCACACGAAGACCTCATTCGTCTCAAAGCGGCACATTGCTTCAGGATGATAGTCTGGAATATCGTGCTTGTTGAATAGTTCACAAGGATGTCCTTCGATAAGTGTATGGTAAACCGAAGATTCGTTTTCCTTTCTAACCAATCCTCAAATTCGGCTATTTCAGTGGATGAAAGCTTGTCCATGGAATCCATTATTGGAAACACCTAAGTCTGATTCGCCCCTATTTCTGCTCCAATGTTCAAATCTGAAAGTAGACGCAAGAAGAAGCTATACCGCAAGCAGCTCATCGAGTTCAAGGAAAAATTCGAGCAGACCATGATGGATACGCGAGTAAGTGAGATGCCACAAGGGGGACTGTCTTGGAATACGATTAACCTCTGGGCAACCGCCATCATGATGGATGAGGCAAGAACCCTGTCGAGGCTCACAAGATGGCTCATTATGCTCAGTGCAGTTCTCAGCGTTCTGACTTTTGTTTTGGCTTACCCACTAATCACTGGCGTCTTCGCTGGAATCAAGGTAGGTTAAGAAAATTGCTATACGACTCGTTCTTTCTCGCGGCTGGAAATTCTACAGCCAGCGCATCGGTTTCGGAGAACGTCCAGATTTGGACGAATATCATGATATCCATATTCACCGGGATTCTTACCTTGATTGCTTACTATACGCTCAGAAGCTCATTTCAAGGTCCCTCCATCTCTCTGATATCAAGCGACCATCGGGACGAAAAAGTCATGCGAACTACTGAACAATTCTCGGAAACCATAAGTTTCGGCTTTCCATTGGTCATATCTAATAGCGGACCGCGTGGCGGGGCTGTGGTTGGCTTTGATGTTGCAATGCTTGTACCACCCTCAACCTTTCTGACAGGAAGCACGGGTGTAGACAATATTTCATGCAATTGGGAGATTGGTAAGTCGCTTATTCAGCCGGAATTTAGGAAGGGTCGGAATGGTTCCCTCTCAGTGAGAAACAATGAATCAATCGGACTCATAGCGAGGATACACCTAACTCTGCAAGCTCAGAACAGCACGGTGAATTCCCCGACCAGCAACTTCGTAAGTGTCCAAGCAAGACATCCAAATTTCGAGTTCGACATAACATACGAATTTACCTCCGGCAAAGGCAAAATCGAGTCCAAGAAAAAGAAAATCACCATTCGACCTATCTTCTAAGTTGGTTCATCCTTCGAGTTGGATTGCCGAATCTCTTCAATACTTCTAAAGCCCTTGACCAAATGCGACCCATCATATCTCGACTTCCCGCTTCATCGTAACTTCAACTCCAAATATCTCGTGTATCGCCCGCTCGATGACGACCTCGCGGAGACTTTCCATTCGGATAGTAGATTCTCTTAACTGTAGGACTCAATCTTTCTTTCCGCGTTTCCGAGACTCGCGGAGAGCGCGATAGTCAACGAGCGGAAGAATGGGCTTGTAATGTCCGTCAACGTCGAGAGTTACCGAAGTCTCTGAGCCGTCTTCGTAACTCTTCTTGTAAGTCAGTTTACGCTTCTCTTTGTCGAGCGTCGCGGTAATCGTGCACGAACCCGCGTCTTCACTAAGTTCTTGAGCCATTAAGTCGAGAATCCATTCAAGCGAAGAGTCTTTCGGTAGAACCATTTAGTCCGACTCCAAAGGCTCAACGAGTTGTGACGGCTCCCGTGACCGTGCGTATTCGCGAAAGTGAAAGGTCGTAAGGTGAAGACTCCAATCGTCGATAATGAGACAGTCGCAAACTTTTCCGTCGGGAAGTGGGGACTTTACAGTGGTACGCACTCATTCTTTAGAAACAGTCGAAGCGAACGCTTCGAGCGTTTTACGACTCCAATTTTTGCTCGGTCGAGTGAGTTCTTTTTCGAGTTGTTCGTCAGTCCAAGATGTCGGATACCAAGAATCCGCGTACTTGAGATAGAACCGCGCTTGGAACGAGTCTTTGCCGTAACGGTCAACGAGTAATCCATAATACCACTGAAGGAACGTAATCGGCGGGACTTTGAAATCGCTGTCAGTCGCAATGAGGATTCGTTTCGCTGTCATTTCTTGTAGCGTTCAGCGAACCATTCCGCAAACCCTTCTGTAGAATATTCGGGCTTTAACGCGTGTCCGATTTCGTGACGGAGAACCCACTCGCAATAACGGACCAACTCCAAAGGACTTTGAATGTTAGGATTCTTCCGTATCGAATCCAAGTCTATTACGACAAAGCCGCACTGATAGAATCCGCGCTCTTTTCCTCGGCGAGTTAGGACCAACATTAGACCGAGAAGCCAGCGGAAAAGTTTCATTTCTGTTCGCTCCAACGGAAGACCTTCTTCTTCGGTTTCTCTGGCGCTTCGACTTTCGGCTCGGAGAACTCTGGCGTTACGCGTTTCGACTCTTCCGGTTCCGGCTCTGGTTCGACCATTTCAGATTCTTCGAATAGCCCAGAATCATTCGTCAACGAAACCCTCCGCTCGCAAAACGGACAATGTTTCGGAGCCGACAAATTTTTCATGTTGAGTGCAACGCGTAACGGAGCCGAATGTTTTCCGCAATAGGGACAAACGAAAAGTCCGACTCTTCCGCATATTCGCATGTGATTCGCAACGTCATCACGGACAAAGCCAGAGCCGCGAGGCATGGTAACGCCACAAATTTCACAATTTCTTTCCATTGTCTAAGCCAGCATGTCTGGATGGGCTTGTCGATAGTGTGCCGAATGGCTCCCAGAACTTCCCGGTCCCGTCGGAAAGACGTAACCGCAATGCGAACATTTTCCAGCCTCCGAATTTTGAGGTCGAGCCGCGGAAGGCTGAACGCTCGACGGCTGAGAACTTTGAAGCTCTGACGGGTCAACTTGAAGCGTTTGTATTAACGCGTCAAATTCTTCCGGCGATAAGTCTTTGACCGCATTCATGAAACACGATTCACAAACTTCCATTCCTCGAAACGGAATCGTTGTCGCTCCCGAACCGCAAACGCTACAAATCCCAGATTTCGGTTGCGGCATTTGATGAACAATCGCATCGATACTTGCGTCGAGTCCACTCGAAGCGGCTCCGGAATCGATTTTGTAGTGCTTCTCCGGTATCGGAATCAGTTCGCCACGCCAACTTACAGAACTCCGAACTCTTTGAGTCTCGCCTTTCGTTCTGAAAGAAGTGCTTCGCCGATAGTGGCGAACCGCAACATCTCAGCGACCTTATCCTCGAACACTTTTGCTTCTGTCTCCGCTTTCCTCCGCGATATCTCCCCGCGGCTTTGTTGTCCAGCATGGTCCAACCAGAAGTGAGCGAACTCGTGACCACAAACTCTCAGGAAATAGAGGAAAACTGAATCTGATGGAGTGGGAACCGTCTTGTTCCATGCTCGGCAAGCCTCGTTGACATTCTTCCGAGTAACCTCTTTGTTGAAGAGCGTCAACAAACATCGAAAGTACCAATAGACGATTTCTTGTGGAAGCATGGCGATGAGGTCATTATCGATGGTCCAACCCAAGTCTCGCGAATGACGAACGCTCTTTACCACGACTTCGATGGCATTCCGTTCTTTACGGGATAGCGGCTTACTCAAGTCGAAGGCTCAAGTTTCTAATCTCCGAGCGGAGTAGCGCAACGCTCGCATTCGAGCGGTTCGCCAGATTGGTATTCGTCTTCGGTGAAAACGGTGACGTGACCGCATTCCCAACACTTGAACGGATATTCTTCGTCTTCGTATTCGCCGCTCATTGCGTCAAAGCCCGAGTTCTCCGAATGTATTCCTCAAGACTGATTTCGCCAGTTTGATAGAGACGTTGAATCTCCAATCGTTCACCTTTTTGACGCGACAAACGGGACTCTTCTTCCCGGACAAGTTGTTCAATAATTTCGTCACGAGCGGCTTTTTCCAACTCTGGGCGTAACTCGGCAGTCTTCCGAATCTGTTCAGTAAGTTCAGCGACTTCTTTCTCCAAAGTTGATTTCTTGGCGGTCAAGTCCGCAATCGCAAAGTCCAACGCCTTCCGCTCAGAGCGTAAAGCGGTCAACGCATCGAGTTGCGGCGTTTGAGTCGAGAGGACTTCGACGTTTTTCTGAAGTTGCTTGCGTTGCTCTTCGAGAATGGACACGTTAGTCCCAATATCTTCCCGCTGAGAATCAAGTACGCTATCGTTTTCCTCTATTGAATCGTTCACAGTCTTGAGACGTTGCTCGACAGCCGCTAACTCCGCCGACCTGGCTTCGAAAGACTTCGTAATCTGAGCAAAAGCCACGTCCACCTCTACGAATCGTTGCTCCTTCCCCGCCACCGAAGCGGTTAGCTCCGCAAGTTCTCTTTTCCGCTGTTCGATACCGTTATCAATCGTCGATACGACAGCACGACACTTTCCACCCGACTGATGCGCAGACAAATTGAATTTCACGCTAACATCGTTAACGCCCTGGACCGTCCTACCGCATACGGGACACTGAAGGTCAATCAATTCGGTACTCCGATAATTTCGAAGAACTCGGCGACCGACATCAAGTCGTAGGTAAATCGATACCACGTCCGTTGAACCCATACATGAGGCATGTTCTTCATCGGAGCATGGTTGCAAATCGCGAGTTGAGAAGAATGATTTCTGACGCGTCCCTTTCGACCGTGATAGCGACACGTGCGACTGGGCGGAAGCAAGTAGTACGTCTTACCGTCCGCACTGGGGAATAACCCGTGAAAGGCGGTATCGTCTTTGATACCGAGACGTTTCAGCCGGTTGATAATCGGAACGGCACGCTCCAAGTCCTCAGCATTAACGTCGTACTTGCGTCCCTTCTGTTCAAGCATGTAGGCTCGGAGTGCTGAGTAAATCGAACGCGGCACGGGACCTTTCAGAACTATGCCGTATCCTTTTGCCGACTTTACAATCGCAGTCCGTTCGAATACCGATTTCAGAGCGAGAGGAATGGTTTGGCGGTCCATGTCCAAGATGATGTGTCTATGCGAATCGTAGCCGCCGGCAATATTGCCGTCTGACCGCAAACATTCCCACGCATCGATTCCCGGGTAGAAAATCTTCGCGCGTGGCTCTATTGCCTCATAGTTGAAATGGAAAGGCTTGAGTTGTTGTCGGATTCGTTTGACTTCTGAACGCATCATCCTTTACGATTCTGTCTTTCAAACTTCTGCCATGCATAGCGGCGTTTCAGATTGCTAAGTCGATGTTTCTCTTCGTCTGTCAGCGCGTCGTAGCGAGACTGCAAGTCGAAGATTGCGTTGATTTCAGAGTGCTCGATGATATGGTCCCTTTGGTCGAATGACAAGTTGTAAAGCGAGATTCGCTTGAAATCTTCTTTCTTGAGAGCCGTCTTCCTTCCGACGACCACACCCTTGACTTTGATAGGCACGCCTTTTGACAGCACTTCAGTACCCCACCCCTCTAAGCGACTTACGAGCGAAGTCCCATCAGCGTTAGAATACGAATCGAGTTCGGCGTGTAGACGGTCGTTTGTGTAATCTTCCCACGAGGTGCCACGCGAGAGTTCCTTGAAACTCAAGCCATGTCGAGTTGTCGGCATCTACTGCCCTCCCTCCTCTTTGACCCACTTCGAACGCCCAGCATTCGCCATTAGTTCGTAGACGTGTTGGTCGTGGCGTTGTAGGATTGCGAACGCACGAATCATATTATCGAGAACACGCGGGTTGAGTTGTGGGTCAATCATATCTTGCCATGCCAAAAGTTCTTGATATTGCTCACGGGTAATTCGAACTTCGCAAGAGCATGTGAAATCTTCAATCTGAAACTTGAAGAGACCTCGACGCATTAAATCGCGTTGTTCTCTCGTTGTCTCGTACTGAATCGTGAACATTCTATCGAGCAACGCGTCGCCTAACGGAGTGCTCGCGGTGTAAGTTAACGAGTACATTGAAAGCATTACCATTACGAAAGGCGAGTAGACTTCAACGAGTCCGTCTTCAGCTTTGTACCACGCTCCCGTCCCGTCGTCAAATGTGCAACTCTGGCGCTTCATTGCTCTTCCGATTTTGCGACTGTAAGAATTGTTTTCTAAGAGTTGGAGAAATGCGCGAGTCGCTTCTCCGTGTCTGTCCCTTACAGTTTCGTCCATCACGACAGTTTTGCCTCGGTAGCGCACGATATCGGGCATAACGAGTTCTCCCTTTTCTGTCACTGTCCCAGTTAGACCCGCGTAAGTGACGTAATCGATACGAGCCGTTGATTCTGGAAACTTGGAAAGCAAAGCATTTGCTTGAGCGGTTTTGAAATTGTGCTTCGGAGCGCGAATGAACGCGTGGACGTATGGGCGGTTCAGTATTCTCTCGCCGCCTTCCGTCTCGACGATTATCTTGTTGAGTTTGCGGGAAGAGTGTGCAAGCGAGATAACGAATCCAACATCTTTGAAGTCAATCTTTTCGCCAAACTCGAGGGACCATTTCTCTCGCTTCTTTCCGAGCGAAGAAACGGAACGTTCGGATTCGGAGAATCCGCGATTATCTACTGTGACAGTCAAACCAAACTTAGGTCGTTCTCTTTAGCGGGAGACGACTTTACCGCACTATTCAGAGATGTCAACGACATCGTTGACAGCCTCCAAGCCGATGTGAATAGATTACTTGCCCTCCCGGAAAAACATCGTAGTGCGCGTGCATTGGCTCTTCGGGAAGTTGCAGAAGCCGCCTTCTTGCCTTTTGTACCCTAATAATTGACTCGCACAGCCCGGCTAATTCTGAAGACTCGGGTTGCAGACAAACTTCTTCGACTACGGCGACCATCACTGTTTGCTCGACTCCACTTCTGTAGCCTTCTTCTTGGCTCTCGAAGCGGCAACTGCTTTTCTGATGCGCTCTCTCTCCTCTTCGTCAGAAAGCGCACCTTTACCTCGTTCTCGCGCACGTTCGATAAGCGTCCGAATGATTCCGACGGCTTCAGCCGGATTGACACGCTGATTCTTACGGTCTTTAGTCGCAACAAAAGTCAAGTCGGTGTACAACCGCTCAGAAGCATTTCGAAGAACTTCCGGATTTTCAGACAGAAAGTCTTCGACAGGAAAGTCTTCGAGCCTCTCTTCGACTTCGGGAGAAAGAGTAAAGGAAACGGTCTTACGGTCGCCCAACCTACGAATAATCAGCGCAAACCGTTCTCTTTCTACGCTCGGAATGTGCATCACGTCTGAGAAACGGTCGATGTCCGACATCTTTTCGGCAAGACTTCGGTTTCTAACTCCACGACTCACAACCCTACGACTTCGTAGATACTCGACTAACCGCTGAATGCTTTCGGGCATTAGTGTTGGCGTGAGAAGGTGATAGTCTGCAAAATGTTGTCGCAAACGCTCTTGACTCGAAAACTCCGGATGGTCGGGGCAGAGTTCACAGACTCTCGTTGTTGAAGTCTCCAACGACTTGAGATAGTCCTCCAATCGACTCTCTACGTTAATCGGATGGACTCTACGAGTCGGACCGCTACCCCGAGTTCTGAATGTTGGCATTAGATTACCTTCTCCTTACAAGAAGAGTTGACATGAATCGCACCGTTACATACCAATCCCATTCTTCTAAGGAGAGTCAACATGAACTGCACCGTTACCGACCGCTCTCCACCCACAATGACATGCCAGAAGTTGCTCCGTTACACGCAAGGAAGACAAGGGGGTTAGTCCAAACCGTTAAGGCTGAAGGGTGCAAGAATGCGGTTTCGCATACTACTACTACTACTAAGCAAAACCGCATACTTTGAGGTCGTCAAGAACTCAGCGTTCCAAAACCCTGAAAACCGTCGGTTTTAGAGGCTCATACGGATTAACCGATAGCGTTTCGCGCTAAAAGCCAGTCTTGAACGATTGGCTCGACGTTCCTGACCGCTCGGTCGAAACCCCGGCATGTCATTTCCGACTGCATGCCTTGACTGGATTACCCGAGAATGGACGGCATAGTGAGTCATAGTTGGCTACCACATGGCTTTCGCGATGTTTTGACTCCGACGGTGGTGTGTGGACGGGGCTTGGGGGGATGCTTAGCTATCACACAATCTCCGCACAACAATCACCACACACCACCCGTACAATGATGAGGGCAACAGACGGGATGAGGCACGCGGTCAAGAATAGAAGGAATCCGGGAGCATACCGAAATCTTGAAGCGAGCGTCGAACCTCTCTGAAGCGTCGCACTTTACAGTAAGCGTGTTGAATGCACTTCGGATTCTTTCTGAAGTGGACCGCGGCTTGACAATTCCGACAGCAATAGTTGCCACGTATGTGTTCGGGCATTCTTCTAAGACAGCCTTCGCAACGCTGACCGCTTAGTTCTGGCGACTCCAATACCTCAAAGATGTACGCGAAACTCAGGTATAAGGTTCGCGCTTTGGGCTAAGTCCGAAGGGAGTAACCCATTCTTCGATGCTACGTTCAAGAGGGAAAGAAAATCAGAAACGGGAATTATTACAGCATATTGTCCGAAAGTCCATCTTCCTCTACTGCCTGGCTTCTTCCCCATAATGTAATAGCGAAGTCTCAACTCTTGCTTTTGCTCAAAGTCTATCTGTTCCAGTATGACGACTTTGTTCGGTTTGTCGCTTTGCTGTATCCAAGCCATCCTTTTGATTGGATACTTGGTAGGAGAACCTTTCTCCTGATACCATTGGTTTGGTTTCAAACCCGGAAGACCTCGCAGGCGAATGGTTCGCTCTTTCCCGCGCTTTAGGTGGAAGTTCTCAATGAACGTCGCTGACATAATTGGTAAAACCGGGACCTGCCAACCTCAGCATGAGAAATCTTGTTGGAGTGTAGAGGAAGTTCCGATTGTGGTAACCGAAGAGGGACTGGGAACACAAGTCGAGTAGGAGTAAGCACCTGACGGAAGATACGTAACCGTAACTGAGTAGTCGTATCCAGTGATGAGACTCGCAGAATAACTCTTGTCCCCTGCGGCGTTTCCTGTTATCATACCAGTAGTAGGATTGTCAAAATTCACGTAAGTGGGATTTCCTTTGTTTCCGATGAAAACATAGCCTGAAATCGTTACCGATTGATGAAGGCTGTTGTTGCTTCCGAATCGGGGTAAGAGAAACAAAGCAAAGAACAACGTGAATGCAAGTATCCCAACTAATCCGACTGCAATCAATTGGTCTCTGTGACTGAGTATTGGACGCTTGCGGGGAGATTCCAAGGCTTAACCGTTGAATCGCGCTCCGGAGAAATAGCGTTCTGTAACTTCAAAGCCCTAAGCGGCGTAACCTTGTGTCGGGAAAGCTTATCCTCGCGAGAAGTTAGAGATGTAGAGATAGTGCCTCGACGCTCGACTACTTTCTCAACCTGGCTCTCAAATGAGTGAAGGAACTTTCGATTAAATGCGAGTAGAACCTCACCAGTCTTCTGACTAAGTTTGAACCCACCGCAAAATCTACAAGTAGCCATTCGAGAACAACAATCAACCCGAAAGCGAGTTGAAAGTAGAGCGTCTTCCACGGGTCAGGTATCCATACTAACGCGAGGTATGCAACAGGAATCAGCCACACGAAATATACCACGTAGAAGCCGAGGAAAATCGTAGCAAGTGCGTGGGAGATTTCTCTAAATTGTTTGCCTTTCTTTCCGGGGAACCAATCGACGCAAAAGTACCAAAACGCGAAGAATGCGTATCCTACCCAGAAGGAAACCAATGTTTGCAGGACAGGGATTTCATAAGTTGTCAGGTGAGGGACGTTTGGATAAGGCGGGAAATTGAAGTAGAAATCTTCGAACTTTTTCGCTTTGGTAGCTACTTCCAACCACATGTCTGCGAGAATCGTGACGATTATAGCGGTAATTCCCAAGAGGACGAGAGCTCTACGTTCCTCGCTCTTCAGTCGCTCAGCTTTCCGTACAGAAGTATCTGGGTTCTCCGGGACTGAAGCGGTTGGACCCACTTTTCGCCGCGCTTTCCACACTTGATAGATTACTCTGATGTTGTGAACTCCTCTCTTCAAAAAGTACGCAATCGGAACAAACATAGCAAGTATGAGGACCACGAAAATACTCCAATCAATGCCTGACAGTCGAAGTGTGACGAATAAGAGGAGAGTACCCGATAAAAGTGCGGACGTGAACATGTAGATTGTTTCAGCGAATGTAAGCTTCCAAACTTTGTAAGCTTCGCGCGCCATCTCTCCCGCGAATAGATAGAATGCAGTGCACACCATCAACCCTGTTACCAAAAGACTCACGCTCACACTCGCTATCTGACCCTGGAAGAAGCCGATTACGACTGCGAGAGCGGTCAAAGCAAATCCGGAGAACGTAAAACAGGTGGTCGAAAGATGTTGAAACATCCAATAGCTTTTCTCCGGGTACTCATCGGTCCAAAATGTCAACTTGAGTGGTTTTGACAATTCACACCAGAACCTAACCGAGAACGAACTATCCTTTATCAGCATCTACCGAATGAAAACATAGCATGAGTGAAGACGACCTCGACCGAAAATTTCCCTACGGTGAATACACAATCGAAGCAGAACTCTGTCAGAATTGCGTTCATCGTCATATGAAGGGAACCAAGTGTCGTTCCCCTGGTTGTCATTGCATGGGATAGACGGTGCACGAAGAGTATGAAGAGCAAGAAAGATTCGAAGGATTCCAAAGCAAAAATCGAGATTCGTCCCGAGGAGGAAGTCTACCTCGCGGAGGGGTGTACAAAATGCTCACATTTTCACTTCATGGGCACTGAGTGCCGACAGGAGGGCTGTACGTGTACAGGTTAGAAAACTCGGAGATTTCGGATTTCCGCTAAGTTCTGGTCAACTTACCATCTACAAGTCTTTTGATATTCCCCCACAGAATGCTACTTGAAAGGTGAAATTCCAGCCCTTTTGAAACGAACATTCTGAATAGCTCAGCATTGAGAGCTGTGGGACGTCTGTTGGTTCCCCGGCGTGTACTCTGGCGGCAGTAAGACGGGTAAGCCGTCAATCTTGCGAGCATCATACTGGACCAATTGACGCTGTTTGCAGTATCAGTTTCCTTGACCCGATTTGAGTAGTGCATTCCTCTGAACCACTGCACATTCGCGTTGTTCTTGCGAGTAACCGCGCCTAAGTTGTCATTGAGAATTCTGTAATCGCCAATGTTCTTTCTTAGACAGATTTTCTCAGCATCTTCTATCGACATGGCTTCTATAGAATCCGCCATACCAACATCAGCGAAAGGTTCGGGAACCTGACGGAGAATTCCACGGTCCATAGATGGGATGACAACAAGCGTGCGTCCTATGTTAAGAGGTCCAATTTCACTCGATATGATGTCCGTCATTATCGCTGGTGAAATTGAACCGTCCGAGAAAACGTAGACCCTTTCATTCAATGCGAGGACATACTCGTTTCGCAAGCATCACCATGGCAAGAAACTTCTGAAATTTGCAATGACTGAGGCTGGCACGCCAAAATAGAGCAACGTGAAGATGCCCGCAGTAATTAGGATTGGTAACCAGGTAGGAAGACTACGAACAACGTCAAGCATTCTATCAATCAGCGTCGGTGCTGGAGCCAGGTCTAAACCTCTCGCAGTTTCTCCACTTTGAAGGAACCGTAGAACAGCCGAGTTGGATTCAGGATATTCTTCGCCAATCCATTGGCTTAAGTTGACCAGGTCATTCGTGATTTCAGACCCATCGAAAATTCTGTAGCAACATCCCAGAAATAGCGTGTTACGATTTCTTATCGACAGTCCTTGAGTTGGAAGAATTCTCTCAATTTGTCGGAGTCCAATTCTCAGCCATCTAAGTCTCGGGTCATTTCCATCCTCCGTATCCCATTCCCTGACAAATTGCAGAAGCGCCAGTCTTGCTTCATTGTTAGGCTTGAGAATTCTTTGAGTCGTAGTAACTGGAATCATACCAATATAGGTCAAGCCTCCAAGAATGAGACCCAAAGAGACCAAGCGGTCGTCCGGCGTCGTATGAATTATGACAATGGAAGCTACGCCGAGAAATAGCGAGACGCCGAACGTCCAAACCAAGAATGACCGATAATCGCCAAAGACTTCTGGGAAGTCCTTTCCAACAAACCAGCGACGAAGAAGTACCGGACGAACAAGAATCAAGACCGCAAAGACCAATGCGAAAATTCCCCAAATTACCAAGAGCAGGGTCTTGCGCGTGACAATGAGTGAATTGAACAGTCCGGTTCCAACTGAAAGTGGCAAAAAGGCGACCAGCGCGAAAATCCCAGCCCAGAGCGCGTCGTTGAACGTCTCAATCTTAGAGTAATGAATCAGGTCTTCTCTCGTGACCCTGAGAGGACGAATATCACTCAAATCCTGACAACTACTACACTACTCGAACAACGATGAAGGAGTCTGAGGAAGAGAGTGCAATTATTCATGCGAGAGTCCTTATTCGAGCATTTCTGTTTTTATTGCAAAGTATGCTGTCGAGAGACCGAATACGAATGCGCTCAATAACCAAAGAGTGTATTTTGATGTGAAGGGGCTATTCCGGGCGAATGAAAGCAGGCTTGAAATCAATGAGACGATAATCGAAAGGAGCAAAAGGAATACGGCGTACGAATCTCTTTGATTCTTTCGACTTTTGATGACAAAGTAGAGTCCAAGAAAGACTCCGCTAATAGTGGCGAAGATGTTTGTCATGGTTGCTCTATCAGACCAGCTAACGTCGGTAACCGCGGCGGCTAATACGAGAAAGGCGGTGAAAACGCCAATTTCGAAATTATAACCAAATCCACGCTTCTTTTCGGGCTTCACTTTCGGAACACGTCTTCAGCGGAACCACCTATGTATTTAATAGATTAGGCTCAAACCCCAAGCGATGAGCAAGTAAACTTATGGCATCGCTTGAGATGCTTTACGGTCCTCATCCATTCAGCAGGACAATGATAATGAATGAAGTTCGGTCAAACAGACTGGGCAACTACGCTCTGGGTATCCAGAGCCAACAGGGAGGCTTTACACCATATTACGTCGGTCGGTCAGATTCCGAACTTCAAGCGGAACTCATAGCCAAACTTCCATCGACTAACACTCGTACACATTTCAAGTTCAGCTATGCATCAACAGTTCGCGAAGCATTTGAGAAAGAATGCAAGAACTTTCACGCCTTCGAAAAGCAATTGGAAAACGAGATTCATCCAGCAAAACCAGAAAATACTTACTTTGAATGTCCCGTCTGTGGTCAATAGTTCAGATTGTGCCAACATTATGTTGGGGGCACGAACAAAGCGCGTATCCGAGGGTTCGCTCCCCGCGCAGTCTATGTAGACTTTGGGGCAGTACTTGCCTCGCTGAAGACATTTTTGCCCTGCCTTCCCTCTACCTCTGAGTCAAAACCCGGATGATTCAGTTTTCCAGTAACGTGCCGATAATTGCGGACATCATTTCTTCTTGAGAATGTTTGTTATCCGTCATTAGTTGTTTCCGCTTAGTTTGTCGATAGTTGATAACAAGTTTGCTTTTTTTGTTAGCAAATCACGAAGCCTTTTATTGGCTGACTCAGTCAAGAAATAATGCCGGTATCGTGGCACACGTTCATAAAAATGGGACGTGACCCAACTCGAAGGTGTGGCTTTCCGGGCTTGCCTTCGGTTGGGTGGTACCGGCATCCGGTTTCTCTGGAGAACCGTCCGCTTGTAGTACCGCTAAAGCGTAAGAAAGGATATAATGCTTTATTGGCTTTTCCCCGCCCGCGTGATACCCGGTGGCGTGGGCGTACGTGGGTACCGGCACCGCCGCCGTCACTGGTACCACGCCCATTACTGCTACGGCTCTAGGTCTTGCTGTGGCTCTGGCGTTCCTCTACTCTGAGTCAGAACCCAGACGATTCCCATTACAAACAGTACAACGATACCAGCTAAGACCCCGTAGATAGAGTCAGTAGCAAACAGTGCGGTAATGACGAACAACCCGAGGAAGATGAGGACGATAGTCCGCTCCCTCAAGTTTTAGACCTCAGAACATTGAGGCAAGAATCAGAAAGACCGCACCCAACAAGACAAAGAACAAACCTCTGCGTGAATTCTTGTTCCTTCGAAGTAGCTCCTTCACCGGTGGCAACTTCAAGCTTTCTTCC
>Ga0066709_100001486_pt1 | contig 15569 bp, 15 predicted proteins | sample GraSoiAngelo_158_FD_79665 | JGI IMG/M metagenome (GOLD analysis project Ga0066709, IMG submission 79665) | Grasslands soil microbial communities from the Angelo Coastal Reserve, California, USA - 14_1009_16_30cm | ecosystem: Environmental > Terrestrial > Soil > Grasslands | place: USA...
AAGCATATTTTAGTGTATCATGGACGTGAACCGATTGTTGACACTCACTGCCTGTGGTGACTGCTGCTGAATATGCGGTTTGAGCTGAAGTTATTTGACCCAACGCGATCGGAATTCGGCGGTGCCGAGATTGATTAATATGGGATCACTCGCCGACACGATGGTGACTTCGCCGGAATCGGTGATGTGAATCTCGGATAAAGATGTCTGACCCAACTCTTCCAGAATATGGCGATAACGGTCGATTTTTCGCACATTGCCTGCGCGATCGCCGCGGCGGAGGCTGTCGAGAACAGGAAAGCTTGACGCGTTTGCCGAGTCGGGATCCAGGATCTTGCCGTCAATGTCAAATTGGTAGATCTCGCCTTGAATGCGCGTCAACCCGATCGGCTCACGCTCAACGATCTTGATGACGATTTGATCCGGCAGAATACGCTGCACTGACGCGTATCGAACCCAGTCCAACTCTTCAACATGCTTCCGCATCTCGCGCAGATCGACACGAAAGACATTTGTACCGACCTCGAAGCCGGCATTCGCAAGGACTTCGCTCTGCCTTACATGCTTGAGGCCCGTCACCGAAAACTTATGAACTTCAAAACGCGGAGCCGTTCTCAGGTAGAGAATGACCTCGTAGGTGCCCCACGAGAGACCCACCATCGAACAAACAGCCATCAGAATTTGCGCGAAGCGGATGAGCTTTGCCACGCGCGATTTCATGCAGTCCTCGACAGGCGCTGCGACAGCGTGTCGGAGAGTTTCGTGACGCTGCCGGCCCCCATGACAACGACGGCGTCACCAGATTTTGCGTTGGCTGTGATGTAAGACTCGATCATCTCAAATGTCGGAGCATAGATCGCGTTCTTGTGGCCGAAACTCTTCAGCTTCTCGATGAGCGCTGGCGTGGTAATTCCCTGGATCGGATTCTCACCGGCCGGATAGATGTCCAGAATCAACACGACATCCGCAAGATTGAACGCTCGCGCGAAATCATCGAAGAGATGAAACGTCCGTGTATAGCGGTGCGGCTGAAAGATCGCGAAGATGCGGCGGAAATTACCGGATTTGGCGGCGCCAAGCGTGGCCCGGATCTCCGTTGGATGGTGCGCATAGTCGTCGATGACGGTCACGCCATCCTGCGATTTGATCTGAAAACGGCGATCCACGCCGGGGAAGTTCTCCAGCGCGCCCGCAATGACGCTGGGCTCAATACCCATGTCACGAGCGGCCGCGAAGGCAGCCGTCGCGTTGAGCACGTTGTGCATGCCGGGTACGCTCAATTTCAATTGTTGCGTCGTGCTGCCGTTGAAACGCAACGTGGAGGCGGAGCCCAGGTCTTGGAAATGGACATCGGTAATGCAAACGTCCGCTGTAGCGGCCGTGCCGTATGTGACGATGCGCCGCTGGATTCGCGGAATCAACGATTGCACAGGCGCCTCATCAATACAAAGAATCACGGCCCCATAGAAAGGGACCTTGTTGATAAACGATAAAAAAGTGGTTTGGATGTCTTCGAGATCGCGATAGTGATCGAGATGGTCCGCTTCGATGTTGGTAACAACCGCAATCGTGGGAGACAGCATGAGGAACGAGCGGTCGCTTTCGTCAGCCTCGAGAACTATAAAGTCGCCTTTCCCAAGCCGAGCGTTGCTGCCAATCGTGTTCAAGAGACCGCCAACCACGACGGTGGGGTCATATCCTGCACGGTCCAGAACAGTAGCGATCATTGAAGTTGTCGTTGTCTTGCCGTGTGTGCCGGCGACGGTGATCGCGTATTTCAAGCGAGCCAGTTCGGCCAGCATCTCGGCTCTGGCGATCACCGGAATCTTCCGGCGCTGCGCTTCCTCGATTTCCGGATTGTTAGTGTGAACGGCGGACGACACAACAACCACGTGCGCGCCTTTGACGTTTTCTGCGGCATGCCGCGGGTAGATGGTGGCGCCGAGCTGTTCCAAGCGTTCCGTGATTGCGGTTGCGCGAATATCCGAGCCTGTCACCCTGTAGCCAAGGTTCAGCAGCACTTCGGCGATACCACTCATCCCGATGCCACCGATGCCGACAAAGTGAACGTGCTTGAATCGCTTAAACATTTCAAGGGGCGGCCCTCCGCTCCACCGCCAACTCGACCAAATTCACAATCCGCTCCTCTGCATCCAGAATCGCCATGCGCCGTGCGTTGGTTTCAATTTCTAATAGCCGTGCTGGATTACCGATCAATTCACGGACGCTCTCTGCCAGCCGTTTTCCTGTTAAATCCGCATTGCTGATCAGCACTGCAGCATTCTCATCGGCCATCGCGCGAGCGTTCTTCGTCTGGTGATCATCCGTGGCAAACGGAAACGGTATTAAGACGGCCGCGCGGCCGGCGGCCTTGATTTCCGCGACTGTGGTTGCTCCCGATCGAGACACGATCAAATCCGCGGCCGCATATTGTTCATGGAAATTGTTGAAGAAAACACGGACGTCGGCTTGAAAACCCTTGGTCACGTATGCCCGTCGAACGTCTTCCAACTGCCGCTCGCCGGTCTGATGAACAAACCGAAGCCGGTCCTTCCAATTGTCGAGATTCTCGAGCGCATCGATAACTGCACGATTGATGGATTGCGCGCCTTGGCTTCCGCCGAAGATCAGAATGGTGTAAGGCGGCACGTGCACTTTGGGTGGGATGGACTTGAACTCAGGGCGAATGGGATTCCCGGTCACGACTGCCCGTTGACCGAAATACGACTGCGTCCGTGCGTCCGTGACGGCTGCAAAATCGACCCACTTCCCAAGTACACGATTGGCAAGCCCAGGAATCGCGTTTTGCTCCATCACAATTCGCGGATAGCCGCCGAGTATTGCAGCGCTCAGCATCGGAAATGAAGCATAGCCGCCGACGCCGATCACGACGTCAGGATTGAACTGCCGCAGGATTTTCTGCGCCTTCAAGCCGCCGCTCACCATTCCCATCAAATTGCGGACCTGACGGCCAACGCCGACACCTTTGATTCCGCCAATCGGCAAGGTTCGCAACTCATATCCTTCTTTTGGGACAATTCTCGCTTCAATGCCCTGCTCTGCTCCGACAAATAAAATCGTTGATCCGGGATCGCGGCGCTGGATCTCTCTTGCCACCGCGATACCGGGAAACAAATGGCCTCCGGTTCCGCCGCCTGCAATAATGACTTTCATGAGTCCCAACTCAGGACCAACTGGTTTGGTAATTCATTTCTCAATTGGAATGCTGCGACACATTCAGCAGAATTCCGACCGCGGCCAACATCACGACGAACGAACTGCCGCCGTAAGACAGGAACGGCAGCGGAATTCCTTTTGTCGGCAAGAGTCCCAGTACGACGCTCATGTTGATAAAGGCCTGAACGCAAACCATCATCGTGATCCCGAGCGCCAGATAGAAACCGAACACATCCGGCGCGCGCATCGAGGTGCGCACGCCCCGCCAGAGAAAGACGGTGAACAACAGCAAGACGCCGCAGGTGCCGATCATGCCCATTTCTTCACCGACGACCGCAAAAATGAAATCCGTGTGTGCTTCAGGCAAATAGAAGAGCTTCTGCTTTCCCTCCATGAAACCAAGACCCGCGATTCCGCCCGATGCGACCGACAGTAAGGATTGAATGATTTGAAACCCGCGTCCCAGTGGCTCTTCCCATGGATTCATAAACGCGAGGATCCGCTCTCGCCGGTACTTCACACGAAAGACCAGCAGGTAGAAGGCCGGCACGGCGAAAATGATGGAGGCTGCAATCCAACGCAGATCCAAGCCGGCAACAAATAACAGGACGACGCTGATCACCAATAACGAGATGGCCGTTCCGAGGTCGGGTTGCAGCACGATCAGACCCGCAAGGAGTGCGACGACGATGGCGATCGGGATCAACGTAAACGTGAGATCGTTGACTTTGCCTTTGCGCTTCTCGAGAAAGTAAGCAAGGAAAAATATCAAAGCGAGCTTTGCAAGTTCGGAAGGCTGTACCGAGAATCCTGCCAGCTGGATCCACCGGTGCGTATTTGCTGCAGCAGCGAGAAAAAAGACCAGCACCAGCAGCCCGACGACAATCGATAGAGCCGAGAAGACCACCGCCGGATTCCGGTACGCGTGATAGTCGACCTTCATGACAATAAACATCACGGCAAGACCAAGCGCGGCGAAGATCAGCTGTTTGAATGAAAAATAATTGGGATCGCCGAATTTCTCTTTCGCAACAATCGCCGAGGAACTGAACACCATCGCGACACCGAAACCTACGAGCGCCAGTGTTACGAAGAACAGGACGCGATCGGGTTTGAGTTTCTTAGCCAAGCTGCGTTCACCTGAGCTTCAACGTCGACAAACTAAATAACGCCAAAATGATCGATGCGATCCAGAATCGGATAATGACCTTCGATTCGCTCCACCCCGTCAGCTCGAAATGATGATGCAAAGGCGCCATTTTGAAGACCCGCTTGCCGCGAGCCTTGAATGAGAACACTTGGATCATCACGGAAAGCGCTTCAGCCACGAAGACACCGCCGATGAAGACGAGCAGCAACTCCTGTTTGATGATGACGGAAATCGTGCCTATCGCGCCGCCAAGCGCAAGCGATCCGACATCGCCCATAAAAATTTCAGCGGGATGCGCGTTGTACCAGAGAAAACCGAGACTCGCGCCCACCATCGAGCCGCAGAAGATCGTAAGTTCGGCAACGTCGGGGAGAAACTGAATGTCTAGGTAATCCGACAGCACTTTGTGTCCGGTTATGTATGTCAGCGCCGTCAGAGCCGCTGACGCGATCAGGGTGCAGCCAATGGCTAATCCATCCAATCCATCCGTCAGGTTCACCGCGTTCGAGGCGCCTACAATGACCAGCGTCACAAATGCCAAAAACGGCAAGTAGGCAATGACCCAGAACGGGGTCGCAAACAGCCGATCCAGGAGCAGATCGGGGGCAAATGCCTTGAAGAAGGGGACGTTCAGTTTTGTCGAGTACAGCCGCGGGCTGATGTTCATCCAGTACAGGAGAACCATGCCGACTGTGAAGCTGGTCAGAACCTGCAACCCGATCTTCTCTCGAGCCCTCAAGCCGAGCGATCGCTTCCGCACGATCTTGATGTAATCGTCGGCAAAGCCGACCGTGGCGTATGCGACAGTTCCGATAATCACAAGCCAGACAAACCGGTTTCTGAGATTTGCCCACAACAGCGTCGGCACCACGATGGATACCACAATCAGCAGACCACCCATCGTTGGCGTGCCCGCCTTTTGATGGTGCGATTTGGGGCCTTCTTCCCGAATGTGCTGCCCAATTTGAAATGCGCGCAGGCGTGCAATGAGCCAGGGCCCGAGCATCAAGCTGAGGAGCAGTGCGGTGATGCTGGCATACGCGGTTCGAAAAGTAATGTATTGAAAGACATTCAGTACGCGCAGCAGCGGCCAATACTTGTACAGGGGATACAGGAATTCGTAAAGAATGTGGTACAGCATCGACGCTTACGGCTCCATGCTCGAGAACGCCGCCCGGAGTGTGTTGATCGCCTGCTCGAGCTTGACTCCCCGCGAACCTTTGATCAGGACGATGTCGCCTTTTTTCACCGTGCGCGCCAGCAGATCGCCGGCCTGCACGGCATCACGTACAAACTTGAGCCGCGGGCGCTGCATCCCGGCTTCGAGGGCGCCCTCGAGAATTTCTTTCGCCTGTCCTTGTACAGCAAGAACCAGCGCCAGTCCGGCTCTGGCGGCATCACGTCCACAACTGCGATGCAGTTCGGCAGCTTCGGGTCCAAGCTCGAGCATCTCGCCGGCAACGAGGATTTTGCGCTCGAATCCGGCAAGTCTGCCGACGAACCGGATCATTTCCGACAGCGCGCGGGGATTCGAGTTGTAGGAATCATCGATAACCGTAAAGCCTTCGCGGAACTTGATAACCTCTCCACGCATTTTCTCGGGCTTCATGTCGCCAACGGCTTCGCGCATCGCATCCCACGGTACCTCGTGTGTCGCACCGACGGCGATCGCGGCAACTGCGTTCGCCACGTTGTGTTGCCCGAGCAGTGGCAAAACGAAATCGAAATCACGGCCCGCGTGACGGACTGTGAAAGCCGTACCGTCTAGCCCGAGGTCTCGCATCTGCTGCACTCCGAACAACGCCGCCGACCTGACGCCGTACGTGACGACCTTGCCCGTGAACCCGTGCGCCATTGCGCGCACGCGAGTGTCGTCGTTGTTGAGATAAGCGATTTTCGGATCGTGCAGTCCCTGAATCAGTTCGGCTTTTGCTTCGGCGATTTCCTCGACCGATTTGAAAAACTCGAGGTGCACAGGATTGACATTGGTCACAACACCTTCGTTCGGCTCCGCAATCGATGCAAGTCTTCGGATTTCGCCTTTGGCCGACATTCCCATTTCAAGCACGCCGAAATTCTGGTACCGCTCCACTCGGAGCAGACACAACGGAAGCCCAAATTCATTGTTCAGATTGCCGACCGAGCGCAAAACCGTGAACTTTTTCCCCAAAACGGCGGCCGTCATTTCCTTCGTTGTTGTCTTGCCCGCGCTACCGGTGATGGCGATGATCGGCATGCCCCAACGGCGACGGACGTCTCGCGCGAGGTCTTGGAGAGCTTGGATGGTGGATGAAACATGGATCAGCGCGCCTGAAATTGGGCGTTGCTGAACGACAACGGCGGCTGCTTTCTTCGCGAAGGCCTGCTGCACAAAATCATGGCCATCAAACTTGGGGCCTTTGATCGCAAAGAACAGTTCGCCCGGCTTCAACGTACGCGTATCGATCGAATAGCCGCGGACCTTCACATTGGCCGGACCTTCGAGGGTACCGCCCACAGCCGCGCTAATTTCTTCCAGCGTTAAGTTCATCGAGCAGTTCTTTGGCTACCAGGCGATCGTCAAATGGATGCACCGTCGTTCCGATCGTTTGATACGTCTCATGACCTTTGCCGGCAATGAGGACCGTGTCGCCTTCCATCGCCTCGGTCAGCGCCAAACGGATCGCCTTGCGCCGGTCGACTTCAATCCGGTAATTTGCGCTTTTAATTCCTTCTTCAATTTCTCGAATGATCGCAATTGGATTTTCGCCGCGCGGGTTGTCGGAAGTGATGATGGCGTAATCGCTTTCGCGCGCGGCCACTTGTCCCATCACAGGACGCTTTGTCCGATCGCGTTCGCCACCGCAGCCAAACACGACGATCAATCGCCCGCGTGTGATTTCACGCGCAGACTTCAATACTTTTTCCAGCGCATCGTCCGTGTGGGCGTAATCGACGATGACCCGAAACGGCTGGCCGGCACTGACGATCTCAAATCTTCCGGGAACGTGACGCAATTCTTCGATTCCGCGCGCGATGGCTTGCGCGGGTATGCCTAGAGCCACGGCCACCCCAATCGCGGCGCCGACATTATAGACGTTGGCCTTGCCCATCAAAGACGTGCGCACCTTTAGCTCGCCGATTGGCGTTTTAAACATAGCGTCGGTCGCTTCCCAGCCAAACGAGTGCTGTACAGGATAGATATCGGCAGCAACTTGCATTCCATAGCTGATGGCCCGCAGCGGGTCAATGGTTCGCAAATCTTCGTATCGGGAATCATCGGCGTTCAGCACCATCACCCGGGGCCTCACGCCGTTTATGCCTTCGAATAGCTTTCGCTTTGCCTGAAAGTAGGATTCCATGTCGCCGTGGAAATCGAGATGATCGCGACTGAGATTCGTGAACACTGCAACTTCAAATTGCAAGCCTGCGACGCGCTTCATCTGGATCGCATGCGATGAGACTTCCATTGCCGCGTGCTGCCAACCGGCGTCGACCACTTGCCGGAACAATTTCTCGAGGTCCGGTGCTTCAGGCGTCGTCCGTTCCGCGACGGAATCGAATCCTGGACCCCGGTATTCAATCGTGCCGAGAACCGCTGCCGGTTTACCGGCAGCCTTCAGGATCGACTCGACGATATAAGTCGTCGTTGTCTTGCCGTTCGTGCCCGTGACACCTATGAGATGCAGATCCTTCGTCGGATGGCCGTAGAAATTCCCGGCGATCGCGGCCATTGCCGCACGTTCATCCTCGACCTGAATCCAAGGGACCGAGGGGGCCGCCCCCTCGTTCCCTAAAGCCGAGACGACGGCCGCTGCACCCTTGCCCACGGCATCACGTATGAACCGGTTTCCATCCAGGCGAGTGCCGCGAATCGCAAAGAAAAGATAGCCGGGACAGACCTGCCTTGAATCATACGCGAGGCCCAGGATCTCGGTATCCAGCTTGCCGGTGACACTGCGGGCGTTCAAGCCGGCGAGCAAGTCACGCAGTGTCATAATCTGTCCCTGGGGCGCCCTATCTCTCCACTCTACTCGAAAACCGCACCTGGACGCGCGCGCCAGAGCGTACGCTTGTGCCGGCGGGTGGTAGTTGCTCAACAGCAGCGCCGGAGCCGATCGACTGCAACCGCAGGCCGGCTCTCAAACATTCTTCGGTGACCTGACGAAGAGACTTTCCATGGAAATCCGGGATGATGAGATCGCCGAAGTCGGTCGTGACATTCAAACCGACCAATTGCGCCGAAGCTGTAGTCGCGGGCTTTACCGTGCGTTCTGCCGGGCGCTTCGGTTCCTTCACCACGTACTGCGGCGCATATGACGGTACGTCTGGCGGCAGCGACATGTATCGCAAAACCTGCTCGGCAATTCGCTTGAACACTGGGGCCGCCACATCCCCGCCGTGGTGCGCCCCCACAGGTTCATCGATCATCACGATCATTGAAATCGCAGGATTAACGGCAGGAGCGAAGCCGGCGAACGAAGCCACATATTTTGTTGCCGAGTAACGGCCGGTCTCATCGATCTTTTGCGCCGTGCCCGTTTTTCCCGCGGCAGTGTAGCCGTCGAGCTTTGAGGATTTCGCTGTGCCATCGGTAACAACGGCCTCAAGCATGTCCTGTAACTTGGCAGCGGTCTCGGCGGAAATGGCGCGTTCGCCATGCGGTTCCGTCTCGCTGAGGATTCCCTTTTCCGGATGCTGAACCCTTTTCACAACGTAGGGCTGATACAGAATTCCTCCGTTCGCGACAGCCGAAACCATGCGGACAGTCTGCAAAGCGGTCACGCTGATTTCCTGTCCCATCGCAATGGAACCGACGGAACTCTTCGTCCACCGCGACGCCGGCCTCGCAAGTCCGTGCTCTTCTCCGGGCAAATCGACATTGGTCGACTTTCCAAAGCCGAGGCGCGCAATGTGGTCCGCGAATCGCTCATCGCCAAGCCGCAGGGCCAACTTGATAGCGCCCACATCCGAGGAGTTCTGCATGATTTGTTTCACGCTCAACAGACCGAAGCGTTTCCAGTCGTGAATTACGCGCCCGAACACGGTAATGACGCCATTTTGACAATCGATCAGCTCCGCTGGATCAGCGAGCCCTTCTTCAAAAACGGACGCCGCGGTCACAATCTTGAACGTCGATCCGGGTTCATAGTTGTGACTAAGCGCGCGGTTGATCCACGCTTGCGGGCTGTATTTCGCGTATTGGTTGGGATTGAAGGTCGGATAATTGCCCATCGCAAGGACCTCGCCCGTGCGCGGATCCATAACGATGATCGAGATTCCTTTGGCATGGGTCTTCTCGGCAGTGGCTGCAATCTCCTTCTCAACGATGTATTGAATGTTTTGATCGATGGTCGTGACCAGGTTTGCGCCCGGCGCCACGGGCTGCTCAATACTGTTGAAGCTTCGGCCTCGCGCATCGGTCATGATCAGAACTCGTCCGGCTTCGCCGCGGATGCTGTCGTTGTACCGATATTCGAGACCGCCTAACCCCTTTTCATCAATATCGACGTAGCCCAGAACGTGAGACGCCAGCTCACGTTTCGGGTAATACCGCATGTCTTCTTTCTGAAAATAGATTCCGGGAAGCTTTGCTTTTCGAAGCGCCGCGCCTTGTGCGGCGCTCACTTTTCGTTTGACCCAGACGAAGGAGCGGGGCGAATCGAGTTTCTCGATGAGGTCGTTCTTAGAGACACCGACCAGCGGCGAGAGGGTTTTCGCCGTGGCGTGGAGATCCTCAATTTCATCCGGAACGGCAAACACGGAATCGACTTTGACACTGACCGCCAATTCGTTTCCGTTGCGGTCATAGATGACCCCGCGACGTGGGCTGACCTCCAGCGTGCGCTGTTGCTGACGTTCCGCGCGCTGCCGGTAATCGGCAGAGTGGACGACGTGCAGGAAAAATAGACGCGCGCCGATGACAATTGCCCAAAAACCCATCACGGCAATTAAGACGTAAACGCGTTGCGCTAATGAGTTGTCGTTCTTCATCTCAGTTAAGGCAATGCACCGCGGAGCGGTGCGTGGCGGTCATGGACCGCCGCTACAGCTATTGCAATCACCTTTTCGCCGCTAATGCTGTCGGCTGCGGCTGCAGATCGGCTTGTTGCGGCGGAATCGGCTGAGCAGGCTGCGGCTTCGGAATCGTCAACGGCGCATCCGCGCTGAACGTCACCAACTGCCCGGGAGCGGGAACCATCATCCCCAAGTCCCGCCGTGCGATCGCATCGATCCGCCGGGGATCGCGCAACGACGCGCGCTCCAGCCGAAGCTGCCGCCCGATCTCGGCCAATTGTTCTTTGTTCTTTTGGGCCTCTTCGATCCGGTAGCCGTATTGAATCCACTCGTAGTGCTGCCACGCGTAAACAAAAAGACCAAGCAGAAACATGGCGGCCACCATGGTCACCACAACGTAATCCCGCAGGCTTTTCGAATCCGCCTCGCGGACGACATGGTGGTTGATGATGCGTTTTTCAAATTGAACTTCGATGGGCATCAACTTCTCTCCCATGCACGCAACTTTGCGCTTCGAGCGCGCGGATTACGCCGTACTTCTTCATCGCTGGGTCTGACGACTTTCTTCGTCATGACTCGGCCGGACACCCGAGATGCACGAAACTGTTGCTTAACAATGCGGTCTTCGAGGGAATGAAACGTAATCACAACTACACGGCCACCGGAGCGAACGACGATCATTGAGGAATCAAGGAATTCCTCCAGACTTTTCAGCTCATCATTAACGTAGATCCGCAGTGCTTGGAACGTTCGAGTGGCGGGATGAATCTGACCGTATCGCGGCCGGCCGGAAACACGTTCGATGGCGCGGACCAGATCCGTTGTCCGTTGAAGGGGACGCAAGCGGACGATCGACCGAGCGATCGGACGCGAGCGCCGCTCTTCGCCGTAGATATAAATAATGTCGGCAATCTCTTTTTCCGAATACGTGTTGAGGAGGTCGGCGGCCGTCAGCCGTTGAGTGCGATCCATTCGCATGTCGAGCGGTCCTTCATGCATAAACGAGAATCCTCGGGATGGATCGTCCACCATCATGGATGAGATGCCGAGGTCCGCGAGCACTCCATCGCACTCCATGAATCCGGATTCTTCGGCTATGGTCCGCAGCGCCCGAAAATTCGAATGCACGAACGCGACCCGCGACCCAAATGACTCCAGCATCGCCTTCGCGCTGGATAACGCAGATTCGTCCTGATCGATCCCCAGTACTATCCCGTCCGGCGCCGTGCGCTCGAGGATGGCCCGCGTGTGGCCGCCCCCTCCGAGCGTCGCGTCGATGAATCGTCCGCCAGGCTTCGGATTCAGGAATTGGATAACTTCGTCCAGCAGAACTGGAATGTGTTGCATGCATATTCCGTCTCCGTCAAATTCCCAATTTGCTCAACGTCTCGTGATCTTCCTCGGTGAACTCCTGAGTCTTAATCCGGTCAAGGAACCGGTTGTGATTCCACACATCCAAATGATCTAAATAACCAAGGACAGCGACCTCCCCCGACATCTGGGCTGATTCTCGAAGTAGCGTCGGAATCAGAATCCGCCCTGATTTATCTGCAGCAGTCACCTGGCCGTAGAAATTGGTCCGGTCCAGGAATTTCTTCTTCGTGGGGTTTAGAGAAGGAAGCTTGGCGAGTCGTTCTTCTATTTCTTGCCAGATCGGGAGGGGATAAATCAAAACGGATTCACCCGAGAGAGACGTGACGTAGAAGTCGCTGCCCCAGGACTCTTCAATGTAAGCGCGGAAACTGGACGGGATCTTGAGCCGTCCCTTCTCATCCACGGTAGCCGGTGCGTTCCCACGCAACATCGATGTTGGTCCCTAAAAAGCCAAGAATATACAGATTTAGCCACTTTTGGCCACTACAGACTACTGTGCACGAGTGGTGCTGTCAAACAAAAAATTCGCGGTGGAGAAAAAACCGAACGTGCCCTGTGTTTTTCCCACGCCGGAGGCGTGCGAGGAAACTAGCCGGGGGTTAAGCGAGCGGGAGCGAGCGCAACCCCCGGTTGTCTGCGACGGATGACATCCGCACCCTGGAAAGGGTGCGCGGAATCCTCGAACCCTTTCCGGGTGCGGTCCGCAGCTCAGCTACGCAGTCCAGGGGTACGCGAAATACGCGTACCCCCTGGCTAATTTCCCAGCACGCCTTCGGCGTGCGCTATGCTTAACGAATTGACGTATGAAAGCGGGAATCATCGGGCTGCCTTCCGTGGGCAAGACCACCATCTTTAACGTCCTCACGCAGGGCAAAGCTGCGGCCGGTCCGGGCGCGGGACGAAAACTGGAGCCGAATGTTGGGATCGTGAAAGTTCCCGATGCGCGGCTGGATTTTCTCTCGTCCAAATTCGATCCCGAGAAGACCACGCATGCGACCGTAGAATTCGTCGATGTTCAAGGACTCGTACGCGGGAAGGGTCAGGACATGGCGCTAGCGCCGGTACGGACGGTCGACGCTCTCGTGCATGTCGTTCGCGCCTTTCAAGATGAGGCAGTGCCGCATCCGGACGGCACGGTGAATCCGGAACGCGACAAGCAGAACCTCAATTATGAGTTGATGCTGGCGGACATTGCCTCTATCGAAAAGCGAATGGAGCGGTTGGAAAAGGATCTAAAAAAGTCCAAAAACGCTGCGCTTGAAACAGAGCTTGCATACTTACAACGCGCGAAGACATGGCTGGAATCGGAGAAGCCGCTACGTGAAATGGAAGTCAGCGAGCACGAACGAAGGCTCGTGAAAGGCTTCGCATTCCTTTCTGAGAAAGCCATGATCTACGTCGAGAACATTGGCGAGGATCAACTCGACAGTCTTAGGCACCCGGATGCGCACCGCACGTTACGCCCGAACACCGAGCAGACCATTATTTGCGGAAAGCTTGAAGCGGAAATGGCCGAATTGCCTCCGGAAGAGCTGAAGACATTCCTTGCGGATTACGGCCTGGCGGAATCTGGCGCCGAACGCCTGATTCGGACGACGTACCGGTTGCTCGGCCTGATTTCGTTTTTCACGGTTGGCGAAGAAGAATGCCGCGCGTGGACAATCACTCGCGGCACGAATGCGCAAAATGCCGCGGGTGTGATCCACACGGATCTGTCGGATCACTTTATCCGCGCAGAAGTCTGCCATTACGACGATTTCGTGAAATACGGCTCGATGCAGGCGCTGAAAGAAAAAGGCTTGTTGAGGCTGGAAGGAAAGGAATACGTCGTGAAAGATGGCGACATCATCACCATTCGACATAGCGGATGACGCCCTTTATACAATCGCTATCTTTCGCTCTTGCCGCGGCGTTAGCCAACATCATCGGCGGGTTTATTGTCACCTCCAACAAGTGGGCGCGGAATTCGCTGCGATATTTTATCGCGCTGGGGTCCGGCTTTATGCTGGGTACGGTTTTCCTCGAGATGTTTCCCGAAAGCATCGCCCTGACGAAAGCCGCGCCGATGCTCGTGCTTCTGGGTTACATCATTGTTCACGTTTTCGAACACACCGTTGCATCGCATCTACATTTTGGCGAAGAGATTCATCACGACGAACTATTGAATCCCGCGGTCGGCATCTCCGCGTTCGTCGGAATGTTGGTTCACACCTTTTTCGATGGTGTTGCCATCGGAGCGGGTTTCATGGTGTCCGAGTCGGTGGGCCTGCTGATTTTCTTGGCAGTGTTGCTGCACAAAATTCCGGACGGATTCACTATTTCATCGATTGCGATTACCGCCGGCCGGTCCTCCCGAAGCGCTCTTGCGGCGGCGACATTCCTCGGCGGATCCACTCTCATCGGTGTTCTTGCGGTCCACCTGATTGGCGGCAGCGTCTCCTACGCCTTACCCATCTCGACGGGTTCGACGCTTTACGTGGCCGCAACGGACCTTATGCCAGAAGTGAACCGCGAGAAGGGCGTGAAGATGGCGTTCGTCGTATTTGCGGGAATGGGACTGTTCCTACTCGTACGAACGATCGCGGCAAGGTGACAGCCACAAAAAAGCACAAGATCCACAAAATTTTGTGAATCTTGTGCCTTCTTGTGGCGAACTAGACCTCCGGCTCTTCCTCAACCTCTTCGGTCTTGAGCATGCCGGCCATGACAGGGCGCTGCGCGGTTCCTTCGCGCTCGGCTTCCTCCTGGCATTGGATGCAGAGAGTGGCCCACGGTACGGCCATGAGGCGTTTCTCGTTGATGTCTTCGCCACACCGGATGCATTCGCCGTACTCGCCGCGGTCCATCCGCTTCAGCGCTTCCTGGATAGACTTCAAGCGCTGGAAATCAGTTTCATGGAGGTTGTATAAAAGCTCTTTGTTGTGACTGATGGTGGCGAGATCTCCTTCATCCTCGGTGTTCTCGAGCTTGATCTCTTCCTCCGCCAACCTGTTCCGATTAATCGAGCGAATCAGCTTTTGATATTCATCTAACAATCGCTGACGGAATTTTTGAACTTTCTTTTCGTCCATTTGCGTTCCTCTCTTATCCTCTAAACCCTCATGGTTTTCGCAACCGGGAAATGGGAGTATATGCTTCATGATCGCCCTGTCAACTGCTTCCATCGCAGTTCGGACGGACCGTAAATAAACTCAGCACGAGAAGCGCCAGCATGATGATCCGGCGCCTCGCGAGCAACATCCTGAGCAAGTGCTCTGCCAAAGTCAAAAGGAATGCGCAGCGCTTCTTACTGATGTCACAGAACGCATAGAGATCCACGTTGGGATCGCATTCAATGATTCGCTTTTGGCGGCTGGCCTGGATCGAGTAAAAATTGCCGTAGGTACCTGGATACCATCGGGATCTTTTCCCGCTCAAAATAGCGGCGAACATGCCCGCAAATTGTTTAAAATCAGCACACGTCAGACGATTACCGACATGTCGAATGGGCGAGGTCTGAAATTGCATCGATGGCCGGTTGGCATATCGTGGAATAGTCGCGGCTCAATTGCTGAGGGAAGCACGTGAAACGAGTTACTCCCCGAACGAGCGCAATCCTTCAAGATAGTCTGGCCCTCATCCTCGCTGGTGGACAAGGTGAGCGACTCTACCCGCTGACCAAGCATCGCGCCAAGCCTGCTGTCCCGTTCGGTGGAATTTATCGGATCATCGATTTCGCTCTGTCCAACTGCATCAATTCGCAACTGAAGAGAATCTGCGTACTCACACAGTACAAATCCGACTCACTTGATCGCCACATTCGCCTGGGCTGGAACATTTTTTCTTACGAGCGCGGGGAGTTCATCTTCACGGTTCCGCCGCAATTCCGGGC
>Ga0066709_100001489_pt1 | contig 15554 bp, 10 predicted proteins | sample GraSoiAngelo_158_FD_79665 | JGI IMG/M metagenome (GOLD analysis project Ga0066709, IMG submission 79665) | Grasslands soil microbial communities from the Angelo Coastal Reserve, California, USA - 14_1009_16_30cm | ecosystem: Environmental > Terrestrial > Soil > Grasslands | place: USA...
CTGTTTCCTGAACACCGCTCATGCGTCTCCTCTTGGGGATCGTTCAGGCACCGTCGCCGGAAAGGTTGTGGATGAGAGAGGGATTGGGATTCAAGGAGCGAACGTGCTGGTCTTGAATAGCCAGAGGGCAGCGCGCACTGACTCGACGGGATACTTCACGACCTCGTTCGTTCCGCCCGGTGTCTACACGCTGCGTGTCAGGTGTGTTGGATTCCGCTGGGCCGAGAAGACCAACATGCAGGTGAACGCAAGAGACACCACCACCGTGGTCTTTACGATGCAGGAGCTGCCGACCAAGCTCGTATCGTGGGCGCTTTACGGGTCGGCGTATTCTTTGGGTGAGCGCTCATCAACGGCGGCCACGCGATGGTGGCTCCTTGCGCCCCGGTGCAATGTTGGGACTATGATCGGCCAAAGGCTCTCCAGGGAAGAGCCTCTGCGCACCTGGCGGTCTATAACTCAACCGCTCGGGCTGGCAGCGCTTGGGCGAGACGATCGGGAGTGTGGCTCTCCCGATCACGCTGCCGGGCGGTATGCGCTTTTCGCCGAGTCGAGCGTTATCACAGGTAACGGGACCCTGGCCGGGCGCCCATTTGCTCCGAGGGTGTTCTCCCCAACGGGGGCCTTCGCGAGCCGCGAGGTGGGCATCAACGTCACGCGCGGACGTCCCTCGCCGGTGACGGTGCAGGTGTACAGCTGTTCGGGGCGGTTGGAGCGGGAGGCTGCGGCGGGGCCGGCGATGAATGCGGAGGTGAATCTCGTGCGCTGGGATGGGCGGGATCGGAAAGTGGCGGGAACATCAACCTCGGAAGTTCCCCCGTCCTCCATTAGCTAGTACTCGCGGCACCTCTCCTCGCTTCAATCAGAGTCGCAGAAAACGCGTGCCCAGAAGACGCGATTTACTCCTTGTCTCCAGGAGCATTCGCACTGACGATGCCTCTTGGAGCGGCAGACTGATGATGAGGGCCATCGAGCATTCGTGGGGAGGGGAATGACGGGAGTCGTGCCTCAAGCGGAGGCGCAGGCGGGGACCACGCTACAGGGGCGATTCGCCGTTCTCACCGGAGGGAGCAGCGGCATCGGTCGCGCTCTGTCGACGGAGCTCGCGACTCGCGGCACCACGGTCCTCGTTGGCTCGCGCCGCAAGGTCGACGGCGATCTGCTGCATCGCCCGCTCGATCTCGCTTCGCATGCGTCGGTCAGCGAGTTCGCGGCTGGAATCCTCGCCTCGGGTAGGTCGATCGACGTGCTCGTCCTCAACGCGGGCGTTCACATCCCGTGGAGGAGGGTGATCACCCGTGACGGTCACGAGCTGCACTGGCAGGTGAACTACTTATCGAACTTCCTCTTGACGCACCTGCTCCTGGACCGGTGTCGATCGTCGGCGCTCAAGCAGATCGTGTACGTCGCGAGCGAGGCCCACCGCCTCGCCGCGATCCCTGCCGGGCCGCTCCTCGGATTCTCCCAACGCTACGCTAAGTCCAAGGAAGCCGCGATCACCTTCTTCCTGCGGCTTCAGGAGCTTCATCCGGACCTTCGCGTCCAGATCATCTCACCCGGTTACATTGACACGGAGATCCACCGCCACAAGGGTAGGACCTCCGCGTGGATCGAGAGGGCGTGGTCGCGAGTTCGTACACCCGAGGAAGCGGCACTCGAGATCATCCGTGTGATCGAAATGCCGGAGGCGACGTCCGTGTACTGGGATCGCGGCCGCGCGGCGACGCCGGGCGGCCGGTGCCGCGACGAGGCGCACGCCGAGGCGCTGTGGCGCGAGTCGGTCGCCGCCCTGCGGCCCGTCCTCCCCGACGCGGCGCCATGCGCGATGATCACCAACCACGCGCGCACCTGGCGCGCGTTCGGGCCGGCGGTTGGGCAGCCGGCGAACGTCGAAGAGCTTGCTGCGCTCGTACGCAAGGCCGCCGACGACGGGATCAACGTGCGTATAGTCGGGCAACGGCACTCGTACAATGACATTTTCTTCTCGCGTACATCGATGATCTCGATCGCGAAGATGAACCGGGTCCTCGAGCTCGATCCGGATCGCAGCACGATCACCTGCGAGGCCGGGATCACGCTCGACGAGATCTGCGCCTACCTCGATGAGCGCGGCTACGCACTCCGGTATTGCGGTAACCACGGACGGCAGACGCTCGCGGGCGCGCTTGCGACGGGCACCCACGGCTACGGCCGCGACGGCGGGCTCATGTCGGAGCTCGTCACGGCGGTGACGATGGTGCGTGCGGATGGTCAGCTCGTCCGTGTCTCCGCAGAGCACGACCTGCGTGCACTCCGTCTCGGGCTCGGCACGCTCGGCGTCGTCGTTGAGGTCACCCTCGCCGTCGACCGCTCCGTCCCGTGCGTGTACCGCGTCGCGAGCATGCCGCGGCAGGAGCTCATAGCTCGCCTAAGCGAGCTGGCGAGTTCTCACGAGTACCTGCGGTACTGGCCGCATCCGTTTGACGACGCGGCCATGCTGTACCTCACAATCGATCGGACCACGGGCGAACGCGTCACCACCGGGCCGGTCCGTTACATGGGCGCACGGGCCAGCGGTCTCGAGTGGCTCGGCCTGCCCTGGCTCAGGATGCCCGCGGTCAGGAGGCTGCTGGGGCGAGCTCTCTCGATCAGCCATCACGAGCTCTCCGTCGTTGTACCGTTCTCGACGTCGCTGTTCGTCCGTGATGGCGTGATACAGCGCCAGAGGCACGAAATCCTCGGACAGATCGGGCGCCGCGCCTTCGACCGTAACGGATGGCTGAACATGGAGCTCGCGATACCGCGAGATCGGTACCCGGAGTTCGCGCAGCTCTACGAGGAGAGCCTTCCGCGGATGTCGGGTCTCATCCCGGCGCGTCCGTACTACGCGTGCCGCGTCGTCGGTGCCGCACAGAGCGTCCTGCTCGGCCCGAACTTCGACCGTGACGTCGTGTTCGTCGACATCCACGCAGATCCGCGCGCACGCTCGTCAGACCCCTTCCTGCGCGCCGTCGAGGGCGAGTCGATCCGCGCGCTTTCGGCGCGGCCCCACTGGGGAAAGCAGTTCTTCGCCGAATGCGATGCCATCCGGAGCGCCTACCCGACGTCCAACATCGAGGATTTCCTCGCGGCAAAGAATCGGTTCGATCCCGGCGGCGTGTTCTCGAACGACTATTCGAGGCGTGTGCTCGGCGTTTGAGCGGCCCAGAGAATCGGCCGCGCCTCCGATCCGGGTTCGAACTGGATTACGTTCGAGGGCAAAAAAATCCCCGCCGGGCTCCGCCGGCGGGGCTTGGACTCCGAGGCTCTTGCGGGTCCTCGGATTGATCGGTTCCTGAGAGTCAGACCCCACCTGCTGCCCGGCTAGGAGGCAACCCGGGTCAACTGTAGGAATCATAGGCGGTTACCCACCCCTCTCATATATTTAGATCACCGGTTTGGCCGGAAGGTTCCCTGTTGCGGGTCGAATTCTTAGGGCCCAAATGAGGGCGCTTACGGCGAGGCCGGGATAGATCGGCTCGAGCCCGAGCGGGTACGCCGATGCTCCCCCGAAATTTCTCCACAACAACCACGCAAGCGAGACTCCCCCACCCGCAACGATCGCGATGACCGCCGCTCGCGGCGACATCCGCCATCGATCACTGTAGGAAGAGAGCAGCGGAACCAGCAGGGCGGGGACGCCGACGGACCCCACGTCGTGCCACAGATCGACGGCGGAGCGGAAGAAGAGCGCGAGCGCGAGCGCCAGGATCGCGGTGATCAGGAATCCGACTTGGACATATCGATTCACGCGCGACTCGTCTGCTTCCTGGCGCCAGCGCCAGATGAGATCGCGTCCGAAATTCACGCCTCCGATGAACGTGTAGCCGTCCACGGTCGACATCACGGTCGCGAGGAGACCGAGGTAGAAAAGGCCCCGGAGAACAGGTGGGAGGAACTCGACCGCGAGGGCCGGGTAGGCACGAACCGGATCCGCGAGCTGCGGCATGAGGGCCCGGGCGTAGAGGCCGGTGAATGTCGTCAGGAAGTCGAAGATCATCCAGAAGCCGATCGAGATCAGGACCCCTCGCTGGGCCACGCGCTCGTCGACGGCGGCAAAGGCGCGCTGATAGAAGGTCGGCTCGACGAGGGTCTGGAGCGCGATCAAGTACCACACAAAGACGTACTGCGGCGCGTTCCCGCCATGCCAGACGAAGTGCGTCGCGGGAAGGTGGGCGCGGAGAAAGTCGAGCCCGCCGTATCGTAGGGCGAGGAGCGGCAGCGCGATCAGGAAGCCCAGGTACATGAGAATGAACTGCACGTTGTCGGCCCGCACCACGGAGCGGAGGCCGCCGCGGAGCGAGTAGCCGGTTGATACGACCGTGCCCACGAGGATCGCCACCCAGAGCGGCCCCCCGAACATCGTCTGGAGCAGGACGCCCAGCATGAGGACGTAGGGAGCGGGGCTCGAGAGGATCTGGATGACGACCGCCCCGAGGAGACCCGCGGGCCTGCCGTACGCGGCCGCGAGCTGGTCGGGAACCGTGTAGAGGCGGCTACGACGCGCGCGCTTCGCGATCAGGAACGCGAAGAGCGCGGCCCCTACATAGTACGGAACTCCGAAGACCAGCCAGTTGGAGATCCCGAAGCGATAACTGAACTCGCCGACCCCGAGAATGCCGCCGTACCATGTCGTGACGAGCGTCGCCACGAACGAGGGGAGCGCGAGCTTGCGCCCCATGAGGAGGTATTCGGTGGCGTCGCGCCGGGCGACGCCGAAGAATCGGAGCCCGACCAAGAGCAGGAAGACGAAATAGGCCCCGACGAGAGCGAGATCGACCGGCTGGAGCGCGGATTTCACGGCCGGGGCGGGCCGTCCACGCGGCGTCGGATCAAAATTCCGCCCTCAGGCTCACGAAGACGCTTCGGCCCGACGCCGGGTAGAAGTAGGGCACGTCGGCGTAGACGTATCCGGCCGTCTCATACTTGAGGTCGGTCAGATTCTGAGCGTGGACCTCGAGAGCCAACGCCTCCGCGCCGAGCGGGCGGGTCCTTGTGAGGCGGGCGAGATCGAGCGACAGCGTGGCGTTCAACAGCGTGTGCGCCTCGACGAATTTGTGCTGGTATCCGGGCGCCGACCTAAGGCTGGGGTCCTTTCGATAATCCTCCGTGTTGTCGAGGTACTGGCGCCCCACATCGACCACCCCCACGGTGGTGAGCGCGCCGCCGCGGCGATAGCCGACGTTCAGGTTCGCGAGACGATCCGGGAATCCCGCGATCGCGTTCCCTCCGAAATCGTTCACCGTCACCGAATCGACGTACTCGCGGTAATCTTTGAATCGATTCCGGCTCAGGGTGAGGTTGCCTGAAAGCTCCAGGCCGCTCCGGTGCCGACTCCCACCCTCGAACTCGATCCCCTTGTGCGAGGACCGCGCGGCGTTCCCGGTGATCGGCACGCCCAGGGCGCCGATCTGGCCGCTCGGGACGATCTCATTTCTGAAGTCGAGCCAGAACCCGGTCAGCTTGAGGTAGTCGTCGCCGCGGCGGTATCCGACGCCTGCCTCGTAGTCGTTCAGTTTCTCGGGATCGACCAGCGGATCTCGGTAGACGTGGTTCGCGGGATCGAGGACGCGGAAGAGCGGCACGCTGGTCGGATCGTCGGCGCGATAGATCTCTCCCAGGATCGGCTCCACTTGGGTTTGCCCGAAGCTGCCGAACGCGTTCCACCGGTCGGTCGCGTTCCAGTTGAGCCCTACGCGGGGGCTCACGAACGAGTAGTGGAGATTGAAGTCGTAGCCGTTGTAGCGATCCTTGCCGATCGCGTAGCGCGTTCGCCGCCACTGTAGGCTCCCGGTCGCCTGGAGGTCGTGGCGCAGCTCAAATTCCTCTTGGGCAAAGCCCGAGATCACGTTGACCCGGCCGGTGTAGTCGTAGAAGACGGAGTTAGGATCCACACCCGGCGGCAGGGCCGCCGCCCAGGTCAGCTCGCCCCAGTGCCTTCCCTCATGCTCGCGCCACTCTCCGCCCACGGTCAACGCACCGTGCGAATGCTGGAGCTTTGCCCGAGGAATCCAGCCGTAGTGCTTGTTTTTCACCCAGAGTCGCTGTGTCATGTCCGCGGCCACGACCGTGTAAGGCCCTGCGCCGCTCGTGTCGGCGTAGTACGCGGACGGGTACTGGGTGTTTGAGGCGACCGTGAAGTCGGGCAGATGCCGCGAAGCGAACGTCTGCGGGCCGTAGGGGAGGTCGTCGTAGTACCCCTTCCCCGGAAAGTAGAACGCGGAAGAGCTGAGCGATGCCTTCTCGCTCAGCTTCACGTCCTGGATCAGCTCGTAATGCGGCTCGAAGAAATTGTCGGTCTCGTTCCGCCATGAAAGCGGATTGAACCGGCGATCCTTCTCGGCATCGCCCGTGACCCTGCCGTCCAGATACGACCGGTCGACCGCGTAGTACGCGAGGTGAAGGCGCTCCGGACCGCCATACACGTTCAGACGAGTGGTGAGCCACGAGTCGAATCGCGCGGCGGAGAAGAAATAGGACCAGAGGTCCGACCATGACTGCTCTCGGTATCCGTCGCTCCAGATCCGGGAGTAGCGTCCGGTAAGCGCGTAGGAATCACCGACCAGACCCGACCGATACTGAAGCGCGAAGCGCTGGGTGCCAAAGCTCCCGGCGCCGGTCTCGAGCGAGACCGAGCGTTCTCCGGGCCCGGCGAGGGTCTCGAGGTTGATCGATCCCCCCACGGCGCTCGCGCCGTAGAGCGCGCTCCCCACGCCGCGTTGGACTTGAAGCGATTGCGCGCTCGCGACCAGGTCGGGATGGTCGACCCAGTAGACCTCGTGCGACTCGGGGTCGTTGAGCGGAATGCCGTTGATCGTGACCGCGACGCGGCGCTGCGGGAAGCCGCGGATCTTCACGTAGGAGTAGCCGACCCCGTTCCCCGCGTCGGAGTAGGCGTAGACACCGGGCAGCTCCGAGAGGAGCATCGGAACATCCTGCGCCCAGTACTTCTCCTGGATCTTCGGGCGATCCAGCTCGGAGAACGCGACCGCAGAGGCACGCTCCTCCGCGCGCGTGGTCGTCACCTCGACGACGGGGCTTGGGAGTGCCCGGGGCTCGAGTATGAACTCCACTGTCCCTGACGTAGGGTCCGTCGCCGAAATAATGACTAATCTGTGCTGCGCAGCGTACCCGATGCGGGAGGCCTCGACATCGTAAGCACCGGAATTCAGGATCGGGGCCTCGAAGCGGCCGTCCTGACCCGTAACCATTTCAATAGGTGAAGGACCCAGGATGGTGACGCGCGCGTTGGGAATGGGGCGGCCAGTAGCGGCATCCAGCACGGTGCCGCGGAGGCCTGCGGTAGCACCGTGCCCGGAAGGCTGGGCCGGGGGTTCCTGAGCTATTCCCACAGCCGACGTACACACACCGCCCCCAACCAATACCAACAACACCATCAAGACGAATCCGGTGCCACCACGCCGCCGAAGCCGCATCACCACGACACCTTCCTTCCCGAAAAACGATCCGGCCGCGCTCCGGAGGGAACGCGGCCAGGCGGAAGGTCTTCGTCTGTCCCCGTTTCCCTACGCTGGCATGACCCAGATCAGGTTTATAGGGTGTGATCTCAGGCCGGTGTTTTTCCGGCCACCCCTAACGGTTACCGGGAGGTTGAGGCGGAGCGGCGAAGTTGTCAAGGGGGTGGTTCCGTCACGGCTGGACGATCACAAAGCAGGCGTCCTGCCTGCGCGAGTGTTACGCTCGCGATATGTCCAACGCCGTGATCCTCGCGAACGGATTCCCGCCGAGCCGAGAGACTCTCACCCGCGCACTGGCTCGATCGTCCCTCTTTGTTTGCGCCGACGGAGGCGCGAACGTCGCGCGCGACTTCGGCCTGACGCCCCACGCGATCATCGGAGATCTCGACTCGGCGACGACCGAAACCCTGGCTCACTTCATCGACCTCCCGATCATCCGCGACGCCGACACGGAGCGCACGGATACCGAGAAGGCTGTGGAGTGGGTCTTCAAGCAAGGCACGTTCGACGTCGTCACATTGCTGGGCGCGAGCGCGGGCCGCCTGGACCACGTCCTCGGCCACGTCTCGCTCCTTCGCCGTCACCACGACCGGGCGCGGCTCATCTTGGAGGACGACAGCGGCCGAGCCTGGCTAGCACGCGGGACCGCCGCGATCGAAGGCAAACCGGGAGCGGTCGTTTCGTTTTTCGCGGTGGGAGAGCCTGCGGAAGGGGTCACGACGGATAATCTGCGATACAGGCTGCGCGATTCGCGGCTCGAGATGGGAATCCAGGATTCGATCTCGAACGTCGTGGAGAGGAATCCCGCATCGATCCGGATCGCGCGCGGCGACCTTCTGGTGATCGAGCTTACGAAGACCTAGCGGGACCGCCCGGGGCGTCGGCGCCAAATACAGGCGATTGGCCGACGGCGCGGACGATGGTGATCGTGACGAGGGTGCCCAGCCCGTCGCCCCCGCTGTCCAGACGCACCCCCCCACCCATCATCTCGAGCAGCTCCTTCACGATGACCAGGCCGAGCCCTGAGCCACCGAATTTCCGCGTCGTCGACGCGTCAGCCTGCGAGAACTTCCGGAAGAGGCGCTCCCGCCTGTCGGCCGGGACTCCGATCCCGGTATCCTTCACGCGGATCTCGACGAACGGCGATCCATCCGGGGCGTCGACGCTGACCCGGACTTCGCCGCGCTGCGTGAACTTGATGGCGTTCCCGACGATGTTCATGAGCACCTGGCGAAGGCGGGACTCGTCCGCGGAAACCTTGAGGCCGTGCGGCGGCGGGGCGATGGCGAGCTGGAGGTGCTTCTCCAGGGCCTGGACCGCCAGCGTGCTCTGCACCTCGGCGAGGACGAACGCGAGATCGACCTCGCGCAGCTCGAGCTGAAGACGCCCGGCCTCGATGCGCGAGAGGTCGAGCACGTCGTTGATCAGATCGAGGAGATGGCGCCCGCTCCGGAGGGCATGTCCCAACAACTCCTTCTGTTCCTCCTCGCTCTCGCAGAGACCGTCCAGCACGAGATTCAGGAAGCCGATGATGGAGTTGAGCGGGGTCCGAAGCTCGTGCGACGTGTTCGCCAGGAACTCGTTCTTCAAGCGATCGGCGTTCATCAGCTCTTCGACGTAGAGCTCGAGCTGCGCGTTCTTGGCCTGGAGCTCCTCCTGCTGGTCCTGGATCGACTCGAGGAGGCGGACGTTCTGGATCGCAGTGCCCACCTGGTAGCTCACGGCGCGGAGGAGATCGGAGTTCCGCGCGCTCAGCTTCTCTCCCTCCACGCTCAGGATCGAGATGACCCCCACGATTTCGTCCAGCGCGAGAAGCGGCGCGTGCACGATCGTCGCGATGCTTCGGTCGAGAAGCTCCGATTCGGTGGTCTGCTCCCGCGTCTCGATCGTGCGCAGGACGGCCGGATTGACCGCGTCGGGAATCATGGTGGGCGAGAGCCGCAACGATCCACTCAGATAGCTGGCCTCCCCGGCGAGCGAAATGTGCGAGTGGGCCGCCTCGTAGCGGTGGATCCAGCAAGCATCGACCTCGAGTCGGTCGACGATCGAGCGCGCCACCGTGTTGAGCATTTCGTTCGGGTCGACGCTGCTGCCGGCGGCGACGGCGATCGAGGCGAAGGCTGCCAGCTCCGCCGCGCGGCGGCTCGACTCGGCCTCGATCCAGCGCTGCTCGCCCAGCTCGATCACCGTCGCCACGTAGCGGACCGGCCCTTTGCCGTCCGAGCCGACCGGGGTGATCGAGACCTTCATCGGGCTCGTGTCGCCGATCGAGGTCCGCATCTCCAGCTCGCCGTCCCACTGGTTGGAGCGGCTCAGCTCTTCGAAGATTCGATCCTCGAGATCCAGCGGGGCCTCGGGCGAGAGCAAACGTCGGAGAGACGAATCGGGAAGGATCGACGCGGCGATCCCGGTGAGCTCGGCCAACGCTTCGTTCGCGCGAATGATCCTTCGATCGCTGTCGAGGAGGAAGAGCCCGATCGGCGCGCGGTCGAAGAACTCCAAGAATGCCTCGCCCACCATGGGGATTGCGGCGGAAGGCGAATACCCTCGAATGGGCGGCACGGTCATGGTGCGCGATCTCCCGGTCCGGCGTAGCGACACGAATCCGAGGAAGTTATCGGCTCCGGGGAGGGCGATCTGGACGGGATTTTCGGGCTTTCCGGCCCGGCGAAGCGCGGTTATATTGCGGCCCGATGAGCAAGGTCACGGCGGGGGTTCTTGCCGGCATCGTTCTGGGGGCGCTACACGGCGTCTGGAGCGCCTGGGGTGATCCCAAGGCGATGGACGTCTTCACGACGATCCTCGGCCGCGCCTCGCAGGGGATCATCAACGGCGTTCTCGCCGCCTACGTGACGCGCGGGAACACGCCGCTCTGGCGCGGCGGCCTCTTGTCGGGCCTGATCGGACTCGCCCTCGGCGCGCTAGCCGGACTCCCCAGCCATTCCTGGGCGATGACGCTTCCCCTCGGAGCGGTCGTGGGGGTCGGCTGCGGTCTCGCGACCGCGGCGGTGAAGTCTAAGACCTAGCGCGAGGGCGCCGAGGAGGACCCGGCCGCCTTTGCCGGCTCCTTCCCGACCGCGACGCGCGTCCACGAGCCGGGCTTGAAATACTTCCTCGCGACGTCCAGCACCTCGCGCGAGGTCGTCTTCCGCACCAGATCCGGGTAGCGGTCCGCGTATTGATATCCGAGGCCCGCGCTCTCGAAGTAGCAGAGCCGCGCGGCGACCTGATCCGATCGCTGCGCCCCGAGATACCAGCGGGAGAGCAGCTTGTCCGCGGAGCGCTTCAGCTCTGCCTCGGGGAGCCCCGCCCGGAACGTCTCGTCGATGTCCCGAAGCACCCCCGTCGAAGCCATCGCGAAATTAGCGGGCGTGACGCCCATTTCGTTCTGGGCGGAGGATTGCCCCATCCGATCGGCCATGTAGAACCAGGAGCGGTAGGCGACGCCCTTCTCGTAGACGTACTTGAAGAACACCTTGTCGCCGATCAGCGCCGTCGCGAGGCGGAGGGGCACGTAGTCGGGGTCGCGCACGGAGCACGCGAGCCAGCCTGTGTTGTAGGTCACCTGCTCCTGCTCCTTGTCGATCAAGCTCGGCCGCTTCTCTTGGGCCGGCTCGTCCCGCACGTCGCCCACCGAGACCGCGGCGCCGCGCCGCAGCGTCGAGAAGGAGCCGCGGGCCAGCTCCAGCGCTCGGTCCGCGTCGAAATCGCCGACGATCGCCACGACCATGTTGGAGCCGCAGAACATGGTTTCATACGCCTTCCGGAGGTCCGGCGTCTGGATTTTCGCGAGCGAAGCTTCCTCCCCGATCACGAGGCGCCGGTAAGGTGAATGCTTGTAGAGCACCTTCGCGAACTCGAGGTTCGTGAGCTCGAACGGCCGGTCGCCGAGGCTCTTCACCTGACGGGTCAAGTCCTCGCGGACCTTTACGACCTCGGAAGCGGGGAAGGTCGGGTGGATCGTGACGTCCCGATAGATCTCCCACGCCTTCTCGAAATTGGAGGCGGGCGCCTGCCACGCGATCACCGCGTAGTCGGCCGCGCCGCTGGTCGTGAGGCGCATGCCGAGGGCGTCGGCCCGACTGGAGATGTCCTGCGCCGACATCGAGCCCGCGCCGCGGCTCAAGAGCGTGGCCGCCATGTTGGAGACGCCACCGAGTCCCTCCGGCTCGATCCACTGGCCGCCGCGCGCGACGGTCGACACGGCGACGACCGGCGTCGCGTGATCCTCCTTGAGAATGAGCGTGAGGCCGTTCGAGAGCACCTCGCGGCGGACGGGCCCTACGCTCGGACCTTGGGACGCGGCCACGGCCGGCCATCCGGTCCGCCACGGCGGGAGCATCGCCTCGATCTCCTCCGGCTTCGGGCCGGTCGTGCCTTCCGGCCTCACGACCGAGTAGGAAGCGAGATCGGCGGCAAGGTAGCGTGCGGCGACCCGCTGGAGATCCTCCGCCGTGACGCTATCCAAAAGCTTCGGCCAGAGCGCTTCGAGCGAGACATCCGACATCACGCCGAAGAGGCAGAGCCGCTCCGCGCGGTCGAAGACGGTCTGGGCGTCGAACGCGTAGTCGTGGAGGAGCGATGACTTCACCCGCGAAAGCTCCGCCGCCCCGACCGGCTCGGTCGCGATGCGGTGCAGCTCGTCCCGCACGATCCCGAACACGCGCGATTCCGACTCGGGTGGCATCTCGGCGGTGACCAGGAACATCCCAGGATCGCGGCGCACCTCGAAGTCCGCGCTGACGCTCGAGACCAGGTTCACCTTGTCCTTGAGCGCGCGATAGAGCCGCGACGAGGTTCCCTGCCCGAGGACGGCGGCGAGAACGGTCAGCGCGGGCGCGTCCGGATCGGAGTAGGGCGGAACGTGGAAGCCGAGGTGGGTCCAGGTATTCGGCGTCTTCATCGATTCGACACCCATGCGGAACTCGCGCTGCGGCCCTTCGGTCAGTCCCAGCTCGAAGTCATCCTGGCCCCGCTTGTATGGCGCGAAGGCGCGGCGCAGCTTCTCGCTCATCTCGGCGGTTTTGAAATCGCCCACCGCGGCGAGGATCATCTGGTTCGGGACGTATCGCTCCTCGTAGAAGGTGCGGAACGTCTGGAGCGAAGCGTGCTCGATGACCTCTTTAAGCCCGATCGTGTCCCGCTTGTACGGATGGTCGCGGAACATGAGCCGCTCGATCTGGTAGTAGACCTTGTAGTCGGGGCGGTCCTCGCCCTGGTTGTATTCCTCCATCACGACCTGCCGCTCTTTCGCGACCTTGGGCTGGGTCAACTTGAGACCCATCCACGCGTCGACCGACCGCCAGAGGGCTTCATCGAGGTTCTGGCTCGGCGAGGTGAACCCGTAGCAGGTGTAGTCGTTCGTCGTGTAGCCGCCGCTCTCCTCCCCGATCCGCTGCATCTCCCGGCGGAATTCCAGCTCCGCCTGCTTCGTGGAGCCGCCCCGGAAAATCAGATGCTCGTAGTAGTGGCTGAGGCCGGAGAGGCTGGGAGGCTCCGTGCGACTTCCCCCCTTCACGAAGATGCAGACTCCGACCAGCGGCTTCGAGTGATCCTCGACCAGGAGGACCTGGAGCCCATTGGGCAGGATTTCCTCGTGGACCGGCGCGGCCGGAGTGGAGATCGCCGCGGCGGTGGCGCTGGCGGGGCCGGCGCTCGGCGCGAGCGGACGGGGGCCGGCGACGGCGGGGGAGGCGAGCAGGAGTGCGCCGATCGCGCCCGCAAGCGCTAAGGGCGTGAGCAGACGGATCAGCGACCTCATGGTACCCCCCTATTTCTTCTGAAGCATCCCGACGATCTCCCCGGGCTCGGGGAACCGTCCCACCGACTTCTTGGAGAAGATGGTCTTGCCGTCGACGGAGACGTCGAAGACTCCTCCGCCTCCGGGAACGAGCGTCGACTCAGCTCCGAAGTTCTGCTTCAGCTCGGCCGCCAAACTGGCAGCCCTCGGCTTGTAGTCTCACATCTCGCAATAGCGGATCTCGACTTTCATGGGGCACCTCGTGGGGAATGGGTGGTGGGGACGAATCGATTCTCCGCCCGTCCCCGCGACCTGTCAACCTGGGCGCTTCTCTTTGGGTGCGATCATCCGATCGATGGAAAGGTTGCCGCCGCCGCCGATGAAAAGCGCCAGCGCCATGCAGAACAGGGTCATTGGGTATTCGTATCCGTGCCCCCGCGTCGGGTCGCCGCCCCAATTCATGAAGAAGCCCCACTTCGCGTGGACGGCAACGGTTGCGTAGGCCATGTTGGCCATGAGGCCGAGCGCCGCGATCCGCGTGAGGAAGCCGAACAGCATCCCAAATGCCCCGAGGAACTCCGAAAAGGCCGCGAGGTAGGCAAGGGAGGCGGGCACGCCGGACCCAGCGAGGTACCCGACGAATCCATGGAGACCCGGACCGTGGTACATCCCGAGGACCTTCTGCGCACCGTGCATCCAGAAAACGTACGCGAGGCAAAGCCGGAGCGGGAGCTGCCAGAATGTGCCCGTGGTGGAGAAGATCCATCTCATCGATGCCACCTCCATCCGAGAGCTCGACGTGGCCCGGACCGGCAACCCTAACCCGACCGGCATCTAGGGGTATCACATCGATCCGCGAATGGCTACGGCGTGGGGAGATGGACCGTCCCGACCGAGAATCGCCACCGGACATGCCAGGAACTCTCCTCGGATGCGGGGCTGCCGACCCAGACAGGAAACGCCACGTCGATCGGCCCGTATCGGACGCCCACGCCGGCGTCGGCCAGAGTGCGCCCGACCAGCGGGCGAAGCGATGGGACCGCGTCTTCCCCGAGCCCCGAGGCTTCCACCCGGCCTGCGTCGCTGAACAGGTACACGGGGTACTCCGCGTGCTCGATCTCGAGGGTGGCGGCGAGGAGGCGCTTCCCTAGGATTGCCCGGCCCGAGTAGCCGCGCGCCCCACCGCCTCCCGGAACGAGGAAGTGGTCGGACTCGCGGAGCGGGCCTCGATCGTTGGCGTAGAAGCGATCGAGCGCGTCGAGCCGGCTCTCCTCGGCGATGTCGAACTGAAGCTCGCTTGGCGCTTGGTTGAAGGCGGTGCCGGCCGCGATCCTCCACGACGCCTTGAGCCCACCGGGGAGCGGGCTCAGGTTCTGGTTCGCGGTCAGCCGAAGCCAGTTGTAGTTCCAGGTCGACAGAGGGTGATGCTGATCGGCGCCCACTGAAATTCCGCGTCGATACTCGATCTGAACACTTTCGCTGTGCCGCGGTCCGATCGTCTCGAGGCCGAGCGCCAGCCCCCCGTTCCACGTTTTTCCACTCGACCAGTATTGTGGGTCCACGGCCCTCAACTCGCTTCGATCGCGGTACTCGGCCGACAGCTTCCACGACCGGTACGGGTGGCGCCGCGCCGGCGCCATCGCGGTGTTCTCCGCGTGCAGACCCGCCCGGAAGAGCCCCTCATCGCGGGCGATGAGCGTCCGAAGACGGCTCCGTGCTCCCAGGACGCCGGCTCGTCCCCAAAGGCCGGCACGGTAGGCGACCGAGCCGTCTCGCGCGCCGTACGAGAGCCCGCCATCGAAACCATAGATTCCGCATGGGAAGTCCCCTGAAGGCAGATAGCGCCCGTCCATCCAGCCGCCCAAGCGAAGCCCCTCCTCGTCCCCGTGCCAGATCGTGGGCCCATACGAGACCCCGATTGCTTCCGCGGACGGGAACCCCGTGAGGAAATGAAATCGCATCGGCGGGAGCGTGCCGCTGCCGTTGTCGAGCCGGTCCATCTCGATGATCTCGTGGCGCGGATCGAGCCGCGCGCTTCGGAGCGGCGACCGGCTATCAAAAACCGCCGGCGTCCTACGGTCCCGCGCCAGGATGCGGCACTCCTGCCGCGTTCCGTCGGCGAACGTTGCCTCTACGGTCACCGGCAGAACCATCGCCTCCTTCCGGACCACGACGACCGAAGTTCGATAGTCCGCTCCCGCCCGCTCCCGGCGGATCGCGCCAAGCGCGAAGCTCGGGCGATCGATCGTCTCGACCCACGAGCGGAAAAACGGCGCCAGGTCCTGCCCCGTCGCGCCGTCGGCGGCGCGGATGACGTC
>Ga0066709_100001490_pt1 | contig 15553 bp, 16 predicted proteins | sample GraSoiAngelo_158_FD_79665 | JGI IMG/M metagenome (GOLD analysis project Ga0066709, IMG submission 79665) | Grasslands soil microbial communities from the Angelo Coastal Reserve, California, USA - 14_1009_16_30cm | ecosystem: Environmental > Terrestrial > Soil > Grasslands | place: USA...
CTCCGCCGGCAGGCGCTCGCGGAGCAGCTCGCGACCTTCGGGACCTCCCGGGCCGACCTCTACCGGATCGGGCCGCATCAAGAGCTGCTCGGGAGGCTCGTCTCGAGCCTGCGGGCGATGCCGAGCCGGTCGGGCGGCGTGCAGCTCGCGAACCAGAACCTGCTCCAGACTGTCGACCTGCGCTCCAATCTGATCCCGACCTGGATCCAGGGCGACCTGAGCGGCGGCGTGGAGACGGGGGACGACCTGGCGGTCGCGGTCAACGGGCGGATCGCAGCCGTCACGGAGGCGTTCGAGGCCGACGGACGGACGAAGTTCGCTGCGATGGTGCCGGAGAGCTCGATGCACGACGGCCGCAACGACGTCTCAGTCTTCGTCGTGCGCGAGAACGAGCAGCTCGAGGAGCTGCGCGGCTCGAGTGTGACAACGACGATCCAGGTGCGAGGCGGGGGCGAGGTGATTGGCTCGAGCGGGAGGAAGGCGATCCCGGTTCGCGCGCAGGCGCTTCGGGGCCTGGTGCACGTCACGTCCGGCCAGAACTACACGTTCACGGGCTGGGCCTCGAACCAGCGGCTCTCGGCGAAGGTCGACACGGTGATGGTCTTCGTCGACCGCGAGCAGGTCTTCGCGAGCAAGCTCAGCCTGATCCAGCCGCACACGATGCTCGGCCAGGCCGTCCCGCACCAGAAGTTCGCCTTCGAGTTCGAGCTCCCGCCTGCGCTGTTGCCGAAACCGGGCTCGGGCCACAAGGTGCGCGTTTTCGCGGTGAGGCACGGCGTCGCAGCCGAGCTGCGCTACGGCGGCTCGTATCCTTGGCACACGCACTGATGGAGCTACGGGCCCGCAAGGCGACGCTGCGGATGGCGGAGACCTTCGTCATCTCGCGCGGCGCGTCCGACGAGGCCGAGGCGGTCTTCGTCGAGGTCCGGCATGAAGGCGTCAGCGGCTACGGCGAGGCGAACCCGATCGAGCGCTACGACGAGTCGGCCGACTCGGCGCTTGCGTTTCTGGATGACGCCGGCGACCTGCTCGGCGACGACCCGTTCGCGCTCGAGGCGATCGGGGCGCGGCTGGCGGAGCGACCGGGTGAGCAGGCGGCGAAGGCCGGGCTCGACGCCGCGCTGCACGACCTCTGCGGGAAGCTTGCGGGCTTGCCCGTCTGGCGGCTCCTCGGGCTCGAACGGGCCGGGCCGCCGACGTCCTGGACGATCTGGCTCGGCGACCCGGACGACATGGCCCGGCGGGCCGAGCAGGTTCGCGGGCGATTCAAGCGGCTGAAGCTGAAGCTCGGCGGGCGCGACGGGCTCGACGTCGAGCGGGTGCGGTCAGTTCGCGGGGTGGCCGATGTGCCGCTGCAGGTGGACGTGAACGAGGCGTGGTCGCTCGACGAGGCGCTCGCGGCGCTGCCTGAGCTCGAGCAACTTGGCGTCGAGTACTGCGAGCAGCCGCTTCCGGCCGGAGACTCGGCCGGGCCGGATCTGAAGCGCCGCTCGCCGCTGCCGATCTACGTCGACGAGGACTGCCACACGCTCGCGGATGTGCCCGCCTGCGCGGAGCGCGCGCATGGGCTGACCGTGAAGCTCGCGAAGTCGGGCGGGATTCGCGAGGCGGTGCGGATCGCGCACGCCGGCCGCGCGCTCGGCCTGGGCCTGATGCTCGGCTGCATGAACGAGTCCGGTCTCGCGGTCTCGGCCGGCGCGCAGGTCGCGAGCCTGTTCGACCACGTCGACCTCGACGGCAACCTCCTGCTCGCCGAGGACCCGTGGCCCGGCGTCGAGCTCGTCGACGGCGTCCAGCTCCCTCCGGATGCGCCCGGTCTCGGTGCCAGGCACCGTGACGAAAGTGCAACGACAACCGCTTCGAAGCGGCACCACGAGTCGTAACCTGCGGTGCCAGGCACCGTCACGAAGCGGTATCTAATCCTCGCCGAGGGGCGCTCCGGCGACCCGCACTACGGCAAGACCGCGCGAGGGGTGATCCGCTACGCGCCAGACCCCGCAGTGGTCGTGGTCGACTCGACGCGGCCCGGCGAGACGCTTGACGGGGTGCCGGTCGTGGCCACGGTTGCCGAGGCCCTCGGCTACGAGCCGACGACCGCGCTCGTCGGCGTCGCGACCCAGGGCGGACGCTTCCCGCCGGCCTGGCGCGAGCTGCTGAAGGCGTGCATCGAGGCCGGGCTCGACGTCGAGAACGGTCTGCACGAGTTCCTGGGCGACGATCCCGAGCTGGCGGAGCTCGCGAGCCGCCACGACGTCGAGCTGCGCGACCTGCGCCGCCCGCCTGAAGGCCTCGACGTACCGAAGGGCGAGAACCTGCAGATCCCGGCGCAGATCGCACTCACGGTCGGCTCGGACTGCGCGATCGGCAAGAAGACCGTCGCGCTCGAGCTCGACCTCGAGGCGCGTCGCCGCGGCCTGCCCTCAGTCTTCGTCCCGACCGGCCAGACCGGCATCGCGATCGCCGGCTGGGGAATCGCCGTCGACGCAGTGGTCGCGGACTTCCTGGCAGGCGCGGCCGAGCGACTCGTGGTCGAGGGGCATCGCCGGGGCGGTGAGCTGCTCTTCGTCGAGGGCCAGGGCTCGCTCGCGCACCCGGCATATTCCGGCGTCACGCTCGGCCTGATTCACGGCGCCGCGCCGCACGTCTTCGTCCTCTGCCACCGCGCCGGCTCGACGGAGATCGAGGGCTACCCAAGCCACCCGCTCCCGAGCCTCACCCAGCTCGTCGAGCTGCACGAGCGAATCGCGCTGCCGTTACGGCCGGCGCGGGTAGCGGCGCTGGCGCTGAACACCGCGCACCTCGAGGAGAGCCACGCCCGCCGGGCGATCGCGGAGGCGGCCGCGGAGACCGGCCTCCCGGCCGACGACCCGGTTCGCTTCGGCGCCTCCACCGTGCTCGACGCGGTCCTCCGCGCGCTTGAGGCTCAAGTCCCGCCGCAGGCAGCCGATCATTGACGGCGAATGAGAAACACCCGCCGCCGAACGTGTAAATCTAGGAGTGGGTCGAACCCGACGAGGAGGATGATGAAGAGGATCACGGGCCCGATTGCCTTGCTCTGCGCCGCAGCGGCGCTCACCGGTTCCGCGCGCGCGGGCATCACGTTCGGCGTCAGCGAGGACCGAGCGCGCTCGGGCGACCCGGCCGCGTTTTTCGCCACGCTGGGCGATCTCGGCCTAACCGAGAATCGCGCTTCGCTCTCGTGGGACACAGCCGCGCCAGACGTGATCCCGGGCCAGGGCCAGATCCAGACCTGGCTGCCGATGGCACAGGCCGCCGGTGTCCGGGTCGTCTTCTCCGTCGCGGCGAAGAGCCCGCGGGACCTCTCGACAACCGGCGCGTCTGCGCAGTTCGCCGCGTGGGTGGCGCACATCGCGCAGAGCTTCCCGACGGTCAAGGATTACGTCGTCGGCAACGAGCCGAACGTGAACTACTTCTGGCAGCCGCAGTTCGACGATGCCGGGCATCCGCTCTCCGGGGCCGCGTACGAGCCGGTGCTCGCCGACACCTACGACGCGCTCAAGGCCGTCGACCCGACGATCAACGTGATCGGTATCGGCCTCTCGCCGCGCGGTAACGACAACCCGAACGCCCGCAGCAACATCTCGCGCTCGCCGGTCCGTTTCCTGCACGACCTAGGCGTCGCCTACCGCGCCAGCGGCCGGACGAAGCCGCTGATGGACGAGTTCGCGTACCACCCGTACCCGGCGAAGAACACCGATCCGCCCGATGTCGGCTATCCCTGGCCGAATGCGGGCCTCCCAAATCTCGACCGCCTCAAGCAGGCCGTCTGGGACGCGTTCAACGGAACCGCGCAGCCGACCTTCGACGAGACCCCGTACCACGACAGCTTCGCGCCCCCGCTCCGCCTCCAGCTGGACGAGCTCGGCTGGCAGGTCGTGATTCCACCTGCGCTCGCGGGCCTTTACTACGGCACGGAGACGATGCCGACGATCGACGAGGCGACGCAGGCGCAGTACTACGCCGACTCGATCACCATGGTCGAGTGCGATCCGGCCGTCGATTCGCTCAACTTCTTCCTGCTCGTCGACGAGCCCGACCTGACCCGCTGGCAGAGCGGCCTCGAACGGATCGACGGCTCGCATCGCCCGTCCTACGTCGCCGTCAAGCAGGCGATCGCGCAGACCCACGGCAACTGCCAGGGCGCGCCCGCGGTCTGGCGGCACTCGACCCAAGTCTCGTTGGCGGCTGTCCAGTGGGGCAACCTGAAGAAAGTGCGGCCGCGGCGCTCGACGCACTGGAGCTTCGTGACGGGGGCCCGCGAAGAAGCGACCTACAGGGCCGGGATCTTCAAGGCCGGAACGAGCCGGAAGACGATCGCCCGCGCGCTTTCGGGCCACAGCCCGAAGCCGCTGCTCAGCGCCTCGGGGTTGATCAAGGCGAAGAACCGGGTCGTCGTCTTTCCCGCCCGGCGGCTCAAACAGGGTCGCTACATCTATGCCATTCGAATCGTGGCCACGATGAACACGAAGCGCACCACGCAGGTCGTCAGCCGGCCGTTCCGCGTTCGGTGACGGATCCCAGGCTCGAACGACTAGCCCAGCTGGTGGTCGGCTACTCGCTCGACCTCCAGGCCGGCAAGATCGTGCGGATCGACAGCTCGCCGACGGGCCTGCCGCTGGCGACCGAGCTCTACGCAGCGGCGCTTCAGGCCGGCGCTTTCCCGTACGTGAACGTCGATCTCGAGAGCGTGACCGAGCTGCTCGTCGCGCAGGGCAGCGAGGAGCAGATCTCGTTCCTGCCGCCCACGGCGGAGGCGGAGATCGACGCGATCGACGCAATCATCACGATCTGGTCCGAGGGAAACACGCGCGCGCTGACCGGCTCGGCGCCGGAGCGCCACCAGCGGCTGATTGCCGCGACGCGCGAGCTGACGAACCGCCGGTGGGCGCGGATCTCGGCGGGCGAGATGAGCTGGGCCGGAGTGCTCTGCCCGGCCCCGGCCCACGCGCAGGACGCCGGGATGTCGCTCTCGGAATACGAGTCGTTCGTCTTCCGCGCGTGCCACGTCCAGGAGGACGGCGACCCGGTCGGCCACTGGCAGGCCCGCAGCGCCGAGCTCAACGCCTACGCGGAGCGCCTCGCGAACGTGCGGGAGCTTCGCATCGTCGGCCCCGGCACCGATCTGCGGGTCGCCGTCGCGGGCCGGAAGTGGGAAGCCGCCGACGGCCACTACAACATGCCGGACGGCGAGGTCTACACGAGCCCGCTCGAGGCGGAGACGCAGGGCGAGATCAGCTTCGCGTTCCCTGCGCTCTTCCACGGCCGCGAGGTGGACGGGATCTCGCTCCGCTTCGAGGACGGGAAAGTCGTAGCGGCCGAGGCGCGGCACGGTCGCGACTTCCTCGAGGCGCTGCTCGGGCTCGACGACGGCGCGCGGCGGCTCGGCGAGGTCGCTTTCGGCCTCAACTACGAGATCGACCGCTTCACCGCGAACACGCTCTTCGACGAGAAGATCGGCGGAACGATGCACGTCGCTCTCGGGTCGGCGTTCGAGGAGCTCGGAGGCCAGAACGAGTCGGCGCTCCACTGGGACCTCGTCTGTGATCTCCGCGCCGACGGCGAGGTCTACGCCGACGGCGAGCTCATCTGGCGCGCGGGCCGCTTTCTGGAGGAACCGACAGCGGTCACTTGACACGAACACGTGTTCGCGTTAGCATGGCGAACACATGTTCGGGAAGATCCTCCTCATCTCCGCGCTGGCGCTGATCGCCTGGGCGGTCGTCGCGCGCGCCTCGCAGGGCGCCGGGCCGACGCTCCGCTACACGGTCAGGCCGGGCGACACGCTCTGGTCGATCGCGGCCTCGCACTACGCAGGCGACCCGCGCGATGCGATCTACCGCATCGCGAAGCAGAACCACATCGCCGGCTACGTGATCGTCCCGGGCGAGCAGCTCGTCCTGCCGTCAGCCCGGTAGCGGCAGGCCGGCCGTCCAGACGCGCTCGCCCTCGAAGAGGCGCTGCTGCGCGTCCCACGGGAAGAAGATCGCGACCTGCCACACGAGCCGTTCGCCGCTCGGCTCGATACCGAGCCACTCGCCCTCGTGCGTGCCGGTGACCTCGGCCTCCTCGCAGACACCCTGTGGGCCGATCACGATGCCGCTCAGCTGGAAGTCGACGTCCGGGAACGCTCGCAGCAGGCCGAGGTAGAAGCGTGTCGCGCCCTCGTGCCCCTCCCAGCGGTGGCCGGTCTGGACGAGCTCGTAGACGCAGTCGGGCGTCAGCGTCGACAGCAGGCCGGGGAGGTCGCGCTGCTCCTCGGCGATCGAGTGGCGCTTCCAGAGCTCGCGGATCGCGTTGTGCTCGTCGGCGTCAGGCTCGCGGCGGATCGCGCGCAGGACAGCGTCGGCCATGCCACGACTCTAGCCCGCCTGCAGCGCATCGCCAGCGGGCTCGTCGAGCCCGAGCTCGGCCGGGCGTCGCTCGAGGGTCCGGTGGAAAGCGTCGACGACGACCGGCGAGAACTGCCTCCCGCGCCCGCCTGTGATCTCGCTCAACGCTTCCGCGATCGTGAGCGCCCGGTGGTACGGCCGGTCGGTGGTCATCGCGTCCCAGGCGTCCGCCAGCCCGACGATCGCCGCCTCGAGCGGGATCGCGTCCTGCTCGAGCCCGTCCGGGTAGCCCGCGCCGTCCCACCATTCGTGGTGGTGGCGAATGATCGGGACGGAGTCGCGTAGGCGGCCGAACTTCTCGACGATGCGCGCGCCCTCGACCGCGTGCGTCTTCATCCGGGCGTACTCCTGGGTGTCGAGCTTGCCCGGCTTAACGAGGATCCCGTCGGGAACGGCGATCTTGCCGATGTCATGGAAGAGCGAGCCGAAGCGGAGCGCGTCGAGCCGCTTCGGCTCGAGCCCGAGCTCCTCGCCGAGAGCGAGCGAGATTCGCTGCACCCGTCGGGAGTGGCCCGCCGTGGCCGGGTCCTTGGCCTCGACCGTGGCATTGAGGCTCTCGATCGCCTCGAGCGAGCTCTCCTCGAGGCGAGCGTAGGCCTCCATCAGCGCCTTCGAGCGCTCCCGCAGCTGGCGGGTCTGGCGGCGCAGCGTCGCGGAGGCGCCGCGAACAAGCAGCGCGAGCGCCGCCCAGAGCGCCAGGAAGACCAGCGCGACGGCGCCCCAGAGGACGTGCCTGCGCGAGGCGATCGTCGCCTCGAGGCCCTTCGGGTCGGCGTAGATCTCGTACGCGCCGAGGACGGTCTTGCCGTCGCTGTCGACGATGGGCGCGTAGACCTGGAGCAGGTGGCTGAAACCGAGCGAGCGTTCGACCTGGTTCTCGTCCGCAGAGAGCTTGCCGACCGAGCCGGCTGCATGGCCGTGCAGCGCCTCGATGAGCTCGTTCTCTTGCTCGAAGCGCTTGCCGATCCGCTGCGGCGCGCGATTGGTCCACGCGAGCACGCCGTCGGGCCGCCACACCTTGACCGTGACGAGGTCGTCGTCGCGGCGCAGTTCCTGAAGCAAGGTGGAGGAGACGCGCGGGTCGACGCGCAGTCGATGGTCCCGCACGAGCGCGGGGCGGAGGACACCGTCGACGTAGAGCGTGAGGCTGTCGCGGTTGTCGGCGATGGCCTGGCCGTTGAGCGCGCGGGTGAGGACAGTGCTCAGGACGACGGCGCCGATCGCGAGGATGAGCGCGCTCGCGAGCAGGAAGACGCGCAGGAGCGTGAGCGAGCGCTCGGACGCCGCTCGTAAAGCCAGCCCGTGTGCCTGCCGCAGTCGCATGAGCCTCTCGCAACTATCGGCTGGGGCCGGGAGTTGCTTGAGTCAGGCGAAACTAGACTCTCCGCGTGGAACTCGACCTCGTCTTCTTCGGCACCTCCGGCTCGGTTCCGACCGCCCAGCGGGCGCCGTCGGCGCTGCTCGTCCGGCGCGGGGGCGAGCGGCTGCTGTTCGACTGCGGCGAGGGCACCCAGCGGCAGCTCCTGCGCTCGACGGTCGGGCTTGTCGAGCTGCGCGAGGTATTCGTCTCGCATTTCCACGCCGACCACTACCTCGGCCTGCCGGGCATGCTGAAGACGTTCGCGCTCCGCGGCCGGGACATTCCGCTGACCATCTACGGGCCGCCCGGCCTGAAGGACCTCTTCGCGACCTTGCGGCGGGTGTTCGGCAGGCTGACCTACCCGATCGAGATTGTCGAGCTGCGGCCCGGTGACGTGCTCGAGCGCGAGGACTACAACATCGTCACGTTCCCGGTCGCGCACGGCGTGCAGTCGCTCGGCTTCGCGCTGATCGAGCACCCGCGGCCCGGGCGCTTCGATGTGTCCGCCTCAGACGCGCTCGGCGTCCCGTCCGGGCCCCAGCGCGGGTTGCTCCAGGCGGGCGAGAGCGTGCAGCTCGCGGACGGCCGGGTCGTCACTCCGGACGAGGTGCTTGGCCCGCCCAGGCCCGGCCGCAAAGTCGTGCTCAGCGGGGACACCGCTCCTTCGCAGACAGTCGTCGAGGCCGCGCGCGGGGCGGAGGTGCTCGTCCACGAGGCAACGTTCCTCGACGAGGAGCGCGAGCGCGCGCAGGAGACGGCGCACTCGACCGCGCTCGACGCGGCGGAGGTAGCGCGGGAGGCCGACGTCGGCCTGCTCGCCCTCACGCACCTCTCCAACCGCTACTTCGGGCCCGAGGTGGTGCGCGAGGCGCGTACGATCTTCCCGGAGACCGTGGTGCCCAAGGACTTCGACGTGATCGACGTGCCGTTTCCCGACCGGGGCGCCCCCCGCTTGGTCAAAGGCGGCGCGCGCGCAGGCCGCAAGGAACTGGTGCCCGAAACGGAGACGGTGCCGTGAGCGCGCTGGTGCAGGTTGCGCTGGCCGAGGACGTCGCCGAGGCCGAGGAGATCCAGTCGCTGTTGCAGGCCGCAGGCATCTCGTCGGAGCTCGAGACCGCCGTCGAGCACCATCCACGGGAGACCGAGGACACGCCGCAGAAGGTGCTCGTCCCCGAGTCTGACCTCGAGGCCGCCCAGCACGCGATCGAATCGCTGACGGACCCGGACGATCTCATCGCGGACGCCTGAGCTCGCTTCAGTCTGATGCTTCGTTGCCGGGGCGTGATGCGTGGTTCGTGGCAAGGACGCAGGGAGCGTGCGTAGCCGTAGGCTACGGACGGGACTGAGGACGCAGTCCACGGGCCGCGCAGCGCGGTCCGGCGACACAAGTCTCAGGCTGAAGTGAGCTCGAAACCAGATTTCTCGCGGCTCGCCGCGACGTACGACCGGATCCGGCCGGTCGACGAGAACTGGTGGGAGGTCTTCCGCCATGTCGAGCGGGAGGCCGATCTCCCGGGCCGTCGCGTCCTCGACGTCGGCTGCGGCACCGGGCGGCTCGAGGCGGCGCTCGCGGACCACGCGAAGGTCTGGGGCGTCGACGCCGAGCCGGCGATGCTCGAGGTGGCGCGCGCGAATGTGCCCGGCGCAAGGTTCAAAGATGGCCGCGCCGAGGCGCTGCCGTTCAAGGACGCCTGGTTCGAGCGCGTCGTCATGTGGCTCTCGTCGCACCTGGTCGACCGCGGGCGCGCGTTCGCCGAGGCGCGTCGCGTCCTCGGTGCGGACGGCCGTCTTGCAGTCGTCACGTTCGACCCTTCCTACTTCCCGACCTACTGGCTCAACGAGCTCTTCCCGTCGATGGAGGCGGTCGATCGCGAGCGGTTCTCGAGTGCCGAGGAGCTCGAGACCGAGCTGCGCGCCGCAGGCTTCGGCGAGGTCGCGCTCTCTCAGCTCTCACAGGTCGGCGTCCACGAGCGCGAGGCGGCCCTCGAACGGATCCGCGGCAAGCACATCTCGACCTTCGACCTGATCCCACTCGAGGAGTACGACGAAGGCCTCGCCCGCGCCGAGCGCGAGCTCCCCGAGCGGATCGAATACCCGATCGAGTGGCTGATCGCGGTCGCGTTCGTTCAGCCGGCCGGCTTGAACGAGCGGGCGACTGCAAGCGCTTGATCCACCTGGTGCTTCGAGGCGCGGTCGCCGACCAGCACGCGCACCTGGTAGCGCTTGCCGGCCAGTAAGAGATCGGCGCCGGCGCCTCGGCCGGCGAAGCATTCGAAGAACGGTCGACGCACAGAGACGAGGTGCTCGAGCGGCATACGGCCGGGCCGCGGCGCTCCGCCTGCGGCCGAGACCGACGACCAGCCGACGACGACGACCGCCGCGCCCGAGGACGGGACGCCGTACGACTGGGCGGAGCAGCTAGACGGCCGAGCGCGCACGCCTGCCGTCCCGGCGACGAGCAGTGTCCGCGGGTCCGTGACCGGTCCCTGCGCAGGGCGGATCGAGCTCCAGCCGTTCGGCACGACAAGACGCACGCCGTGTGCCGCAAGGACGTGACCGCTGCCGCCGCACGCCGAAGCGAGCAGCATCAGCGCGACGAAGGGACCGAGAACGAGGCGCATCCCCGGAATACGAGCAAACGGCTCTGAGCGGTCCTCCGAAGTAACCTGCGCATAGATGGAAGCGACGCCGGTCGAACGCGACGAGATCGCCGTGATGTTCATTCGCACACCCGACGACGTCGCCCTGTTCGGCCCGGCGTTCACGCGCCTCGAAGAGCTCGTCGGCACCCGCGGCCGCAAGTTCTACGGCGCGTTCTACCCACGGGAAAAGGAGTACCGAGCCTGCGTCGTGTCGCGGGAAGACGACGACCCTCAGGCACTCGGACTGGAGACGGGGACGCTCCCGGGCGGGCGCTATCTGCGCGCGCGGCTGAACGGTGAGCCGCCGGCTATCTACGAGCGCATCGGCCCCACATTCGACGCGCTGGTGGCGACCACGCAGCCCGACGAGAGCCGCCCGTCGCTCGAGTTCTACCGCCGCCACGACGAGATCGATTTGCTCTTGCCCGTCGCTAGCGAGTAACGTCCGGCCCGGCCGCTAGCGTCCCGCGGCGAACAGAGCACCCCTTTAACTCGGTCCCGAGAGGCCGGAAAGGAGTCGAAGGTGAGCAGCGCCGTGAGCGCGCCGTGAGCGCGCAGACCTCTGAAGCCAAGACTGTCCTCGATGCCGAGGCGATCGAGCGGACGCTGACGCGGATCGCGCACGAGATCGTCGAGGGCAACCCCGAGCTCGATCGCGTCGCGCTCGTCGGCATCCACACGCGCGGCGTGCCTATCGCGCAGAGGCTGCGCCGCCGTATCGAGGAGCTGAGCGGCATCGAAGTCGCCTTCGGCCAGCTCGACATCACCTTCCACCGCGACGACGTCCACGTCCGCGCGGGCGAGCCTCCCCGTCACGCCCAGCCGCTCGTCCGCTCGACGACGCTCGACTTCCCGCTCGAGGGGATGACCTGCGTGCTCGTCGACGACGTCCTCTACACCGGCCGCACGATCCGCGCGGCGATCGAGGCGCTCTTCGGCTACGGGCGCCCGGAGCGGGTCCAGCTTGCCGTCCTTGCCGATCGCGGCCACCGAGAGCTTCCGATTCGCCCTGACTACGTCGGCAAGAACCTGCCAACCGCCCGCGACGAGCGCGTCCAGGTGGAGCTCGTCGAGGTCGACGAGATCGACCGCGTCCTCATCGTCCCCGCAAAGGAGCCCCATGGGTGACATCCACGTGATGCGGGAGGAATTCCTCCCGCCGAAGGAGCCGCCACGACGGCACCTGATCTCGGTCGGCGACCTCACGCGCGCCGACGTCGAGCGCCTGCTCGCGACCGCGCGCAGCTTCTCGAGGTCGCTCGAGCGCGAGGTCAAGAAGCTGCCGACCCTTCGCGGCTACACGGTCGTGAACGTCTTCTACGAGTCCTCGACGCGCACCTCGTCGAGCTTCGAGCTCGCGGCCAAACGGCTCTCCGCCGACACGATGTCGATCAAGGCCGCCGGCTCGTCGGTCGACAAGGGCGAGTCCCTCAAGGACACGGCACTCACGCTCGGCGCCTACGACCCGGACGTGATCGTGCTCCGGCACCCGCAGATCGGTGCGCCGGAGCTCGTCGCCCGCTTCACCGAGGCGCACATCGTCAACGCCGGCGACGGGAAGCACCAGCACCCGACCCAGGCGCTGCTCGACCTCTACACCATCCGCGAGTCGGTCGGCCCGATCGAGGGCCTCCACGTCGCGATCGTCGGTGACGTCCTCCACTCGCGAGTCGCACGCTCGAACATCCAGGCGCTGACGCTGATGGGCGCGAAGGTCACGCTCGTCGGGCCGCCGCCGCTCATCCCACGCGGGATCGAGGCGATGGGCTGCGAGATCTCCTACGAGATCGGTTCGATCGCTGCGGCGGACGTCGTCTACATCCTGCGGATGCAGCGCGAGCGGATGCAGGAGGGCGCGAACTACGTTCCCTCGCTGCGCGAATACACGGCCCGCTGGGGCGTGACGCCGGAGCGGCTGCGGCCGGGTCAGAAGGTGATGCACCCCGGGCCGATGAACCGCGGCGTGGAGATCGACCCGGTGGTCGCGGACGCGGCCGACGCGCTGATCGAGACCCAGGTTCGCGCCGGGCTCGTCACGCGGATGGCGGTGCTCTACGACCTGCTCACGACCGGTCCCGTGCCGATCAAAGCACCCGATCCGCTGGAGGTGGCGTGATGCTCTGGACCAAGAACGGGCCCAAGCACGACCTCGTCGTGCGCGGCGCCCGTGTGCTCGACCCGGGCGAAGGGCTCGACGCGGTCTGTGACGTCCGCATCGACGGCGGAACGATCTCGCAGCTCGGGACGAGCCTCGACGCAAACGGCCACCGGGTCATCGACGGCGAGGGCCTCGTGCTCGCGCCGGCCTTCGTCGACCCGCATGTGCACCTGCGAGTGCCGGGTCGTGAGGACGAGGAGACGATCGCGTCCGGGACCGCGGCGGCTGCTGCCGGCGGCTACTGCGCCATCCTCGCCATGCCGAACACCGACCCGGTCGTCGACTCGGCCGCGGTGCTCGGGTCGCTGATCGAGGACGCGCAGGCCGAGGCAGAGATCCCGGTCGGCTTCCTCGCGTCGATCACGCGCGGTCTGGAGGGCGGCGAGCTGACCGAGATGGCCGAGCTCGCCGACCAGGGCGCGGCGGGCTTCACGGACGACGGGCGGCCCGTCGTCGCGCCGGGGCTGATGCGCCGCGCGCTTCAGTACCACGGGATCACCGGCAGGCGGCTCGCGCTGCATTGCGAGGAGCCGACCCTCTCGAAGGACGGCCAGATGCACGAAGGGCCGGTCTCGGCGGAGCTCGGCTTCGCGGGCTACCCATCGGTGGCCGAGAGCCTGATGGTCGAGCGCGACCTCGCGCTCGCCGCCTACGAGCAGGCTCCGCTGCACCTGCTGCACCTCTCGGCGCGCGAGTCGGTCGAGGCGCTGCAGGCGGCGCAGACGAGTGGGGTGGAGGCGACCGGCGAGGTCACGCCGCACCACCTCTGCCTGACTGACGAGGCGGTCCGGACGCTCGACCCGAACGTGAAGATGAATCCGCCGTTGCGGGGCGCGGACGACCGCGCGGCCCTGATCGACGGTCTCCGCGACGGCACGATCACGGCGATCGCGACCGACCACGCGCCGCACGCGCGGCACGAGAAGGAGGTGCCGTTCGAGGCGGCGCCGTTCGGCGTGACCGGCCTCGAGACCGCGTTCGCGGCGCTCTACACGAGCCTCGTCGAGCCGGGCGTGGTCGCGCTCGAGACGCTGCTCGAGCGGATGTCCGCCGGCCCCGCGAGGGTCTACGGGCTCGACCGGCCGCGGATCGCGGTCGGCGCGCCTGCGAACCTCGTCCTGCTTGACGCGGCCGCGACCTGGCGCGTCGAGGAGGGCGAGTTCCGCTCCCGCTCGGCCAACTCCTGGCTGCTCGGCCAGACGCTCAAGGGCCGCGTCCGGATGACGGTCGCCGCCGGAAAGGTGGTGCACGAATGAATGAGCGTAGGCTCGACGGAGCTCATCAAAGAGCGGAGGCGGCGGCTTTGCCGGCGCCGGGAGCGGGAATGAGGGGCTTTCTCGCGCTCGAGGACGGGACGGTCTTCCGCGGCGATTCGGTCGGCGCCGAGGGCTTCGCGTTCGGCGAGGCGGTGTTCACGACCGCGATGACGGGCTACCAGGAAGTCGTCACAGATCCGAGCTACTCCGAGCAGATCGTCTGTTTCTCGGCGCCGATGGTCGGCAACTACGGCGTCTCCGCCGACCGCGTCGAGTCGGCGCGGCCGCATGCTCGCGCCGTCCTGATGCGCGAAGCCCGCGGGCCGGCCTGGACGGACTGGCTGCACGAGCACGGAATCGTCGCGCTCTCGGGAATCGACACGCGCTCGGTCGTCGTCCATCTCCGGAAGGCGGGCGCGATGCGCGCGATCGCGGTCTCCGGCGAGGCGTCGGTCGACGAAGCGCTGACCGCGGTGCGAGAGCAGCCCGCGATGGCCGGCCGCGCGCTCGCCGGCGGGGTCTCCGCCCGAAAGCCGTACGTCTTCAGCGACGCCGGCTCGGCGCGGGTCGCGGTCGTCGACTACGGCTGTAAGCGCTCGATCCTGCAACGGCTCGCGTGGGCGGGGGCGGCGGTCACGGTCTTCCCCCACGACGCGACCGCAGACGAGCTCGCCGGCCACGACGGCGTCCTGCTCTCGAACGGCCCCGGCGACCCCGAGCCGCTCTCGGCCGAGGTCGAGACGGTGCGGGGTCTGCTCGGTCGCGTGCCGGTCTTCGGCATCTGCCTCGGCCACCAGCTGCTCGCGCTGGCCACCGGGCACGAGACGTTCAAGCTCCCATTCGGCCATCGAGGCGCAAACCACCCGGTGCTCGACAAGCGCACGAACAAGGTGCTCGTCACGAGCCAGAACCACGGCTTCGCGGTCGCGCCTTCGGCGGATCCGGCTGCCACGCACGTCTCGCTCTACGACGGCACGGTCGAGGGGCTTCATTTTCCCGAGTACGCCGCGCGCTCGGTCCAGTTCCATCCCGAAGCGCGGCCGGGCCCACACGACGCGTGGCCGCTGCTGAGCGAGTGGGTCCGGGAGGTGTCGGTTGCCCAGGCGGCGTGATCTCCGCTCGATCTGCCTGATCGGCTCAGGGCCGATCGTGATCGGCCAGGCCTGCGAGTTCGACTACGCGGGCTGTCAGGCGCTCAAGGTGCTGCGCGAGGACGGTTTCCGGACGATCGTGGTCAACTCGAACCCGGCGACGATCATGACCGACCCGGGCTTCGCCGACCGCACGTACCTCGAGCCGCTCGACGTCGAGGGCGTCGCGGACGTGCTCGGGCGCGAGCGGCCCGACGCGCTCTTGCCGACGATGGGGGGCCAGACAGCGCTCAACATCGGCCTCGAGCTGGCAGATGCGGGTGTTCTCGACGCGCTCGGGATCGAGCTGATCGGCGCGCCGCCCGACGTCATCCGCCGCGCCGAGGACCGCGAGGAGTTCCGCGATACCGTCCGGGCGACCGGGCTGAAGGTGCCGGAGTCGCTCGTCGTCACGGCGCTCGCCGAGGTGCCGGCCGACCTCTCGTTCCCGGTGATCCTTCGCCCGGCCTTCACGCTCGGCGGCCACGGCGGCGGCACTGCCCGCAGCTGGACGGAGTTCGTCGAGTTGCTCGATCGCGCCCTGCACGAGAGCCCCGTCGGCCAGGTGCTCGTCGAGGAGTCGCTGCTGGGCTGGGA
>Ga0066709_100001491_pt1 | contig 15546 bp, 10 predicted proteins | sample GraSoiAngelo_158_FD_79665 | JGI IMG/M metagenome (GOLD analysis project Ga0066709, IMG submission 79665) | Grasslands soil microbial communities from the Angelo Coastal Reserve, California, USA - 14_1009_16_30cm | ecosystem: Environmental > Terrestrial > Soil > Grasslands | place: USA...
GGGAACCTGGTTGGACGAGGGGTCACCTGTTACCGTAACCGCTGGGATTTCTGGGAGAAACGCGCCCCAGCGCCGCCGGGGGAACCAGCCGATGAAGCGACAGCCAGTCATTACAGGGCTCGGGATCGTCTCGCCCATCGGCATCGGTGTGGAAAAGTTCTGGGTGGCCGCCCTGGCCGGCCGATCGGGTATTGGCACGCCGACGCTGTTCGACAGTTCGAAGCTTCCGCTGGAGTGTCGAATCGTTGGGGAAGTTCACGACTTCAACCCCCGTCTGTGGATGCCGGCCCCGACGGCCAAGATCGCCGGGCGCTTCAGCCAATTCGCGGTTGCGGCAGCGAAGATGGCGCTTCAAGATGGTCATCTCAGTCTCGCAGACACGGACACTGACCGCTTCATGGTCTCCATCGGCTCATCGATGAGCGGTCTCACGGACGTTGAGCAGCCTAATTTCGTGGCGTTCCTCCACGGGGATGATGTGCGGCCGTGGACAGTTCTCGAATATCCGGGACACGCGGCGACGAGCCATGTCGCGATCAGCGTAGGTGCCCGCGGCCAGACTACGAGCCCTGCGACAGCATGTGTCGCTGGTCTGGATTCGATCGCTTGGGCGGCAGAGAAAATATCTAGGGCTCAGGCTACCGCAGTTCTCGCCGGCGCGACAGAGACACCCCTGTCGCCGGCTTGCATGGAAGCCTTTCGAGCTTTAGGTGCGCTGGCCTCATGGCCGGGCCTGCCCGCAGAGGCTAGTCGACCATTCGATAAACTGCGATGCGGTCTAGTCCTAGCTGAAGGCGCAGCGATCCTCATTGTCGAGGATGAAGAGAACGCCCGTGCTCGTGGAGCACCCATTTACGCCCGAATACTTGGATACGCCAGTGCTACTGAAGGGGCGCACATGCGAAATGTGGACGCTACTGGCGAACCTGCCGCTCGGGCGATGACCATGGCAATGGATGGAGCGGGCCTCACGCGAAATGACATTGACTACATCTGCGCTCACGGCAACTCACTCGTTGACTATGATGCTTCCGAGACAGCCGGTATCAAGCTTACGCTCAAGGAACGCGCATGGTCTGTGCCGGTGTCCTCGATCAAGTCTATGTGTGGGCAAGCATTGGCGGCCAGTGGTGCGATGCAGACTGTCGCGACTTGCCTCGCGATCCGGGACGGTATCGTGCCACCGACTATCAACTATAGCGTTCGCGATCCGGCTTGTGATCTTGATTACGTTCCGAACATCGCTCGACGCGTGCGCGTACGCACCGCCCTCATACACGCCCAGAGCATTGGCGGTTCACACTCTGCCCTGATCTTGGGCGCACCTTGTTGAGCGAGTGCGAGCGCTCTCACTTCTAGTCCTTGCCTTTCTGCTGTTGGGACTCGCCATCTATATTTGGCGAGCCCGCTCCAATAGCGACGTAAATCGACGATTCGCGACGCTGACGCTGTTCATCGCTGGTTGGGTCCTCGGCATTGGTGGTGTTGAGAGCGGACTTCATACTGAGGTTTGGGGCCGTGTCGCCTTTGCAACCGCCAGCATGATTCCCGCAGCATTCCTCGCGTTTTCGGGGGTCTTCCCTGCCACGAGTAGGTGGCCAACCGCGACTATTCTTCGAGCGACGCTCCTTTTCGGGGGCACGCTCGCGGTGCTGTCCGTCGGGACTCGTCTAATCGCATACGACATCTCGCAAACTGCTACTGGCATTCAGCGGACATCCGGCCCTCTGTTTCCAGTCTTCACGACCTATTTCCTCGCGTGCATGATTGCAGCCCTAAGTGTGTTCATCGCTAAATGGCGAAGAGAACGAGGGCTCCCCCGCGCTCAGCTCCAATACCTTGGCATCGGGATGATGATCCTCAGTGCCGGAGCAGTAACAGTCAACCTCCTCATTCCGATCGTGACAGGTCGATCGACGCTCAGCTGGCTCGGTCCGTACTTCACTCTGCCTTTTGTCGCACTTGTGGGTCACGCGATCATCCGCCATCGGCTGATGGACCTTCGAATATTCGTCAGCCGAGGACTGGCTTACGCGCTCGCGATGGCGACGGCGTCGGCGATGTTGATCACAGGCGCACGGTTGATCTCCCCAGCCTGGGAGGCCGAAACGTTCTTCGTGCATCCCAATCTCGTCATAGTCATAATCGTAGCGCTCGCAATACTCTCGAGTCCTGCCCAACAATTCTTCGGGCGCGTCATTGACCCGTATCTCTATCGCGGCACCGGATACTCCACAGCTCTCAGAGGGGCTACACGCCGCCTGAGCCGACTGATGCAGCCGGTTGAGCTCGCTTCTGAGCTCCGGCAGATTCTCGTTGAGGTCCTTGTGCCCGAATCTTTCACGATGCTTGTTAAGTCGTTTGAGAGCGAATCCTTCGAACAGCTCTCGGCAGAAGCACCGCCAGACGTCGATCCTCGGATTTTGGCTCAGCTACACGCTGGGCAGCCCAATACGATGGTAATTGTCGTCAATCCCGATGCCGAGAGTGGCGCCGCGAAGCCGATACACCAGGCTATGCGAGTCGCTGGCGTCGAAATTGCGGTGACGCTCGGTCGACGTGGACAGCTACTCGGCGTTGTGTTACTTGGCCCTCGGCGCAGCGGAGACGCGTACTTCAAGAACGACTTGGTATTCATTGAATCGCTTGCCGATCTTGCCTCAATCGCTCTTGAAAACGCCCTTTTGTATCGACAACGCATTCAGATGCTCGAATATTCAGACCGCCTCCTAGAGTCTCTCGACTCCGCAGTTGTAGCCATTGACATCGGGGGCAAGATTACGAGCTTCAATCCCGCAGCGACAAAGCTGCTCGGTTTGAGCGATGAGTATCTTGGGGCGCTTATGCACGTGTTGCCGTCCGAAATTGGTTGGGCTCTGGTACTGGCGCTCAGTGGAGGCTGGCATCCACGGGAGGTGGAGGTCACAATCGACCACGCGACTCGGGGCATCCTTCATGTAATCCTCTCGACCGCGGTCCTGCATGATGACGAGAATCGAATATCTGGAGCCCTGGTTGTCGTGACAGACCTCTCCGCCGTCAAGGCGCTGGAAAGAAACCAACGCCGAGTCGAGCACCTCGCGATCATGGCTAGTTTCTATGCTGGTATCGCGCACGAGATTCGCAATCCCCTCACCGCCATTTCCAATTTTATTGCGATGCTCCCGGATCGCTTCGACGATCCCGAATATCGGGACACAGCCGTTCGAATTCTGCCAATGGAAGTGGCGCGAATTGTGCGCCTCGCCGATCGCTTACGATTGATGGCGCCGAGCGAGGGGGGGAAACTTAGCGTCGTATCCATACCGCCATTGCTTCACGACATCGCCGCGATTCACTCGCCGACTGCGCAAGAGCAGCACGTCAAGATCGAACTACAGTGCCCCGAAGAGTTGCCCAAGATCCAGGGCGACCCGGGGCAGCTCGTTCAGCTCTTTGTGAACCTTCTACGGAACGCTGTTGAAGCAATGCCGGATGGCGGCACTGTGACAATCGAGGCTGATCACGCCCCCGGCAAAGCCGGTTCCGACTCCATCATCGTCCGCGTTATCGACGACGGATGCGGAATCGACCCGACGGTGCGGGCGAAGATATTCGATCCCTTCTTCACTACCAAACCATCTGGAACCGGTCTTGGGCTCTCGATCTGTCGAGAGATTGCAGACTTTCACAGAGCGCGCCTGTCGCTCTTCCCTCGCTCGATGTTTGATGGCGGAACGATAGCCGAGGTGGAATTCCCCAGCCTGCCTCCGGAGCCCTCGCCTCTATGATCCAGATCGTCCTCTACTTGGTTTCGTGTCTGGTCCTCGGACTTGGCCTCCTGGTGTGGCGCGCCCGCCCTGACGGCTCGACCAATCGGTCGTTCGGAGCATGTACCCTCTTGGGTGCGATCTGGATATCGGGAGTCGGCTTCTTTCACTCCGGAACCAATCTCAGCTCCTGGGCACCGTTAGCATTCGCGGCCGCCAGCCTCATTCCCGCAACATTTCTCGGGTTCGTTCGTGACTACCCGACACCCACAAGGAAGCTGATCTCGTGGGCCGTACGCATAAACTTCTCAATCGCGCTTCTCTTCGCCGCTCTTTCGCTTACGACGCGGCTAGTCGTAGACGATGCACGGCTGACGCCGATTGGGCCCGCTCGCGAGACAGGTCCCCTCTACCCGCTCTTCGCGGCGTATTTTCTTGTGGCTTGGTTCACGGCCCTCGCCGTCTTTATCTCGAAGTGGAGACGTGCGCGAGGTTTGGCCCGTGTCCAACTCCACTACCTTGCTCTAGGACTTGTAGTCGCCAGCAGCGGCGGGATCATTGCGAACCTTGTCCTTCCCTTTCTAGCGGGTGGCTTCGCCTACAACTGGGTCGGCCCGCTCTTCTTGCTCGTCTTTGTCGCCATGGTCGCCCACGCCATCATCCGCCACCGTTTGATGGACGTTCGCCTCGTCATCCACCGCAGCCTGACATTCGCGCTGGCGCTCGTGGTCTCGCTCGCGCCGGTAGCCGGCTTGCTGGCGCTCGCTTGGCCGAAGCTGACGGATCACCTCGCCCCTGACGAGCTCGTCGCTCTGATCATGGCCGTGGTCGTCGTGAGCTTGCTCATCCCACTGACGCGTGACGCCGCCGGGCGACTGCTCGACCGCTACGTTTACCGCACCCACGTGAACTACCAGCACACCCTGCGGGAAGCGAGCAAAGCTCTGACGGGTGTTCTCGATCTGACGGTGCTGCTGCCGTTCTTGAACCATACCGTGGCGACCTCGACGAACTCCGAGGGCGCTGCGGTTTATCTCCGGGCGGGCAAGCTCGAATCCGGATCAGGATGCCGCCGGGCAATGGCCGAGAAGCGTCACGCCCAGAGCCACTTCGACACGCCCGACGAAGCGCCCGCCGAGATCGTCACGGCGCTTATGGGGACGAAAGACCTCCTGCTCACCGACGAGATCGCGCGTGAGCGACTATGTGGCGCCCGCGAGCGCCTCCACGACGCGCTGACGCGTCTTAACTGGGCGCTCGTCCTTCCGCTCGTCTCCGAAGACATGGTCATCGGGGCCCTCGTCGTCGGGCCCAAGCTCTCGGGTGATCCGTTCTATCCCCAGGACCTCGATCTCCTGATGACGCTGGCGAACCAGGCTGGGATCGCCGTGAAGAACGCCCAGCTCTACGCACAGGTCGTCCTCGCCAACGAACATCTCAACAACATCGTTTCGACAATCGAGAGCGCTGTGGTCGCCATCGATGCCACCGGCCGGGTGACGCTCTTCAACCGCGCCGCCGAGCAGCTCACGGGCATTTCGGCCGAGCGGGCTCGAAATCAGTCTGTGAACGTGCTCCCCGCGTGCGTGGGTGGCATGCTGACCGAGACCGTTGCCGACGGCAGCGCCAGAACGCAGCCCGAGGTCGAGCTGTCGGACGGCGCGACGACCCGCCCCATCATCTGTACGACCTCGCCGCTGAACGATCCGGCCGGCGCAGTGTTGGGTGCCGTCGCCGTCTTCAGCGACCTGACGCAGCTCAAAGAGCTCGAGGTGGAACGACGGCGGGGTGAGCGGCTCGCGTATTTCGAGATGCTGGCTTCGGGGATCGCCCACGAGATCAAGAATCCCCTGGTCGCGGTCAAGACCTTCGCTCAGCTGCTTCCGCGCCGCCACGGTGACGTGCGGTTCGTCGCGGACTTCGGCCGTGTCGTGACGCGCGAGATTGCTCGGATCGAGCAGCTGCTCGACCGGCTGCGCACGCTCTCCCGGCCCGGGGATCGACCTCGCCATCCGATCGACTTGAGGGCGCCGATCGGTGACGCGATCGAAGCGATGCGACCGGCCTTCAGCGAAAAGACCGTCGTGCTGTCCGCGGCTACGGGCCCGTCGCCCTGCATGATCCTCGGCGATCAGGCGGAGCTCGAACAGCTCTTCCTCAACCTTTTGATGAACGCCCACGAGGCCACGGCCCCGGGTGGCATGGTACGAGTCGAGATGGCGATCACGGCTGGCCGTGTTATCGTCGCCGTGGTGGACACGGGTCCAGGAGTCCCGGCGGAGCTCATGGAACGGGTGTTCGATCCATTTTTCACGACGAAAGAGCGGGGCTCCGGCCTCGGCCTCGCCATCTGCGCGTCCATCGCCCAGGCGCACGGGGCCCACCTCAAGGCGACGAATCGTGAGGTCGGCGGCGCGGTCTTCACGATCGATTTCCCGGTCGCCGTCAGAGCGACGCTCTCGGTGTCGGCATGAACGCAGTCCTCATCGTCACGTCCGACGACGCGCTGCGCACGCGCCTGGTTACCGCGCTCGGTGACCACTCGGTGTTCGTCGCCCAGGGCGATGCCGACGCTTTGAAGACGCTGCGGCTCATCGACATCGACGTGATCCTGCGCGGCGGCCCGGGCCTGCCCCGCGGCCTCGAGGCGTTCGTGGCGAGGGTGAAGGAGGTCGCGCCCGCAGCGCTCACGGTCGCGATCGGTGAGACGGGCGACGAGACGGCGGCGGCCGACTTCTCGCTCCCCGCGACGTTCACTCAGCGCGAGCTCGACGGCGCGCTGCGCCACGTGACGGACAAGCTCCGACTGACGCGGGAGATCGCCGCGCTCCGCTCGAGCCTCGCGCCCGAAGGGCCCGGCGCGACCGCCGCCGACGAACCCTGGGAGGGTGCCGCGTTCGCCCGGGTGCTCAAGGAATTCACGCGCGCGTTCGCGGCCGGCTTCGATCTGCCGCGCGCGCTCGAGATGTTCCTCGACGCGATCGGCGAGCTCGTCCGGCCCACGCGGATGGCGCTGCTCCTTCCCGAAGCGGATGCGCAGGAATACCGCGTGGCGACCCACCGGGGGCTGGCGCCCCAGATCGTAGGCTCGGTGCGCCTCCATGCCGGCGAGGGGCTCGCCCGCTGGCTCGCCGCCCAGGGACGGCCGGCTCGACTCCACGACCTCACCGACCCGGAGATCGTGCGCGAGCTGAAGCTGCTCCAGAGTGTCCTGGCCGTTCCCCTGCTCGCCCACGGCGAACTCGTGGCGATCCTCACCGTCGGTCAGCCGGTCGTCGGCTCCACGTACCGCCGGGGTGAGACCGAGACGCTCTTCGACCTCGCCTCGCACCTGGCCACGACGATCCGCGACATCTCGCTCCACAACCAGCTCGAGCGCGAGCAACAGTTCAGCGAACGCATCCTGGCTCACATGTCGAGCGGCGTCATCACCATCGGGCGCGACCAGCGAATCGGGACCGTCAACCGCCGGGCTGAGGAGATTCTGCAGCTGTCCACCGGCGAGGTCATCAAGGAGGACCTGCGAGCACTTCCGTCGCCGTTAGGCGACATGCTCTTCGACACGCTGAAGACCGGCCGCACGGCGGGCCGGCACGAAATCCAGCTCGCCCTGCGTGGCCTGTGGCTCGAGGTTTCCACCTACCCCGTCCGCGGCGAAGACGGCGCGCCGCTGGGTGCGGTGCTCGTCTTCGAGGATCGGACGGCGCAGAAGGAGCTGCTGACGCAGAAGCGGCAGGTCGAACAGACCCAGTTGCTCACCCGGGTGGTCGCCCGCATCGCCGACGAGATCAAGAATCCGCTGGTCTCGATCAACACCTTCATCGAGCTCATCGGCGAGCGCTACGACGACCCTGATTTCCGCAAGCACTTCTCATCGGTCGTCCGTCGGGACGTCCGACGCCTGGTCGAGGTCTTCGATAAACTTGCGGGGCTCGTGACAGAAGGTGAGTTAAACTTCACGACGGTGGACGTGCACACGGTCGTAGACGATGTAGTGACCGCGATCGAATTGGTAGACGACGTGCCGGCCCGACCGCTCCAGCTCGACGTTACTCGAGAAAACACGCCGCAAGTCGTGAAAGTCGATCCGGCACAGCTCAGGAAGGCGCTCTCCTACCTCATCTGGTACCTCGCTCACAACTCGCCGGCGGATCAGGCGCGGGTGTCGGTCTCGGTCGCCCGCCATTCCGAGCGCGAGGTCGGCGAGAGCGTGCGGATCTTGATCGGCTCGCGCACCGCAGCGGTGATGCCCGAGAAGCTCCATCGCGTTTTCGACCCTGTGCAGATGGTCCAGGAAAGCCTGATCGACGTGGGACCGGCCGTGAGCCAGCGTCTCGTCGAGGCGGTCGGTGGCCAGTTGACGGTGCGGCAGGGTCGGCACGAGCTCCACTTCCTGGTGACACTGCCGCTCGCGACTTCATGAGCACGACGATCACCACCGCGCTCGCGCGGGTGCTCGTCGTCGACGACGAGCTCGGCCCTCGCGAGTCGCTCCGCATGCTGCTGAAGCCCAGCTATCAGATCCAGACAGCGGAGAACGGGCGTACAGCGCTCGACCTGCTGCGGCGCTTTCAGCCGGACGTCGTGATCATGGACATCAAGATGCCCGAGATGGACGGGCTCGAGCTGCTCCGCCACGTCAAGCGGGCCGATCCGTCGATCGAGGTCGTGATGATCACGGCGTACGCCTCACTCGAGACCGTCAAGCACGCGCTCACCCACGGCGCCTTCGAGTACCTCATCAAGCCCTTCTCGCGTCAGGATCTCGAGGACGTCGTCCATCGCGCCCTGCTGCGTCGCCAGGCCGAGCTCGGCACTCGCGGGCAGGTCGCCCGGCTGGTGGAGGAGATGCGGCATCTCTCGTCCAAGACCCGCGAGCTCGAGGAGGCGGCGCGGCGCGAGGCCGCGGAACAGTCGCTCCGGGTCACCCAGCTCTCGATCTTGCGCGAGATCTCGCGGACGATCGTCGGGCAGCTCGATCCGCAGCACCTGACGGCGGCGGTCACCGAACAGCTTCGGACGGCGCTCGGCTACGACAGCGTCACGATCGCCCCCGAGGCGCCGACAGACCTCGACCAGGCCGACGCCGCCGTCATCGCTTGCGCCATCCAGGACGGGCAGGGCCCATTGGGGCATCTGGTCGTTGACAATCGGGCGTCCCAGCGCGCGATCGATCCACGCGAGCGCGAGCTACTCGAGATGCTCTCCGAGTACCTGGCGATCGCACTGCGAAATTCCCGCCTCTACGGCGAGGTCGCCGACGAGAAGCGCTCGAAGGAGCAAATCATCGCCTCCGCCGGCGACGCCATCGTCTCGGTCTCGCCGGAGGACCGCATCGAGGGCTGGAATCCAGCCGCCGCGCGCATCTTCGGCCTCAGCGCCGAGCAGGCGATCGGCCGGCCGATCACCGACCTGCTCCCGCGCGGTGACTACAACGACGCCCGGCGCCGTCTCGCCGACGGCACGCCGATGCACGCTTTCGAAACGAAGGCGACCGCCGGGCAGCCGCGGCCGATGGAGCTGGCGGTGACGCTGTCGGCTCTCCACGGGCGCAACGGTGGGCTCGAGGGGCTGATCGCGATCGTCCGCGACATTACCGCCCAGCGCGAGGTCGAAAGACAGCAAAGCCAGTCCGAGAAGCTCACTGCCCTCGGGAAGCTCGCGGGCGGCATCGCGCACGACTTCAACAACACCCTCCAGGCGATCCTTGGCTACGCCCAGCTCATGAAGCAGAACCCGAAGGACGCCGAGTTCCTGGGACGCTCGCTCAATATCGTCGAGGGGGCCGCGCTGGACGGTTCCGAGACGGTGCGCAGGATCCAGCATTTCGCGCGCCTGCGGCCCGACGAGCAGTTCGTCGGCGTGGACGTGAACCGGGTCGTCCACGACGCGGTTGCGATCGTCCGCCCCCGCTTGCAGGAGAAGATCGCGCGCGACAACCGGCCCCTCGATCTCAGGCTCGACCTCGGCACGATCGAGACCATCAGCGGCCGACCAGCGGCGCTGACCGAGCTGATGACGAACCTGATCCTCAACGCGCTCGATGCGATGCCCGAGGGCGGTACGCTAACGGTGGCCACGCGTAACGAGCCCGGGCGGCACATCGAGCTGACGGTGACCGACACCGGTATCGGGATGCCCGAGGCAGTGCGTCGGCGAATCTTCGAGCCGTTCTTCACCACCAAGCCAGAAGGCGAAGGGACGGGACTCGGGCTGTCGATGGTCTACTCGATCGTGCGGCGGCATGCCGGCGAGATCCGCGTCGAGAGCGAGCCGGGGCGTGGCGCAACCTTCACGCTCACCTTCCCGGTCGCGAGCGAGCCCGTCGGCACCGAGCCGGAGTCGGCGCTGCAACGGGCGCGCCGGCCAGCGCGGGTCCTCCTCGTCGACGACGATCCGAAGGTGCTCGGTACCCTCACCGAGATCCTGAGAAGCGTGGGGCACACAGTGACCGCCGCGGCCAGCGGCGCCGCCGGGTTCGCGGCCTACGGGCCGGGGCGCTTCGACGTGGTGCTGAGCAATCTCGGCATGGCCGGCATGAACGGCTGGGAGCTCGCCGAACGAGTCCGCCGGGTCGACGCGACGATTCCGATTCTCCTGATCACGGGCTGGGGGCTGCGCGACGAGGACCACGGCCGGCTCAAGACGCTCAAGATCCGCAAGTGTCTCTTCAAGCCCGTGCGTCCGGTCGAGCTCGACGCGGCGATTCAGGAAGCGCTCGTCGCCTTCTGACCGGGTGTCCTAGGGCTCTTGCCCGAGCTTAGCGCGTCAGGCGCGCTTCATCGGACGGCCGCAGCAGATCTTCTGCGCCATCGCGACCTTCCCACACTTCGCGCAACGAAATCCGGCCATCGCTCCTCCCCGCAGGTCTGCTACAGCCGTTCGATGATCGTGGCGATACCCTGCCCGAAGCCGATGCACATCGTCTGAAGGCCGTAGCGCTTGCCCGTTCGCTCCAGCTCGTGCAGCAAGGTCGTCATGAGCTTGGCGCCAGAGCAGCCGAGCGGATGGCCGAGGGCGATCGCGCCGCCGTTGACGTTCACGCGGTTCATATCCGGGTGAAGCTCCCGCTCCCAGGCGAGGACCACCGACGCGAACGCCTCGTTGATCTCGACCAGGTCGATCTGCTCGAGCCTCATGCCCGCCTTTCGCAGCACCCGCTGGGTCGCGGGAATCGGGCCCGTCAGCATGATCGTCGGGTCCACCCCAGCGAGCGCGGTCGCGACCACGCGGGCGCGCGCCTTGAGCCCGAGCGCCTTCGCCCGATCGGCGGACATGAACATCAGCGCAGCCGCGCCGTCGGAGATCTGCGAGGAGTTGGCGGCCGTCACGACCCCGTCGGGCTTGAAAGACGGGGCGAGCGTGGCCATCTTCTCGCGGTTCACGGGAACCCGGACGCCCTCGTCGGTGTCGAAGACGGAGCCGTCGGGGAGCGCCACGGGAACGATTTCCCGCTTGAAGCGGCCCTCGGCGATGGCCCGACCGGCCTTCTCGTGGCTCTGCGCTGAAAACTCGTCCAGCTCTTCCCGCTTGAGACCCCACTTCTCGGCGATCATCTCGGCCGAGATGCCCTGGGGGACGATGTTGAAGCGCTCCTGGAGCTGTGGCGACAGGGGCCCGTCGCCCGGGCCCATGGCGTTGGAGCCCATCGGCACTCGCGTCATGTGCTCGATGCCGCCCGCAATGACGACGTCGTACTGGCCCGCCATCACGCCCATCGCGGCGAAGTTGGCGGCCTGTTGGCCCGAGCCGCACATGCGGTCGAGGGTCGTGCCGCACACCTCCACCGGAAGGCCGGCGATCAACGCCGCGTTTCGGGCGATGTTGAAGCCCTGCTCGCCCAGCTGATCCACGCAGCCGAGGATGACGTCCTCGATTTCAGCGGGATTGACCTTCAGGCGCGAGACCAGGTCTTTCAGCACCAGAGCCGCCAGGTCGTCGGGACGGATGCCCGAGAGCTTTCCGCCCTTTCGTCCCACCGCGGTACGCACGGCCCCGACAATGACGGCATCCCTCATACAGACCTCCCTAAGAGACTGAACAATGATTCATCTTACCGGGTGGCCCGGGGCCGGCGCAAACGGCGTCCCCGCGCCCTGCGCGGGCGAGCGAAGGCCCAGCAGGCGCGCGGCGTTCTCGCCCAGGATGAGTCGCTTGGCCTCATGGCTGAGATCGTCACGATCGCGCACCGCCGCCACGGCCCCAGGGAAGATCGCATCATAGTGAGGAAAGTCGGAAGCGAAGACGATCCTGTCGGCGCCGACGATATCCACGACATGCGGGACGTCGTGCTCGTCGGGGTCGAGCGAGATGAAGCACTGACGGCGGAAATACTCGCTCGGCTTCCGCGTAATTTCTGGCACCATCCACCCGATTTGCTCGTAGTGGCCGTCCATGCGCGCCAGCCAGTACGGTAGCCAGCCGCAGCCGGCCTCCAGGAAGATGACCTGGAGTCGCGGAAAGCGCTCGAGGATTCCGCCGGCCAGGAAGCTCGGACAGGCGAGCTGCTGCTCGAACGGGTGCGAGACGATGTGCTGGAAGAAGAAGTTCTCGAAACGGTCGGCGCCCGCAGTCGGCATCACCTTGGGAAAGGTGCCCTCGTGGAAGCCGAGAGGCACGCCCAGCTCCTCGACGCACTGCCAGAAGGGATCGTAGATCGGGTCCGTCCACATGCGCCCGCCGTAGGGATTGGGCCGTACATAGATGACCTTGAGGCCGAGATCTGTCACGGCCCGCCGCGCCTCCGCGACCGCTGCGTCGACGTGCAGCAGCGGCACCTGCGCGGCGCCGTAGAGACGGCCGGGCGCCGAACGACAGAAGTCGGCGATCCAGTTATTGTAGGCGCGGGCCATCGCGACGGCCATCGCCTCCCACGGGTTGGCCGCGATCATGACCGCGCTCAGCGTCGGGAAGAGCACTCCGATGTCGATCCCATCCTCGTTCATGGCCTTCAGTCGAGCCTGCGGCTCGAAGCCGCCGGGATGCCCGTCGGCGAAGCGGTACTCGTACATCGTGCGGGGACCGACCTTGCGCCCGACCAGCCCCGTTCCCGGCAGACCGATGCCGTTGTTGGCCGGCACGTGGACGCCGCCGGCAAAGGCGATCGCATCGACGCCGTCGTCGGTCCGAACAAGACGCGGCCTGTGCTCGTGAAAGTTCGGGTCGAGGTACTTCTCCCACATCTCGAAAGGCTCGTTGACGTGCCCGTCCATGTCGATGACGGTATAGCGTTGCATCTCAGCCCTCCCGCCGATCCTGGCTGACCTTCGATGCGCCGCAGCTTACCAACGAAGCGCGAGCGCGCGCCAGTACGGCGATCGCTCCGAGATGCACGCAGCTCCGACCAGATGTGCCCAGGTGAACGACTCACCGAGGAACGCGTATGACAGGACGAGGAGGACGAGGAGCTTACGGGCAGGACGCCCCGAGCACGGAGGCGGTCCGCGCTTCCGGCTACGAGACCCGGCGCTTGACCTGATCCGCCAGCTTGCAGAACGCGCAGATCGTCCCGGTCGTGACCTGACCGCAGCGAACGCACTCATTGAGGGTCACGGCCTCCGCGCGCTCGAAGGCGGGCCGGGCTCGATCGAGGAAGCCGAAGAGGAAGTTGTGCTTGGCGCCCGGCGAGGCATCCTCCATGCGGCTCAGGATCTCCTTGTGGGCGATCGAGGTCGCGCCCTTCGCGAAGGGGCATTCCTCTACGATGTAGTCGATCTTCCGCAAGAATGCGAAGGCCGCCGTCTCGCGCTCGGATAGCCGGTACAACGGCTTGACGCGCCGCACCAGTTTCGGGTGCGTCGACGGGAGCGCCGGAGACTGGCGCGGCAAGGCGTCGGTTTGCCAGTGCATCACCGAGCCGAAGAGCGTTGCCGCCTCGTCGTCGAGGTTGTGGCCGGTCGCGACCACGGGCATCTCATGCTCGAGTGCCACCCGGTTCATGAGGTAGCGCTTGGAGAGGCCGCAACCCGAGCACGGTGGGCGCCGGGTCACATCCTGGATGACCGGGACGGGTGCTCCGACCTCGTCGCGGACCGCGGTGACCAGCAGCGGGACGCCGCGCGCCGCGGCGAATTTCTCGCACTTGGCCTTCGACTCGACCGAGTACTCGAAGATCCCGAGGTCCAGGTAAAGCCCGGTCGTCCGGTACCCTTCGTCGATCAGCACGTCCCAGAGCGCGAGCGAATCCTTGCCGCCGGAAACGGCCACCAGCACGAGCTCGTCCCTGGTGAACATGCGGTGCTTCCGGATCGCCTCGCGGACCTGGTTACGGAAGAACTCGAGAAAGTCGGGCGCGCAGAACGCGGCGTTGTGACGACGGAGCTCGAGGACGGCGGGCTCGCCGCACTTGCGGCACTTCATGCCGGACCCGCACGGCCGCCGGACATCACCGGCCGCAGCTCGATCGTGTCGCCCTCGCGCACCACCTGATCGGCCGTGATGAGGTCGTCCCCGCAGATCACCAGCACCGTCTCGGGCATGATGTCGAGCTCGCGGAGAATGTCCTTCACCCGCCGGTTCCCGGCGACGTCGACTTCCCGCCGCGGATTTCGCAGGATGACTCTCATGCGTCGCCCTATCGACTCGGAAATCCCGGCGCGCGCTTGACGTCGCGGATCTGCGCGAGATGGATGCCGCCGTGCTGGGCCTGCAGCTTCCACCACTGAGCGAGATCGAGATCGCCCAGGCGGAAATGCTTGAACACCAGCGGCCGCGGATCGACCGTCGCCAGCTTCTCGATCGACTGGCGGCTCCGCTCGCGCGTGGCCCGCATCGTCGAGATCAGGTCGTCGATCGGCTTGCCGTACTCGGGCCAGACGACCGGCGGCGCCTCCGCCGGGCCGGGCGGCGCCTCGGGCAGGGCGCTGAACACCGCGAGGTCGGCGGGAAAGCGCGCCGGCGCGCCCGCCGCCTGCGCTTCTCTCGTGAGCTTCGTGGTCAGCTTGCCCGTTGCGATCTCGGCGATGGTCAGATGGTGCAGGACCTCCCCGACCGACCAATCCTTTTCGCTCGGCTTCCAGTCGGCCTGACGTTGCGACAGTCTCTCGGCCTCTTTGAGGACCTCGTCCCGCACCGATTGGAGCTCGGTCCACAACGCCTCAACGGGCTTCGGAAGTGACATGGGGTCTCCTGCGGCCAACGAGGTTGACTGCCGCGCTCCCGAGTATACCTCCGTTCCTCGAGCGGACGGCGCGTGCTAGAGTCCTGCCGCCGCTCGACGGCAGGAGGTGATCGCGCTGTGACGGAACGTCAGCGCCTGGCGCGCATCGCGTGGCGACGGCTTACCAGTCGTCCGGTCTACGAGAATCGCTGGATCAGCGTACGTGAGGATGAGGTCGAGCTGCCCGACGGTCGGACGACGATCTATGGCGTCGTTCAGTGCGCCGGCTGTGTCGGTGTCCTTCCGTTCCTCGATCAAAACACCGTCGTTCTGGTCGGCCAGTACCGCTACGTCGCCGGTGACTTCTACTGGGAGATGCCGACCGGCGCCATGCAACCAGGGGAGACCGAGCAGGCCGCCGTTCAGCGAGAGCTGGCGGAGGAGGCCGGCTACGGGGCAGACCGGCTCGTGAAGCTCTGCTCCTGTCACACGTCGAAGAGCGTCGTCGACGAGACCGCGAACATCTATCTCGCCGAAGGACTCCACCCCGTCCAGCGCCAGGCCGATCCGACGGAGTTCATCGAGGTCCGTGCGTTTCCCTTCGACGACGTCCTACGCATGGTCGAGCGCGACGAGATCAAAGACGCGATGACGATCATCGCGGTCCTGTATGCGGCTCGACGCCGCGCACCCTAGCTA
>Ga0066709_100001492_pt1 | contig 15542 bp, 16 predicted proteins | sample GraSoiAngelo_158_FD_79665 | JGI IMG/M metagenome (GOLD analysis project Ga0066709, IMG submission 79665) | Grasslands soil microbial communities from the Angelo Coastal Reserve, California, USA - 14_1009_16_30cm | ecosystem: Environmental > Terrestrial > Soil > Grasslands | place: USA...
AGCCTCGTTCCCACCAACACTGCACGAGGGTTCAGCAACTCTCACACCGGCTAGCACAGCAGGCTGCGGTTCAGCCTATCCGCTAGGCGGATACGACTGCTAAACCCAACGGCAAGCCTCAAATAAGTGCCAAACAAATTTTCATTTCGGGTTGTAAGGTTTTGACTTTACGTGGGTTTCTGGCCAAGAGAATCGTGTACACAGTCGTCCTTGTGTTCTTTGTGATTGTCTTGAACTTCGTAATTTTCGAAGCCATGCCTGGGTATCAAGGAAGCTTGTATACCGTTCTTGCAAATCCAAGATTGTCAACGGAGCAACGTAATCAGCAGATCGCCTTGTACGGGCTAACCGGTGATCCTTGGACGAGGTTTGTGACGTACGTTCGGAACTTGCTAACTTTCCAGTTTGGATATTCGTATAAGGATAACCTCCCGGTAAGCGAGCTAATAGTTTCTTCGGGCCGGTTGTTCAACACATTGCTATTGCTGGGAACCTCAACCGTGCTTTCCATTGTCATTGGAACGCTACTAGGTATCGTCGTTTCTCGAAGACGTGGCAGCTCGTTGGATAATCTCATGGTCACAGGGTCTCTCACCACGTTCTCGCTTCCTACTTTCTTCATGGGCATACTCTTGATCTTTGCATTTGCTCTGACGTTTCACTGGTTTCCTCCTGGTAGCGTTACTCCTAGTCTCTGGGGTCAAACTAACAATCCGGTTCTTCCCCCTCTCTGGCTGCAGTTACTGATACGGATCCAACATCTCTTTCTACCTGCTCTGACTCTGACGCTATTTTCGTATGGCGGATTTCTTCTGCTGACTCGAGCTACAATGATGGAGACGTTGAACGAGGACTACATCTTGACGGCGCGTGCCAAAGGGCTCTCGGGGAGAGTCATTCTTTTGCACCACGCTTTCAAGAATGCCTCTCTCCCTCTGATCACGGCCAGCGCTCTTTCTTTCGGATCCATACTCGGAGGAGCAATTATCACCGAGACAGTCTTCAACTGGGATGGACTGGGATTGTGGTTGTACACTGCGGTACTGTACAAGGATTTTCCGGTGATGCAAGCCATGTTCTACATAATTGCTCTGTGCGTCATAGCGGCCAACTTGGTCTCTGACATTCTCTATGGTATTGTGGACCCTCGTGTCAGGTACGAGTAGAGCCCTTCGAGAAGGGACGGGTTAACATATGGTTACGAAGGCGGGGACGCGCTTTCAGCTCAAACGGGCGGGGGGCCTCCTCAGACTTCTGGTGAGAAACAGGATGGCCCTCATAGGGATGATTCTACTCATTCTTTTTTCTTCCACGGCTCTCGCCGCACCTCTGCTGTCTCCTTATAGCACGTCCGACATAGTTTCCGGGTCACTAGCTCAACCTGAGTGGGTCATGAACTTTCCAGATGGCTACTACCTCAGCAAGAATGTAGTCGTGGTGAATGATCCACTGCTCAGCTCGCCAGCTTCCGTTCAAGCGTGGGCTTTTACCGCGTCTAGCTCAACAATTAGCAATGTGCAAATGTCTTACGCGCCAGGTGTGTTTTCATCCATACCCTCTCAAGGAAGTATTCAGTTAGCTTATTCTGGAGCGTCTCCGGGAACCGTGAAACTGAGCCAGAGCTTCCAGTTCCCCTACCATGGTCCTCCTAAGAAGTTCATCGCAAGCTTCGCAGTGCTCATCTCAGGAGCATCTCAGGCCAGCCCAGTTCACGTAAGGGTTTTCATCGATAGGATAGGCGATCAGGTATTCAATCTGATAGATCAGGACATGACGTTCAACGGACAGTGGCTTCCTCAGGGTGGTGCAACCGCGCTGGATTCCACCGCAGATTCTTGGAATAATGTCCCCGTAAAGACGATCCTCGGTACGCAAAATTCGCGTTTCGACCCGGCAACCATTATTTTCTCCAGCATCCAGTCCTACTCCTATGGAATTGAATTGACCTTCAACGGGCCTGCGAAAGTCAACATCGACAGTTTGCAACTAAAGCTCTATGGAACAGCGTTCGGCTTGCTTGGTACTGACAACGCAGGAAACGATCTCCTGTCCAAGAACATTTACGGGTCTCGGATCTCGCTACTGGTGGGCCTCCTGGCTGCTGGGATCGGAATCAGTCTAGGTCTCTTGATAGGTCTGATGGCAGGGTTTCTCGGAAGGTTCGTGGATGAGGTCTTGATGCGTTTCACTGACATGATGCTCGTCATTCCATCGCTCCCCCTTCTGATAGTTCTGGTCGAGGTCCTCGGAACTAACATTTGGAACGTGATAATCATCATAGGCTTTCTCGGATGGATGGGGTTCGCTAGGGTCATTCGCTCTCAGGTACTGACCCTAAGAGAACGACCGTATATTGAAGCTGCGAAAGCCGCAGGAGCCGGACCCTTACGAATAATGTCGCGCCACATCTTTCCAAACATCGTCTCCCTGACATACGTCAACCTCGCCTTGTCTGTTCCGGCCGCGATCTTGTCAGAAGCCGCTTTGGCCTTTCTGGGACTCTCGGACGCATCGATAGTCTCGTGGGGACACATTTTCCAGGACGTGAACCATTCCGGGGCTCTCAGCTTGAACCCTCCACCATGGTGGTGGGTCATTCCCCCGGGAATCCTCATAGCAGCCATCTCCCTTTCGTTCATTCTGATCGGCTACGCTCTCGACGAGATTTTCAATCCGAAGCTTCGAAGCCGGCGCTAGTCAGTGCACTATCCGTGCATCTCTCCGAGTGCCGACCCCAAGATCGTCCCCACAAGACCCGCAATTAGGGGAAACGGAAAGAGAGCTACGAAAGTGAATCTGATCGACGCCTCCACTAGAACCCCGGGACTACCGTAAGCGTCTAGGAGTTCTGGAAGGATGAGTACCAAGTACGTAATTGCTCCGGCAACACAGTAGGACACAAAGTACGATCCAAATGCAATCCCGGGGTTATTGATGAGTAACGCGGCGAGGATAGATGTCCCGAGCATTGCTAAGTATAGGATCCATCGCGCCCATTGGCTGCCTCCTAATACTTCCGGGAGAAGGCCCCCCAATTCCCTTGGGAGTAGCAACCCATTGAATACGCCTACCAAGGTGATGGCGGCGAGAGAAGTTGCCCAGCCTAGTGTCACTAGCACGGTTCCAAGTGCTGTCCTAAGTCCTCCAAGTCGTATGGCTGTACACTTCACCAATTCTATTTCTCCTCAGAAAGCGGGGCTCAGGATACCTATCGCGAGGCCTCGTTGGAGTTTCAGACGAGTCTTGGTCTTAGTATTCACAATTCTCAGCATGGTCTCGGTCGTCTATATTTCTGTTGCATCTGCGAACTATTTGAATTACTATCCGTCTCTCGGCAGTATCGACCAACAAATCTCAAGCGTCGTCTATCGGCGCGATGCAGTGTCAAACCAGACGTCGATTGTTTCACATATCATCGTGGACAATCCAACTGACTACTCGGGCTTTACGGTGAAGCTGTTTGACCTCAAGATCCATTTTTCATCTTCAGTGTCATCCTCCAATACAACGCTTTTCACAATCTATCCCCTCACAGGCTCCCAGTCTATCAACAAACCTCTACCTCCACACTCGCAGATGAGCGGTGATGTGCTGGTAATCCCCCCGCCCGAACAAGCCGCTCAATTAGCCGATTTCAACGCAACAAACTATCCGTTGATTGCCCATTGTTCTCTCACGGTAGACGTGTCAACCTTTCTCGATCCAGTGACAGGGTTTGTTCTTTACGACTCGGAACAAGCGGTCCAACTTGCTTAGATGAAGTCGCAAAGCCCCAAAGCTTATTTCACGGGGTGAGCATCGAGAATTAAGTGCCTCGCGATATATGCCAGTTCTGCAAGTTCAAGGCCTTACCACTCACTACCGCACAATGCGGGGCTGGGTCAAGGCCGCCGAGAACGTCAGCTTCGACGTCGCTGAGGGTGAGGCCCTGGGCATTGCCGGGGAATCGGGTTGCGGCAAAAGTACCGTGGCTCTATCGCTTCTCAAGATCCTGCCTCAAGGAGGCGTGATTCGAAAGGGCAAGATCCTCTTCGAAGGGCGAGATCTTGTACCTCTTTCAGAGGAGGAGATGAGAAAGATACGCTGGAAGGGGATTTCAATAGTCTTCCAAGGAGCTATGAACGCCCTCAACCCCGTCATCAAGGTGGGCGAACAGATCGCTGAGGCAATCAAGACACACGAGAAAGATGTTTCTGGTTCAGATGTCAAGGATCGGGTTGCGAAATTATTGGAGACTGTGGGGATCGAGCCGTCGCGTGCCGATAACTACCCACATGAGTATAGCGGAGGAATGAGACAACGAGCCCTGATCGCAATGGCTCTGGCGGTGAATCCTACCCTGCTCATAGGCGACGAGCCGGGAACAGCACTCGACGTCATAGTGGCTGCCCAAACCCTGAAACTCCTGAAAGAGCTCAAGGACAAGCTCGGGCTGTCGATGATTCTCATCAGTCACGACCTATCAATAATCGCAGAGACGTGTGAGAAGGTTGCGATAATGTATGCCGGAAAAATAGTGGAATACGGAGACGCAGTTTCTGTCTTCAAGAATCCTCTTCATCCATACACTCAGGGTCTGATCAAGGCCTTTCCGAGCATCAAGGGGCCGAAGGTCCGTCTTACCTCAATACCCGGTCAGCCTCCCGATCTGCTCAATCCCCCCTCTGCTTGCAGATTTCATCCTAGATGCACCTATATCATGGACGTATGCAAGATAGAAGAACCTCTTCTCCTCGAGCACGGAGAGAAACTGCACCGGGCCGCATGCCATCTATATTAAAGAGAGGTTCAAGATGGAATCGCAAACCGCTGGTCAGGAAAGCCCGCCAGTTCCTGAAGGTGCCGGGCTTGAAGAGATTCTCCGCGTGGAGAATCTGAGAAAGTGGTACCCGCTCCGTAGAGGTTTCTTTGAGACCCTACTTTCGAGAGGTGAACTAAACGTGAAGGCGGTAGACGGGGTAAGCTTCACTCTCAAGAAAGGCGAAATCTTGGCTCTGGCGGGAGAGAGCGGAAGCGGAAAGACAACCTTAGGCAAAGTAGTTCTTCGCCTCGTGCGCCCGTCCAGTGGTAGCATATTATTCCAGGGTAGGGACATTACTCAACTCGGAGACAAAGAGCTCAAGCCACTTCGACGTGAGATGCAGATCGTCTTCCAGGACCCTTTTGAGTCCTTGAACCCCCGAATGATCATCAAAGAGATTATCGCCGAGCCGCTAAGAGTCCAACATATGGCCAAGGGAGAAGCCGAACTGGAGGAGTGGGTGAAAAAGATGCTTGTTGAAGTGCAACTCGTCCCACCTGAGGAGTTCATGTACCGCTTCCCTCACGAACTGAGCGGCGGTCAGCGACAGAGGGTGGCGGTGGCCAGAGCCTTCATTCTCAACCCAAGCTTCGTCGTCGCGGACGAGCCCGTTTCCATGCTCGATGTATCCATCAGGGCTGAAATCATCATGCTCATGGCCGAGCTCGTAAGAAAAACTTCGGCTTCGATTCTCTTCATCACCCACGACATTGCCCTGGCGAAGCACATCTCGGATCGCATTGCCGTCCTATATCTCGGCAAGATGATGGAAATGAGCTCAGCTGCCGAGGTTGTTGACCGACCTCTTCACCCGTATACACAAGCCTTGATCGATGCTGTACCTCTTCCCGACCCTGAATCCAAGCGCGCAACCGACGTTATCAGTGGCGAAATTCCTAGTCCAATTGACCCTCCAACAGGCTGTAGGTTCCACACTAGATGTCCCTACGCCCACGAGAGATGCGTGAAAGAGGAGCCTGCTCTAGTCGAACTCGAAAAGGACCACTTCGTGGCCTGTCACCTCTACACCTGAACGTTAACCCTTCAAACCCAGAGTCTGCGTACTTTCCAATCGCTATCGAGTCCTCTGATGTCCGAATACTCAGACGACACCCGTTAGATCTAAGATGGATGCGAGCCTGAGCTGGGCTGACAATAACCAAGGCCCTTTTTCCTACTACTAACTGGGAGCTGCGCGTCGGAGCCGTGGGATCATGGAAAGATAGGCTATGGTGTGGCGTCTATCGTTTTTTCCTCTTGGAAGGGGCGCGTCCTGTGAAGTTCCTCTCCAAGGTGAAGCTGACAGCCCACACTACGATTGGAATTGCTATGATGCCTGGCATCCACACGTCAAAGGGGTTCGGAAGGCTAAAGACGATCTGTGTTCCCTGAGCCCATGCGTTGTGGCTGACTGTAAGCTCTAGGGACGGATCATAAACTGCTACTAGGGCTCCCCTTAAGATACCCTCCGGAGATCGTTTACCGAGTGTAAGGTTGTATCGTGGACTTGATGGGGTTATTGTCCATTTTGTCGTCTGTTTGAGAACATCATTCTGGCGATCCCAGGCGGCAACTTGTGGAACCCAGCTAAAGTCGAGCAGAGCAAACACTTTCGTTGTCAGAGCGGGGATAACCGTGTTGAGGGTTTCAGTATTGTCGATAAAATACCGAGTCTGCGAAGGGTCCTGTGCGTTAAGAGGCGCGAGGAGGTATTCAGCGCCAACGGTGTTCAGCTCTGCCCCAGCGATGTTAATCGAGTCGTTGACATTCATGGATAGATAACTGAGGTCTGATCTGACGAAACTTCCAGTTCCTCCGTTTGAGCCTGAGATCTGAATGGTGTAGTTTTCTTGGAGGACCCATCTTCCGGTGGCGTTCAGGGTTTTAGCGTGCAGCTCAATGCTCGTGACCCTTGCATCTGGCAGTAGTTTCTGAATACCCTTAGCGATTGGTCCGGCGATGGTTGTAGAATTTGTGGATCCCAGGTACAAGCTGATTTTTGGCAGCGAAGTGAGATTCTCCATTAGCAAGAGGTGCATGTTCAAGGTTGCCCCCGTCGCGGTCACAGTCACGTCTACGGGAGCTGCCCTTGACTCGGCAACAACGGTGACCGGGAAAAGGGTTAGTAACAAAAGGACGAGGAAGAAGATTTTTCGTTGCTGCATTACGAGAGGCCGCTCTGATAGTGGCAGGGCGTAGCCCGTTATAGAAATGCTCTTCGGCGGCCGCCGCTCTCTGGATTGCCGATAGTGCGATCTGCTGGCTTCCGCAAAGACCTGGCGCCCGGTCGTATTTCACGCGGTCGGTTGAATAATCGTCTCTTGTAAGTTATGTGAATATTCAATGAATCCTTTTGAATTGGCAGTCAGTTTGAGAAGCCTGTCTTCTATTGCAACCCTCGCGTAAATTCATGTCAGACCCGATTGATGAAACATCCTCTTTGTAATCAGAAAGAAACTTTGAATCTGGTGCGGGGGGTGGGATTCGAACCCACGAAGGCCTTCGCCACAGGGTCCTAAGCCATAGGCGGACCCGCTCTCATCCAGGTCCACTGCCCATTTGACCTGGCTATGGTACCCCCGCCCGTATTGTCGAGGCGCTATGCCGTTTTGAGGATCCAGATTCGAAATAAGCCCTGTGGTAGCTCGTTGGTGGTGCTCCGGGCGGGATTCTCCGCGGCTCCTGGCCGCTTTTGAACCCGCGATCAACGGCTCTGGAGTTCTCGATTCTCCGCCGCCACCCGGCCAGAGCTCGATTCGCCGCCCATCCTTCGTTCTTGGGCTAAGGCCGCTATGCTAAACCGGGCTACACCACCGGAGCATCGCCCGTGGCTACTTCCTCATGGTCTTTTACCTTTTGTCCGGTCCACAGCTTAAGCAAGCCTGGAGTTCTCCCAAAGAAATTCGAAGTATATTTTTCCGAACTTCACGAGTCCCACATGTTCCGAGGATATCGCTAGGGTGAGCCCCTTTTCAGGTTCTTCTCCTAGAAGAATAATTATCTGGTTGCTGTCTGAGATCATCCCTCCACCGAACATTTGCTCTCGAACTCGGACCTCCGCCAAGCCCTTCAGCCTCCTGATCGCCTCTTTGGCGGTAACACTTGGAACCATTATTGAGACCTTTATCCCCCTACTGTTCATGTTGGAGAGCAATGGGGCGGCCACTGAAATCAGTGAGTCCGGAAGTACGGGCATGGCAACCAGCAGTTCCCTCCTCGTTCTCCCCAGAGTCTCTTTGATCCTGTCTAGAATATTGTTCTGTCCCCTTACGATCCATATGTCTGGTCTCTCTTGGACCTCTTTCTTCTCGTAAAGAGGTTGCAGTTCGGTCAGCGCATCGCTCTGGCTTGACTTGAGCGTATTCTCCATTCGAACTCTGGAGGATTCAAGAGCGGTGGACGGAGGTTTGGCAAAATACTTACTCGGCCTACCTTGCTCTGTCTCCACCCAACCCTTTCGCTCAAGATTTCCCAGTATTTCGTAGATCTTAGAATATGGAATCCCTGCTGTCGTGCTGAGTTGGCTGGCGGGCACTGGCCCGGCCTCCACGAGAGCAATGTAGGCCTTGACCTCGTATTCAGTCAGTCCAAAATGCTTCAGGGCCTTCTTCGTCGTCTCAGATACGGTCATTGCATCTAACCAAGCGAGTTAGGATAACAACCTTGTTGGCTACCGTAAGGAGACTGTAAATAGCGACGGAGGCGTACTGATCACTGTTTGGAGTGCGATTTGTGCTTTGGTTGATAAGAAGCTAGTCATGGAAGGGCTGAAGAGCGTGCTAGACCCGGAGATCGGCCGAAGCATTGTTGATCTGAACATGGTACGCGACATTTCTATAAACGATGGACGCGTTAACGTCAAGATTGCCCTGACAGTGGCCCACTGTCCACTGGCAAAGACACTTCAGGCTGACGTAGAGAGCGCCGTGCAGAAGCTGGAGGGAGTGCGGTCCGTCATGGTTGAGACGACGACCATGACGCGGAAGGAGCTTGAAGAATTGAAGGCAATGATGAAAGGAGGGACAAGCCCATCCACCTTTCAGAAGAGTGGGTCCGCCGTTGGCGCTGGGATTGAACGGTTGGGCAAACGGGGCGTTCGCAACATAATTGCGGTGATGTCGGGAAAAGGGGGGGTCGGAAAATCGTTCGTCACAAGTATGCTTGCCTCAGAGCTCAGGCGACGCGGGTATGAGGTTGGAGTATTGGACGCCGACCTCACAGGTCCAAGCATCGCCAAAGTTCTTGGTGTGACCGGTAAGCCCTACAAGGGGGCCAGTGGAGGGATCGTGCCAATCAAGACGAAAACCGGGATCAAGGTCATGTCAATCAACTTAGTCTTAGAGGATCCGAACATGCCTGTTGTGTGGCGCGGTCCAATCGTTAACAGCGTGATCCGCCAGCTCTATTGGGACGTTGACTGGGGGGACCTCCATTATTTACTCGTCGATCTTCCACCTGGAACCAGTGATGCACCCTTGACGGTCTTTCAGTCCCTTCCGCTGGACGGCGTCATAATCGTTTCTTCCCCACAGGACCTTACTTCCATGATCGTGTCCAAGGCAGTGAACATGGCCAAGAAGATGGAAGCGCCGATCCTTGGACTTGTGGAGAATATGAGCTATCTAGACTGTCCTCACTGCGGTAAGAGAATCAGCCTATTCGGAGACCCTAAAGGCCAAAAGCTGGCCCAAGGTTTAGGATTAGCCTTTCTAGGTGCGGTCCCGCTGGACCCAAGGATTGCCAATCTGTCGGACGAGGGGAGAATAGAGGATTACTCCAGTCCCATCATCACCAGCATGGCGGACGAACTCCGAATAAGGGCTACTAAACAGATCCAACAGGTACCCTACAACCTTCCAATTGCTTGGTCCGTCGAACCCGCACCTTGACCTCACTCCAATATCCTCCCCAAGGCTATGGTGCTCTCGCGAATCTTTTAACGCAGGTCCCCACCTACTACCTAAGATAGAGGAGTGTTTTCATGGCGGCGAAGAAGCGGGGAGCCTCTAGGAAGGCAACCAAGAGGCTAGCTAGGAGGACTAAATCGGGCAAACCCGCGAAGACTAGAAATATTCCAAAAAAGGTCGACTCGAAGAGGCCTCCAGCCTCACCCGTACAAATCACCCGATCGCCCACACGCCTAGAACCTCCAATTGCGGAACGTCCCAGGATCACCATCGGAACCATCCGGGGCGACACCGCAATTGGCGATCTCCTCGTGACATTTCCTCGAACTAGAGAAGTTCTCGTCAGAATGGGTCTGAGACTGGAAGCAGAGGACGCTGGAGACATCTACATGACCCTCGACGCCTTCTCCGCTATGAACGGACTGAAAACTGAGAAACTCGTTCTGGACATTGTGGAAGTGGCCAAGGAACCCATCCCTCAACCTCCAGTTCCACAACTTGCCTCGACACCAGCTACCTAGAGCTAATACGATTTCTCTGCTTTCGGGAACTTGCCAACTGACCTGAGCCTATCACCGTGTTTAACCATTGTTAGTTCGCACACGAATTCTGATTAGTGGCACAGTGCAGGGGGTCTTCTTCCGAAGAGAGATCACTGAACGGGCCGGGCGACTAGGACTTACAGGCTGGGTGAGAAATCTTCCGGATGGAAGGGTGGAAGCAGTCGCGGAGGGTGACAAAGAAAGGCTAGACGAGCTCATAAGGTTCTGTCATGTCGGTCCGCTCGGAGCCAAGGTAAGGGGCGTTGCGGTAGACTGGTTAGAGTTCAAAGGCGAGTTTCGAGGATTTAGGATAACCCGATAGCCTGTCTAGTATCTCTGTTCAAGTCTGTGCCACCGAGGGTCTGAATTCCTCATAGTACTTTCGAGCTATAGCAACCGCCTCACTGCTCCGCTTGAGAATGACTTGATACTCGGGGTGAGAGTCGCCTGCCAACGAGGCAGCTTTCGAAAAAAACTTGTTCACGCTGTCCACGTCGCTTCTGTAGAGAGAGATCCCACCGGCAATCCTGTAAGCGACCTCCGCTCTCAGCTTGTTTCCCTGCGCCTCGTATTCTTGAGCATCCCCTACCACCCGCTCTAGGGGCATCGTGATTTTTTTCGGATCAAGGAACATGAGGCGGGACATTGCTCCATATAGATCGCTATCCCCACCGCAAAGCTCTTTCAATCTGTTGCCCGCCGCGGACTCAGCACTGCCTTCGATTGAGGGGTCTTTCTGTTTCGGCCTTCCAAAGCCGAGCTTCAAGGTGTTCGGAGCCTCCTACTTCCTCAATCCCCGTTAGTGAGCAATTTAAAGGGATTGAGTTGCTAGGAAGCATAGCTAGGAGCGAAACAGAGTGAACAGAACTAATGAGCGTTGAAGACAAGATGATTCGCAGAAGAGAATCTAAAGATAAGGCTCGCAAACGAAAGAGGGGACCGTACAGAAAATCCTCCAGCGGAAGGGTCATCAAATTCTGAGATCCTTCGGTCACATAGAGTAGCAAGAGTGAACATCGTTTGGCTCATTTGTTTGGGTAGTTGGTCCAGAAGACCCGCTGGGACTTCGATCCTTTGTGTGGTCAGTGTTGGATCGGGATTTTTCTGTACTTCGCTATGCTGCTCGGCTCGATGGTAACAGTCTCGGCGCAACTGTGGAGGCCGAACAAGATTGTGCAGTGCTCATCGTCCCCACTGGGGTCGACCTTTCTGCACCTCTCCGACCTCAGGCCTAGGCCGCGAATGTCCGTGCACACCTCCCAGACCTTTCTGAACACATCCAGCGCGTCAGTGTTACCGACAAGAGTCGAGGCGATATCCCGGCTCATCTGACGGACTTCTGCCGCAGTTCCCAGGTCGACAGCCTCTCCGCGAACCTGGTGTCTGTATTTGCTGACTGCAGCTTGTGTAATTCCCAACCGTTGGGCGACAAGTTCCTGCTTCATTCCATAGCCTTCTATCAGTTCACGAGCTATCATTGCTCGTAATGCAGGAATGACCGATTTCGCTGCAACTTCACAAGGAATAATCAATAAGACGACGAGGACAAATAGCTTGTAAAATCTATTTAAACATAACTTATGTCATAATCCCGAAGAGTCTTACCTTCCGTCCGAGATCGCTCACAATTAGCAGTCAGCCTAAGCACTCAGTCTTACCCCCCAAGGAACCTATAAATCAAAACGGACATGCTTGTCTATACGAAGAGTATGGTCACTGTCGACGCAGTCGAAAAGGAGCTTGAGAAGGTTGTTGATCCGGAGCTCGGGCTTCCGATCACCGAGATGCATCTAGTTGACGAGATAAACATCCAAGAGAACGGGGAGATTTTGATCAAATATCATCTGACTGCGCCGTTCTGTCCACCCATCTTTGCGGAAGACATTGGAATGAACATTAGGAACCTTACGTCGAAACTTGAGGGTGTCAAGAAGGTCACGGTTATTCTCCACGGACACGCCCTCGCTAACGAGATCAATCAGAGAGTCAACCCCGGCTACACTCCTCCCCCAGTCCAGCCTGCAACACCAGCTCAGACCAAGGCCTGAGCTAGTCAAGGCCTCCACGTACTGGTTCATGTTCGATCCGGAAATATTCGTGAGGAATCTCTGGAATGCTTCCTTCTAGGCTCTACCTGAACGCATCGTATAGGAAGGCTCCAAGCAACCCTCCCAGAACCGGGCCAACGACATATATCCATAGATTCCCTAGCGGGGTCAGGCTGAACACTGCTGAAGCGAGGGTCGGCCCCCACGTTCTAGCAGGGTTAAGGGACGCCCCAGAAACCGGGCCGAACATCCAGATGATCGCTGCCAGAGCGAATCCTATGGTGACACCTGCCCGGCTTGGGTCGGCAGCCTTGTCGGTGGCCCCGAATACGGTGAAGACGAGAATGGCAGTACCGATCACTTCGGCTAGAAGCACCGCTCCGATTCCGAATTCAGGGCTTGGAACGGTATCTCCAAGGAAGGTTGAATGAGCCGCCCGCAGGAGTCTAGGGCTGTTGCTAGAGGTCCACAATGCGAGCTGAATGAAACCAGCAACGGACGCGCCTGCAAGCTGTCCCAGAACGTACGGTGCCACCTTCTTTGTCTCCATCCTCCGTGTAGCCCAATGAGCTATTGTCACCGCGGGATTGATGTGGGCACCGGTCAAGCGACCTATAGTGTACACCGCCAACAAGAGAGCTACTCCGTGGGCGAGCCCGATAAAGCCGAGTCCTGCACTCGTTCCCCCGACATCGAGCAACGTGACAGCCATAATTGTCCCTGGCCCAATCATGGTGAGAAGAAAGGTCCCATAGGCCTCAGCCAGTGCCGCTCGTCCCATCCTATTCATGGCGAAACGAAGTCTCGGTTGACTATGCCTATATAGCGCTTGTTTTCAAGCGGCCTGCTCGCTGTCTAACATAGACCAATGTTCGCTATCAGCCTTAAGACCGCGAACCCTCGAAGGGCAAAGAATTTTCTATGCTAGACGATCCCTATTATGCGGGAAGTTGACAGTAACCAACAGTTTCACCTGGATGATAGGCGGTCCTCAGGGCAGCGGGATCAACTCGGTTGCCGAGAACTTTGCAAAAGCATGCATTCGGGGAGGACTCCATATCTTTGCTAACATCGAGTATCATTCTAACATCAAGGGGGAACACAGCTACTACAGGCTCAGGGTAGAGTCAAAAGCGCCCCGATCCCATGTGGACTGGGTAGACTTACTCGTGGCCCTCGACCGGGAAACACTCTTTGGCGACATGAACAAGGCTCACCCTACCCATCGAGGGCACAGACACGAGGTCAGCCCTGGAGGTGGAATAATCTACGACCGCAGCTTGAACCTAACACCCGACTCTTTCGGGCGTGATGATATCAGACTCTTTCCGATTCCCTACATGGATCTTCTCGTCGAGGCTCTGAAAGAGTTCGGAAAAGACAAGGAACTTAGCAAATACCAGGTGATGGTCAACACGATTGCTCTAGGCGCTTCCCTCGGCCTCGCCGATTACGACTTTGACCTCGCAACCGAGGCGATCAGGGAAGGATTCACGGGACGCAAAGCAGCTCTCGGAGACCTAAACGTCAGCGCCGCAAAACGCGGATATGAATATGTAAAGACGAGTTTCGGCGAAGATGCTTTTCCGATAAAGCTGCGAAAGCAACCGCTCTCTGGAAAGAGAATGATGATCAGAGGTGTACAAGCGGTGGCTATTGCGAAACTCAAGGCGGGATGTGGATTTCAAACCTACTACCCCATCACACCAGCAACGGACGAAAGCGAGTACCTGGAGTCCCACCAGAAAGACTACAACATGATAGTCGTCCAAGCAGAAGATGAGATTTCCGCCATTAACATGGCCACCGGTGCGGCTCACGCTGGTCTAAGATCTTCTACCTCTACCTCTGGCCCGGGCTTTTCTCTTATGGCCGAAGGGTTGGGATGGGCTGGAATAACGGAAGCTCCTGGACCAGTTGTCGTGCTATATCAGCGGGCAGGTCCTGCAACTGGGCTACCGACTCGGACGGAGCAAGCAGACCTGAGATTTGCACTCCACGCTGCACACGGAGAATTTCCCCGGATAATAATTGCACCGGGTGATGTGGTCGAAACTTACTACGACACGTTCGACGCTTTCAACTACGCCGAACACTACCAAGTACCTGTAATACTTCTAACCGACAAATTCCTGGCGAGCACGTACCAGGATATACCTCCTTTCAACGGCGACAACTTGAAGGTCGACCGGGGAGATATGGTTCGAGAATCAGATCTGGCCACAAGCACCGATTATCGGCGCTATCGCTGGACAGAAATGGGCATTTCACCTCGAGCAATTCCGGGTCAGAAAGGTGGAATCTTCTGGACGACCGGAGACGAGCATGACGAGTATGGTCATATCACAGAGGCGCCGGATATCCGAATCAAGATGATGAGGAAGAGAATGAGAAAAATCGAGCTTGCAGGACAAGTAATTCCCGACTCAAAAAAGGCAACTCTATACGGATCCAAGTCTGCTCCAATTACGCTTGTCGGTTGGGGATCATCCAAGGGCGCGATCCTTGACGGAATGGAAGACCTCATGAGCGACGGGATAGAGACAAACTTTCTACAGGTGCGATATGTCAACCCTTTCCCAACAAACTTCGTCCAGCAGGCACTCGGCCCAGCCCGGAGAAAAATCGCGATCGAAAACAATTACTCGGCACAGATGGCAGGACTGATCCGTGAGAAAACTGGTATTGCAATGGACAACAATATTGTGAAGTTTGATGGAAGACCGTTTTCCCAGAACGAAATCTACGAGGGTGTCAAAGAGATAATAAAGAACGGAATCAAAGAGGTTACTGTATCTCATGCTTGAGCTGAAAACATACCGGACACAGGTTCACAACGATTGGTGCCCAGGTTGCGGAGACTTTGGAATCGTCAACGCGATCCAAATGACTCTCCTGGAGATGCAGCTGGAACCTCACAGGGTTGCAATCTTCTCCGGTATCGGATGTTCAGGCAAGACTCCGCACTTTGTTAATGCCTACGGGTTCCATACACTTCACGGTCGTGTGCTTCCGATCGCTACCGGTGCCCGTCTTTCTAATCCTGGACTGACCGTTGTCGCTGTGGGTGGCGATGGAGACGGCCTAGGAATAGGAGCAGGCCACTTCGTTAATACGGGTAGAAGGAACCTAGACTTCACATACGTACTCTACGACAACGGCGTCTATGGGTTGACGAAAGGTCAGGCGTCTCCTACGCTGCCGAAGGGGGTCAAGACAAAGTCCATGCCTGCACCTGCTATTA
>Ga0066709_100001493_pt1 | contig 15541 bp, 13 predicted proteins | sample GraSoiAngelo_158_FD_79665 | JGI IMG/M metagenome (GOLD analysis project Ga0066709, IMG submission 79665) | Grasslands soil microbial communities from the Angelo Coastal Reserve, California, USA - 14_1009_16_30cm | ecosystem: Environmental > Terrestrial > Soil > Grasslands | place: USA...
CCCGCGAGTGACATGTGCGTCAACGTCTCGCTGTGCAACTCCAATTACGACAGCGGGCTCTACATCTGGCAAAACGCCGTGGGCAACCTGGTCGCGTGCAACGACGACGCCTGCGGCCCCACCGGTCAGCAGTCCCGAATCACAGGATTCCAGCTCGTCGGCGGCAGCACGTATTACATCGTCGTGGACGCTTATGCCGAGTGCGGCAACTATACCCTCTCGGTATCGAACTGCCTGCCGCCGTGTACGCCTCTCACATGCCCGCCGGGGGCGACCGCGGAGGGCGAGCCCGTCTGCTTCACCGGCTATGTCGATAACACCAACGGAGGCTGCAACGTGAGCCCGCCGGTCTACACGGCCATCACCTTGCCGGCCACGATTTGCGGACAGTACGGCAAGTACTGCTCCGACGACGTCTTCTGCTTCAACATCTATCGCGATACGGATTGGTATCAGTTCGTGCTGGCGCAGCAGTCGAAGGTCCACGTCTGTGTGCGGGGGGAGATCCCGACTCAGCTCGATGTGGTCGATGCCAGCGCAGGCTGTCCCGGCACCATCGTTGCCGGCTCGCTGGGTTTCCCGCTGGGATGCGAGACGTTCTGCGAGGACTTGACGCTGGCGGCTGGCACGTACTGGATCTTCGTGGCGCCACAGCAGGATCCGAGCTTCCCGCCGTGCGGCAGCCGTTATGTGTTGTCGGCCGCGACCGTCACCACGGCGGTGGGCGACGCGGAGCAGCCGCTGGAATTTGCGCTCGGTCAAAACGCGCCCAACCCGGCGCGGAGCGGACCGACGGCGATCCTTTACTCGCTGCCGCGGGAGACGTCCGTCCAGCTTGCGATCTACGGCGTGCGCGGCGAACTCGTGCGCACGTTGGCTGCCGGCCCGCAGGGCGCAGGCCGCCAGACCGTGGTATGGGACGGCCGCGACGACGCCGGCAAGCCGGTGGACAGCGGCGTATACTTCTGCCGGCTCGTGGCCGGTCCGTTCAAGGCGTCGCGAACGGTGGTGCTGGTGAAGTAGGAGGCACAGTCCTTGGTGGGATACGGTCGGCCGCCCTCTCCGACTTTCCAGGAGGAGGTGTTCCGCCGTGCGCATGAGAGCTTCGGCTGCGTCAACCAGTAAAGGAGGTCGCCATGATGTTCAAGGGGATGCCGGGTATCTTGGTGGTGGTCATTGGAGTGATCGGTTGTGCCAGCACGAGCTCGGTTCGCCTGGGGGATGCCAGCCACAGCCGGCCGGCCGTACCGTGGCAGCAAGTTGTCGTGTACAGCGATGCTGCGCATGTCCCGGGTCGTTATGAGGAAGTTGCTCTGCTCCACACGACTGGCCATTGGGGCTGGGGTAATGAAGGCACGATGTACAACTCGATGAAAAAAGATGCCGGCAAGCTTGGCGCCAACGCGATCATTCTGGATTCGATGAGCGAGCCGAGTGCAGGGGCGAAAGTAGCTTCGGCGATTTTCGGCGTCGGTGGTGCGGAGCGTAAGGGCAAGGCAATGGCCATCTTCGTGTTCCCGCCGGGTGACAGCAGCGCGACCGGGAAGGGGCATCAGTGACCGAACTGCCTCGCTGTGTTCATACTGTCTTGCAAGTTACGACACTCTGGCCATAGAATACCGCGACTAGTCGCTCAACCTGTCCACGAGCGAGATCGGTCCGCGACCGCCCGGGGAACCGATACAAGACCAGTAGGGGAGTCGCCCGCCATGAGACGCTCTTGCTCGGTTCTCAACCCATCTCTCTGCTCGTGGTTCGTATTCGTCGCTCCGCTGACGTGCTTTGCCGGGGCGGTCCCCGTCGTCGAGATTCCCGCTGCCACCGCGCCCGGGTCCACGACCGTTAGGCCAGTGGCCCGCGTCGAGACTCAGCCTGTCCCGCACGCCCGTGATGCGGCGGATACGCCGGCGATTTGGGTGCATCCGACCCACCCGGAGAAGAGCCTCGTGCTCGGCACGGATAAGCGAGGCGGGCTGATGGTCTACAACCTGGACGGCAGCGTTCGTCAGCTCGTGTCCGACGGTGCGCTGCCGAACGACGTGGATGTTCTCTACGATTTCCCGCTCGACGGCAAGCCGGTGGACCTGGCGCTGGCCGGCTGCCGGGCGCGCGATGCGCTGGGTGTGAAGGTCTGGGTGATCGATCCCGGGACCGATACGCTCTCCGACGCGACCGAGGGCGGCATCATCCCGGTGTTCAGGGGTATCGAGCCGTATGGCACCTGCGTCTATCACAGCGCGAAGACAGGGAACTGCTACTTCTTCGCCACCACCAAGCAAGGGCAAGTCGAGCAGTACCAGTTGCGGGAGGCGGGAGACGGGAAGATCACGGGCGCCAAGGTGCGCGCCTTCAACGTCAGCTCGATCTGTGAAGGATGCGTGGCGGATAACGAGCTCGGATACTACTACCTCGCGGAGGAGCATGTCGGCATCTGGAAATTCGGCGCGGAGCCGGATGCCGGCGAGCAGCGGACAATGGTGACAAAGGTCGGCGACCACAACCTCACTCCGAACATCGAAGGACTGGCCCTCTACTGCGCGACGGGTGGAAGGGGTTACCTGATCGCATCGAGTCAGGGCGACAACACCTTCAAGGTGTACGCGCGGGAGAGCGACAATCCCTATGTTCTCACGATCGACCCGCAGGCGGACCAGATCGGCGACGTGGAACACACCGACGGCATCGCCGTGACCAACTGTGCCACGTCGCGCGAGTTTTCGAAGGGACTGTTCGTCGCGCACGACGGCAAGAACAAGCCCAAGAATCAGAACTTCAAGCTCTATGCCTGGGAGGACATCGCGGGCACGCGGCTCCTCGTGGACACGCGCTGGTCGCCGCGGGCGGGGCCGGGCCAGGGGCTCCCGCAGCTATCGTTGCAGGATGCCCAGAGAGCCGCGGGTGCCCGAGAGGTCGGGGCCGGCGTATCCGATGATGGTCGGAACGCGTGGGCCGTGGAGGTCCAGCCGCTCGAGACCGAGGCCGCTCGACCGGCACCGGCCGGGGCCGTGAAGCTCGAGGTTGGATTCGAGCGCGAACTGGCCTCCCGCCAAACGGAGTCGAACCTCCCGGTCGCGATCGATTACGCCGCGAGCGACCGAGTCCAATTCAGGCTGGAACCCGTGCTCTACTCGGACATTCGCGAGGCGCACCGGACGCTCGCGACTGGACTCGGCGACCTGGAATTGACGGCCACCGTGCTGGCATTGACCGAGAGCTCACGCAACCCTGGCGTGGCGGTCGCCGGCGAAGTGAAGCTCCCCACCGCGAGCGGCGCGCCCATCGGCTCCGGCAAGGCCGATTACACCGGAGACGTCGTTCTGAGCAAGCACGTCGCGAGTCTGGTCACCCACCTCAACCTCGGCTACACGATCGTGGGCCGACCCGCGGGGGTCCAAGCCCGGAACGTCTTCGGCTATGGATTCGCCACGGAGCAAAAGTTCGCGCGATTCGATGCCGTCGCGGAGATATTCGGACACACGCGCGCCCTCGCGAAGGACGTTCAACCGGATCCGTCGGGCCGGGCCGTGGCGCCCGAGCTTGCCGGCGAAGAGCTGGTGGGGACGATCGGGGCTCGCTATTACGCGAGTGATCGCGTGGTGCTGTCCCTCGGGGTCAGCTATGACAATGACCACGCCATAGAGATTCAGCCCGGGCTCAGCTTGAAGTTCCGCTGAGAGCGCGGCGGTCGGCCCGAGGTCATGGCGACCGCTGGGCCGCCTCAACGCCCGGCGATTCGCGAGGGCCAGGGCGAAACTTCGAAGCACCGGTCCGAGATTACAGGTTGTAGCTGATGCCCCAGTTGATCTTGAGCTGGCGGTAGTCCGTGACGTGGTGGTACTTCACGTCGATGAAGTTGTCGAACTTACCGGACAGAGCGAACGCGACGCCGCCGAGCAGCGCGAGGCCTCCCTTGGTCACCGAGTCCGTCGCCTCGTTCAGACCGAGAATCGGAGCGCTCACCCGGTTCGACAGGAAGTGCAGCGCGAATCCGGCACCGGCGTAGGGCTTGAACGTCGTGCCGCCGAAGTTCCAGCGCCCGTCGACGCCCAGGGTGGCGTCCTTGCGCGTGGTCTCGATGCCATAGGGCTGGATGGTGTTGCTGTTCCTCCACCACTCGATCGTCGGCATGATCTCGAACTGCTTCATGAGCTGGGGCGGCTGGAACCGCACGCGGAGCGCGAGCCCCGAGAACGAGCTCTGCCCCTCCTGCAGCACGGTCGACGTCAGCGCTTCGACGGCGGTGAGCGTTCCCGCCGGAGTGACGACCGGGGTCGATGCGGGAGAGGTGGCGGCGGCGCGAGCGGCGGCGGGGAGCGCGAGCGCCAGAGGCAAGGCCCAGAGCGGGCGAACGTTTCGCATGACTACTCCTCGAGGATCCATCCTCTCTTGCAGGTTTGACCGTCCAGTGTCGCGAGGGGCAGAGCACGCACTATAGGACGGAGGACACACGCGCGCCAGCGCGATTCCGCCGCGCGTGTCAGGAATGCGACAAGACGCGAGTGCGGAATTTCACCCGGTGGCGCCGCGATCGCGATGGGATCGCAACGCTCGTACCATCACGCGCGCCGAATTCGGGGCGGCGCGCTGAACGCGGTCACGGCACGTCCTTGCGGATCGAGTAGCGGATGAGCCGCACCTTGAGCCAGCTGACGCCGATGAGGTCGTGGATGCCTCGCCACAGGCGGTTCGAGACGCCGTACTTCGAAGCGCCATGCCGGCGTGCGCGATGCGACACGGGAACCTCGACCACGCGCGCGCCGCGGAACTGGCACAGCGCCGGCAGGAACCGGTGCACCCCGACGAACATCGGCATGCCTTCCAGCGCTTCGCGCCGGTAAGCCTTGAACGAGCAGCCGATGTCCGTGATGCGATCGCCGAGCGCCGCACGCCGCACGGCATTCGCGATCCCGGAGGACACGAGTCTGAGCCAGGAGTCCTTCCGCCCCCGGCGGATGCCCGACACGACGTCGGCGCCGTCGAGCGCCGCCAGCACGCGGGGAAGATCCCCTGGGTCGTTCTGGAGGTCCGCATCAAGCGTGACCACGATCGAGCCGCGGGCGCGAGCGAGGCCCGCCGCCAGCGCGCCGCTCTGGCCGATCCGCTCGGTCAGGTAGACGGGGCGCAGGCGCGCATCGGCGCCGGCCGCGGCGAGCTGCTCCTTCGAGCCGTCGGTGCTCGCGTCATCGACGAGGATGATCTCCCAGCTGCGGCCGATCGACTCGAGCGCGGCGCGCAGCTCGGCGAGGAGCGGCGCGAGGTTGTCGCGCTCGTTGTGGGCGGGGATGACGATCGAGAGCTCGGGCGTTGTGTCCATGCGCGATTGGAGCGGATGGAAGCGAATCCAGGGCCGGCCGGTGCGCGAGCATTGCAGAGCGCGGGGGAGCCGGGCAAACACGACGCCGGGGGTTCGGGGTAGCTCGCTCTCGCAGGCGCCGGGCTCACGAAGTCCGGCCGTGGGCGCTCCGGCGCCGCGACCGGGAGCGGCGACGTGGAGCCGCGACGGGGGGCCCCGACATTGTGCGGCGCGGCGCGCCTGTGCTATCCAGATGTCATGCCGCGCCCTTCGCGCCGCTCGCTCGTCGTCCGCCTTGCACGTGCACCGCGTGCCAGCGCCGCCATGGCCCGGCGCCTGGTCCGCACCCCGTTCGAGCAGCTGGGCCTCGATTTCGAGCTGGTGGCGCCGCGCTGGTCGTTCTCGCGGCTCGTGCTGCGCTCGCCGCATTTCGAGCGAATCCGCGAGCGGATCGAATTCGTCCGCGGGTTCTTCCCCGAGATGGCGGGCGTCACGATCCGCGTCGGCCTGGCCCAGAAGCACGGGGTCCTGGGCTGGGGCTCGCTGGATCCCGCGCGCCCCGGCATCTGGGTGCGCCCGCGGCGCACCGAGCTGTTCACGATCGCCCACGAGATGACGCACCTGCTCCAGGCGCGCGGCATCGTTCCGCGCGGGGAACGCCAGTGCGACTTGTGGGCGCTGGCGCGCTCGCCGCTCGTGATCGACAGCCCGCCCACGTACCTCAAGCTGCCGCGACGGCTCAAGCGCCGGCCGGTGCGAACGGATCACGCGGCGCTGCTGCATCGGCTGGCGCGCGAGTGCGTGAACGCACGCGACCGCGGCGACCGGCGCTACCTTCAGATGTTCGAACGCGCGATCGCGTGCGCGCCGGAATCCTGATGAGCGGCACGGCGCCGCACGGCGCCGCCGCGGAGAGCGGGCACGTGAGGGTCGCCGCGGCCGTGGTCTGGAACGGCGAGCGGATCCTGCTCACGCAGCGGCCGCCGGGCGGAGCGCTGGGATCGATGTGGGAGTTTCCGGGCGGGAAGCTCGAGCCGGGCGAGTCGCCGGAGGCGGCGGTCGTGCGGGAGCTTCGCGAAGAGCTGGGCGTCGAGGCGCGCGCGATCGAGCGGCTGCACGTCGCGCGCCACGCCTACGCCCACGGTCTCGAGGTCGAGATCACGTTCCTGCGTTGCGCGCTCGACCCCGCCGCGCTCGCGCCGGGCCGCGGCGTGCATGCCTATCGCTGGATCCGGCCGCGAGACGTGAAGCCGGGCGAGATCCTCGAAGCCGACCGCACGTTCCTGGCTTCGCTCGGAGCCCCCTGAGCATGTCGCTGCCCGAAGGCCTCAAGTTCCTGGAGTTTGGCTGGTGGGTGATCCACGTGGTCGCGATCTACCTGGTGTACACGTACGCGTACCGCAAGGGGCGTCGCGACGAGCGCCGGGCGCGTGACGTGAAGCCGGGGCCCGCCGCAAGGCGGCCGCCCGCCGCCGGCTAGTCAGGGGCCAGGGGCCGAAATCTAGAAGCGGACGCCGACCACCGGAACCAGCGTGCTGCCCAGCGGTGTCCTCTCGAGCTGGGGCGCACGCAGCTCGAGCGCTCCTCCGTCCAGCTCGAGCACCGCGCGGGGCTGTGGCCGGCTCGCGACGAAATACACTCCCGCCGCGAATCCCACCACCGTGCCTCCCACGAAGCACCACCGGATGATGTCGCCATCGTTGTTGCCTTCGTTCGCGAGCGCGATCGCGGAACCGAGCACGAGCCCGGCGAGCCCGCCGTAGATCACCGACCGCGACACCTCCACCACCGGATTCTCGGCGCTCTGGCGCTCCACGTTCACCGCCGCCCGGACGTCCGGCGCTACCGCGGAGATCGCGATACCCGCGGCAAGCAAGGCTGCTCTGTAACGCTTCATGAGTCGCTCCCCAGGGGAATCGTGCGGCGGATCCGACCCGGTCGGCCCACTTGATTCCTTTGCACCGATATCCGGCGGCCCGTCCAACCATTCGATTCTACGCCAATTACCCAGTGGAACCCCGGCCGTTGTTCCGCGGTTCCGGGCTTTCACGAAGCCGGCCCCTCCGGGGCAGGGCATGAGCGCCCCGCCGCCCCGGCGCGAGCGGGCTTGCCGTCGCGGCTCCGCCTCGCGCCCGAACTTCGGGCTCTAGCCCGGCAGGCCCACGCGCCGATAACACGGCGTGCCCCAGCTCCCGATGCCACCGGTTCCCGATTGGTCGGGATCCGCGGCCGTACCCGCCGGCGTTCGGGGTTTGGCGTCCTTCGCGGATTCCGGAGTCTCATGATCCGACTCGAGGTGCCGTTCTACGCGACGCTGTCGCTGTGTGCAGGCCCGATCGTGTTCGCGCGAGGCTTCCGCGACCTGCGCACCCGGCGCCTGATCCAGAACACGCCCACCGCCCGCATCCGCTCCATGGCGATGGGGCTCGTCGAAGTGTCGGGGACCGTGCTCGAGCGCAGCGTGATCTTGGCACCGTTCACCGGTCACGAGTGCGCGTACTGGGAAGTGGACATCGCGGTGCGGACCCGGCGCGACAGCTGGACGGTCGTGCACCGGAAGAGCTCGGGCAACCCGTTCTTCGTGAGTGATGGCACGGGCGTGGCGCTGGTCTATCCCCAGGGCTCGCAGTGCCGGACGCCCTCGCCGTGCGAGGAGGTGTGCCCCGGCCACTCGCTGCCGGAGTGCTACGAGCGTTACATGCTGGAGCAGGGGCTATGGCTGCGCCACGCATGGAAGCTGTCGGCGCTCCGCTTCCGCGAGCGCACGCTGGAGGAGGGTCAGCGGGTGTTCATCCTGGGCTCGGCGGAGCCGCGCACACCCGCGATCGACGTTTCCAGTCCGGTGGAAGCTGCGACCGCGGACGGATCAGTGCCGTGGCTCGAGCCGGAGCTGGCCGCGACGGGCACCGAGCCGGCGCCGCTAAGGAGGCTCGCGGCGGGCCCCGGAGCCTCGCACATCGTCCCCGCCGCCCGCCCGACCGCGGTACTGCCGCAGGCGCCGCCGCTGCCGGATGCTGCCCGGTGGCGCGCTCGCGCCGTTTACGCGACGACGCCGCACGTGTCCGACGCCCCGCGCGCGGGCGTCGCGCGCCCGGCCGCCATCCCGCCGCGCGGCCCGGGTCGCGTGCAGGCGCTCCACGACCGGATCTCCGCCGTGATCCGCCGCGGGACCAACGAATCCACGTTCCTGATCAGCGCCGAATCCGAGACCGCGGTCGAGACCTCGCTCGAGCTTTCGACGCTGGGCAAGCTGTTCGCCGGGCCGGTGCTCACCGCGCTCGGCCTCGCGTTCTGGCTGTACTCGCTGTCTGCGCACCACCTCACGAAGTAGCAGGCCGGCCGCCGCCGGCCGACGTACGGAGGGACATCATGCATCCAGGTGAAGTGATCGTGGCCGTGCTCGCGCTGTTCGCCGTGATCGGCACGATCGCCTATGCGCTGTCGATCTACAACGGCCTGGTGGCGCTCAAGAACAACATCGCGAGGTCGTGGGCGAACATCGACGTATTGTTGAAGCAGCGGCACGACGAGCTGCCGAAGCTGATCAAGGTATGCGAAGGCTACATGCAGCACGAGCGCGCGGTGTTCGACAAGCTGAGCGAGGCGCGCGCCGCGCTGGCTCAGGTCAAGGGCGTGGCGCAGCGCGCCGATGCCGAGAACCAGCTTACGCGGGCGCTCGGCCAGTTCTTCGCGGTCGCCGAGTCCTATCCGGATCTCAAGGCGAACCAGTCGTTCTTGCAATTGCAGGGCCGCATCAGCGAGCTGGAGAACAACATCGCCGACCGGCGCGAGTTCTACAACGACACGGTGACCACGTTCAATACCCGCATCCAGCAGATTCCCGACATGTACGTGGCGGGCTGGCTGCAGCTCACGCCGCACGAGCTGTTCAAGGTCGACGAGCACGACCGCGAGGACGTTGCCGTCGAGTTCAAGATGACCGCCTGATGCGAACTGACGCACGGTTTGGCTTTGCCCGGACAGCGTCCAGGCGTGACGTCGATGGGCGCCGGAGTGCGCTCCGGCCGTCGCGTGACGCACGCGGGATTGCGCGGGGCTTCGCTTCGCACTACTCTCGGAATTCGCGATGATCGTCACGGAAGACCCCGCCATCACGCGCGCCGGCGAAGAAGCCCCGGTCGAGCCGCCTCGTCCCCTGCGGGCGGCCGTTTTCGGACTGGGCCGCGCCGGCCTCCAGCACGCCGCGGTGCTGTCGACGCTCGCGAACGTCGAGCTGGTCGCGATCGGAGATCCCGAGCGCGCCGCGCGCCGCAATGCGCGCGGCATGGGACTCGCGGCGCGCGCGTTCGCGGACCTGGACGCCCTGCTGCGGCACGCCGCCCCGGAAGCGCTGGTCGTCGCGACGCCGTTCGACCTCAAGGCGTCGGTCGTGGCGCGCGCACTCGAGGCCGGAGCCGCGGTGCAGATGGAGGGGGCGCCGGCGCTGCCCGCGTCCGATCTCGCGGTGCTGCTCCGCCAGGCCGGCCAGGGCCGGGCGGTCGCGTGCGCGCTGCCACTCGCGCATCATCCGGTGTTCGCCGCGGTGCGACGCGTCGCGGCGTCCGGCACGCTGGGCAAGATCCGCGAGGTGCGCGCCTCGCGCTCGGTGTCGCGCGTGTTCAGCCCGGCGCAGCAGCGGGCTTACGCCGAGCGCGGCGCGAGTCGCGGCGTGATCGCGCACACCGGGATGGAGCTCGTGTTCCTGCTCGTGCAGATGTTCGGCGCGCCGCGCGAGCTCAAGGCGACTGCGTCGCGCGTGTACGGGACGATGGAAGACGAGGCCCGCGGAACCTGGACGCTCGACGGCCAGGCGCGGATCGCGTTCGAGGTGTCGTGGAGCACGCCCGGGTTCCCGCGGCCGGCGACCGTGATCGAGATCGAGGCCGAGGCCGGGCGGCTGCTCGTGTCGGAGGATGCCATGGAGCTCGATCTCGTCGCGGCGCGCGAGGATTATCCCGCCGGCGTGACGCGGCTCGGGCGGGCCGACGTCTTGCCGCTCGCCCGCTTCGACCTCGACGGCGACGCGCGCTGGCTCGAGGACACGGCGTTCGTGGCGTGGGCGGCCGGAGGATCGGAGCCCGTGACCCGACTGGCGGCGGTGCTGGAGGCGGCGCGCGTGATCGATGCGCTTTACGCATCGGCCGAGAGCGGCGGACGCCCGGTCGAGGTCGGACGACTCGAGTTCAGGGGGCCGGGCGAACCGGCCGTGCCGCCCGAGGTCGGACGATGAGCCGCCGCGAACCGCCGCCGCGGGTGCTGCTGGGCACGCGCTCCCTGCATGGCCTGTCGCTCGCGACGCGCGACCGGATTCTCGGCGTCGCGGATCGGTACCGCGAACCCGAGGCGCTGGCGGTGACGCTGTCGCGCGCGCTCGACGCGGGAGCCGAGGGCGTGCTCGCGAGCCCCACGCCGCTCTTGGCCGACACCCGGGCGATCCTGCGCCGGCCGGTGCCGATTCACGTCGTGGTTCCGTCGCTCACCGAGCCGGAGCGTCTCGAGCTAGAGCCCGGCGTCGAGCCGGTGCTCCGCCGCCGGCTCGCCCGCAGCAATCCCGCCGGCGTGCGCACGGCGTACGCGCGCTTCACGCGCCCGGCCACGCTCTACGGCGGCGACTGGAGCGTGCGCCTGCCGGTGCTGATCGAATCGGAGCTCGCCGGCATGCGGACGCGCGACGTGCGCGGCATCGTGCTCGACGCCTGGCTCGCCGACTGCGCGCTCGCCGCCGGTAATCGCAAGCTGTTCGAGACATTCATCCGTTTCGCGCGGTCGCGGTTCCGCGCCGCCGCCGGGATCGAGACCCACAACCTCGGCCTGCTGGTCGCGCGCCTGCGGGCCTGGGACCTCGCTCCCGACTATGCCGTGGCGCCCGTCAACGCCTGCGGGCTGGGCATGAAGCCGAGTCCTTCCGAGGCGCTGGCCGCGCTCGGCGAGTCGCCGGTGCCGGTGCTCGCGAAAGAGCTGTGCGCGGGCGGCGCGACGTTCGAGAGCGGTGCCGCGTTCGCGCGCGCGCACGGCGCCACCGGACTGGTGGCGGATGTGTGCGAGCTCGAGGACGCGGGCTGCGAGCTCAAGGCGGTGGGGTAGCCGCGACGCGGGCTCGCCGGCGCGGTGAGGCGCTTCGGTCATGAAGCGCCGCGCGCGAGGCTCATCCCCGATTGCCGCTCCGCGCACCCCGGCCGCAGCTCCACACACGCCGCCCGCCGCTCCTCGCACCCCCGCCGCCACCGGCCCGCGCCACCCGGCCCGCGGGAATCTCACAGGACTCGGGCTCTGCATCGGTGCGCTGGCGATCGCGGCACTCGTGCTGCAGGCGCGCACCTACTTGCCGTTCATCGCCGACGACGCGCTCATCTCGCTGCGCTACGCCGAACGCCTCCTGCATGGGCACGGCCTGACGTGGAACGACGGCGAGCGCGTCGAGGGCTATTCCAATCTGCTGTGGGTGCTGCTGTGCGCCGCGCTGGGCAGGGCGGGCATCGACCTGGTGGCGGCGGCGCGCCTGCTGGGGTTCGCGGGCAGCGCCGCGGCGATCGCGGCCGTGGCGTGGGCGTTCCCGACGGTGGCAGCGGGCGGAGCGCTGCCGGCGGCGGCCGGCGCCCTCGCGCTCGCGCTCGCCTCGCCTGTCGCCGTATGGACGATCGGCGGGCTCGAGTCCCCACTCGTCGCCGGCCTGCTCGCGTGGTCCGTGGCGCTCGCGCTCGAACTGCTGCGCGATGGCGCGACGCGGCGCGACGCCTTCGCCCCGTCGCTCCTGCTCGGCCTCTTGTGCGTCACGCGTCCCGACGGTTTCGTTCTGGCGTTCGCCGTGTGCGGAGCGCTGCTCGCGGCACGCGGCGTATCGAAGCCGGCGCTCGGTCTCGTCGCGGCACTCGCCGCCGGTCCCGTGATCTGCTCGGCCGGCCAGCTCGCGTTCAGGCTCGCCTATTACGGGGACTGGATCGCGAACTCGGCCCGCGTCAAGCTCGCCTTCTCGGCCACCCACGTCAGGAGCGGCGCGCTTTACGTGATCGACGGTCTGGTGGCATTCGCCCCGCTGTTGATAGGCGTGATCGCGGCCTTGGCTGCGGGCCGCGGCGGCGGGGAGCCGCCTGCGCGCCGCGCTCAAGGCGGACCAGACGGCGCGATGGAGCGACCCCGGCGCGTGCGGTTCTTGCTCGTGCCGCTCGCGGCGTGGACGGCGGTCGTAATCCTGGTGGGCGGCGATCCGTTTCCGGCGCGCCGGTTCTTCGTTCCGCTTGCCGTGCTGTTCGCGTTCCTGGCGGCCGAAGCCCTGCGCACGCTTCTCGAGCACCGCCGGAAGCCGAGCGTCGTGTTCGTCGCGGGGGTGGCGCTCGCGCTCGCCGCGTTCGCCGCGCTTCAGCTTGCGGATCCCGCCGCCGGTCGCGCGCGCCTCGAGCGCTGGGAGTGGGACGGGGAGGTGATCGGCCGGTTCCTGCACCGCGCGTTCGCGGACCGAGCGCCGCGCATCGCCGTCGACCCCGCGGGTTGCGTGCCGTACTGGTCCGAGCTGCCGGCGATCGACATGCTCGGGCTCAACGATCGCTGGCTCGCCCACCACCCGCCGCCGGGGTTCGGCAGCGGCCGGATGGGCCACGAGCTGGGGAACGGCCGGTACGTGCTGTCACGGGCGCCGGACATGGTCTTGCTGTGCGTCCCCACCGGCAGCGACACCGGCTGCTTCCTGAGCGGAAAGCAGCTCGTGGCCGAGCCCACGTTCCGCTCCCGCTATGCACTCGTGACGTATGAGGGCGACGAGCCGCGCCGGGTGCAGTCGCGGATCTGGACCCGGCGCGAGGGAGGCGTGCTGGGGATCGGGCGTGCTCCGGACCGCGTGAGCGTGCCCGGCTGGCAGCTCGCCTCGAACCCGGCGAGCGTGACGCGGCTCGACCCCGCGGGCCGGCCCGCGGTGCTCGCCACGCGCGAGGCTCCGGCGTTGCTGCTCGGCCTAACGCTTCCCGCCGGCCGCTGGCGCCTTTCGGTCGAGTCGGAGACTCCGGGCGTGCGCGTGGAAGTACGCGCGAGCGGGAGCGCCCAGGTGCTCGGGAGCGGGACGGATACGTTCGAGTTCACGCTTTCGGGAGGCGCCGTGGATGTGGGCGTGTCTCCGGTTGCAGGCGAGGCGTTCGTGCGCGCTCTCGAGCTGGTGCGCGGGCGCTAGCCGAGGGGGCCTGTGATGTGATTCGTCCTAAAGAGCATGACGCGGTCCGAGACGGGCGCCGGCGACGGCTGCTCCGGACGCGCCTTCTTGGTGATGCGGAGCTGGGTTGGTTGTATCCTCAGTAATGGCCTTGGAGGTCATGGCCGACACGCCGAACCCCGTGCGGAGCTTGGTCCCGAATCTCGCATCGCGACCAAAGGCAGGGCCACCCATGCTGGCGACCGGATTCACTCTGACTCGCGGACGAGGCGACTCTTTCAGGCGCATCCTCTTGGGGACAGCCCTAGCCGCTGCCGCAGCGATGACGGGCTCCGGGGCAGAGGCAGGGCCCCTCTTCACTGCGCCGTTCCTCTCCTTCGACACGGGGAACCACCCCATCTCCCTGGCGGTCGGCGATCTAAACGGTGACGGAAAGCCGGACCTGGCGGCGGCCAGCTACGGCTCCGACGTGGTGTCGGTGCTGTTCGGGAACGGGGACGGGACCTTCGGCGCGCGCACCGACTTCAGGACGGGGAGCGGTCCCTACTCCGTGGCGATCGGGGATCTCGACGGGGATGGGAAGCCGGACTTGGCGGTGGCCGACTACTTCTCCAACACGGTATCGGTGCTGCGCGGGTACGGGAACGGGACCTTCGGCGCGCCCACCGACTTCGCGACGGGGAGCGGTCCCTACTCCGTGGCGATCGGGGATCTCAACGGGGACGGGAGGCCCGACCTGGCGGTGGTGAACTCCGGCTCCAGCACTGTGTCGGTGCTGCTCGGGAACGGGAACGGGATGTTTGGAGCGCGCACCGACTTCGGGACCGGGGACGCGCCCAACTGCGTGGCGATCCGGGATCTCAACGCGGACGGGAAGCCGGATCTTGCCGTCGTGTCCGGCACCAACACGGTGTCGGTGCTGCTCGGGAACGGGAACGGGACCTTCGGTGCGCATATCGATTTCGGGACCGGGAGCTACCCCATCTCCGTGGCGATTGGAGATCTCAATGGCGACGGGAGGCCGGACCTGGCGGTGGCCAACTCCATTTCCAACACGGTGTCTGTGCTGCTCGGGGACGGGAATGGGGCGTTTGAAGCGAGCACCGAGTTCGGGACGGGGAGCTATCCCTACTCCGTGGTGATCGGAGATCTGAACGGGGACGGGAAGCCGGACCTGGCGGTACCGAGCATCTTCTCCGACGCGGTGTCGGTGCTGCTGGGGAATGGTGACGGGACCTTCGGCACGCACGTCGACTTCGTGGCAGGGGGTGAGCCCTGCTCCGTTGCGATCGGGGATCTCGACTTGGACGGCAGGCCGGACTTGGCGGTCGCGAACTACTTCTCCAACGCCGTGTCAGTGCTGCCGGGCAATGGGAACGGGACCTTCGGCCCGAACACCGACTTCGCGACAGGGAACGCTCCCCATGCACTGGTGATCGGCGACTTCAACGGGGACGGCAGGTCGGACCTGGCGGTCGCGAACTACGGCTCCAACACGGTGTCGCTGCTGCGTGGCTACGGGGATGCAACCTTCGCCACGCCGGCCGACTTCGGGACGGGCATCGATCCCAGCTCCGTGGCGATCGGGGATCTGAACCAGGACGGGCGGTCGGACTTTGCGGTGGCGAACTACGGCTCCAACACGGTATCGACGCTGCGCGGGTACGGGAATGGGACGCTTCTGCCCCGAGTCGACTTCGTGGCGGGTAGCGCTCCCAGCTCCGTGGCGATCGGAGACCTGAACGGGGACGGGAAGTCGGATCTGGCGGTGGCGAACTACGGCTCCAACACGGTATCGGTGTTGCTCGGGACCGGCTATGGAGTCTTCCTTGCCCACACGGTCTTCGGGACCGGGAGCGCTCCGCGCTCCGTGGCGATCGGGGACCTAAACGGGGACGGGAAGTTGGACCTGGCGGTGGCGGACTACGGCTCCAACACGGTGTCGGTGCTGCTCGGGAACGGGGACGGGACCCTCCGTGCTCACACCGACTTCGGGACCGGGATCGATCCCTGCTCGGTGGCGATCGGGGACCTAAACGGGGACGGGAAGTTGGACCTGGCCGTGGCGGACTACGGCTCCAACACGGTGTCGGTGCTGCTCGGGAACGGGC
>Ga0066709_100001494_pt1 | contig 15540 bp, 16 predicted proteins | sample GraSoiAngelo_158_FD_79665 | JGI IMG/M metagenome (GOLD analysis project Ga0066709, IMG submission 79665) | Grasslands soil microbial communities from the Angelo Coastal Reserve, California, USA - 14_1009_16_30cm | ecosystem: Environmental > Terrestrial > Soil > Grasslands | place: USA...
AGAAAGTGTTACTAGAAACGAAAGGGACAGCGTGGCCATGACGCGTGCCATAGGCTTCTTCTGACGAAATGAACAGATCAGGCCCCTCGGCTTGCACCGAGTACTCGTGCGAATCGCTTATATGCACTGGGTGCACCGTCAGCGCTGACTGACGCATTCCATTCACACTTCAGAGGAAGCAGCGAGATCACAGGCGGAACTGAGAAATCCGTCGCACCCAGCGGATCCCGCTCGCCAATTGTGGAGGACATTACCCGCAAAATATAGTTGTGTCAATGAAAAATGAAAAATTAAAAGAGAGTCTCACGTCTATTTCGGGGAACACGTTTTTTGGCCAGTGACACAGTGTGCGACACGATCAAGGAAAAGATGGTCTTGCTATTGTCAATACGAAGCGTTTCTGCAGCTCTTTGTGGTTGTGTGCTCGCGGCGCACGTAATTGTGCTGCGCGACAATGAAGCGATTTGCATCGTGCTCATCTCTGCCGAACTGGATGTCTCCCCACTGCACGGCGACCAGCTCGCCGCGGCGAAGACCCGCACGTAATGCCATCAGGAAGAGCGGGGAATACTCTGGGCGGATTTCCTTGGCCTCCTGGAGAAATTGCTCTGCCCCGGCCGGCGTCAGAGAAATCCCTTTGACCTCTGCGGTCTTCGCGGTCCGCGTGAAGCGGCCGAGGCGGGCCGCAGGGTTCGCTTCGGCGATCCCTGCTTCGATGGCCTCGTTGAATATCCCGCGGACCTCCTTCGCCGGTCTAGTAAAAAAGGTGGGCCCAAAGCGGCCTGAGCCCGAAACTCAAGAGTTCGGGATGCTAGTGACATTCTTCTCTCCTCACGTATCACTCTATTCTTAGTCAGTAGCGTTCGTTGCGATCCGCCTGCCAACCCCATTTTTTCTAAGCTGCGTCGTCAGGTCTCGGATCTCTCATGAGACCTGGGTCGCGGATTTTGCATGGTGTTGAGAGGCAAAAGGCACGCTGGGTGAGCGCGCCTTTTGCTTGTTTGCCATGGCTATGCCGCTTCGGCGGCGGCGTCCTCATCCTGGAGCATGGAGCGGATCTGCTCGCGCAGTTCAGGCGTCTCTTGGTGGCCATGCACTGTCTTCGCATGCAGGACAGCGAGGTCCAGAACGTCGTCTTCTGTGCCTGAAATGACGATTGAGCAGGATTTCTCCGACGGGAAACGGCGACAATCGATCACTTTGCGGTGTTCGGTCATTGTGCCTCCTTGGAAACGTCGAGATTATAGGCTCGTCCTGACGCGGGTTCAAGCCATCTGGTTTCTCATTTGCGTGCTTTGGGTGGGCGAAGGCGCGCCTGCCGGGGGATACCAGGACAGATTGACGGTAAATAGGGTTCTGAAAGAGCACGAGGTATGGGTTACCGAATGTACCGGCTACATAGGTAACAACCTCGGGCCGAACGGCGGGTTGTCGAGTGGTTCCAGCAAGCGGTTTCGGGTCGCTCAGAGAGAGTTTGTTCTCAATAGAAGAGAAGTGTTTTCTGTCTCTCCCTCCCTAGCGACCGTCAGGGGTCAGCCGCAGGTTAGTCGGCTTCAGATCGCGGTGGATGACACCTTGCTCGTGCGCTGCGGCCATTCCCTCGACCAGTTGCAACCCCAGCCGCATAAACTCTTTTTCCGGCAGAGCATGATTCGCAATTCTCTGGCTCAGCGTTACACCGGGCACGTACTCCATCACCAGAAAGCTGATCCCTTGCTGCGTATCAAAATCGTGGATGGTGGCGATGTTGGGATGGTTCAGCTTCGACAGCGCCAGGGCTTCCTTGCGGAAATGTTTGCGCGCGGAATCGTCGGAGAACGTCTTGGGCGGCAGTACCTTGATGGCGACGTTGCGGTCGAGGTGTTCATCGCGGGCGCGATAGACTTCGCCCGATGCCGCCGGGGCCAATCCTCTCGGCGATGAGGTAGTGGCCCAGACGGAGGGCAACAAGTGGATCCTGGCCGAACGCTCGGCTGGCCATGGGAAAAAGCTCCTGCTCCTTCACCTGCCCATTCTAGGCTCTGGGTTAAAAGGAATCGACCAAAAAACTGGGCGAGCCGCAACATGCCCTGCCTCTTTAAAATCTATCGGACAAACCGTTAGACGATCCACTTGGCTGCACGCCCAACGAAACGTGATGAAATTGTAATGAACGGAGCATCAGAACCCGTCAAATCGAAAACACAACTGACAGGACGGTCGTGCTTGTAAGTCGTGTTGCATTTTGTTGTGGGAGTTGTTTTCTCTTGCCGCTCAAGAGCTTCATCCAGTCGGTCCACGAACGAAACGTTGGCTCCGGGGATGAGACGTCGGTAGATATCGACGGTCACCTGGATCGAACTGTGCCCCATTGGCTCCTTCACGTATACGATCGAGGTCGCTCTGGATCAGCAAGGAGCCGAATGAATGTCTGGGATCGTGCAGTCTGATCTTCCGTAGCCCGGCCTCGGTGAGCGCCGGGTGAAGGTAGCGGTGGCAGAGGTTGTCGGGATCCAGAATCGTCCCGTCCGGCGACGGGAACCCAAGTTCGTCGGAGATGTCAAGTTGGGCGCCAAAGCTGATGGCGTAGTAGTTGTCATAGATCCCAAGTGCGGAAGGACGAAGAGACTTTTGATTCGCCTTTGTCCCTGCCAGAGCGGAGCCACCCTGCAGGAACCGATTGGAACGCTCGCCCACTAGCTCGCTAAAGACACGCCAGTCCCACTTGTCTGGGGACCCGGCGCCCCTTCGGAGGGCGATATCCATACACGAAACTGTAGTCGAACACGCCAGGTCGGCGATCTCCTTTTGTGTCCAGAAAAACTGGTGAATGATCCGTCCAGCCAGACCTCGTGGTTCAAGCGAGGCCATGCCAGTCACAGCCCCAACCATGAAGCCGGGCGCATTCGTGACCTGGACCACGCCTCCGAACCCCAACTATTCTATCGGAGCAGAGCGAGAGCTCTACAGGTCTTGCCGATGATCCCGCGTTGGACAGGATTCAGTCCCACAAATTCAAACCCATACCGATGGTCGGAGCGACTGCGTACAACTGCATTCACGCTAAGAGGATTGCTCACAACCGGTACAAAGAACTTGAAATTCACAGCCGTGCCCGCGTCCCATCCAGTCACGAATAAAGCGGCCACGCCGGCTTCACTGATATTAAGCGCCCAACCGCGCATAACTTCCTGTTTTTCCCTTCCGAACATGGCAACGTGGATTTCAGTGTCGATCTCATGCCGTGGGAATCGCCGCGCTTCAATTGAGCCTTCGTGCCCCTCGGGATAATTCATCGGGAGCTATCATTTCCTCACTCCGGCCCGCCTTGCCCGCCTTTCGCCGCGCCGTTGCAAAAGCCGAACAAACTGCCCACGACAATCTTTTGACCCGACGGCACACTACGCCCCGGGGATCGAACGCGTCTGATGATGGAGGAATGCAGCCGGGCGCACCCCACAGGCACAGGCGGCATTATCGTTTCGATGACCTGGGATTGATTGTGAGAACCATGAAACCTTTGCTAGAGGACAACTTTACTGAGGACCAAGTTCCGCCTTGGTCGCGGAGCCAGACGTGGACCGGAGTCGCGCAGGAAGCTCCTTGATGGCAAATCCGGTCAGGGCAGACATGATGGACCCGGCGATGGTCAGGAAGAACGAGCCGGCATAGCGCGAAAACCATCCCACGCTGGAGGACGTCTCAGCCGGAACGCTGCCTGTCCCTTGCCAAGACAGGGAGAGCCCACTGCGGCGAGCGGAGACAGAGAGGCCACGCTCGGTGCTATGAGTAAAGTCCCCGCTGATGCTGTCCTCCTGCATCGCGGCGTCATCGGGCTCGATCCGCACGCGGACATTGCGCTGGCCGGACCGCACCGGTATCACCTGTGACAGGCTGCCCTGCGCCGAGGCAGTGGGAATCAAGCCGAATCTCTTTCGTATGGAGCCGGAGACTTTGCCAGAGTAGACGAAATCACCGTCTACCCATACCGAGACCTGCGCGTTGTGGAAGCCGTGCTGCAACCTCAAATGCAAGGTAGCATCCTTGGCGGTAAACGCGCTGTACATCGCCATGAGCACGGCGGCGGCCAAGAACAAGCCCAGCACAACCCGAGCTTTGACAGGCACACGCATCGCCCAGTGGCGTGCATGGTGGAAGAGCAAGGACGATTTGGCGCGAAGCTGTGTGAGGTACTCTCGATTCATGGGGTAGTCTATTTTCGCCCGGAGGAGGCGTTCAGCTCCAGTTACCAAGGTGTAATTGGCCCAAGAAGTCACGCGATTGGCTGGTTTCTGCGAACCCGAAGAAGAATTCATCAAATTTTGGCCGACTTTCGCACCAGTCCAGCTTGAATTATCGTGGGGATTGTTGTGGAGTTCTCTGTGTTCGGGTGCTCGCGCGACACCCGCAATTCAACGCTTCGCTGGTTATATTGTTCTGGGGATCGTGTCCCTAGTGTGCTTCTACTCGAACAGTGGCTGGTAGAGTCCGGTTCTCGTCGAGAACAATGCTCTGCAAAGCGAACGCCAGGCCCATTAGAAACCAGAAAACGATCATCGATTCTGCGTCACCGAAGTTGTACTGGAGCGTCGCGGTCAACAAGACGGCCACAAGACCGCCGAAAATTCCAGAGGCGAGGCCGTGGGGAAACCAGCCCCGGTTTCTGGTTGCGGTTGAAAGTCGCATGAGGTAACGGAAATACCCTGCCATGAGCCACAACCAAGCCGCCAAGGCGGGTAACCCACACTCTACGGCGAGCTGTATCGGCGTCGAATGGAAATGGCTCCTCAGAGCGTAACGACGGTTGGCTTCGAGGTCCCACCGCTGCCAGTGTCCCACAACACTGTCAAGCCCGACCCCGAACAGGGGATGGGCGCGTATGAATTTAAGGCTATCTCGCCACATCAGGAGGCGGTATTGACTGCCAGGGTCGCTGAGGTCCAGCCACTTCTGGGCGCGATGAGTTTGAACCCAGTTCAGGCTTAGCAGGAGCACTACGAAAAAAACCACTGATATTACTTGGCGGGTCTTCCCACCCGCGTCCTTCCAACTTATCAGGAAACAGCCAAACAACAGGCTGGCAAGAGATATCCGCGTGAGAGTGAGAACTACAACCGCGGCAATCAACAGGAAAGTAAGACCCAAGGGAAACCTCAAGCGGATACCCGCCCCAGGTGCGACCAAGAGCCCCCAGGCAACAAGGCCGATGAGGACCATGACTTCTGAATAGGGAAAGTAGTGTTTCAGAGTACCTTGGGCGCGCTGCGGTCGGCCACGAATCAATCCTATGCCCCGCTGTTTTAAGGTGCCTTCCAACGCATCCTTCCGGCCAATCGCCATTTGCACATGCGCAATCGGAGCTCCCCGGGCCACTGTGAGCTCTACTCCTGAGTCCATCGGCGACAGGTCGAGCCTGTCAAACAACTGTCGTGGAGTGTGGACCGTGGCTCCGTCAACCATCTGAACAATGTCTCCGGGAAGCAAACCAAATTGATATAGAGCGACCGCAGCGCGGTCATCTGCCATCAATTCAACCCCGATGCCCACCGTGTACTGCCAGGCTGTGATAGCGACGCTAGCCATGCACGCTGCAAACAAAAGGCCGACCAGGATCTTCACCTGCCGCAGACTCTTAAGGTTTTGACCTATCAGTACCGCGATTGTCAGGTCGGTGATGCCCCTCATCCGTCCCCAGCTAAGTAAGGGCTCACTTGAGAAGATGGTCGAGGCACCGGTGAACAATAGAAACAGTAGCAGGGGAAGAGCCAACGGTTGACGGTGGAACTTCCGTCCGTCGACTAAGATTTTTACCAGCCAGACTAGTAGCGCCGCACGGAAAGCAGTTACGGCCCCTTTGGTGGCCAGTGGCGCGCAGAGCGCAAAAGCGGTGAGACAAAAGAAGAGAGCAGCGTCGAGCCAGCCTGCTGGTCGATGAGTTGCCGAAGAACTGCTGGCGGGCATCAGCATAGGCGCTTGGGAGCACACGCCGGTTTCATCAATTCGTAAGGGATGGCTGGCTGATGGGGGGATGACATTTCTCAATTGCATTTCGCAAGCCTGTTCTTGCGTGGCCGTTGCTAGGCGTTATGGTACACTTTGTCTTTCTGCGCTTCAGCAAGGCAAAATGTTTTCCCGTCGTTCTCGATTTCTTGGTGTTGCCTGCGTACTAAGTGATTCCATCCCGACAGGACTGGCTTTTCTGCTCGCCTATTGGGTTCGAGTGTGGATTGGCCATACAGGTTCTCTATCTCCGATTTATCCACTGAGGGTCTATCTTCCGCTTTTGCTGGCATCCCTCTTCGTCTTTCCCATCCTCGGATACTTGCTCGGAGCGTATCAAGGGGTGGAAATGCGTCGCCCCAGGGATATCGCAAACGACGTCGTCAAAATGACCAGCTTGGGATTCTTGATTCTTTTAACAGGCCTCTTTCTTTTTAAGGGAGACTATGTCAGTCGAAGTCTCCTGCTGGTATTTGCTGTTTTCCACTTCTTGCTGTTAGGCGTAGGCCGCGCAATATTCATCTACGGAATCAGCCCCCGAAACAGGCAAGAACGTTATCGCCATTTTGTCATTGTAGGGACCGGTGTAGCCGCTGCCGAATTGGCTTCGCTGTTGGAAGAGGGCGAACGATTTGGCTTGCGTCTCCTGGGCTTCGTGAGCACCGCGACTGGCGAATCCAGCCCGCCAGCGGGTTTGCGCGGGTCATACCCCGTGGTTCCCCTGGAGAAACTCTCTGAATTACTTCACAACCATATTGTCGATGAGGTTGTTTTGACTGCAGCAAAGATGGAGGAGCTATCCAAACTAGAGCCTTTGATGCAGCAATGCGAGCGGGAAGGGGTGCGCATGCGCATGCATCTGAACTTCCTGTCGACTGTCTTTTCCCACGTTTACGTGGAACACTTCGCTCACGTACCCCTTTTGACTTTCACCAGCACCGCTCCAGATGAGGGAGGGATGTTGCTGAAGCGCATCATGGACTTCTCCTTGGCCGCTGTGGCGCTGGTTGTGTTATCCCCGGTGTTTATCTTTTTGGCTGCGCTCGTCGGCCTGACCTCGCCTGGACCAATTTTCTATCGGCAGACCCGCTGCGGGCTGGGAGGACGCAAGTTCAGCCTCCTCAAGTTTCGCTCGATGGTTGACAATGCTGAAGACAGTTTGCCCCATCTGGAGGACTTGAATGAGGCCGACGGTCCTGCCTTCAAGATGCGCGATGATCCGCGGTGCACGAATGTCGGGCGTTGGATGCGGGCGTTTAGTCTGGATGAGCTTCCACAGCTCTGGAATGTCCTGCGCGGCGACATGTCGTTGGTCGGACCGAGGCCACCTTTACCATCGGAAGTGGAGCAATACGAATCTTGGCAGCGGCGACGCCTGCGCATGCGCCCTGGGTTGACCTGCTTGTGGGCTCTGGAGGGACGTAGTCAACTGCGCTTCGATCGCTGGGTCAAGCTCGATCTTCTCTACATCGACCGATGGTCCATCTGGCTGGACTGCAAGATTCTCTTAAAGACCAGTCCTGCGGTGCTCTCCGGTAAGGGAGCACACTAGCCTCTATCGTAGAGTTCTAGCTTCCACGCTTTGGCGGGCGATAGGCGATCAGGGTCTCGGAATAAAATGTTACCCGACATCCAATCACACCGCCATCGGGCAACAAGCGTTGAAGCTGGCGCTTGGTCAGTAGATTCAAGTTGCCGTATGGCGTCCTGCCCAAACTCCTAATGAGACTACGTTGCCATCTCTGCGGGAGAAATTGAACCATCGGCAGACGGTAATGTGGCTCGACTGGGTAGTACAAATTCGGCGTGGTCACAAACCATCCTCTGCCGACGCGGGCTAATCTACCAAGTGCTCGATGACTGCATTGGAATAGATCACGTCGAAGCTCTTGTCGCGAAAGGGGAGTGCACAACCCATCGAAGACCAGCGCCTTCACGCCAGGAAAACTACGCCGGTAATCCCGCACTTCGGACAATGAAATGCCGCCTCCGGTAACTTGGTCGCGATGCTCGTACAGGGACTCGAATTGCTCAGCGAATGCGAAATTGGGCCCTGAAGCTCCCACATTGAGAATGTGCATCGCCGGCGTCGGTTTCAGTAACTTGACGAAAAGGCGGAACTTTTCCTCGCGCGATTTTGTGTGAAGGTAGGAAAATAATTTGTTCATCGTTCTGGAAGTTGCGTGATGGAGAATCGTCGCTCATCCGCTGCTCCTTCATCTCGGATGCTAAGATGAGCAGACTGTCGCTGTGCTATGCGGCAAAATGAGATCTTCATTTCTTAGTTTCAGCTGGCCGTGCCATGGTCTCCGTTCTGATCACAACCTACAACTCAGCGCGCTTCTTGAAAACATGTCTGGAATCGCTGCTACAGCAAGTCTACAAGCCACTTGAGGTGATCGTTGTCGACAATGCGTCTAGCGACGGCACGCGAGATGTCCTGGCAAACGTCGGACCTGGACTCACCGTCATCTATAACGATAACAACATTGGCTTTGCCGCAGCCCAGAATCAGGCCGCACGACTGGCAAAGGGAAACTGGCTGCTCTCTCTTAATCCGGACGTTGTCGTCAGTCGAGATTTTGTCGCCAAGGCGGTTGAGTGCGGGAACCTGGATCCAAAAACCGGCGCGGTTTGCGGCAAGCTTTTACGGTGGAACCCTGGCCGAAATCCAGAATTTACCCAAGTTATCGACTCAACTGGGATTTATTTCTTGCCCAACCTGCGTCATCTTGATCGCGGGGCCGGTGAGCCGGACCATGGGCAATTTGAACAAATGGAGTACGTCTTTGGCGCAACCGGTGCAGCTGCCCTTTACCGTCGGAGCATGGTCGACGATGTCTCGGTGAACGGAGAATTTTTCGACGAGCAGTTCTTTGCCTACCGCGAGGACGCGGACTTGTCCTGGCGGGCCCAGTTAATGGGCTGGCGGTGCGTGTATACCCCTGAGGCAGTTGCATGGCATGTGAGGCGAGTCACACCGGAGCGTCGCGGCCAGCTTCCGACCGAAATCAACTGGCATTCCGTCAAGAATCGCTTCTTGATGCGTGCGAAGAACATCTCGCTTCCGCTTTACGTCAGGTACTTCCTGCCGGTTACTTTCCGGGATCTGCAGGTAATTGGATATTGTTTGCTTGCCGACCGCAGACTCGCTTCTGCGTTGACCGCAGTTTGGAAATCCCGGCATGAACTCAGAAGAAAACGTAAAGTTGTGCAATCGCGCAGGAGCGTATCAGACGAGGACCTTTCAATTTGGTTCTCAACTCGACCGGCTAGCGTCCCGTTGAATCTTCCTGGCTAGAATGGTCGTTCTCATTCGCTATTAGGTTCGGGGTCGCTCTTCTGGCCACCGCGTAGCATATGCACGAACAGCGCCTCGTACTGATCAACCACCTTATCCCAGCCGTAGACGGTGCGCGCGACAGCCTGTGCCTGCTGGGCTAATTCTTCAATGCGACCGGGAGCGGCAATCAATTGTTCCAGCTTTTTCGCCAAGTCTCTTTCCTCGGGATGAAATGGAATGCCGCAATCTCTGGCGGTCTCGCGGTTGGCCGCGGTGTCGAGATAAAGAATTGCATTTCCAGCCGCCATCGCTTCAACCAGTGCCGGATGAATCCCTCCGATCTCCCCTGCAAACACGAATACCCCAGCATTTTTCTGTAAGCTCCAATAGGCGTCCCCGTAGACGGGCCCCGTGAAAATGACACGCCGATCGGCAAGTGATTTGAGCTGGCGCACATACCCCGGTTGGTAAGGATTGCCGCCCACAATAACCAGTGGCCAGTCGGTTCGCAAATCCCGATAAGCCCGAAGCACCAGTTCCGGGTTATTTTCCGGTTCGAGCCTAGCGATGTAGAGGATGTACCGCCTGCGGGACAATCCGAAGCTGGCAAAATGGTTGCTGGGGCTGGGCGGCTCGGCCCCGTAGCCAATCATTTCTGATTTCTTGCCGTAACGGTGCCAATAATAATCCTGAATCGCGCGAGCGTCCGTCACAACTCGCGTAGGGGTGTAAGTGGAAAGCAGCTCGCACAAATGCAAAAACCACTGCCCCGTGAAATTCCATTTCCGGCGCTTTCGATCGAGTCCGTCGACATTGAGCACAGTAGGTTTTCCGACCACTCGTGGCATCCAGGCGAACGGACTGTTAGCGACGTTACAGATGAGCACAGTCTCTGCATCGCCGAAGAGAACATGCACGGTCGACAGAAATGTGTGAAACAGGGTGTCGAAATGCATGCTAGGAATACTGGGCAAGATCACCCGGCGGATGCGGCTATCGAAAACATCGTCAGGCGAAGTGAAAGGCTTTCTGCAGTAAACCGTTACTGTATGGCCGCGCTCCACAAGACGTTAGGAAAGTTGGTCTGCAAGCGTCTGAAACCCGCCGTAGCGGGCGGGAATACCGCGAGTACCGACGATAGCGATGTTCATGGAAAAACGTTAGATATGTGATGCATCAAGAACAGGGCAGCACAACAGACGCGCCGCAAAGTCCTAGAGATCCATGCTTTTCACACCGTAGTGCCAGGCTGCATGCCCGTAGCCTTCCAGGGCCTCGGCAACCGAAATTCCGGAGGGGCCGAATCCTGTTAATGATAACAGTGCGCGAAACAACAGCCCTGCCGTGATGCCCACGCGCAAGATGGCAAGTTGTGCGCGGCTGTGATGCTTGACAAAATAACGAACGAGATTCTTGTACCAATAGGATTGCCGATCACGGAATGCGAGTCTGCTTACACTATGTCCCCCTGAGTGAGAGAAGATCGCATCGGGACGATAAACAATTTTCCATCCTCTATCCCGAAGGCGGCGACAGAAGTCTACATCTTCAAACCATACCGGGAAAAATCCTTCATCGAAGCCGTTAATCGCGTCCCATGCCTGACGCTTCACCGCAAGACAAGCTCCTGCCGGCTGTTCAACCTCTTGAGGCTTCTCGTAGTCAAGGTCAAGGCAGCGGTAGCGCACATTCCAGGGATTGCGAGGCCAAATGCGGTTCACGAGCAACACTTCTGCCAGCATGCTTCCGACGGTAGGGAGTTTGCGAACGGTGAAGCCCTTCTGTAGCAGGCCGTCTGCGCCCTGTAGGAGTCCGCCAGCTGCTCCCACCGTATCCGCGCGGAGTGCGTCGGCCAGTTTGTCCAGCGCACCCGCCGCAGCGATGGCGTCAGGGTTCAGGATCATCAGCACGTCGCCCTCGGCAACCTTAGCGGCCTGATTCACCGCGCTGGCAAAACCTACGTTATGAGAATTGCTCAAGGTCAGTACCTCGAGCGCACAAGCGCCGGCTTCCTGAATGGTGTCGTCGGTCGAATTGTTATCGACCATTACAACTTCCCACTGGGGGAACGCCACGAGCGATTGCAGGCACGCGCGGATGCAGCTGCGCGAATTGTGAGTCACTATGATAACGGTGCCGAGGACCATTCTGGCATCGGATTATAGCTTTTAGGCAGGGGCTCTCTAATTGCGTCCGAAAATTAAAATGGCGGCGATGTTGAAGGTTCAAACAGCACAGGCCGTTTGACACTGCTACAAATACACAATACCTTTGCAAATGAGGCCGTCACCGCAGATGGGCGCGCTTTTTCGAGACACATATCGTTATCGTGAGCTGATCTGGGCCCTCGCCCTGAAAGAGCTGCGCGTTCGTTACAAACGCTCGGTTCTGGGTTTCCTGTGGGCACTGCTCAACCCGGCTTTGCTCATGCTGGTGCTCACGCTGGTGTTCGGTACCATCATGCGGTTTTCGGCTCCCCATTATTCGATTTTTCTTCTCAGTGTATTGCTTCCGTGGACATTCTTCTCGCAGAGCCTGGCGTATTCGGTTGAATCGATCGTTGGGAATGGAGAATTACTGAAGAAGGTTCGCGTTGCCCGGCTGGTGTTTCCGATCGCGGCAGTGGTGTCCAATATCATCAATTTTCTTCTCTCCATGATTCCACTGGCTTTACTGATCCTCGTTACTCGATTTCCGTTTCATTGGACGTGGCTTTATCTGCCCATTCCGATGATGGGATTATTTCTTTTCACGCTTGGAGCGGCCTTTTTTTTCGCTGCTGTCAATGTTTACTACCGGGATGTAAGCCACATTATCCAAGTGCTATTGTCGGCCTGGTTCTATTTCTCTCCGGTGATCTACTCAGTGGATTTCATGCCCGCCAAGTACCAGTGGCTCTTTCACTTGAACCCCATGCTCTACGTGCTGAATGGATTCCGGCTCGGAATTTACTACGGACAGCTGCCATCACTTCAGTCAACCGCGATGTGCCTGCTTTGCGGAGTATTATCCGTCGTTATCGGCTTCACCGTGTTCCGTCGATATGAGAACTCGTTTGTTTATTATGTTTAGCGGATGGTAGAGAATCAGTACAGCATCGAGTTTGACGACGTTGTGCAACAGTTCCGCCGGATCACGGAACGCCCCGACACGCTCCGGGAAGTCTTTGCCAAGGTAAGACGACATCGGATAAATTATCAGGACTTTGAGGCGGTCAAGCACGTCTCATTCCGTATTTCGAAAGGTGAAGTGGTCGGACTCATCGGGCGTAACGGGTCCGGTAAGAGTACGATTCTTAAGATAGTTGCGGGAGTTTACACGCCCACTTCAGGCAGCGTGCGAGTGCACGGAAGTATTGCGCCGTTGATCGAGTTGGGCGCTGGCTTTCATCACGAGCTGACAGGCCGCGAAAATATTCTCTTAAACGGCTTGTTGTTGGGTCTCACCAAGCGCCAGGTAGGTGAGCGTGAGGCTCAAATGATTGCATTCGCCGAGCTCGGCGATTTTATTGATTCCCCGATTAAGCAGTACTCGTCGGGAATGTACATGAGGTTAGCTTTTTCGGTCGCGATCGAGGTCGACCCTGATATTTTAATCATCGACGAAATTCTTGGCGTAGGGGATGCGGGATTTCAGCAGAAGTGCTTCGATCGAATTCAGCGTTTTCGAGACGCCGGGAAGACCATCATTCTTGTTTCGCACGCGATGGACAATATGCGCAAGTTCTGCAGCCGGTTGTTACTGATTCACAACGGCGCGATACTTGAAGATGGGCCTGCTGATCACGTTATCGATCGATACGAAGCGCTTATCAGACAGCGTGCACCACTGTCAGCACGCAAGTAGAATTCGCTCGATTGTCCCCGGGCGGCCATGGCAGGTCACCAACAGAACGAGTCAATCATGTTTCCGAGAAAGACGGAAGATTCGAGAAGGCAGGTAATTCTCCATTACCACATTTTCAAGAATGCGGGCACCACGGTGGAGTCCATTCTTAAGAACAATTTTCGTGCTCGCTTTGCCCGTTTTGACAGTGATGATTACAATTCTACTCTCTCGTATGAGGCCCTCTTAGAATTCCTCGCAGTGCATCCTGAGGTTGTGGCTGTGACCAGTCACCATCTGCGCCCTCCTAAGCCGGTGGATGACCGCTTCGTTTTTCATGACATATTGTTTCTCAGGCACCCCGTTGCTCGCTTGTGGTCGACCTACGAGTTCTATCGGCGAAGCGATCTGGAAACTGACCCACTCGCTGGCGCGGCCAAAGCCAGAAGCGCCCAGGAATTCTTCCAATTGCTCATCGATGACTATCCCTTCCACTCCAACAATGCGCAGGTCAATTTGCTCGCCAGCGCCGGTGGGAAGCTTCCGTCCGATTCGGACGTACCCCGTGCGGCGGAGGTGATCAGGCAGGCTACCGCGCTCGGTGTAGCAGAACTTTTCGACGAGAGCACTGTTGTGGCGGAAAGTTGTCTTGGTCGAGCGTTCCGTGGTCTCGACTTCAGCTACGTGGCACAAAACGTTAGTGCCGGCCGTCCCATGAGCTTGGACGCGCAACTCGAGAGATTCCAACAGCATTGTGGAACGGAGATCTTCAATCGCATCATCACCTTGAATCAACTTGACCTGGCCTTGGTGAAGGTAGCGCATGAAGAGGTTCTCCGCCGGTTCCATCTCGTGCCACATCACGACAGACGCTTAAAGGCTCTGCGATCCAGGTGCGTAGCTCGAGAGAAAGCGGCGTCGCGGATTATCATTGCTTCGAATCATCCCACCGATTTCGCTTCGCTCGCGAGCCTGGGCTCTGCCTGAATTGGCGCGCGAATCGGGTAAGAGCACTCTCGGGAGATCCATGCTACTTCTCTTATTGCTGGCTCCAGTTGATTGGATCGTGATGTCTGTCCTGGTTTGCGCCGAGCTAGTCGGCCGACTTTGGAAGCTGATTTCTCCCCTCCAAGTACCCTCTTTTCCGCTGTGCCGGCATGATTGCAGCTTTGTCATCGTCAGTTGGCATGGAAAAAGCAGTCTTGCACAGTCGTTGCCCGCCTTGCTACAAGCTGCCCGGGTTCATGGAGGAGACCACGAAGTGATCGTTGTGCTCGATCACGAGAGCAATGACGGAACCAGAGACTTACTTCAGAAGAGTTTTCCCGAGGTCACTCTCCTCCAGGCGCAGACGAGTCTTTATTTTGGCGCAGCCACTCGTTTGGGAATTCAAAAAGCGACGCGTGACATTGTGGTCCTGATCAATAACGACACCATTGTCGATGAGGATTTTCTTGCTCCACTGCTTAAGGCGTTTGAGGATCCCGCAGTGTTTGGAGCGGCTAGCCAAGTGCGAGCTTCTTCCGCTCAGGCTCGCGAAACGGGTAAGACGCGCGCGTATTTCAAAGGTGGCGATATCGTTTGGGCACAGGAAGGCATATTGACCGTGGAGGACAGCCAGGACTACTGCCCTGTCTCCTGGCTCCATCGCGGCGCAATGGCGCTAGATCGTCGGAAATATCTTTGGCTGCTCGGCCTGGATGATCTGTATGACCCGGGCTACTTTGAGAATGCTGACCTGTCGCATCGAGCCTGGAAAGTGGGCTGGAAGTGTCTTCTGGCACTGAACAGTCGGGTATCGCATGAGCATCAATTCAAGGTCCCACGTGGGGGGGAAGAGTTCATACATCTCATCGTCCGGCGCAACGCCTACGTCTTCCTTTGGAAGAACATCGACGACGTCCCGATGTTGATGAAACACTGCTTAACCTCTGTGTCCAGACGGATGCGCCGCGCGAGGGCCTCAGGCATCGGCGAGCCAGTTGAAATGCGGAGCCTTCTTGCAGCCCTCAAGCGCTTGCCCGTGATCCTGAGGAGACGGCTGTTCGCGGCCCGGTCGGCCATCCGTACCGACCGGGAAATATTTGCCTTGGTAACGCAGCGCCAGCAGGGAAGCAACATCCTTTCTGGTCAGTTCGAGGCGGAGGCGGCGAAGTGAAAAAATATCACAAATATCCCAATTTCACGCTTAGGAGGAAGTAAAGGGATGTCGTAGTGTTTGTCCCTATCAGTGTATGATCTCGATGCATTAGGAATCATGTGAATGGGTTGGACAAGATCTTATCGCAGCAAGCTGGCTGCCTTCTCCTTTGAAAACGTTGCCAAATACTGGCGGTACTGTCACCTCTACGGCGTAAATAATGCGACGCGTTTGGCGCTTCGTCGTTTTCGAACGCCTAAGGGTTCTCCTCCCGCCTCTGTAACCGTGCTGCCCTCGCCTGCACTAAGTGTGG
>Ga0066709_100001495_pt1 | contig 15540 bp, 16 predicted proteins | sample GraSoiAngelo_158_FD_79665 | JGI IMG/M metagenome (GOLD analysis project Ga0066709, IMG submission 79665) | Grasslands soil microbial communities from the Angelo Coastal Reserve, California, USA - 14_1009_16_30cm | ecosystem: Environmental > Terrestrial > Soil > Grasslands | place: USA...
GAGATGGTGCCGATCGACACGGGCGAGGCGCTGGCCGAGCTCAAGGCGGGCCGCATCGACGCGATGTTCTACGTGGCCGGCTATCCGGTGAAGCTCCTCAAGGAGGACGTCACCGACAAGGACGGGCTCGAGCTGATCCCGATCATGAACAAGAGCGTCCTCGAGTTCTACCCGCAAGCCGAGATTCCGGCGGGGACCTATCCGTGGCAGACGGCCGCGATCAACACGGCGGCGGTCAAGGCGGTGCTCGTGTCGTTCGATTTCCGCCGCCGGGATTGCGACAACATCGGCCGCTTCGCGCAGCTCGTGTCGCGGGGGCTGGACAGCCTCCAGAAGAACGGCCACGCCAAGTGGAAGGTGGTCGACCTCAACTACCCGCTCCGGGGCTGGGAGCAGTACGACTGCGTCCGGAAGTTCCTCGGCAAGGCGGCGCCCGCGACGAGCGCGCCCGGGCAGCGCAGCACTCAGAATCCGGTCTTCGACGCGATCAAGGGAGCGCTCGACCAGTAAGGCCGTCGGCGCCTGACCGTGCCCGGGTCAGACGCCGACGAGGTGTAGCAGCATCCAGGTGGCGGCCGCCACGATCGCCGAGGCGGGAATGGTGAGGATCCACGCCCAGAGGATCCTCCCCGCGACACCCCAGCGGACAGCCGAGAAGCGCTGAATCGCGCCCACGCCCATGATCGACCCGCTGATCGTCTGCGTGGTGCTCACCGGAATTCCCGCGAACGCGGTGCCGATCAGCGTGATCGCGCCCGCCGTCTCCGCGCAGAAGCCGCCGACGGGCCGCAGCTTCGTGATCCGCATCCCCATGGTCTTCACGATGCGCCAGCCGCCGGCCATCGTCCCCAGGCCGAGCGCGGCGTGCGCCGCGAGCACGACCCAGAACGGCACGTAGAACTCGGGGCCGAGGTGGCCGGTCGTGAAGAGCAGGACGGCGATGATCCCCATCGTCTTCTGAGCGTCGTTGGTGCCGTGCCCCAGACTGTAGGCGGCCGCCGACAGGAGCTGGCCGCGACGGAAGACCTTGTCCACCCGGCCGGGCGTCGCGCGCTTGAAGACGTTGATGACCAGCACCATCGTCGCGAAGCCGACGACGAGGCCGATCAGCGGCGCCAGGATCATGAACGCGCCGATCTTGACGAGGCCGGCCGGGACGAGCGAGCCGAACCCCGCCTTGACGACGGCCGCGCCGGCGAAGCCGCCGATCAGCGCGTGCGAGGAGCTGGTCGGCAGGGCCCACACCCACGTGATCAGGTCCCACACGATGGCGCCGATGAGCCCGGCCAGAATCACCCACTGATCGACCACCGCCGTGTCGACGACCCCTTTGCCCACCGTCCGCGCCACGCTCACGCCGAAGCCGAACGCGGCGACGACGTTGAAGAACGCCGCCCACGCCACGGCCTGCAGCGGGGTCAGCACGCGAGTCGACACGACAGTGGCGATCGAGTTGGCGGCGTCGTGGAAGCCGTTGATGAAGTCGAAGACGAGCGCGACGAAGATGATGACGACGACGGCGGTGAGCACCGTTCAGCCCGAGATCACGCCATCTTGAGGATGATCCCCTCGATCACGTTGACGACGTCCTCGCACCGGTCGGTCACGATCTCCATCGTCTCGTAGATCTCTTTCCACTTGATGACCTCGATGGGGTCGCTCGCCTCCTCGAACATCGCGGCGAGGCTGTCGCGCAGCAGTACGTCGGCGGTGTTCTCGAGGCGGTTCACCTCGACGGTGTGCTCGTGAAACCCTGGGTCCATCGTTCGCAGGCACCTGATGGTGCGGTCTGTCGCGTGCGAGGTGAGCACGATGACCTCGGCCATCGCCCGGCAGGCCGAGGTGGGCTCCTTGATGCGGTAGACGACCAGCCGCTCCGCGGCCGCCTCGATGTAGTCGAGCACGTCGTCGAGACGCGAGGCCAGGTCGTGGATGTCCTCACGGTCGATCGGCGTGATGAACGTCGTGTTGAGCTTCTTGATGATCTCGTGCGTCACGTGGTCGCCCTGGTGCTCGACTTCCTTGATCGCGTGGGCCTTGGCCCGCGCGTCGCCGAAGTTGTGGACCATCTCGTGCAGCAAGGCGGCGGCCCGGATGATGTGCTGGGACTGCTGCTCGAAGTAGTCGAAGAACCGGACTTCCTTCGGGATCAGATTGAACATTGACCCGAACCAGAGTGTAACGGAAACATCGCATTTTCGCCACCGGAAGTAAGAGGCGGTCCGGCGCCGAGGCGGGCCAGATCTAACCCTTGCGCAGGGCGAGCGGAGGGAGCCCGAGAAGCGCCCGGCGCGCGACCCGCCAGCAGCCCTCGACCGAGTCGACGAGCGTCGGCGCGGTCGGCGCGAGGCAGCGGACGAGCGCCCCGCCGCGCGGGAGCCCCGCCACCCCGAGGCGCGCGGCTTCACCGCCCGCGGCGAGGTGCTGGACGTCGGCCGCGAAGCGATCGCGGTCGAATCCTCCCATGACCGCGATCGACGCGAAGTATGGGCGCGACTCGGTGAAGCCGAGCCCGCCCAAGGCCGGGTGACCGGCGCGACCGCGCAGCACGAACCGATCGTGGAGGAGCCAGCCGCGCGCGTCGCGGATCGACACCGCGCTCTCGAGGGCGGCGAACCGCCACGCTTCGCCGAGCGCGATCCGGCCGGCGGAGAACGCGTCGACGAGGATGAGACCGGCGGTCTCGTCCAGGTCGACGTCGATCGACTGGCGAAGCGCCGAGCCCGCGAACGGGATGGTGTGGTCGGGCACCCACTCGACGACGGCGCGCGGACCGACCGAGAGCCGCACGGACTGCACGGTCGGCTCGCCCTCGGTCCGGTACACCCGGGTCGCCGAAGGCGTCGTGAGAACCGCGTGCGCTCCCGCCGCCGCGTGGACGTGGATCGAGAGCCGGTCGCCGCCCACGAGCCCACCAGTCGGATTCAGGATCGAGACGACTGCCGCGGGGTCGTCGAGCGCGACGGGCGCCAGGACCTGGAGCGGCAGCGTGTACCGGCAGCCCGCGACGACGGTTGCGGGACCGCGCCGCTCGAAGCGGAGGCTCAGCGCGCCGTCCCGCCCGACGCGGGCGGCCTCGAGCGCTGCGCCGGCCGTCACGCCGGCGCCGGGTCGAGCGTCAGCTCGCGCTTGATCCAGGCGACGATCGTCTCGAGCCCCTCGCCCGTCCGGAGGTTCGTGAAGATGAAGGGGCGGGCGCCGCGCATCCGGCGTGAATCGCGCTCCATCACGGACAGGTCGGCGCCCACGTGAGGCGCCAGGTCGATCTTGTTGATGACCAGGAGATCGGATCGCGTGATGCCCGGACCGCCCTTCCGAGGGATCTTTTCACCCTCGGCGACGTCGATCACGTAGATCGCCGCGTCGACCAGCTCGGGACTGAAGGTCGCCGCCAGGTTGTCGCCCCCGCTCTCGATCAGCAGGAGCTCGAGCCCGGGAAATCGCGTCAGGAGGTCGTGGACCGCCTCGAGGTTCGCCGAGGCGTCTTCGCGGATCGCCGTGTGCGGGCAGCCGCCGGTCTCGACGCCCACGACTCGCTCGGCCGGCAAGGCGCCGCGGCGCACGAGGAACTCGGCGTCTTCCTTCGTGTAGATGTCGTTGGTGATGACCGCCATGTCGAGCTCGGCGGAGAGACGCCGACAGAGCGCTTCGGCCAGCGCCGTCTTCCCCGAGCCCACGGGCCCGCCGATACCGATCTTCAACGGTCGTGGGATCGTGCTCATGACCTGAACAACCTCATGTCGAGCGCCGCGTGACGAATCCCCGCGATCTCGATCGCCGGATTGAAGCTCCACAGATCGTCCACGGTGGCGAGCGCCGCCGCCGTCGCCAGCCGTTCGATTGGGCCTCGCATCGCCGCGAGCACGCGCTGGCCGTCGAGCTGCCCGAGCGCGATGAGCCGGAGGCCGGCCCCCACCAGCAGCGACGCGCTCGCGTAGAGGTACGCCGCCGCCGCGCGCTCGGGATCGGCGCCGCCACGACCCACCGCCGCGCCGAACACCGTCGCGTGGTGAGCCGACGCGCGCCCGTCGTCGACGGCGCGGGCCAGATGGGCGAGAAACGAATCGCCGCCGATGCCGGCAGCGATCCGGAGCGTCTGCCGACCCATCTGGCGGCTGGCGACCCTGAATTCCGGGACGGTCTTCATCGCGTCGAGCCGCGCGTCGAGCATGATCCACGCCGCCGGGTCGTCCCGGCGTGCGAGCGTGACGGCGATCGCGGCGGCGGCCGCATCGGCCGGACCGGCCGAGCCCTCGAGGTGCGCGGCGACGAACATCTCGAGATCGTGCCGGTCGCGCACCCGCCCGTCCTGCACGTAGGTCTCGAGCCCGAACGAGTGCGCGAAGCCGCCGGCTGGGAACAGTCCGTCGGCGAACTGCAGCAAGGTCAGGAGCGCGGGATCACCGGTCATGACGCTGACCTCCACCGATCGGCACGAACGGTGCGCGCACCCGCTCGAATCGGACGTTCATCCGCGTGAGGAGGATGTCCATCCCCGGATCATCCGGAACGAGGAGCCGCTCACCGTCGAGCGCCAGGTTGAAGTGGCGATTGCCGACTTCGAACGCGACACGCAGCGCCTCCTCGCGCGACGCCGGCGTGACTGCCAGGCAAGGCTCCGCAGCGCACTCGACGACCACGAACCAATCCGGCTCGACGTGCAAGACCGCCCCCGGCTTCAACACGCTGCCGGTCGGCAACGCCAGCGCGAGCGTCCGCCCACCGGTCGTCGTCACCCGCCGCCGCCCCCATCGCCGCTCGTCGGCCGTCAGCACGAGCGTGTCCCGCACGCGTCCGGCCAGCTCCGCTTCCCCGACACCGGCCGGAAGCTGGGTAATCACGATGGGTTGACCGCCAGACGATGCAACGGGCTGACTGCCCGACGAAGGAACGGGCTGACTGCCACCCGATGAAGCGGGTTGACCGCCAGAACGATCGAGCCTGGGGCTCGATCGCGCCGCGGATGGGGGGGTATGGGGGGCCATTTCGGGGCCGCCCATTAGAACAAAAAATACCGTTGCGCCATCGCCAACACGCGCGCCGGCTCGCACGTCAGCACAGTCCCGTCGACTCGCACCTGATACGTCTCGGCATCGACTTCGATCCGCGGGAGCGCGTCGTTGTGGACCATGTCGCGCTTGCCGAGCCCGCGACAGCGGCTGACCGCGACCGCGCGCCGGGTGAGTCCGAGCCGTTGCGGCACGCCGTCGGCGAGCGCGGCGGCCGAGACGAACGTCAACGCCGTGGAGCCGACGGCCCGGCCGAACGCGCCGAACATGGGACGGTAAAGGACGGGCTGAGGCGTCGGAATCGACGCGTTCGGGTCGCCCATCGCCGCCCACGCGATGAGCCCGCCCTTGACCACCATCTCCGGCTTGACACCGAAGAACGCGGGCTTCCAGAGTACGAGATCGGCCAGCTTCCCGACCTCGACCGAGCCCACGTGGCCGGCCAGCCCGTGGGCGATCGCCGGGTTGATCGTGTACTTCGCGATGTAGCGCTTCACGCGGAGGTTGTCGTCGCCGGACGTCTCGCCGGGCAGCGGCCCGCGTTGGCGCTTCATCTTGTCCGCGGTCTGCCAGGTCCGGATGATCACCTCGCCGATCCGGCCCATCGCCTGCGAATCCGACGACATCATGCTGATGGCGCCGAGATCGTGCAGCACGTCCTCCGCGGCGATCGTCTCGGCGCGGATGCGCGACTCCGCGAAGGCGAGATCCTCGGGGATGCGCGCGCTCAGGTGGTGGCAGACCATCAGCATGTCGAGGTGCTCGTCCATCGTGTTGACGGTGAACGGCATCGTCGGGTTCGTCGAGGACGGAAGGCAGTTCGGCTCGCCGCACACCCGGATGATGTCGGGCGCGTGGCCGCCGCCGGCGCCTTCGGTGTGGTAGGTATGGATCGTCCGCCCCTTGAAGGCGCGAATCGAGTCCTCGACGAATCCGCTCTCGTTGAGCGTGTCGGTGTGAATCGCGACCTGCACGTCGAGCTCGTCGGCGACGCCGAGCGCGCAGTCGATCGCCGCGGGCGTCGTCCCCCAGTCTTCGTGCAGCTTGAGCCCCACCGCGCCGGCCGCGATCTGCTCGCGCAGCGGATCGGGGGCGGACGCGTTGCCTTTGCCGAGGAAGCCGAGGTTGAGCGGAAACGCTTCGGCCGCCTCGAGCATCCGATGGATGTTCCACGCCCCCGCCGTGCACGTCGTCGCGTTGGTCCCGGTCGCGGGGCCGGTGCCGCCGCCGAGCAGGGTGGTGAGCCCGGCGCTGATCGCCTCGTCGACGAGCTGGGGACAGATGAAGTGGATGTGCGAGTCGAGCCCGCCCGCGGTGACGATCCTCCCCTCGCCGGCGATCACTTCCGTGGAGGCGGCGACGACCATGCCGTCGGTGACCCCCGTCATCAGGTCGGGGTTCCCCGCCTTGCCGATGGCGACGATCCGTCCGTCGCGAATTCCGATGTCGGCCTTCACGATGCCCCAGTGGTCGACGATGACCGCGTTGGTGATGACGAGGTCGAGCGCGCCGGCCGCGCGCGTGGCGTGGACGGACTGGCCCATGCCGTCGCGGATCACCTTGCCGCCGCCGAACTTCGCCTCTTCGCCCGGCGTCGTGAGATCGCGCTCGATCCGGATGAACAGCTCCGTGTCGGCCAGGCGCACGCGGTCGCCCGTCGTGGGGCCGTAGAGGTCCGCGTACTGGCGGCGAGTCAGACGCAGGGTCATGAGCGGCGCTCCCACGCCGCGAGCTTCGCGAGCGCTTGCTCGCGGCCGCCGCCCTCGGTCAGCGCGTTCAGGCCGAAGACGCGGCGCGTCCCGCCGAGCTCGACGAGCGTGACGCGCTTCTCGTCGCCGGGCTCGAAGCGCACGGCCGTGCCCGCCGGCACGTTGAGCCGCATCCCGAACGCTCGAGCGCGCTCGAAGCGGAGCGCGCGGTTGACCTCGAAGAAGTGGAAGTGCGAGCCGATCTGGATCGGGCGATCGCCTGTGTTGGTCACGGTCAGCTCGACCGTTCGGCGGCCCTGATTCGCGATGATGTCGCCCTCACCGAGCAGATACTCGCCGGGAATCACGGTTGGTCTCCTTCGGTCAACAACCGGTAGTACAACGCGCTCGGATCGAGGGCGCCATTCGCGCTGCGCGCATATCGCGGGATCACTCCCGCGAGGGTGTAGCCGACTGCTGTGTAGAGCCCCTCCGACGGGTCGCCCCGCCGCGTGTCGAGCACCAGGGTGGTGCGGCCGAGTCCCCGCGCGCGCGCCTCGATCGCCAGCATGAGCGCGCGCCCGATCCCCCGGCGGCGCGCCTTCGTGTGAACCATCACCTTGGCCACCTCGGCCCGATGCGACCCGTTCGGCCGGGTCGCCAGCAAGAGCTGCGCGGTGCCGACGAGCGTCCCATCCGCCTCGCGCGCCCCCAGCAAGACACACGACCCCTCCCGCACCGCCTCGACCACACTCCGCCAGTACGCCTGCCCCTCGGCCTCCGCCATCGGCGGCAAGAACCCCACCGATGCTCCTGAATCCACCGCGTCCTTGAGCAACACCACCAACCCCGTCAGCTCTCGCATGGCAGAGTCGATACCAAGCACCTCGATCACGACCGATCCAGTCGCCGCGCGTTCCGATCTCGCGTTCATGGAAGAGACGCTCGCCGGCCGGAACGTGGCCCGCCGGGCGCGCGTGGGAGGGCGGGGGCTCCCGACTGGCGAAGTGGGACCCCCTCGTCCCGCCCGCGGCTCGACGAGCCGCGATTCGGGCGAGCGGGTGACGCAGCCAGCCGGGGGCCCCCGCCCTCCCACGCGCGCCCGGCCACGCCAACCCACCAAGCCGCCAAGAGATCTGACATGAGCAAGAAGACCGGAGAGTTAGCGAATAGGGTGGTGAATGGTGACGAGCTTGGTGCCGTCGGGGAACGTCCCCTCGACCTGCACCTCCTCGAGCATCTCGGGCACCCCTTCCATCACGTCGTCGCGGCCGAGGATGTCGAGGCCCGACGCCATCAGATCCGAGACGCTCCGGCCGTCGCGAATGCCTTCGAGGATCTCGGCCGTGATGAGCGCGAGCGCCTCCGGGTAGTTCAGCTTGAGGCCGCGCCCGCGTCGCCGGCGGGCGACTTCGGCCGCGGTGAAGACGAGGAGCTTCTCCTGCTCGCGCGGGGTGAGATGCATCGTCGAGCCTCCTGACTCGCTTCTCAGACGGCCAGATGCTGCCTGACCATCTCGATCTTCAGGTTCCGCGTCTCGCCCGAGGCGACGACGGCGCCCTTGGACATGATCACGTACTTGTCGGCGAGTCGCTCGGCGAAGTCAAGGTATTGCTCGACCAGAAGGACGGCCAGCTTGAGCTCGGCCTTGATCCGGCGCAGCGCCTCCTCGATCTCGAGAATGATCGAGGGCTGAATGCCCTCGGTCGGCTCGTCGAGCATGAGCAGCTTCGGCTTCGTGAGCAAGGCGCGCCCGATCGCCAGCATCTGCTGCTCGCCGCCCGAGAGCACGCCGCCCTTGCGCGCGAGCAGCGGCTTGAGCGCCGGGAAGAGCGTCAGCGGCTCGTCGAGCGAGGCGGTGCGCCCGCACCCGAGCAGGGCCATCCGGAGATTCTCCTCGACGGAGAGGTGCGGGAAGATCTCGCGACCTTGCGGCACATAGCCGACGCCGGCCCGCGCCCTCCGGTCGGGCGACCAGGTCGTGATGTCGGATCCGTCGAACATGACGCGCCCGCCGCGCGCCGGCAAGAGCCCGATCGTCGTCTTGAGCAAGGTGGTCTTGCCGACGCCGTTACGCCCCATGAGGCAGACCAGCTCGCCGGCGCGCACCTCGAGGTCGACGCCCCAGAGCACCTGCGACTGGCCGTAGGCCACGTCGAGGCTGCTAATGGACAGCATCGGCCTCCTCGCGCCGCCGTCCCAGATAGACCTCGAGGACGCGCGGGTCGCTCTGGACCTGCTCGACCGGCCCCTCGCACAGCACGGCCCCCTGATGGAGCACCGTCACCTGACGCGCGATCTGCCGCACGAACTCCATGTCGTGCTCGATGACGAGCACCGACCGGTCCGCGGCGATCGACTCGAGCAGCGCGCCGGTCCGCTCCGTCTCCTCGTCGGTCATGCCGGCAACCGGCTCGTCGACCAGCAGGAGCTCCGGATCCTGCGCGATCACCATCCCGATCTCGAGCCACTGCTTCTCGCCGTGCGAGAGCGCTCCGGCCTTGCCGTCGGCACGATCGGCGAGCTTCACCGTCTCCAGGGTCCGGAGGATGCGATCGCGCTCCTCGCGCGCGTCGCGCTGGCGGAGCGCCGCGAACACGCCCTTCGAGGCGCGGCGGAGCGACAGCTCGACGTTGTCCCACACGGTGAGATTCACGAAGACCGACGGGGTCTGGAACTTGCGGCCGACGCCGAGCTGCGCGATCTCGTTCTCGCGGAGCGGGAGGAGATCGGTGTTGTGGCCGAAGATCACGCGGCCACTCTCGGGCTTGACGCGCCCCGACACGACGTCGAGCAGGGTCGTCTTGCCGGCGCCGTTGGGGCCGATGACGACCCGGAGCTCGCGACGGTCCATGAAGAAGTTGAGGCGGCTCAACGCCTTGAAGCCGTCGTAGTTCACCGTGACGTCTTCGAGGTAGATGATGCTGGCGGCGCGAGTGGGCTGATCGGCCGGCGGAGGTGGCGTCATGGCATGGGCCGCCCGAGCGAGACACTGGGGGTCGAGACCGCCCGGTCGGACCGGCGCGACACGAGCCGGCGGACGCGCCCGCCGAGTCGGCCGATGGCGCCAACCACGCCGTCCGGGAAGAACAGCACCGCGCTCATGAAGAGGCCGCCCAGGAAAAGAAGCCAGAGGTCGGGGTAGCTCGTGGTGAGCCAGCTCTGGATCCAGTTCACGCCGAACGCGCCGAGCACCGCGCCGTAGAGCGTGCCCCGTCCACCCGCGGCGACCCACACGATCATCTCGATCGACGGCAGCACTCCGATCTTCGCCGGCGTGATGATGCCGACTTGCGGCGCGTAGAGCGCGCCGGCGGCCCCCGCGAGCGCCGCGGACACGACGAACACGAAGAGCTTGTAAGCAGCCGGCGAGTACCCGGAGAAGAGCACGCGCGTCTCGCTGTCGCGGATGGCGACGAGCACCTTGCCCGCGCGGGTCAAGGTGATCCAGCGGCAGAGCAGGTACGCGCCGATCAGGGTCAGCGCCGTCACGACGTAGAGGCCGCGCTGGGTCGACGGCTGGTGCAACGGGAATCCGAAGACCGTCTTGAAGTCGGCGAGCCCGTTGGTGCCGCCGAGGTTCATCTCGTTGCGGTTGAACACGAGCCACGCGCTGAGCGCCAGCGCCTGCGTGATGATCGAGAAGTAGACGCCCCGGATCCGGCTCCGGAACGCGAGATAGCCGAAGGCGAAGCCGAAGAGCGCCGGGACCAGCACGATCGCCGCGAGCGTGAACGCGGTGCTGTGAAAGGGCCGCCAGAAGAGCGGCAGCACGGTGACCTGGTTCCACACCATGAAATCGGGCAGCGAGCTCTGGTAGACGCTCTTCGAGCCGATCTCGAGCATGAGGTGCATGCCCATCGCGTAGGCGCCGAGGCCGAAGAACACGCCGTGGCCGAGCGACAGCACGCCCGCGTAGCCCCACAGGAGGTCGAGCCCGAGCGCCAGGATCGCGTAGGTGAGGAACTTGCCGAAGAGGTTCAGCGTGAAGTTCGAGATCGCGAGCGGTGAGCCCGCCGGCAGCATGTTGCACAGGGGCAGCACGACCGCGACGACGATCACGCCGATCCCGAGCGCCACCGTCTCACGCTTCGGCATTCCGTCCCCGCGTGGCGAAGAGGCCCGCTGGCCGCCGCTGCAGGAAGAGGATGACACCGACCAGGATCGCGACCTTGCCGAACACCGCGCCGAGCGCGGGCTCGATCCCTTTGGTGAGGCTCCCGAGGCCGGCCGAGGCCAGGATCGTCCCTGCGAGCTTGCCGACACCACCGGTGACGACCACCATGAACGAGTCCACGATGTAGTTCTGGCCGAGCGATGGGCCGACGTTGCCGATCTGCGTGAGCGCGCAGCCGGCGAGACCCGCGAGCCCGGCGCCGAATGCGAACGTCGTCGAGTCCACCACACCGGCGCGGACGCCGAGACACGAGCTCATCGCGCGGTTCTGGGTCACGGCACGGATGCGGAGGCCCGCGCTGGTCCGGAAGAGCAGCCAGTACATCGCGGCCACGGACACGGCCGCGAGCCCGATGATGAACACGCGGTTGTACGGCAAGGTGAGCCCGACCATCACGGGGACGCCGCCCGAGAGCCACGACGGCGAGCTCACGTCCACGTTCGCCGCGCCGAACCAGAGGCGCAGCCCCTGCTGGATGATCAGCGAGGCGCCCCACGTCAACAGCAACGTCTCGAGCGGCCGTCCGTAGAGGAGTCGGATCACGCCGCGCTCGAGCACCAGCCCCACGGCGGCCGCCACCAGGAACGAGACGGGCAGCGCCACCAGGAAGTAGGAGTCGAAGTGCGCCGGCCACGCCGCGCGGAACCAGTTCTGCACGACGAAGGTCGCGTAGGCGCCGAGCGCCATGAGCTCGCCGTGGGCCATGTTGATCACGCCCATCAGCCCGAAGACGACGGCGAGGCCGAGCGCCATCAGGAGCAGGATCGAGCCGAGCGAAGCGCCCTGGAACAGGGTCTCGACGGTGCGCGTCAAGAGGCCCCAGCGCTCGATGCCTCGAATCGCGTGCATCGCCGCCCCGCGTTCCGCCGGCGACGCGGTGCTGTCCGTCACGAGGCGCTGGAGCGCGGGGACCGCGCTCTCCGAATGGAGATCGCCGAGGCTCCGCGCCGCCGAGGCGCGCTGGGCCGGCGTGCCGTTCGCCAGGTGGATCAGCGCCAGCGCCTCCGCGAGGGCGTGGCGCACCCAGCGATCGGATTCCTTCTTCAGCGCGTCTTCGACGACGGGTGCGGCGGTGGCAACGGCCTGGTTGCCGAGCTTCACGGCGGCGCCGCGCCGTACGGCGGCGTCGGGGTCGGCGAGCTGCGCCTGCGTCTCATCGGCGTCGAGGAACGGCTTGATGGCCAGACGGAGCCGCCGGTCGGCCGGCACTTCTTTGAGATCGGTCAGCGGCACCGTGCCGAGCGACGCGCGATCGTAGGCGGCGCTGATGTCGATCACGTCCTGGTCGCCCTTCGTGGCCTTGCTGCCACCGACCACGAGCTCGGTCTGGCCGGCGCGCGTGCGCGCGTAGACGCTACCGTCGCGGAGCGCGCTCAGGAATTGAATCCACTTCGGATCGCGCGTCTGGCCAATCACGGTGACGGCCGCTTCCCGCTTGTCCGCGTCGTCGCCGGTGAGATCGGTGAGCGCCGCGGCGACTTCGGGGGAGGCCGCGGGAGCGGCGGCCGCGTGGCCCGCTGCTCCCGCGGCGAGCCACGCGACCAGAGAAAGGAGTACGGTGAGACGGGAGATCACGCCTTCTTCTGATACGTGCCCTGATGGTTGACCCAGTCACAGCCTTTGTCCGGGCTCGTGTACTTGCTCCACGGCTCCGGCTCGACCGTACCGCTCGGGCCCGTGCCCTTCACCCGGCTGATGATCTTGAACTGGCCGTCCTTCATGATCTCGCCGATCAGTACCGGCCGGTAGGTGTGCTGGTTGTACTCGTGCATCTTGATCGGGCCGCCCGGCGCCACGAACGTCTGGCCGTAGACGGCCTTGCGGACGGGGTCGACATCGAAGCTCTTCGCCTTCTCCACCGCCTGCTTCCAGATGTAGACGCCGAAGTAGGCGGCCTCCATCGGGTCGTCGGTGACGCGCTTGGCGCCCCCCGGCAGCTTGGTCTTCTCGCTGTAGTTCTTGAACGCCTGGACGAATTTCTTGTTCTGGGGCACGTCCACCGACTGGAAATAGTTCCAGGCGGCGAGGTGCCCGACCAGGGCCGACGTGTCCATACCCCGCAGCTCGTCCTCGGCGACGCTGTAGGCCATGATCGGGGCGTTCTCGGAGCGGAGCCCCTGGTTCGCGAACTCCTTGTAGAAGGGCACGTTGCTGTCGCCGTTGATCGTCGAGAGCACGCAGGCGCCGCCGCCCGATGAGAACCGCTTGATCTTGCCGACGATCGTCTGATAGTCCTGATGGTTGAACGGCGTGTACTCTTCCTCGATGTTGGCGGCCGGCACGCCCTTGGCGAGCAGGAACGCGCGCAGGATCTTGTTGGCCGTGCGCGGGAAGACGTAGTCGGTACCCAGCAGGTAGAACTTCTTGTAGCTGCCGCCTTCCTTCGACATCAGATACTCCGCGCCCGGGACCAGCTGCTGGTTCGGCGTGGCGCCGGTGTAGAAGACGTTCTTCGAGCACTCCTCGCCTTCGTACTGAACGGGGTAGAAGAGCAGGCCGTTGTTGTTCTCGAAGACCGGCAGCACCGACTTGCGGCTGACCGAGGTCCAGCAGCCGAAGACGCACGCGACCTTGTCTTGCAGCAGGAGCTGCTTGGCCTTCTCCGCGAACAGATCCCAGTTCGAAGCCGGATCGACGACGACGGGCGTGATCTTCTTGCCCATCACGCCGCCCTTCGCGTTGATCTCCTCGACGGCCATGAGCACGACGTCTCGGAGCGAGACCTCGCTGATGGCCATCGTCCCCGAGAGCGAGTGCAGGACACCGATCTTGACGGTCTCCTGCGCCCTCAGGACGTTGGGGAAGCTGAGGCCGGCGCCGACCGCCGTGGATGCCAGCAGGCCCCCTTTGATGAAGTCGCGACGTGAAAACTCCGCCATTGCAGTCTCCTTTCGTGTGGGTGGTCTCGGTCGCGACGTCATTGGCGCGCCTCCCGCGAGCGTCTTTGGCCGCAGGCTGGCCTCGGTATCAGCAAAGGCCGTACCGGAAGGCTATGTGTTTCTTTTCGGTATCTTGGAGAGCGATGAGGCCGGGCTAATGCTCAATGCGTAGGCACGTCCGACGCGACTGACTCCGACACGAGCAGAGCTCTGGCGATCTCGACCATGGGACGGCGGCTATCCATCGCGGCGCGACGGAGCCGGCGAAACGCTTCGTCCTCGGTCAGCTGGTAGCGGGCCATCAACCGGCCCTTCGCCCGCTCGATGACCTTCCGTTCTTCCAGCGAGCGGCGCAAGGCGCGGGTCTCGCCGAACCTCGCGACCGCCAGGTCGAGGACGGGCGCCAGCTCGGCCGAGCGAAGCGGTTTGAGCAAATAGGACATCACGCCGGCGGAGCGCGCCCGGTCGACGAGCTCCTGGCGCGTGTGGCTCGTGAAGAGCACGACGGGACAACCGGTCTCGATCAACTGACGCGCCACCTCGACACCGTCGCCGTCCGGCAGTCCCACCGCGCACACGGCGACGTCCGGCGTCGCGCGCCGCACCAGCGCGAGCGCATCGGCGCAGCGTACCGCCTCGCCGATCACCTCACCGCCCGCCGCCCAGATTGCGGCCCGAAGCGCCGCGCGCGAGCGCTCGTGATCGTCGAGAATCGCGACCCGCCAGCGTGGGTCGCCCTTCGGCCCCTCGCTCGCCATGATCACGGCTGTTCGCAAGCCGGGTGCCAGAGAGTGGTCCGAGAGCGGGGTTCAGAAAATCAATCGCTTAGCCGGCGCGGCCCCGTCCCTCATGCTCAGCGACCCGGCATCCCGGAAGACTCTGCCGCTTTCCCGAGCATCCGTGCGAAGAACGTCCTGCCCCGCCCGACGCCGATTGCGCTGCTCGCCGTGTCGTGCTAACAGGCGCTGAGAAAGATCCCATCGACGCAAGGAGGCCGCCTTGACTCTCTCCCGTCGCGATCTTCTCGCGCTGAGCGGTATGGCGCTCGCCGGCGCGACTCTGACTGCTTCGGCGGCTCGCGCGCAGGGCCCCAAACGAGGCGGAACGCTGACCATTCGGGGATGGGATCCTCCGATGTTCGACCCGATGCTGCAGACGGCCTATCGGGTGCAGATTCCAAACACCTTCACGCACAGCCGCCTGGTGAAGCACAAAGCCGGGCCGAGCGTTGCGCCCGCGACATTCGCGATCGAGGGCGACCTCGCGGAGTCGTGGAGCCAGCCCAACGAGACGACGTACATCTTCAAGCTGCGCCGCGGAGTGCGGTGGCATCCCAAGCCGCCCGTCAACGGGCGCGAGCTCACCGCCGACGATGTGCGCTACACAATCGAGCGGTTCCTCACGGTCAAGGGGAACCCGATGTCGTACATGCTGAGCTCCGTCGATCGTGTCGAGGCGGTCGATCGGTATACGGTGAAGTTCATCATGAAAGAGCCGTTCTCGTGGCTGCTCGACGTGCTCGCCAATCCGATGGCCGTCGCGATCGTCGCGCGCGAATGCGTCGAAAAGTTCGGCGACCTCAGAAAATCCGACGCGATGGTCGGAACCGGTCCCTGGATGCTCGAGCACTACCGGCCGAACGTCGGACTCACGTTCATCCGCAATCCGCATTACTTCGTCCCGGGCCTTCCCTACATCGATCGAATCGAGTACCTCGTCGACGAGGACAACGCCTCACGGATGGCCGCGTTCCTGGCCGGCAAGTACGACCTGGGCTGGGAATTCCC
>Ga0066709_100001496_pt1 | contig 15536 bp, 16 predicted proteins | sample GraSoiAngelo_158_FD_79665 | JGI IMG/M metagenome (GOLD analysis project Ga0066709, IMG submission 79665) | Grasslands soil microbial communities from the Angelo Coastal Reserve, California, USA - 14_1009_16_30cm | ecosystem: Environmental > Terrestrial > Soil > Grasslands | place: USA...
TCCGTCTTGAGCAAATTGACCTCGCGCGTCTGCCGCGTCAGCAAGGTTTGTTGCTCGTTCACCTGTTGCTGGAGGTTGTCGATCTCAGTGCGGCTCTGCATTAGTTTTTTATACGGCGGCACGAACAGGCTCACGATGACAAGCCAGATGGCGATGATGAGCAGGACAAGGAGGATCCGGTTAAGTCGCTGCCAGACTGTGGCTTCGCGACGCGCGCGGAAATCAGCGTAACCGTGCTCCACTTCAGCGGAGTGTAGCGTCGTACACGGCTTTGTCACCAAGTTCCTCTTCGATCCGCAACAACTGGTTGTACTTGGCCACGCGGTCGCTTCGGCATGGCGCGCCCGTCTTGATTTGGCCTGCGTTTGTTGCTACCGCGATATCGGCAATGGTTGTGTCCTCGGTTTCACCCGAGCGATGACTGATCACGGTCGTGTAATTATTTTTCTTTGCCACGTCGATCGTTGCCAGCGTTTCGGTCAGCGTGCCGATCTGATTTACCTTGATGAGAATGGAATTCGCCACGTGCTCGGCAATTCCTTTTTCAAGAAACTTCACGTTGGTGACGAAAAGATCGTCGCCGACCAATTGGATCCTCGCCCCGAGTTTTTTCGTTAGTCTTTTCCAGCCGTCCCAATCGTCCTCAGCGCAACCGTCTTCGATTGAAACAATCGGAAACCTCGCACAAAGCTTCGCATAGTGGTCGATCAATTCTTCAGCGGTTTTTTTTGAACCATCGGATTTTTTAAAAACGTAAACGTTTTTTTCGCAGTCGTAGAATTCCGATGCAGCAGGATCGAGCGCGATAAAGATCTGTTCGCCCAGCTTGTAACCAGCCTTCTCGACGGCTGCAGAAATCGATTCCAACGCGTCTTCGGCGGAATCGAGCCGCGGCGCAAATCCGCCTTCGTCCCCGATTGCCGTCGAAAGATGTCGCGCTCTCAGCACAGACTTGAGCGCGTGATAAACCTCCGTGCCATAGCGCAGCGCTTCCGCATAACTCGCCGTGCCGCGGGGCACGATCATGAACTCCTGAAAATCGATGGGCGCGTCGGAGTGCGCGCCGCCGTTCAGGATGTTCATCATCGGCACAGGAAGCACTCGCGCTTCGGGTCCGCCGAGATATCGAAAGAGCGGTAATCGTTCCGCGGCTGCCGCGGCGTGAGCCACTGCGAGTGAAATGGCCAGTGTCGCATTGGCGCCGAGATGTTTTTTGGTGGGCGTACCGTCGAGTTCGATCAGTTTGCTGTCGATGTTCGCCTGGTCTCGCGCGTCCCATCCCTTGAGAACCGGCGCAATCTTCTCGTTAACATTGGCAACGGCTTTTCTTACGCCTTTGCCGCCGAATCGGCGCTTGTCACCGTCGCGCAATTCCACTGCTTCATGCTCGCCTGTGCTCGCCCCGCTCGGAACGGCAGCCCGTCCAAGCGCGCCGTTTTCAACACGGACATCGACCTCGATTGTCGGATTGCCGCGCGAATCCAAAATTTCGCGGGCATCGATGCGCGTAATGCGGGTGCTTGCCATACGTTCTGCGCGGACTAGAACAGCTTTCGCTTTACGAGGCAAATGCCCTTTCACTCAGATTGCATTACGAGCGGAGCGTGGCAGAAACCCGTCGCGCCTGGACAAGAGATTCCGATTGGCAATTTGGTGGAGGCGCGCATAATCTTCGCGATGATTCGTTTGGTCGCATTAGCGATGCTGGCCCTGGTTCCTGTTGTTTCCACAGCGGAGGCCGAGCAAGCGCAACGTCTTTCATCAGATCAAATGGCAAAAGCAGTCAGAACTGATTCGATCAGCGTTCCGACACCAGGCGAGCTCTTCGCCGCGCTGGGGAAAACGGGAAAAATAAACTGGTCAGCGCAATACCGTGGACCAATACCGATGACGTTTAGAAATCGCGCACAGATCGCTCTGAACCTGGGCGGCTTAATTGCCGATGGGTTCATCGCCGTCGAAGCCAAGGATGGTCAGCAAGTGAAAAATATCGGGTCGGACATCATGAAGCTCGGAAAGGCGCTTGGAGTGAGCGAGCAACTACTCACCCGCGGCAACAGCATCAACGAATTTGCCGAGCACAACGAGTGGGACACGCTGCAGGAAGAATTGGAAGCGACGCAAAACGAGGTCAAATCCTCAATGCAATCGCACGACGACCAGGACCTGGTCATCCTTGTTACTCTTGGCGGGTGGATCCGCGGAACGCAGGTGGTTACCGGCGCGATTGCGAAGAATTATAGCGAGCCTGCCGCAAAGGTTCTGCGCGAACCGGGACTGGTTCATTTCATGCAGTCAAAGCTCAATGCAATTTCGCCTGAATTACGTCAGGAACCTCTGGTCAAAGATGTAAGCGAACAACTCACCGGAATTGAGAAACTCGTTTCGTTTCCGGAGGGCAAGGCGCCGAGTGTCGAGGAAGCTCGAAAACTGAACGAAGCAGTCGGCAAGCTGATGACGGAAATAGAGAGCAAGGAATCGCCCAAATGAAACGTTGCTTGCGGTTTTTCCTTTTGATTTTTGCGCTGAGCGCGAGCGTTGCTCTCCGCGCGGATACAGACGCTGAAGTGAGTGCGCGCAAAGATGCACTGGAACTTGCGGGAGCATTTGCAAATGACGGTTTCAAGATTCGAGATGGACATTCGTGCGGTGTCCTTAAGCCACACGATCAAGCCGTAATCGCGGTGAACCTTTATGCGGGAAACCAGTATTGGTTTTCTGTGGGCACAGCGGAGCCACTAAAAAAAGTTGGCCTCAGCCTGTATGATGAAACCGGAAAGCAGATGACCACGGAGAATTTCAGCAACGATGACAAAGCCGCAGCTGGCTTCGCGCCAGGGACCAGCGGCCAGTACTTTGTATCCGTCGATTCGGTCGAGGACCAGGAAGGTACTTTCTGCCTCGTCTATTCGTATAAATAGACGATGCCCGCCTTCTGGATACGGGATGCGGGATACTGGGGTTTCATGCGCGCGGGCTTTGCACTCTCGACATCGAGTGTCTAGTATGGCCTATCTTGGAGCAGGTGATGATCTCGCTTCAGGTGTTTTATGAAGGTCACGTCCAAGGCGTCGGGTTCCGTTTCACTGTGCGCCACCTCGCCAAAGGCTTTGACGTGACCGGTTGGGTGCGCAACCTGCCGGACGGCCGCGTAGAACTTCAGGTGACAGGTGATGAGGCCGAGGTACGCGGGTTTCTCGATCAGGTCGCTCAAAGCGAACTTCACTCGCTCATTCGCAAACAAACCGAGAGCAAGTTAAACGAACCGGTCGCTACCCGCGGTTTTGAGATTTGCTATGACTAACTCGCCACGCCGCAGCGGCACGGAGGCGTGTCCGGCCGTCGCTGTTCACGGACTGACCAAAATTTTTCCTGTTCCGTTCCATCCCACTCGCCGGGTTGTCGCGGTAAAGGACCTCAGCATCCGCATCGAACCGGGCGAAGTGTACGGATTGCTCGGACCGAACGGCTCCGGCAAGAGCACCACACTGAAGATTATTCTCGGCCTGGTGTCACCAACACGCGGCCACACCGAAATTTTTGGACGAGACAGTCGCCTCGTCGAAAGCCGCGAAGCAGTGGGTTTTCTCCCGGAGAACCCGTATTTCTACAAATACCTCACTGGCGCGGAAACGCTGCGTTTTTTTGGACGCCTTTGCGGAATGACAGGCGCACCATTGAAGAATCGCGTAAACGAACTGCTCGATCTTGTTGGGCTAAACAAGGCGCGCGACCGCCGGCTCGGCACGTACTCGAAAGGAATGCTACAACGGATCGGGCTTGCGCAAGCATTGATTCAGGACCCAAGGCTGGTGGTACTAGATGAGCCGACGGCTGGTGTCGATCCGGCGGGCTCACGCGAAATTCGCGATTTGATCATGGACCTGAAGCGCCGAGGAATCACCGTGTTGCTCTCGTCGCATTTGCTGGCGCAAGCGCAGGAAATTTGCGACCGCATCGGGATTCTCGCCGATGGCGTGCTGGTACGTGAAGGCCGTTTGGAGGAATTAATCGCAATCGAAAATCAGACCGAGCTTGTGATCGCCGATGCTTCCGATGACTTCGTGCACGAGATTGAATCGTTCATCAACCGCTCTAACGCGAAATTGCTCGAGCGGCGAAAATCGACCACCACGCTGGAAAGATTGTTTCTGGAATCGACCGGAGGGAATGACAAAAGCTCAACTCGCGAGTGACGACCTAAGAAAACAGAAATGACAGACAGCGAAACCGCTTCAACGCTTCAACCATTCAACGCTTCAACGATCCCGACGCGTCACCGAGCTTTGTCCCTGTCGCGCATTCTCGCCATCACCAGCAACACGCTCATTGAGCTGACGCGCCTGAAAGTTTTTTATGTCCTGCTCGTGTTCGGACTGCTGTTGATTGGCAGTTCGATTTTCATGGCGCAATTCTCTTTCCAACAGGAATTCCAAATCCTGAAGGACGTCTCGCTAGGTGCGATATCGATGTTCACTTCGTTATTGGCAATCATCGCCACGGCGCGAATGCTGCCGCAGGACATCGAAGACCGTACGGTTTATACCATTCTCGCCAAGCCGGTACCGCGTTTCGAATACGTTGTGGGTAAACTTGCCGGAATTCTTTTGTTGCTGGCGATTAGCACTCTGGTGATGGTCGCGGCGTTCCTGGCCGTGCTGTACATGCGCGAGCAGGCAGTGCTGCAGGCTACTGCGAAACAAATGGCCAGCACGCCGCCGGACCAGCTCGCCGATGCTCTGCGCGCCGTGCGCGCCTCCGCGTTCAACACCGATCTTGTTCCGGGAATTATCATCACCTTTCTCAAAGCGTGCCTGCTCACAGCCCTTACGCTGTTTGTCTCTACATTCGCCACGTCAACGATCTTCACCATCGTGGTGATGGTTTTCATTTATTTCATCGGACACCTGGAATCCACTGCGCGCGAATATTGGCTCACCGCACACGGCAGCGGCTTAATCACACGAGTGTTTCTTGCGATCGTGGCGCTGCTCTTTCCAGATCTGCAGGCTTTCAATTTGTTGGATGACATCGTCGCTGGCACCGCCATTTCGATGGCAGTGTTCACCAAGACTGCGCTGCTCGGCATTTTCTACACCGTGATCTACACGTTACTGGCGGTTTTTGTGTTTTACGGAAAGGAATTATGACGCGAGGCCTGGTCGCGCTGGCGGTGTTGATCGTGATGGGCCTATTCAAATTGCCGGTCGAACGGGACCTTGCGGCTCTTCATCGGCAGGAACATTTTCGCGGCGTCGAATTCAATCTCGATCTTCGCGAAAAACTCGGGCAACTGGGATTCATTGCCGCACTGAGCGGATTTCGAGCAATCGTCGCCGACGCGCTTTTTATCCAAGCGCACGCGGCATGGGAAAACACCCAATGGGGCCGAATGCTGTGGTTGTTCCGACAAATCACGACGCTCCAACCACGGGTGCTGCTATTTTGGGACACAGCAGCGTGGCATATGGCCTGGAACGCGAGCGTAGCCGCGATGAACGATACCAACCAGCCGCGCCAGGCGCTGCGGGTCAAAGCGCAGCGCGAATATTTTGCGGTTGGCAAAGACTTCCTCGAGCGCGGAATTAAAAATAATCCCGATCGGCCCGAGCTCTACGAAGCGCTTGCACGGCTTTACAAGGAAAAATACAAAGACCACGAGCGCGCCGCTGAATACTACGCCAAGGCAGCGACGTTGTCGGAAGCAGCGCCTTGGGACCGGCGTTTCTCCGCGTACGAGCTTTCTTATTGCGAGGGGCGCGAGGGCGAATCATATGTGCGCCTGCGCAGCCTTTACGATGAGGGCGAGAAGGAACGACTTCCGACTCTGATCAAGCGACTGAAGTTCCTCGAAGACAAACTCGGTATTCCGCAGGACCAACGAATTCCGTATCAGGGAAGCAAACGCTAAACATTCAATCGCGAGTCATTGAACCTATAGCCGCGCAAATTCGTTTGGCGCACCAAAACGCTGGTGCGTGCGCGTGCTTCCGTTGTAACATTCTGACTTTCTGGTGGTCTAACGGGGGTCGTGATGCGGTTTGCAATTTTCAGTGACATTCATTCCAATCTCGAAGCGCTTGAAGCGGTGATGGCGGATGCACGTCAACGCAGATGCACGCACTTTGTCTGTCTGGGCGACGTCGTTGGTTACAACGCAAATCCGTGTGAATGCATCCAACTTGTCCGCCAGCTCGATTGCCCGGTGGTTAAAGGTAACCACGACGAGCAGGCAACGTTCCCCGCGTCATCGGAACGTTTTAACGAGCTTGCCGAACGCGCCATCGAGTGGACGCGCGAACGTTTGAATGAGGAGGACAAGGAATGGCTGCGTAGCCTGCCGTTGCAGCGACGGGTACACGATTTTACGATCGTGCACGCTACCCTGGATACGCCCGGGCAATGGGGCTACGTATTTAATAATCTCGACGCCGTCGCGAGTTTTACGTATCAGCGGACGCCCGTCTGTTTTTTCGGCCACACGCATGTGCCGATGGTATTTGTGCGCGATGACGGCGTCCGGCGTCAGACCTCCGAACACATTCGAATTGAGCCTGGCAAAAAATACTTCATCAACGCCGGCAGCGTGGGACAACCGCGTGACGGAAACTGGCGCGCCGGATATTGTATTTACGACATCGAGAACAAGCTCGTCGAACTATTGCGAATTAAATATGATCTGGCCACCGCGCAGAAGAAAATCACTAAGGCCGGTCTGCCACGGCTCCTTGCCGAGCGGCTTGCAATGGGACGCTAAAGACAAAATAACCGAGCGGTAGGGCGGGCAGTCCTCTGCACGCCGTTCTCAATTCGCCACTTCACGCCACGGCGCGCACAGAGTGAGGCACCCTACCATTCAACACGCAGCGCAGGTAGAGCGGGCAGTCCTCCACATGCCGTCCTTGGTTCACGCCGCGCACGGAGTGACGCGGCTACCGACCCTCGTTTGCTCGCTCGCGGAGAATAAATTCTGCAACCGGCAAATCGCGCGGGTAAGTGATTTTGAAATTAAAGTCGTCATTGAGAACGACAGCGATCTTGTGGCCGAGTCGCTCGACTGCGGAGACTTCGTCGGTGACGAAAACATCTTCCGCGTAAACGGCGGCGTAGGCATTCTCGATCAACTTTCGCTCGAAAATCTGTGGCGTTTGCATTGCATACAGCTGATGCCGGTCGACTGAACCGACGACCAAAAGATCGGCATCTACACGTTTTAAGGTGTCATTGATTGGCTGCGCCAAAGCGGCTGCGCCCTGGACGCGGCACTGTTCGAAGGTCCGTTCGATTTGCTCCGGGGTAATCAACGGACGCGCAGCATCGTGCACGGCGACATATTTCGCTTCGCGATCGATCCGATCCAAGCCGGCCCGAACGGAATCCTGCCGGCGTTCGCCGCCCGGGACAATCGCGCGGATTTTTTTGAACCCCATGTCGCGACTGACTTTCCTGATCTCATCATGTCGTTCTTCACGCGCTACGATAATAATTTCGCCGACGGAATTCGCGCACTCGAACGCACAGATTGCGCGAGCGATCACCGGTTCACCCGCGATTACGGCAAACAATTTGTCGAATCCCATGCGCTGGCTGCTGCCGCCGGCGACGATGATGGCGCTCAGCATGGCCCCGACGTAATTCATTGAACCGTTAAATCGTTAAATCGGATGCGATTCACGAATCTCGATTCTCGGATCTCTAATCCAACTGTTTCTGCACTTCGGCGCTGAGCGTTTTGCCATCGGCGCGCCCCGCCACCTTTCCTTGCAATGCTTTCATCACTACGCCCATTTGCGCTTTCGATGTGGCGCCGAGTTCAGCAATGGTTTCGCGTACGACTTTCGCCAGTTCGTCTTGGTTCATCGCTTGTGGCAGATAAGTGTTCAAAATCGCCAGCTCTTCTTTTTCTTTGTCCGCCAGTTCAGCGCGGCCGCCTTTTTCAAAACTTTCGATCGAGTCCTGACGTTGCTTCGCTTGCTTGCGAATGACCTGAACGGCTTCACCATCACTGAGTTCCGCCTCCGCGCCGGACTTTGCGATCGCCGCGTATTTCAATGCCGACTTGAGCATGCGCAGCACTCCCAGTTTCGTTGCCTCTTTGGCGCGCATCGCCTCCTTTAAATCCGAGTCCACACGTTCTTGCAACGTCATTGGGGGACAATTACGGCGTCCAAGCGCAATTGTCGATGTCGTAGCCACGACTGTGTGAGCGTCGATGTCGAGCTTGCAAAATTACCGTTCGAACCGCCCACGGGGCACTGACTACAGCGCGCCGCACTTGTGAACCGATTCCGCGTCGCCGATGGAGATGACATACATGCTACGGTTTGTGCGCTTCAGTAAACCTGCGAGCACGTTGCCCGGGCCGAGCTCGATGAAAAGATCACAGCCAAGGTCGATAAGGCGCTGCATACAATCTGTCCACCGCACCGTGCCGGTGACTTGATCGCACAGAGTCTGACGGATTTCCTCCGGCGTTTTTACTTCTTCACCTGTCACATTGCTGATCACGGGTAAACGCGGCGATTGGATGGGCACATCGGCAAGCGCTTTTCCCAATTTCACGTAGGCACTTTCCATGAGGCGTGAATGATATGCACCGGCAACATTGAGCATCATTGCGCGGCCAATGCCGTATTCTTTCGCAACACCCACCGAGGTTTCCACGTTCGCCAACTCGCCGGAAATGACGATCTGATTAGGAGCATTGATATTGGCGATGTCGACGTCTTCATCCGCAGCGAGCCGGCGCACATCGTTTTCCAAGCCACCAATCATCGCCGCCATCCCGCCTTGTGTTGTTGAGCACGCTTCATGCATGAATTCGCCGCGTTTTTCCACGAGCTTCAGACCTGTCGCAAAATCGAACGTGCCCGCCGCAGCGTGCGCGGTGATTTCCCCTAACGACAGGCCGGCCGCACCGCCGACTTCAAAGTGACCGAAGACCTCGCGCAAGGCTGCCAATGCCGCCAGCGCGTGAACGTAAAGGGCCGGCTGACAATTTGAAGTCTTGGTCAATTCCTCGATCGGTCCCTTCCACGCGATGTCGCATAAGTTTCGACCGAGAATTTCATCGGCCCCACGAAACAAATCCGCTGCGACAGGGAATTGCTCGGCGAGGTCGTGCCCCATTCCGACGCATTGCGCGCCCTGACCGGCGAAAAGTAGTGCGATTTTGTTAGGCATAACGCGATCACAATTAACGCGGTTCTTCCTGTGTTGCGAGCGCGCTTCTGACGTCTGGGGAGCACAGGCTGCCGCCTGTTGTTCGCGGCAGCTTGCCGCGAGAATTCTTGATAATGTCATGAACTTTTCGGCAGGCTGCCGAAAAGGACAGGCTGACAGCCTGTGCTCCCCAGAAGATCGCACGTCCGCGTGAAATCGCTTGCGCGCACCGGCTCACTTGCCAGCATAAATGGATAGGGCTCGCAATCTTATGCCATTCACGACGCACGAGATTGAATCACCGGACCCGGTTACGCGTGTGGCCGCGGCCGACGCGGCACTGCGCGAGTCGGGGCAAGACAACGATATCGGCGAGAAGATGGTGCTCAACATGGGGCCGTCGCATCCAGCCACGCACGGCGTTTTGCGGCTCGTGCTGGAGCTGGATGGTGAGATCATCACCAAAGCCACACCGGATATCGGTTTTCTGCATCGCGGCGACGAGAAGATCTCCGAGAACATGCAATACAACCAATTCGTGCCGTATACCGATCGGCTCGATTATCTCGCGCCGCTCTCGAATAATGTGGCCTACGCCCTCGCGGTGGAAAAATTGATGGGCTGGGACATTCCGCCGCGGGGGAAAGCGATCCGCACGATTTGCTGCGAGACATCACGTATTTCCTCCCATCTCCTTGGGCTCGGCGCGATGGCGCTCGATCTCGGCGCGATGTCGGTTTTTCTCTACACGTTCACCGAGCGCGAAAAACTTTATAACCTCTTCGAGCTGCTAACCGGCGCCCGGTTCACCACATCCTACACCCGGGTGGGCGGACAAATCCGCGATCTTCCGGCGGCGTTTATCCCGCAACTCAAAAAATTCCTCGACGACTTTGGCCCGAGTCTCGACGAATGCGACAGGTTGCTGACCCGGAACAAGATTTTTGTGGATCGCACAAAAGGCGTCGGCGTCATCTCGAAGGAACGCGCGATCGCGTACGCGATTTCCGGGCCAAACCTGCGGGGGAGTGGAATCGAACACGATCTGCGCCGGAAACATCCGTATCTCGACTACGACCAATATGATTTCGATGTGGTGATCGGCAGCGCGGGCGATTGTTACGATCGTTATCTGGTGCGAGTCGAGGAGATGCGTCAGAGCGCGCGAATTTTGCGGCAGGTCGTCGATAAACTGCCCGGCGGTCCGATCAATGTTTCGAATTGGAAAAACATGACCCCGCCGAAATCGCATGTGATGACAAAGATGGAAGAATTAATTCATCATTTCATCGTAGTAACCGAAGGGCTCGACGCGCCGCCGGGCGAAGTCTATTTCGGCGCCGAAAATCCCAAGGGCGAGCTTGGCTTTTACATCAACAGCAGAGGCGGCGGCGTTCCCTATCGGTTGAAAATTCGTGCGCCGTCCTTCGTGAACCTCAGTATCCTGCCGGAGCTTTTGCCCGGTTGCCTCGTCAGCGACGTGCCCGCGGTGCTCGGCAGTCTGGACTTCGTGATGGGCGAATGCGATAGATGATGCGAATAAGACCGATGACTACGATGTTCCGAACTGCGTCGCGACTCATGCTCGTGCTCATGGTTGTGCTCATGCTTGACGGCTGCATCGGCAAGCGAATCACGAAGGCAAATGTGGATCAGGTCACTGAAGGCATGTCGAAAAAGCAGGTGGAATCAATTCTTGGACCTCCGACTTCTCTGAACAACGAAGACTTCGTGATCATGAAGAAGACGACCTACATTTACCGGCAGGGCAAAGACACGGTCACGATCGTCTTCAAGGACGATAAAGTACAGTCGAAGAACAGCACGCTCTCCGATTGATCCGCTGTAGCGTGCGCTGTCCTCAGCGCAGTTGTCCGCCTGACGCCGGTCAGTGATTCCGCCGAGAGCAGCCGACTCTACAGCAGGCGCGATTTGCCGCATATCACTCCGCTGGGTTAGGTTCCACGATGGCAGACGCGACGCGCATCCAAATCCCTGCCGAACTGGAACGGAAAATGGACGACGCGATTGCGCGTTATCCGAGCGAGCACCGTCGAAGCGCGGCGATGCCGCTGTTGCATTTGTGGCAGGAACAGTTCGGGTTCATCAGCGATGACGCCACCTTCTGGATCGCGGAAAAACTCGGCCTTCAACCGATCAACGTTCTCGAGCTGGTCACGTTTTATCCAATGTTCCGCCAGCATCCGGCCGGCAAAACGCATATCCGGGTCTGCCGCACGCTCAGTTGCGCGATGGCGAGTGGATTAGAAGTCATGGAAAATTTGTGCACGAGTCTGGCAATCCAGCGCCCGAGTGATGGTGAAGAAACGCATAATCCGATTGCGGTCAGCGCCGACGGAACGTACAGCGTCGAATTCGTTGAGTGTCTGGCCAGCTGCCACACCGCGCCGGTGTGCATGATTGGCGAACAACTTCACGAGAAGGTAAATCCAGAGTCCGCAGCCGACTTGCTCGGCAGTCGGCAATCGGCAATCGGCAACGCAGGATTGGTATGGCCGCCGCATCCGTTAGAACACCGTCTGGTTTACAAAAACATTGGACGCCCAGGTTGGACGAGCGACATCGAATGTTACCTGCGCGACGGCGGTTACGAACAACTGAAGGAAGCGTTGACTCTGTCGCGCACCGACATCGTCAACAAAGTCAAAAACTCAGGCTTGCGCGGCCGCGGCGGAGCGGGGTTCTCCTGCGGCTTGAAATGGAGCTTCATCAAGCCGGATGAAAAGCGACCGGTCTATCTGATCTGCAACGCCGATGAATCCGAGCCGGGCACATTCAAAGACCGCTACATCATCCACGAGGATCCGCACCAGTTGCTCGAAGGAATGTTGATCTCGTGTTATGCCCTTAATGCGCACACGGGGTACATCTACATCCGCGGAGAATTCCCAGACGGCGCGAAAATCCTCGAGCGCGCGATCGAAGAAGCGCGCCAGCACAATTTCCTTGGCAAGAATATTGTCGGGTCCGGATTCGACGTTGAGTTCTACATTCACCGCGGCGCGGGCGCCTACATTTGCGGAGAGGAAACGGGTCTAATCGAATCGCTCGAGGGGAAACGCGGTTATCCGCGGATTAAGCCGCCGTATTTCCCGGCGGTACTGGGTCTCTACATGTGCCCGACCATCGTCAACAACGTGGAGACGCTCTGTAACATAAAACACATTCTCGCCACAGGCGGCGCGGAGTATGCGCGCCTCGGCCGGCCTAACAACACCGGCACGCGGGTTCTCTGCGTGAGCGGCGATGTGCAGCGTCCAGGCTACTTCGAAGTCGAAGTCGGCGCCGTTACGATGGGCCAGCTGATTTATCAGATGGCCGGCGGCTTGCGACCGGGCCGGAAACTAAAAGCGGTTATTCCGGGCGGCAGCTCCGCGAAAGTGTTGCGCGCCGATGAGCGCTTCAAACTGAAAGAAAGGCAAGCCGACGGCTCGACGATCGAACGCGAAATGTCAATCGACGACATCCCGATGGATTTCGATTCACTCGCGGCCGCAGGTTCGATGGCAGGTTCCGGCGGCGTTATCGTGCTGGATGATTCGCGCGACATGGTTTGGGCGCTCAACAACGTAAACAAGTTTTACGCGCACGAGAGCTGCGGCCAATGCACACCTTGCCGGGAAGGTTCGCTTTGGATGCAAAAAATCACCGACCGCATGTTGCGCGGCGGCGGTGTGGTCGAAGATCCGAAAACACTGAAAACAATTGGCGACAACATCGCGGGCCGCACGATCTGCGCCTTTGGCGAGGCGTGCGCGTGGCCGACGCAAAGTTTTGCCGAAAAATTCCCGCAAGAATTTGCCGCCCACGCCCAAAAGCCCGTTCCCCCACCCCTCCCGCCCGAGTACACATCCGAAGAATTAATCGAGGAAGAATCGATTCCCACCGTCCCCATGGCCCACGACCCCGGCTGGGAAAAAGCCGGCGCGAAAGGAACGATCTAGAATATGAATCAGGAAAGCAGGAAAGCAGGAAAGATTCTCAGAGATTCCGAGATGACGCAGCAGATAATTGCCGCTGCGATTCGTGTGCATCGCGCGCTCGGACCAGGATTTCTCGAATCGATTTACGAAGAAGCGCTTGCTGTTGAATTTGCCCTCAGTGGAATCCAATTCGTCCGACAGTATCCGGTGCCACTCTTTTATCGCGATCACCAGATCGGCGAGCACCGGTTGGACTTCCTCGTCGAACGAAAAATTGTTGTTGAACTAAAAGCCGTCAGCCGGCTCGAGGATATCCATTTCGCGATTGGCCGCAGTTATCTCAAAGCAATCAGTCTTGAAGACGGTCTTCTTTTCAATTTCGCGACTATTCGTCTAACGATAAAGCGTTTTTGCCGCGAACGCCCGAGCGGAGAGGCGGCGGTCGATCTTTCTGAATGAATTTCCTATTTTCCTGCTTTCCTAATTCATAAATGCCTAACGAATCCCCAGTTCTGATGTTTAACGTTCAGATCGATGGCGTCTGGCACCAGTTTCCGAAGGGCACCCGTGTGATTGAGGCGTGTGAGCAGGTTGGCGTTTTCGTGCCTCGGTATTGCTATCACAAAAAGCTCAGCTCGCCCGGCAATTGCCGGATGTGTTTGATCGAAATGGGATTTCCAAGGCTCGGGCCCGATCGCAAGCCGGAGCTCGGGCAGGACGGCAAACCGATTATCAATTGGATGCCGCGTCCCCAAATTTGCTGCGCACAGGATGTAGCTGAAGGCATGGCCGTTCGCACCGACTCGGCGCTGGTAAAGGAATGTCAGCGCGGGGTCATGGAATTTCTCCTCATCAATCACCCGCTTGATTGCCCGATCTGCGATCAGGCCGGCGAATGCCGTTTGCAGGAGTTCAGTGTCGACTACGGCAATTCGCAATCGCGTTTTCTGGAGAACAAAGTCAAAAAGCCGAAAAATGTACAGCTCGGCTCGCGGGTAACGCTTGATGACGAGCGCTGCATTCTCTGCTCGCGCTGCATCCGTTTCTGCCAGGAAATCGCCCATGACGACGTGCTCGGATTCATCGATCGCGGCAGTCACACCGTTTTAACGGCTCATCCAGGCAAATCTTTGGAGAACAATTATTCGCTTAACACCGTCGACATATGCCCCGTGGGCGCACTGACTTCGACCGATTTTCGCTTCAAGATGCGGGTCTGGTTCCTGAAAGAAACGAAGAGCATCTGCACAGGTTGCGCAACGGGGTGCAATACGATCATTGGGACGCGTGAGGACGTGATCTATCGCCAAACACCGCGCGAGAATGATCACGTTAACTCCTGTTGGATGTGCGATTATGGCCGGCTCAATTACAAATATCTTGAAGCAGACGGCCGCTTGCTGGAGCCACAGATTCGTTCGGAGGGAAAACTGGTCCCGGCTGATTGGCCGACTGCAATTGGGCAAGCAGCGCTCCATTTAAAACAGTTTGCCGCGTCAGAAATTGCAATTGTTGCTTCGGGCCGGATGACGAACGAAGAGCTTTGGCTCACTGCGCAGTTAATGAATTCGTTAGGCGTGAAGTGGATCGATGTCGTTCCAAGGCGAGGGCGTGGAGACAAAATTTTGTTAAGTAAAGATCGCAACCCGAACACAAACGGCGCCCGGCTGATCTTAGGTTCGCGTTCTGCGCCCGGCGCAAAGCTCATGGCAATTGCCAAGGCGGTAAGATCCGGAGAAGTCAAAGCGCTGGTGATTTTGAAAGAAAACGCGATGCACCTGGGTCTGTCGGTGGAGGAACTGGCGCGGCTTCCCGCACTCATCGTGATGAATAATTTGCAAAACCCGGCGACGGAAAAGGCTAGCGTCGTCCTGCCTGCCTGCGGTTTTGCCGAAAAACGCGGCTCGATGGTCAACGGCAAGGGCCGCTTGCAACGGTTGAACCGGGCAACTCGCCCGCCTGGAAACGCGCGCGATGACTGGGAGATTTTACGCGACCTCCTTCAGGCAATCGGCGGCGGCGACTCACTTCATTCGATTGAAGATGTTTTCCGCCGGATGAGTGAAACGGTCCCGCAATTCGCCGGTTTGAGTCTCAGCAAAATTGGCGATCTCGGCGCGCACATCTTGGAAATTGAAGAGCTGCCGCCGACGCATCCCAGCGACGAAGAAGCGATAGAACAAGCGATCGCGGTCCAGGCTGCACGTCGCAGTGTTCGCTCAGATTTAGATCGTGCCAAAGCTCATCCCGCTGAGTCGATCACTCGACAAGCCGAACCGCAAACGGCACCGCGGCGGTAGAACTGACGACCACAATGGATTGGTTTTTTGTCATCACCTCGCTGCTGAAAATCGCAATTCTGCTCGGGGTGATCTTGTTCATGGTGTCTTATGCGGTGTACGCGGAACGCCGGGTCAGCGCGTTTATTCA
>Ga0066709_100001497_pt1 | contig 15536 bp, 13 predicted proteins | sample GraSoiAngelo_158_FD_79665 | JGI IMG/M metagenome (GOLD analysis project Ga0066709, IMG submission 79665) | Grasslands soil microbial communities from the Angelo Coastal Reserve, California, USA - 14_1009_16_30cm | ecosystem: Environmental > Terrestrial > Soil > Grasslands | place: USA...
AGCCGGAGTGGCGCGCACCGCGGCCGCCCAGCCGGAGTGGCGCGCACCGCGGCCGCCCAGCCGGAGTGGCGCGCACCGCGGCCGACCAGCCGCGGCGCTGCCGTGGCAGGCGCGCTCGCGGCGCGCGTCGCCTGGCCCCGAGGAGCTCACAGCCGGCCGCGAGGCCGCCGCCGGCAGCCCGATGCGCCATGATCGTCTTCGTGGCCCCCAGCTTCTTCTTCGGCGCGATGTCGCCGTACTCGTGGCTCTCGGCCGAGCGCATCGAGACGCTGATCGGTGCCGCCGAGTGGCGGCCGGTGTTCCTGGGGGGGATCTTCAAGGCCAACGGGCGTAGCTCCTGGGGGCTCGGGGAGGGCCGCGCGGCTGGGATGGCTGAGTGCGAGGCGCGCGCTCGCGCATACGGGCTGGGCACCATGCGCTGGCCCGATCGCTGGCCGACGAGCGACCTGACCGTCGCGCGGGCGATGCTGATCGCACAGGCGAGGGGCCTGCTGAAGCCGTTCGCGCTGGCCGCCATGCGCATGGCCTTCCGCGAGGGCGCCGACCTCGCGGAGACGCCCGTCGTGCTGGAGGCCGGACGCCGCGCCGGGATCGACGCCGGCGAGCTGCAGGCAGCGCTCGGTGACCCGGACGTCAAGCAGGCCCTGCGCGTCGCCACCGACGAGGCGCTTGCCCGCGGCGTGTTCGGCGTCCCTACGGTGCTGGTCGGCGCTGAGCTGTTGTGGGGCGATGACCGCCTCGAGGCCGCAGCTGCGGCCACCGGCGCAGCGGCCGCCGCGTAGGCTCAGACGGCGGTGCGGTGGATCATCGACGGGATGAACGTGATCGGCACCCGCCCGGACGCCTGGTGGCTTGACCGCCACGCGGCGATGGTGCGACTGGTGCAGCTGCTCGAGCGCTGGGCGGCGCCCGGCGGCGAGCAGGTGACGGTCGTGTTCGAGCAGCCACCCCGCCCGCCGATCCGCTCGACCGTTATCGAGGTGGCGCATGCGCCGCGTCCGCGACGCGACTCGGCCGACGATGAGATCGTTCGCCGCCTCATGGCAGACGGCGAGCCGGCCATGGTCCGCGTGGTCACCTCCGATCGCTGGCTGGTCGATCGCGTCCACGCGACCGGCGCCACGGTGCAGTCGGCCAACTCTTTCAGGACCCTGCTGGAATCGAGCTGATGCATGCAGCGGCTGTGAGCTGGGGGAACTGATGGCGCCGGTCACGCGCTACACGCAGAGCGACGGCGCGAGCATCGCCTACCAGGTGATCGGCGACGGCCCGCTTGACATGCTTTTCCTGCCGGGCTGGATCTCGCAGGTCGAGCAGATGTGGGAGCTGCCGGCGCTGCGCCGCTTTCTCGAACGGCTGGCCACCTTCGGCCGGCTGATCGTGTTCGACCGCCGCGGCACGGGCCTGTCGGACCGGCTCGTCGCGCCGCACTCGCTCGAGCAGGAAACGCTCGATGCGCTCGCCGTGCTCGATGCCGCGGGCAGCGAACGCGCGGCGCTGTTCACATACCTGCTCGGCGGGCTGGTCGGCGCGCTGCTGGCCGCCGAGCATCCCGAGCGAATCGGCGCGTTGATCATGTACGGGTCCGTCTCGCGCACGGCATGGGCGCCCGACTACGACTGGGCCCTGACGGTCGAGGAGCGCGAGGCGCTGGTGGAGCGCAACATCGTCTCCTGGGGCGAGCCCGACAACGAAGCGATTGGGCTGCTGGCGCCCTCGATGGCAGACGATCACGCACTCGCCGAGTGGCTCGCGCGCCTGCAGCGCCTGTCGGCGAGCCCCGGCGAGGCGCGCAACCTGCTCGCCTCGGCCATCGATCTGGATGTGCGCGCGGCGCTGCCTCACATCCACGTGCCCACGCTGGTCATGCACCGCGGCAGAGAACTGGGCTGGGACGTGCGCCACTCGCGCTACCTGGCCGAGCACATCCCCGGCGCGCGCTACGTGGAGCTCGAGGGCAGCGACTCGTTCCCGTTCATCGGCGACAGCGACGCGATCCTCGAGGAGATCGAGGAGTTCCTCACCGGCGCGCGCCGTGTCGAGGTCACGCGCGCGCTGCGCACGGTGCTGTTCACCGACATCGTCGGGTCCACCGCGCGCGTCGCGGACATCGGCGACGGCAACTGGCGCGATCTGCTGGCGCGCCACCACGAGGACGTGCGCAAGGAGCTCGAGCGCTTTGGCGGGCGCGAGGTGAAGACCGTCGGTGACGGTTTTCTGGCGACGTTCGACGGGCCGCCCTCGCGCGCCCTGCGCTGCGCGCTCGCGATCACCGCGGCCGGGCGCGAGCTGGGGCTCGAGGTGCGCATCGGCATGCACACGGGCGAGTGCGAGCTGATCGGCGACGACGTGGGGGGCATGGCGGTGCACATCGCCTCGCGCGTCAGCGGGCTCGCCGGCGCAGGCGAGGTGCTCGTCTCGGGCACCGTGTTCGGAACGGTGGTCGGCGGCCCGTTCGCGTTCGAGGACCGCGGGCTGCACGAGCTTAGGGGCGTGCCCGGCCGCTGGCCGCTGTTTGCGCTCGGCGCCCCCGCGCGCGGGGATGACGCCGCCCCCGCCCACGCGGGGATGACGCCGTGACCGCGCGCGCGGGAGGATGACGCAGTGAGGGTGCGCGCAGCCGTGCTGGAGCAGTTCGACCGCCCACTGGTCGTGCAGGAGCTCGAACTCGCGGCCCCGCGCGCCGGAGAGGTGCTCGTGCGGCTGGTGGCCTGCGGCGTGTGCCACACCGACATGTACACCGCCTCGGGGGCCGATCCATCGGGCTACGCGCCGACCGTGCTCGGGCACGAGGGCGCGGGCGTCGTGGAGGCCATCGGCGAGGGCGTGGAATCCCTCTCGGTTGGCGACCACGTGGTGACGCTGTTCTCGCCACAGTGCCGCCGCTGCGCCCACTGCCTGGACCCGCGCACCAACCTGTGCCTGGCGATTCGCGAGCAGCAGAACAAGGGGTACCTGCCCGACGGCACGACGCGGCTGTCGCGCGACGGCGAGCCGATCCGCCACTTCATGGGTACCTCCACGTTCTGCGAGTGCACGGTCATGCCCGAGATCGCGCTCGCCAAGATCGACCGCGAGGCCCCGCTCGATCGCGCGTGCCTGTTCGCGTGCGGCCTCTCAACCGGACTGGGCGCGGCGATGTTCACGGCGTCGATCGCGCCCGGCTCGACGTGCGCGGTGTTCGGCGCGGGCATGGTCGGCCTCGGCGCCGTCGCCGGCTGCAGGCTGCGCGAAGCTGAGCGGATCATCTGCGTGGACCCGTCGGCGCCGCGACTGGGACTAGCGCGCGATCAGGGCGCCACCGACTGCTGGCCGGCCGACGGCAACGCCGTGGAGCGGATCCTCGAGGCCACCGGCGGCTTCGGCGCCGACTACACCTTCGAGGCCACGGGTCTGGTGTCGGTGATGGGCGAAGCGGTGCAGGCCGCGCGCACGGGCTGGGGCCTGTGCACGATCGTGGGGGTCGCCGGCAAGGGCGAGACGCTGCAGATCGTGCCGCGGCTGCTGATCACCGGGCGGCGGGTGTGCGGGTCATCGTTCGGCGGGCTGAAGGGGCGCGACCGGGTACCCGAGCTGATCGAGCTCTACATGCACGGGTCGCTGGATGTAGATCCGTTCATCTCCCATCGCATGCCGCTGCAGGACGTCAACCGCGCGTTCGAGCTGATGGCCGCGCAGGACGGCATCCGTTCGGTGCTGATGCTCGGCGGGGAGTGACGGGCGCGGGCTGGTAGGGTCCAGCGATGGCTGCGCCCGGCTGGGGGAGCGAGCGCTTCGAGCAGATCACGGCGGAGCTCGCGGAGCGCGTTCTGACGATCACGCTGAACCGGCCCGAGCGCCTCAACGCGTGGACGCCGACGATGGCGCGCGAGCTGATGCAGGCGTTCGACCGTGCCCACGCCGACGACGAGGTCGGCGCGATCATCGTCACCGGCGCCGGCCGCGGCTTCTGCGCGGGCGCCGACCTGGCGGCGGGGGGCGAGACGTTCGACTGGCGCAAGCGGGGTGAGCGCGCGGAGCAGCCCGAGGACAACGGCGGCCAGTTCACGCTGCGCGTGTTCAACTCGCTGAAGCCGGTGATCGCGGCGATCAACGGCCCAGCGGTGGGCGTCGGGGCGACGATGACGCTGCCGATGGACGTCCGCCTGGCCGCCGAGGAGGCCCGCATCGGCTTCGTGTTCGCGCGGCGGGGCATCGTGCCCGAGGCCAGCTCGAGCTGGTTCCTGCCGCGCGTTGTCGGGATCAGCCGCGCGATGGAGTGGGTCGCCACGGGGCGGGTGTTCTCCGCCGAGGAGGCGCTGCACGGCGGCCTGGTTCGCAGCCTGCATCCGGCCGGCGAGCTTCTCGGCGCGGCCCGCGAGCTGGCGCGGGAGATCGTCGAGAACGCGGCGCCCGTGTCGGTCGCGCTCGCGCGCAGGATGCTGTGGCGGATGCTGGGCGCCGAGCACCCGATGGTCGCCCACCGCGCCGACTCGCGCGCGATGTTCCACCGCGGCCAGTCAGCCGACGCGGTCGAGGGCGTGACGTCGTTCCTGGAGAAGCGCCCCCCGCACTTCGGCGACCGGGTCAGCGACGGGCTGCCGGACATCCAGCCGGACTGGGTCGAGCCGGAGTTTCGATAGAGAAGACCGCTTGAGGCGGTCTTCTAGGGCGGACCGGTCGGCGCCCTCACGCCCATGGCGATCGCGGCCAAGCAGCGGCGGGATGAGCGCCGCTAGGGCGGACCGGTCGGCGCCCTCACGCCCATCACGATCGCGGCCAAGCGGCGGCGGGATGAGCGCCGCTAGGGCGAGCCGGTGTGCGCCCCGACGGCGACTCGCGATCGTCGCCAGCGCTCCCCGCATGGGCCCGCGGCGCACGCTGGATCAGCGCGTCGCGCGGCAGCGCGCGGCGCGGCAGGCCGATTCCCTCGCACAGGCGGATGCAGGGCACGTAAACGGGGCGGAAGCCGAGCAGTTCGGGGATCGTGACGATGTGAAAGCCGCGCCCGCGCAGCGCGGCGATGATCGCGGGATACGCGGCGAGCGTCTCGCCCCGCGGGCCACCGCCGTCGTGGGAGAGGATGATCGATCCCGGCTTGACCTGGGCGAGCACGCGCTGCTCGATCGCCGCCGTGCCCGGAAGCGCCCAGTCGGTCGGATCGACGTTCCACAGCACCGTCGCGAGGTCGAGCGAGCGGGCGGTGCGCACGATCGATTCGTCGTACGCCCCGTACGGGGGACGGAATACGCACGGCGTGTAGCCGGTCAGCGAGCGGATCGCCCGCAGCGTGCTCGACATCTGCCCTCTGACCGGACCGGTGCGCAGCAGATCGGGGTGAGTAAAAGTGTGGTCGCCCAGCACGTCCCCGTCGCGCAGCTCGCGGATCAGCGTGCCCCGCCAGCCGCGGCTGACCTGCTGGCCGATCATGAAGAAGGTGGCCCGCGCGTGGTTGCGCTCGAGCATCGCCACGAACGCCGGCGTGAGCGGCGCGGGGCCGTCGTCAAAGCCGATCGCCACCTCGCGGCGGTGGGGGCCCTGGCGATAAGCGGCCGGCCCGCGGCTGCGGCAGCCGGCGATGCGGTAGCGGACCGGCCCCGGCTGCGTCACGGGCGGCGAGGGCTTCGGCGCGGGGCTCGAAGGGTTGGGCGCCGGGCTCGCAGGGTTGGGCGCCGGGCTCGAAGGGTTGGGCGCCGGGCTCGCAGGGTTGGGCGCCGGGCTCGCAGGGTTGGGCGCCTGGGCGCGAGCGGCCTTTTGCGCGAGCGACAGGGCACTGGCGATCGCCAGCGGCACGAGCGCGGCGGCGGCCCTCGCCCGCCAGCTCACGGACCCTTCCCTGCCTCGCGCCCGGACCGCGTGGGCGCGGCGAGCGTACGCCTACCGCGCACCTCAGCCCAGCACGAGGTCGGCTGCGGCGCGCAGCGTGGCCGCATCGCCCGATATGAGCAGCGTGGTGACGATCGACTCACGCCACCGGTCCAGATCGTCGCGAATCTTCTCCGGCGGGCCCACCAGCGAGAGCTCGTCGATCAGCTTGCGCGGCACCTTCGCGGCAGCGCCTTCCTTGTCGCCACCCAGATACAGCTCCTGGATCTCCGCCACCTCGCGCTCGTAGCCCATGCGGATTGCCACGTTGGCGTGGAAGTTGACCGCCTTCGCGCCCATGCCGCCGAGATACAGCGCATAGAACGGCCGCAGCGCGTCGACCGCGCGGTCGACGTCCTCGGAGACGATCAACGGCACCGTCGCCGCGACCTCGAACTCCTCCGCCGTGCGCCGCGCTCCGGGCCTGGCGAACCCCTCGTCGAGCGCCGCGCGGTGGATCTCCTGGTGGGTGGGCGAGAACAGCATCGCGAGCCAGCCATCGCACAGCTCCGCGCACAGGGCGACGTTCTTCGGGCCCTCGGCCCCCAGGTAGATGGGGATGTCCTCGCGCAGGGGGTGGATCGAGGCCTTCAGCGGCTTGCCCAGTCCGGTGCCGTCGGGGCGCGGTAGCGGGTAGTGGCTCCCCTCCGAGACGACCGGGCCGCGCCGCGCCCAGATGTCGCGCAGGATGCCGATGTACTCGCGCGTGCGCTCGAGCGGCTTGGCGAACGGCATCCCGTACCAGCCCTCGACGACCTGCGGCCCCGACACGCCCAGGCCGAGGATGAAGCGGCCGCCCGACAGGTGGTCCATCGTCATCGCCGCCATCGCCGTGGCGGCCGGCTGGCGCGCGGACATCTGCACGATCGCCGTGCCCAGCTTCACGCGCTTGGTCGAAGCTCCCCACCAGGCCAGCGGCGTGAGGCAGTCCGAACCGTAGGCCTCGGCGGTCCAGATCGAGTCCATGCCCAGCCGCTCGGCGTCCGCGATAATCTCGGCCGCGCCGGGGGGCGGCCCGCCGGCCCAGTAGCCCGTGTTGAGTCCCAGCTTCAGCGCTCGCGCCATCTCAGCCGCGCCAGCATACAGCGGCCGCGCCGGCCGCAGGGGCTCGTGAGCGAGGACATCATCGCCTGCCAGCTGACCGTCCGCGGACGCGTCCAGGGGGTGTTCTTCCGCGACAGCGTGCGCCGCGAGGCGCAGCGGCGCGGAGTCGCCGGATGGGCTGCCAACCGCCCCGACAGCAGCGTCGAGATCGTGCTCGAGGGGCGCGCGCCCGACGTGCGCGAGCTGATCTCCTACTGCGAACGCGGCCCGCGCCGCGCCGAGGTCACCGGCGTCGAGCTGCGCGAGCACAGCCCGCAGGGGCTGCGCGGCTTCGAGATCCGCTGAGCCCGAGCGCCGATGCCGGATCGCCTGTCCGCAGCGAGGTGCCCGTCACTTGTCGCCGGCTTGGACGACCGCCGGCAGCCCGATGTTCTGCTGTTCGCCGATCGCGCGGATCGCGACGTAGCGTTCGTTGCCCGCCGGCAGCGTGTAGGACTGCCTGGTCCCCGCGGGCGCCGGCGCCGGCGCGCCCGCGAGCGGCTTGGCGCGGGCGAAGTTTTCGGGCGTGATCGGCTTGGACGACGTGACGATCTGATACGTGGCAGCGGTCCCGCACAGCAGCTGGTTGCCGGGTGCGGTCCAGCTCAGCACGCTGCCCGCGACGCTCGCGTTCAGCGGCACCCCCGGCGGGGTCGCATCGCGCGTGTAATCGCCCGAGTTGGCGATGTCGTGGTGGAAGCTCGGCCACGAGCTGGGTGAGCAGGCGGAGGCGGGGGTGGAGTACACCGCGAGCGTGCCCTCGCGCGTGAGTGAGACGACGTCCTTCCTGGCCCCCGCACTGGTGTCGATCGTGCCGAGCGAGCCCAGCACCGGCGTTGCCACCGTCCAGCCCCCGGTCAACTTCGGCCACGCGCTGCTCGCGGGGTTGCCGGCCGCGTCGTAGGCCTGGAGGTCCAGCGACGCGGTCCCGGCCACGACCTCCTGCTTGGGCGCTTCGCCGGTGATGTCGCCGACCGCCTGCCCGGTGATGAACGAGAGGTCGTTGTTGACCGTCGGGAAACCGGGCGAGAACTGGCTGGAGCCGGCGTTCCAGGCGGCGGTGAAGTCCTGGCCGCCCTTCTGATAATCGGGCGCGATCACATCGAGCGCGCGGATCAGACCCGCCACCGGCGCGAAGAAGTCGGTCGTGATCCCGTCGAGCGTCCCGAAGGAGGGCTCGCCCACCGCCGGGAAGGCCGGCGTGTCGGTCTTGCCGTTGCCCGCGCTGAAATCGGTCTCGAGCGTGTTGTACTTGCCTTCGCTTTCGCCATAGCAGGAGCTGCCGTCGGCATTGAGCACATAGCCCGGTCCCGCGTCGGGGGTCACCCCGATCTTGGGGCCTTCGCCTCCTTCGGGGCAGCTCACCGGGGCGACCACGGGCGAGCCGTCGATGCCCTCGCCGACGTCGGGCAGCAGTCCCGCGTCGATCAGGCCGATCTTGGCTGGCCAGCCGTTGCGGAAGGCGATCGAGGTGCATTTTTCGCTCGCGCAGGTGAAACCACCTGTCGCACAGGAGGAGGAGTTGGTGGAGCAGCCGCTCGCGTTGATCGCGTACACGCGGCTGTTGCCGAAGCTGAGAACGCTGCCAAGCACCCCGAGCGAGGTGGCGGTCACCTTTGACGCATTGATTTCGCCTTCATTGCCCTTGTTCGCGAGGTACTCCTCGTTGCTGCCGACGACGATGCTGGGCGGCTTGCCGGGCCCATCGAGGTAGGCAACGGCGGGCGTGTTGACGATCTTGCCCTGGTCTTCGTCTTTGTTCTGGTCGGCGGGCACGTTGCCGTTGAAGGTGATCTCGTTGCTCGCGGAGCTCACGGACGCCACCTTGGTGGGATCCTCGACGAGCACGGGGAAGCCGCCGACCGGCGTGCCGTTGGCGTGCCAGGCGTAGACGTGGCGATCCTCGCCGGCGGCGATGATGTCGAGCCCGCCGCTATCTAGTTTGCCCAGCACCGGCGAGGTGAGAAAGCCGCGCTCGGTGCGCTCGCGAGTGCCGTAGCGCTCGGCCTCCCAGGATGGGTTGCCCGCCAGCGGCGCGCCCGAATAGCTCGCGTTGGAGGTCTGGTGAAAGACGAGCTTGCCCTTCGAGTTCCAGGCGTACACGTTGCCCTGGATGTCGTCGGCGACGATGTCGATTTCCCCGGTGCCGAAGAGGTCACCCGCGGCCGGAGCCTCGAGCACGGGGTCGTAGTGGGCGGTGGAGAGTTCGTGGCTGGTGAACGCTTTCTCGCCGGTGTGCAGTGGCAACGGTTCGGTGTGCACCGGCCAGCCGGGCAGGTCGCTCAGGCTTCCGGTTGCCGGGTTGTACTGGTAGGCGTGGATGAAGCCGTCGGAGTTGGCGACGATCAGCTGGTTTGAGTCCTTGCCGGCGAGGTCGACGAGCACCGGGCTCGCGTCGCCGTCGCCGCGCGTCTCGACCGGGAAGCCGCGCATCAGTTCGGCGTCGCGGTGCAGGAACAGCTGGCGGCGGTCCTCCCCGGTCATGACCGGGCCCGGAGCGCCGGCGGCGCTCGAGACGACCACGCGCACCGTGAAGGCGTACGGCAGCGTGTTGGGCCGCCCGTTGGAGGTCTGTCCCGTGCCGCCGTTCTCGTTGCCGGTGAAGGAGGTGGGGTCGCCGTGCGGGAACATCGCCTTGAGCGTCGCTGTGCTCACGTTGGCGAGCAGGCCGCTGTAGGGACTCGAGTGCACGGTGGTGCCGTTGCAGACCGAGGAGGGCACCGGGGCGAAGTCACCGCCGGAGGACGCCGCGCCGTTGTTGGGCTCCGCGCCCGGCGCCATTTCCACGCGGCACGTGTAGCCGGTGCGGGCGCTGACGTATCCGTTGACCGCGAACGAGGACTGGCCCGGGTCCAGCTGCTGGAACCATTCGGGCGAGGTGATGTCCGCCTCGGGCGGGATCCAGCCCTGCGCCGCCGCTTCCACCGCCTTGTAGGCGTCGATGCGACCGTAGCCGAAGAACTCGTCGAAGCCTTTACGCGAGGGGAAGCGGAAGGTGTCGGGCAGCGGGCCCACCACGCCGCCCTGCTCGTCGAGCGCGAACGTGGTGTTGAGGTTGGGGTCGGTACAGCCGGCGGCCATCCCGACGCTGCACGCCGTCTCCGGCTGCTGCGCGGTGTTGACATCGTCGGCCTGGCCGCCTTCGCCCGCGTCGGCCGCCGCGTTCCCCGCGCTGGGCGCGTTGCTGCCGAGGGTGGAGGAGCCGTTTACGGTGGTGCCGGCGATGTTGCCAGACGCAAGCAACTGGCGCACCTCGTCTGCGCTGATCGCACACGCGGTGCCGTTCACGCGCTTGCAGTCCTTGGCCGCCGCCAGCCTCATCCCCGCTCCGCTCGTGCAGGAGCCATACAGCGTGGCGCCACAGGCGTTCAGCGCGGCGCTGTAGAGCAGCCCGGCCACGCCCGAGCTCTTGCCGGTCGCCTCCGATGAGCATGAGGTGGCCGGCACCGACAGATCGACGCGGGTGCCGAAGTTGGTGCAGCCGTCGAGCTGCAGGTAGGACGGCGGCTTGTTCGTCACCGGCACGCCACCTAGGCTCGCGGGGCCTTCGACCGCGTTGACAACGATCGTGTGCGGTAGCGCGCCCGGCTGGTTGTGGTGCTCGGCCTCCTCGTCGGCCGCGGAGGCGATCACCGTAACGCCGTGGTTGTAGGCGTAGTCAATCGCCTGGCGCGCGAACACGGGGTCGTTGTAGGTACCGAGGGCCTCCTGCACGATGTCGACGCCGCGGTCGGTGGCGTAGGTCGTCGCCTCGGCGAAGCGAGCGGCGTCGGCGATGAACGACTCGCCCACACGCAGCGGCAGCTCCATGCAGTTGGGGCAGCTACCAACCTCGCCGGCACCGTTGTTGGCTTCGGCTCCCGAGTCTTCGAGCTCGCCGGTGCCGTGGCCGTACTGCACGTCGTCGAACGGATCGTTGTTGTTGTCGACGTAGTTCCAGCCGGCGATGTCGTTGGCATAGCCGTTGCGGTCGTGGTCGCTGCCGTCGGAGAAGGCGATGATCAGGTCCTCGGGCGCGAGCATCCCGGGCGGGCCGTTGCGGCATTCCCTGGTCGTCGGCGGGAAGGTGCATCGCGGGTAGTGCTCGACCACATTCGCCACACGCGCGTCGCAGGCGTAGTCGAGCACATTGAACACGCCCTGACCCAGCACGTCGTAGGGGATCGGCCCGCTGCCGCCCGGCGCGCCGCCGGGAAAGGCGCCGTTTGCGTCGAAGTCACCGCCGGTTGCGGCGCGCGCGGTTTCGCAGTTGACCCCGGTCGACGGGTCGAACGCGCTCGTCATGTCGACTTTCGGCGCGGGCAGCTCGCCCGGGTTGAGCAAGAGCTTCGCGCGCAGCATGCTCATAGCGCCGCTGTCGTTCCACTTGATGCCCGAGTCGAGCTCGGCGATCGCCACGTCGGGGCGGCCGACCGTGACCTCCATCGCGGTGTGGACAGGGCTGCCAGCGGCAATGCAGGAGCCGGTTGCAGCTGGGAACGTGGCGTGAAGATCGACCAGGCTCATGCCGGTGACGCCGCACAGCTCGTCCGTCTGCGAGTTGTTTTTCGCGACCGCTTCCGCTTCCAACGGGTTGCTGGACGGGTTCGCGGGCGTGGCCGCAAACTTCCAACCGAGACCGCCGATGTTGCTTGGCACGTGACCGGGTGCGAGCCTCCAGCTGGAGGGGTTACTGGGCGTACCGTCCCCTACGTAGGGGAAGTCCGCTAGCGCCGCTGGCGCCCAGGCGGCGCACCCGGCCACGGTGAGGGCGAGTGCGGCAGCAGCCATCGCCCATCGTACGGACGCCGACGCCGCGCCTGCGAGCGCGGCGCCGATCCGCCCGCCCACCGCGCGCGTCACCCGACGAGCCTCACGTGCCTGCTGCCTGTTCTCGCGCAATATCCCGGCCCTCTCTGCACGAAATGCTAAGTTACACGCTGTTGGTGACGCACCGTAGCCTACGTCGTGTAGGACGTCAAGGTTGCGAACCGTAACTTACACCGTGTAGGATGTGAGCGATGGCCAAGGACCAATCTCCGGAAATACGTGACGTCAACGGCTACAAGCACGGCCGCGTACCGCGCGAGGTGCGGCGCACACAGCTGCTCGAGCTCGCCGAGGAGCTGTTCATGGAGAAGGGCTACGGCGGCTTCTCGATCGACGACCTGTGTCGCGCGGCCGGCGTCAGCCGCCCGATCGTGTACGAGCACTTCGGCTCCAAGGACGGTCTGTATGTCGCGTGCCTGCGCAGCATCCGCGCCGAGTTCGAACACGCGCTGCTCGCCGCCGCCGCCAACGCTCCCGATCTCGCGACGACCGTCGAGCGCAGCGCCGATGCGTGGTTCTCGATCCTCGAGCGCGATCCGCGCCGCTGGTCGCTGGTGTACGGCGGCGCCACCGGGCTCGTCGGTCCACTGGCCGAGCAGCTCGCCGACCTGCGCGACACCACCGTGCAGCAGATCGCGATGGTCGCGACGCAATTCGCGCCCCGCGCCGAGCGCGAGCAGATCACACTCTGGGCCCACGCCGTCTCCGGCGCCGGCGAGCAGCTCGGCCGCTGGTGGCTGCGCAACCCCGACGTCCCCCGGGAGCGCGTGATCGCGTTCTATGCCGACTTCCTCGATGCGGCGGCCAGTCACCTGATCGAGTCCTCGGCCGATTCCGCCTCCACCAACAGCCACCCGCGGCGGTCCGCGACCGGTGCCGTGGGCGGGCTCTCGCGCTCCACCTGACGCTCCGCCTCGGCGACCGCCGCGCGAGCGCCAGGCCCGAGCAGGACGCTGGCGCATGCCGAGCGGCGCCGGGCGGGGTATAACAGGATGGGAGATGCAACGAAACGAACGACCGGGGCGAAAGGCGAGCAGGCTGTCGAGCCGAATGGCCGCGCTGCTTCGGCCCAGGCAACAGCGCCTGGTCCGTAGAGCGGATCCCTCTGCCTATCAAGAGGAGGAAGTACGCGACAGGATCTACGGCTGGCACAGCGGCTCAGTCGAGCCGCCGGAGCCCCTCGATTCATCGCGCCTGGCGGGGATACATACCGGTCCGCCCGATGCAGCCGCTGGGGCAGGTGCCGCGCTCGGCTCGAAGCCGGCCGCCGAGAAGGTCGTGCCGAGAGCCGCAGCCCCGGGGAAGGGAGATCAGACGTGACGCTGGCTGTAGGTGACCGAGTCGAGCAACAGGCACGATCGACAGCGCGCGCCGGGCGCGCCGGCGAAATCAAGGAGATCGTCCACACCGATCCCACACCGCGATATCGCATCCGCTGGGACGACGGACACGAGAGCGTGTACGCGCCCACCGACGGCAGCCTGAAGCGCGTCGGGCACCGAAAGGCGGCGCGCACCCCGCGTCGTTGAGGCAGCCGAGCGCACCTGAGCTGACGTCGACGCCCGCGGCTCGCCACTGAACATGTCCGATCGTGGCGGCGCAGCTTCCGGTGTCCGCCACGCGCTCGTCGTGGTGGACGTGCAGAACGATTTCCTGCCGCCGCACGGAGCGCTGGCGGTGCCAGGCGGCCACGAGGTCATCCGACCGATCAACGACCTGCTGGCCGCGGGCGGCTTTGACCTGGTCGTCGCCACCCGCGACTGGCATCCACCCGACCACGCCTCGTTTGACAGCCAGGGCGGGCCCTGGCCGGTGCACTGCGTGCGCGACACGCCGGGCGCACAGATCAGCCCCGCGATCGACCAGGAGGCGATCGACGCGGTCATCGACAAGGGCACGGCGCAGGGCTCGGATGGTTATTCGGCCTTCGAATCCACGCAGCTGTCAGAGCTGCTGCGAGACCGGCAGGTCGAGCTGCTGACCATCACGGGGCTCGCCACCGACGTGTGCGTGAAGCACACCGCCCTCGACGCGCTGCAGCGCGGGTTGCGAGTGAGAATCCCCACGGCGGCCGTGCGCGGTATCGACGTTTCCGGCAACGAGCAGGCGCTCGCGGAGCTCGCCGTCGCCGGCGCGCAGGTGATCTGAGCACGCCGCGCCAAACCGCCCTGACGGTTGAGTGGCGGTGGATCGGGGAATACCTATTAATGCAGTAGGCAACGAGAGGAGACATCATGCGTTTGGGCCGTTCGACAGGCGCCCTGAGCGGGCTGCTGATCATCCTGCTAGGCATTTGGGGTGGGCTGATTCCGTTTATAGGCCCCTACTTCGACTACTCCTTCGGGGTCAACTCGACTTGGCACTACACGAGCGATCGTCTGTGGCTTGAGATCCTCCCCGGCGCGGTTGCGGTGGTGGGAGGCTTGTTGCTGATCCTGGCCGCAACGCGCGTCGCCGGCGTGGTCGGCGGCTGGCTTGCGCTGCTGGCCGGGGCGTGGTTCGTGATCGGGCCGGCGGCGAGCCTCACCTGGGAGAGCGGCACGGGCCCGATCGGACGGCCGCTGTTCGGCTCCACGCGGCAGGCGTTTGAGTTGATCGGCTACTTCTACGGCCTCGGCGCGCTAATCATCGCGCTGGCGGCCTTCTCGATCGGTCGCTTCGCCCCCGGACCGCGACTGGTGCCGCGGGCCGCCGCCGCCGGACCGGCGAGGACCGAACCGGCCGCGGCGCCACTGCCGCGGACGGAGAGCGCGCAGCCTGCGCAGCCACGCCGCCGCCGCTTTCCCTTCCGGCGACGCCGCGCTGCTCACGACGAGCGGCGTCCCGGCACGCCGGTGGGCGGCGCACCGGTGGGCCAGTAGCGGCATCTCATCGCAGCGGACAGCCCGCGCCAGCGCACCACGGCGAAGGCGGGGCTGGGCTGCCCGCCTCGGCGCGCGCGGTCGCGCCAGTTTGGCTGCGGGGGCGCCGGGTAACGCAAACAAAGCAGGCCGCGCAGCTGGCGGCTGCGCGGCGCCAACGATTGTGAGGAGACGACGATGACAACAACGCTCGATACCCAGGACCAGGAGACCGGTGTTGTCACAGGGACCCCGGACAAGGACTACAACCTGGTGTGGTTCCTGCAGCAGTGCCTGAGCAACGTGCTGCGACTGGAGATCTACGCTCAGGACGCAGACCGCACGGGCGACACGGAGCTGGCGGCGTTCTTCCGCCGCGCCCAGGGCGAGAGCCGCAAGGGCGCGGAGCAGAGCAAGCGGCTGCTGCGCGCGCGCCTCGACGCCGAGGCGTAGTCAATCGCCCGGCCGTATGCGGGCGGTCTTGCGGGCAGACGCGCGAGGCCGCCCGCCGAGACGAACGCGGGTGCTCAGCCAGCGATCGCGCTGCCGGCGCAACGGGCCGACACGCCGCCGCCGTCGTCCCGGGGGTTACGCCGCGGGCGCGCCGAGCACGAAGATCGCGATCCTGCGGTGGGAAGCCCGCCGCTCGTACTGCGACCAGCCTGGATAGACGCGAAGACCTTGCTGCCAGATTCGCGCGCGCTCCTCGCCCTCGGCGACGGTGGCGCGGAAGGGGCGCGTGGAGCCGTCGACCGTGACCTGTCCGGTGGGGTTGGCGAGCAGGTTGTAATACCAGCCGGGCTGCCGCTTCTGGCCGAAGTTGGAGGCGATCACGGCGAGGCCGTGGGCGGTCGGCAGGCCGAGCACGGGCACCGTGCGCGGCACGCCGCTGCGCGCCCCGGTCGTCGTGAGCATGACCACCGGCAGGCCCGACAGCAGGCTCGCGAGCGTGTGCCGGCC
>Ga0066709_100001498_pt1 | contig 15535 bp, 16 predicted proteins | sample GraSoiAngelo_158_FD_79665 | JGI IMG/M metagenome (GOLD analysis project Ga0066709, IMG submission 79665) | Grasslands soil microbial communities from the Angelo Coastal Reserve, California, USA - 14_1009_16_30cm | ecosystem: Environmental > Terrestrial > Soil > Grasslands | place: USA...
GATCTCCGGATAAAAAATATTCCAGCTCCTGTGGTAGAAATTGCTGGCCATCATAGCATTGATCGTCTCCCGCCAACTGAACGCATCCGTGAAGGGCTGAGTAATGGCGCTAAATCGGAATACAGCGCCCAACGCCAGGATGCCTACCAATAAGAAAGCGTTTGTCGAGCCGAAGCCGGGAATGCGGTTTTTAAAATGAAATTTCACTCGGTTGGATGACCGTAACATAAGATTCAGGCGACGGTTGGTCGATTGTTCAAATTGACCAAATTTGCTTTCACCTAAGAGCGACGTCGATCTTGCGCTTTTGCAATATCGTGCGGTTTCCACATTTCTATCGGTTTCCAATATTCGGCTCTAACCGTTGCGATTGCGTCTTCGTCCTTCACCCAAAGGGAACATTTACCCCGATCGTTACAGGCCGGACCACCGATCTTATGCGCAACATCTGACCGCAACAGGCAATGAGCTTGACTCTAAGTAACTACGCAGTTTGTTGATGCACCGATGGCGACGCGCGCTAAGGCTAGTTTCACCAATTTGCAGAGTGGTGGCAATCCTGCCACGCAAGCGAAACGACCGGTTGGGAGGCGTTCGGCGAAAGCCGAACGAAACCCTACGAAGTCTGCGTCTGCGTCGTTGGCTGCCAAGGTCAAGCAATCAGCGGCAAAGAAATCGGACCAAGGTTCAGGAATCAGAGAAGCTGAGGAAGCACGCGCGCTGTTGGAAGATCAATTGCACAGCCTTTACTGGTGGGTTTTTAATGCCTTCAAAATGAAGGGTTTTATCCGAGCAAAAGCGTTGGAGGAGTTGCAGCGCTCAACCGCTGCTGACGACGAGTCGCACAGTGAGCGGGGCGACTTTGCGGATGCCGACGTCTCGCGAGAAAAACAAACGCCCTGATTTAGAAGTGGCCGATCCGATTTCAATACCGGCGACAGGCTCGGCTCCGCCACAGGCAAACCTGGTGTCGGTGGTAATCCCCTGCTACAACCACGCCCGGTTTCTTGCGCATGCGATTGAGAGCGTTCTGGCGCAGAGTTATTCGAATTTCGAGCTCGTCGTGGTGGACGACGGATCAACCGACGACACCTCAAAAGTCGCTAAGGGTTATTCGATGCTAAACTACGTTTATCAGGAAAACGCCGGCCGTTCCACCGCTCGCAACACCGGGCTACGGCTAAGTCGCGCTGAATTCATCGTTTTCCTCGATGCCGATGATCGCTTGTTGCCGAATGCTCTGGAGACTGGGATTAATTGCATGCACGAGCACCCTGAGTGTGCCTTGGTCTCCGGCCATTGTCGCGTGATCGATTCAAACGGTGCAATTCTTCCATCCCCAAGACAGCAGCATGTTGAGCAAGAGCATTATCTGCAGTTACTTCGCGGAGGTAGCTATATCTGGTGTCCCGCGGTGGCATTCTTTCAACGGAAGGTTTTTGATTTCGTTCACGGATTCGATCCCGCGCTGATGCCGGTTGAGGACTATGACCTCTATCTCCGCATCACAAAGGATTTTCCGGTCTATTCCCATAACCGGGTAATCGCAGAATATCGGCAGCATGGCTCCAATACGTCTCGCGATGTTACGGCGATGGAACATGCTGCGCTCGCCGCTCACAAGGCGCAGTGGGATCTTGTTAAGGCGAATAGCCAGTACAGAGAGGCTTACTATGCCGGCCAGGCGTTTTGGCAGAATGATTATCCGCTTCAACGAATGGTTAGCAGAATTCGGGAAATTGTGCGGGAGCAACTCCCCTCTGACGCGATAGTCGCCGTCGCAACCAGCGGCAACAGCGAACTGCTTCGCTTGGATGGCCGGCAGGCCTGGCATTTTCCCCAGATGGAAGAAGGTGGGGGTACTGGACAGCTCTTCGCGCAGGGCCCGAAAGGCTCAGTAGAAACTCCTGGGTGGATTGAAGCCGGAATGACATACGTGTTTAGCCTTTATGGAGGCACGGAACGTTCAAAACTGCTAGCCCGACTCTTAGTCCGAGGTGTTGCAGATCCGGTTCCGATCGCCAGCGACGAACCGATGCCAGAAGACTCTGCACACGAGGACGGGGTCCTGTTAACGGCAATTCCGAATCCGGTCTCCGCTGGTGAGGAGCCGGGCGTGACTAACATCACATGGAGCACCGCGGACGGGTCTGAAGGGCAGCTGTATGTATCGAGCGTGGGTGTGTACGCGGGCCGCGATCCGGCCAATAGCAATGAAGCCTTGCGCTTCCTGGAATCCATCAAAGCGAAAGGCGCCGAATATCTTGTAATCCCGGCGAAATCATTTTGGTGGCTCGACGATTATCAAGAATTTCGCCGACACGTAGAGGCCAATTACCGGGCCGTCGTGCGGGATGATAATACATGTATCATCTTTCATTTGTTGAATCATGGCAACAAGTTCGGCAAATCATAAGGTCGCAATTTCTACCGACGAGTTACTCACACCGAAGGCCGGTCTGGTTTCGGTAATAATCCCGTGCTATAATCAGGCGCATTTTCTGCATGAAGCGATTCAAAGCGCTCTGGCTCAAACGTATTCTCATCGCGAGATTTTCATTGTCGACGATGGTTCCACCGACAACACCGCGGAAATAACTGCCGGCTTTGGGGGCGTACGGTACATTTGCCAGGAAAATTCGGGTGTTTCTACGGCTCGAAACAAAGCACTCAAAGAAAGCCGAGGTGAATACCTGGTTTTTCTTGACGCAGACGATCGGTTGCTGCCGGAAGCCCTGGAAATTGGAGTTGACTGCCTGCGCCAGCATCCCACGTGCGCCTTCGCTTCCGGCCACAGCAGATTCATTACCGCGGATGGAGCGCTATTGGCCCCACCAGCGCAGCTCTGTGTCACTCGTGACCATTATTTGGAGCTGCTTCGGGGTAACTATATTTGGTGTCCCGGTTCGGTGATTTACCGACGGAATGCCTTCGAGGTGGTCAAGGGGTTCGACACTTCGTTAGGACCTGGTGCCGACTACGATTTATATCTTCGTATCGCGAGAAATTATCCAGTCTTCTGCCACAATCGATTCGTTGCAGGCTATCGTCTCCACAGCTCAAGCATGTCGGCGGATCCCGCACTAATGCTTCAGGATACGCTCAAGGCGCTCGACGCACAGTGGGATTTTGTCAAAGGAAGCGATGGCTACATCGAGGCATTCGAAACTGGAAAGAAACAATGCCAAAGCTATTACGGGTGTCTGCAAATGGCGGATCGGATCTTTAAGGTTGTACGGGATAAGGTCCCGCCGAGTGCCACTGTCGCAGTAGCTACCGGTGGAGATAGGAGACTCTTGCGGTTGGCAGGGCGACGTGCATGGCATTTTCCCCAAACGGGCGCCGATGAACGAGGCCGACCCTTCGAGCAGGGCGCGGAAGGTTCAACTGACGTGCCGTGGATCGAGGCAGGAATGAGGTATGAATTCCGGCTCTTTGGCGGACCGAAGTACTCGAACAAGCTCGCTGCGATTACGGTAACTGGCATCACTGATGCGACGCTGAGTGTTCCAGTTGAGCCACCCAGATCAGGCCAAGTATATCTGATGGCTGTCCCGAATCCGGTCCCGACTCCGAACCGATTCGGCCGAACCACCATTACCTGGAATACCGGAGACGGCTCCAAGGGCCAGCTTTATGTTTCGCATGGTGGAGAATATAACGGCGATCGTCCTAAGAATAGCGACGAGGTGATCGACCACCTGGAAGCCATCCGAGGCCGAGGCGCGCAATACCTGTTATTTCCTGCTACGGAATTCTGGTGGCTCGATCAGTATCAGAAATTTCGCGAGCATTTAGAGACTCGGTATTCCGCCATCGTGCGTGACAAGAGAACGTGTATTATTTTTGATTTGCGCGAATCATCAAAATGAATTCGGCAGATACCGTGAAACATAGCGCGGCAATCTCCTCTGACGGGTCACTCAAGGGCGTGTCTAAGCCGGAGTCCGGTCTCGTCTCAGTAATCATACCCTGCTATAACCAGGCACATTTCCTTGACGAGGCTATTGAGAGCGTACTGGCTCAAACCTATTCCAATCGCGAGATCATCGTTGTAGATGATGGCTCAACTGATAACACCGCAACAGTCGCCAGGTGTCACTCACCCGTGGGCTACATTTATCAGGAAAATGCCGGTCCTTCCGCCGCCCGTAACACAGGAGTAAAGGAAAGCCGCGGTGAATACCTGGTTTTTCTTGATGCCGACGATCGGCTGCTGCCCGAAGCCCTGGAAATTGGAGTCGGCTGTCTGCGTCAGCATCCCGAGTGTGCTTTTGCTTCCGGTTTTTGCAGACTTATCGTCGCCGATGGATCGTTACTTGGCAAGCCGGAGCAACCTAGTATCGCACGCGACTATTATCTGGAATTCCTTCGTCGCAATTACATTTGGTGTCCCGGCTCGGTGATCTACCAGCGCAGCATATTCGAGATCGTCAAGGGTTTCGACACCTCGTTAGGTCGTTGCGAAGATTACGATTTATTTCTCCGCATCACGAAAGATCATCCAATCTTCTGTCACAACCAATTCGTTGCAGACTACCGGCTCCACAACTCAAGCAGGTCTGCCGACCAAGCGTCGATGCTTCAGGATACACTGAGCGCGCTCGATGCACAGTGGGATTTTGTGAAGGGAAATAAGCGTTCCGCGGAAGCATTTAAAATTGGGAAAGGCTATTGGCAAGAGCGGTACCGGTCTTTGCAAATCGCAGACGAGATCCTGGAGATCGCGGCGGCCAATCTCCCTCGAGACTCTACTATTGCTGTGGCTACGGCTGGTAAGAGCGAGCTACTAAAGCTGGGTGGCCGACGGGCATGGCACTTCCCGCAGGCCAGCACAAATGACCGGGGACGACTTTTTCAGCAAGGTGCGGAAGGCTCGGTCGATGTCCCTTGGATTGAAGCGGGGATGAGGTATGAGTTCCGGCTCTTTGGTGGAGCGAAACATTCAAAAGAGCTCGCTGCGATTTCAGTAATAGCTGTTCCCGAGCCAGAGTCGCCAATCAATGCTACGCGCCCGCAAACTGACCAAGCGTGCCTGATAGCTGAGCCAAATCCAGTTCCCGCTCCGAATCGGTTTGGCCGAACCACTATTACTTGGAAAACGGGCGACGGCTCTGAAGGCCGCATTTATCTTTCCCATGGCGGTTCCTACGACAGCCGCAACCCAAGGAACAGCGACGAAGCTATTAGCCATCTGGAAGCCATCCGGGCCCGAGGTGCGCAATATCTGCTATTGCCGGCTACCGCATTCTGGTGGCTCGACTATTATCAACAATTTCGCGAGCACCTGGAAGCCCGGTACCCGGTCGTCGTACGAGATGAGAGGACGTGCATCATCTTCGACCTGCGCTAGTCCTCAGGTGTATCCGGTGAAGCTCCGCAAACGGACAGAAACAAACAGTCCGATGGCGCGATTTAATGATCGCGATCAGAATTCACCTCCCCGATGGAGCGGGAAATAGTTTACGTCGATTCTACTCGTCCCTGAGCGAGCCGTGAGACAACGCCGTACCAATTTCTGCGCTCGTATTTTGGAGAACAAAAAGGGCGTAATGCGTCGCGCGAATTAGTGACAAATAATCGCTGACAATCTCAGCAAAGTCCGTTGAATCTGCGCTGCCGAACCGCTGCTATGAACTCAACTCTCAGTCTGTTTGGTCAAAGGAAGACCCGAACGCTTGTTTTTAAAACAGCATGGATTTGAGTGCGACGGCGACTTTCAGTTTTTCTATGTTCTCCCACGTTTGGGCCCGCCTTCAATTCCCGTCGCAGCTCCCCTGCAGACGGCTCTGTTGCTTCGCAATTTTTCGGCGACCGCGAAGAGTGCGACGCCAAACGGCAGTGAACTATTTTTCAAAAGCGCTAGTTCGAACGACATAATTTTTTCGAAAAGATCATTGCGGAATCCATGCGCATCAAAATCGCGCCCCTGTTTTGATCCGCGCAAAGTCCGCGCCACTACCGCCAGCGGAAGGAGCAATGTTGTCCAATAAGTCAGGCGGCGGATAACGAAGCCATTTTCGAGTAACAAGGTGCGAACCTCTTTTTTCCTAAAGCGTTGCGCCGTCATAACAGCCTCATCATGAGCACTGTGCAAAAATCGAAAAGCTGGCAGATTAATTAGTAATTATCCGTTAGGCCGTAGGACTCGGCATAATTCGCGCATTGCGCCGACAATATCATTGACCCATTTGTGACAAAGAACACTCGAACAAATAACAGAATCGAATGAATTATCGGCGAATGGCAGCGCACAGATGTCGGCTTCTTTCACGTTATCCAAGCCGCGCCGGTGACAAAACGCAATAGCTGCAGGTGCAAAATCGATACCGGCATTGCGTGTCGGGTTGCCGAGTCGTGTCAAAATCGCACCAGTGCCACAACCAGCATCCAAGATTCTCTTTTGCCGCCATTCCGGCAGCTCCCGCTCGAGAGTTTTAAAAATAAGTCGGTGAAGCGAGCGATACCACCAATGCGTCTCCTCGACCCGAAACATGATTTCATATTCTGCCGATTCCATAGCACGAAAATATCAATCCGACGCGATTTTTGCAGATTCCGGGATCAAATCACACAGCAAGAGCCTAATCAACCGCAATGTCAACGTGATGAAGAACGAGACTTGCGCCGCCGCATTCAGCCACCGCGGAATGGCGAGTGCAGGTCCACCGAAAATCTCTTCTTTGGGGTAGCCGAGCCATCCAATCAGAGCGGGATCGTGCAAGGCCATGTTTGCCAGCGCCGTGAATGCAAATGCCCCATAGAGCCACCAAGCACTTCGGTCCAACGCCGCCACGATGGCAAGTGGTGCAAACGCTGGCAGCAAATGATTCTCATGGATTTGCGTATTAAGCATGAAGAATGCGACGGATTGATACGCCGCGGCAAGGAACAGTGTTTGTCGCTGCCGCCAGACCACCACCGATGAAAGCACCGTCGCACAGCCAAACAGCAACAACCCAGCAGAGCGAAAACTAATCGTGCCTCCGGTGGGGGTGTCAGCTTGCCAGCCGTGACCGCCGCTCACGACCCACCATAGATTATGCGCATTGGCTGATAGGACTGGATTATATTGAGCCGTTTGGACGTATTGTGCGCACACGCCATTGATAGTTCCTGCGACTAGGAACGGCACTACAATGAACAACGCGGTGAGCAATCCCCCGACGCCGAGGCGCCACCACCCGTGTTCGCGTACCGCAAGTATGAAGATTAGCGGTGCTACCGCGAACGCCTGCGGCTTGGTCAGCACAGCAGTGGACAACGCTGCGCCCGCCCAGATGTAAGCGCGACGGTCCGTAGCAATCAGTGCGAGCAGCATAAAGAGAGTGTGAACCGCCGCGGTCTGGCCCCAGTATGCGGAATCAAAAACGACGGCGGGGTTGAACAGATATGCGCCCACTGCCACGAGGCTCGCATTGAAGCCAAGGGACTTGCGCTGGAGCACGCGAAAGATCAACGCGCCAATGAACAGGTCCGCGCCCAGGCTGGGCAGCCGCAACATGAAGCGCAATAGTTTCGGATCGCTTAACCAGATCGGGGGAAACGACGGCGAGATCAATTGTTTGTACAACCAACCAAGTAACCAAAACGGATAGAGCAGGACCGGCGGATTATACGAAGGCGGCACTGCATTCAGGCGCTCAAGCCAAGTATTTTGCGAATCCTGCACGTAGGCGGAATGCAATCCGTAGTGCACTATTTTCCACGTCAGTGCCAAATAGGTGTGAACGTCGACGTTGTAGCCCTGCCCTGTGTCGAGTGCCAGGCGCACCAGCATGGCGAGGCCAAACAGAACGAGGAGGCGAAATCGCTTACCACTTGAACTCATCACAACAGGCTCGTCTGCGAAAAAGCAAAGCTTCTTAGCATCTTACCATTCAGCGGCGTTCTCAACCAACGCCGTCGCTGTCCGCGGCAAACTCGACGACTCTCTCTTGGAAGCCCGACCGGCCGTGTAACGCACGACGTATTGCGGCATACCTGTCTGGTCGAGATAAAGCCGTCCAAGGTATTCGCCAATGAGACCCAGAATCATCAACTGAATCCCGGAAAACAAAACGATACCGCCGAGCACGGTCGGAATGCCTAGAGTCAAGTTCGGCGCGATCCAGATCTTGTCGATCCAAATAAAAATCAATGCCAGAACGCTCAAACACGAGGTCAGCAACCCAACGTAAACCGACAATCGCAGCGGAGCGATCGAGAAATTCAAAAACATATTCAGCCACAGCCCTACCAGCTTTCGAAACGTGTAGCGTGAAAAGCCACCAATGGCGGCTCGGTGTTCGACTGCGATCTGTCCGATGTTATGAGTCACGCGGAAGATCAAGCCATCAATGTAAGGATATGGACCTCGATACTTGATGATTTCGTTAACGACGAATCGGGTCATCACTTTGAAGCTTGAAAGATAAAGCTCCTTCGGCTTGTGAAGCATCAACGTCGCCATGCGGTCGTTGAAGTGGCTGCCGGCATTGCGAAACCAGGAATGTTGCTTGTCGATGTAATAACCGTAAATCACGTCATAATTCCCGCGCTTCAACTCATGCAACATCGCGCGGGCTTCCTCCGGTGGATTCTGACCATCATCATCGAGCACCGTGACATATTCGCCGCGGGAATAGTCGAGCCCAGCCAATACCGCGCTGTGCTCGCCGAAATTTCGGCTCAAATTTACGAACGTCAGCGTCCGTGGAAACTTCTCGATCAGTTGCACGCAAACCGATTCGCTCTCATCCTCCGAGCCGTCATTCACAAGAATCACTTCGAACTGCATTGCCGCGAAAACCTCGTGGACGCGTTCAACGAGCGGACGAATCGTGCCGCCGCCGTTATAAACGGGAATGACCACCGATAATTCGGGCACAGCATTCATGAGCGTGATGTCGATCTAACAGCAATCTGACTGCCGAATCTTTGTAAGAAAAGAAATTATAGGCAAATCTTTTGCCCAGCACTTACAATCTGTCGTGGTTTTCGACGTGAGAATCTTTTCCGGGTCGGATGTTCTTATCACTGGCGGACTCGGCTTCATCGGTTCTTCGCTCGCCCGGCGACTCGTCGGTCTCAATGCCAAGGTCACGCTGATTGACAGTTTGATTCCCGAATATGGCGGGAACCTTTTCAACATTAACGATATTCGCGGCCGGGTGATTGTCGATCTTACTGATGTGCGCGACGCGACGGGGAATTAAGACGCACATTAAAGGACGCAACTTTCTTTACAATCTCGCCGGTCAAACTAGCCACCTAGATTCAATGACGGATCCGCTGACCGACTTGAACATTAACGCCGCCGCGCAATTATCGATCTTAGAGGCATGTCGTTTACACAACCCGCATGTGAAAATTGTCTTTGCCAGCACACGCCAGATTTACGGTCGGCCACAGTATTTGCCGGTTGACGAAAAGCATCCCGTTAATCCGATCGATGTGAATGGTATCAATAAACTCGCCGGTGAATCGTACCATTTACTTTACCATCACGTTCACAACATCCGAGCCTGCGCCTTGCGTCTAACGAACACTTACGGTCCCAGCATGCGCGTCAAAGACGCCCGCCAAACATTTCTCGGAGTTTGGCTGCGGCATATCATTGAAGCCAAACCGATTCGGGTGTTTGGCGATGGCACGCAGCGACGGGATTTCAATTTCATCGACGATGTCGTTGATGCATTACTGCGAGCCGCTGTGAATGCAGCATCAGAAGGCCAGGTTTTTGATCTGGGTCACAGCGAGCACATCAGCCTGCGGGAGCTCGCCGCTTTGCTCGTTCGCGTCAACGGTGGCGGAGATTACAAGCTGGTTCCATTTCCTCGTGATCGCGAGCCCATCGACATCGGCGATTACTACGGGGCGTTTGGCAAGATCGACAAGATGCTCGGTTGGAAGCCGCAGGTGTCGCTGCACGAGGGCCTCGCGCGAACGCTCGATTACTACAAGAAACATCACGCGCATTACTGGCAATGATTCGGATGAACGATTTCACATCCGAGCCCGAGGAGTTGCGGCAACAAGAGTTGGCGGCCGTCGAACGTGCTTTTCGTTCTGGCAGGTTCATTCTCGGGAACGAAGTCCAGCGATTTGAGGAGGCTTGGGCAAAATTCTGCGGCGCGAGATTTTGCATCGGCGTTGGAAATGGAATGGAAGCGATCGAGCTTGGTTTGCGCGCGTTAAACATTGGCCTCGGCGACGAAGTCATCACTACATCAATGACAGCAATCGCCACGGTGCTTGCAATCACGCACGCTGGTGCGACACCCGTTCTCGCAGATATCGATCTTGCAACAGCCCTGCTCGATTTGGAGAGCGTGGAGCGATGCCTAACGGCGCGAACGAAAGCAGTTTTGCTCGTCCACTTGTATGGACAAATCCCTGCGATGGATCGCTGGCTATCGTTTTGTCGGAAAACGCGGATTCATCTTCTAGAAGATTGCGCTCAGGCGCACGGAGCTATCTGGAATCGGCGGCATGCCGGAGTCTTCGGAACCTGAGGCGCGTTCAGTTTTTATCCGACGAAAAATCTCGGCGCCAAGGGCGATGCCGGCGCGCTGGTCACAAGCTCAGAAGAAATCACCGGCCGTCTCAAGACGTTGCGAAACTGCGGCGCGTCCGGACGATACGAGCATCCGGAAGTGGGATTGAACAGCCGTCTCGACGAAGCGCAGGCCGCGATTCTTTCCACGCGCCTAAATTCACTTAAACGATTCAACGACGGCGACAGGAAATCGCCCGTAAATATTTTACAAAAATTGACAACCCGCGGATTGACTCCTAGCGCTGCCGGGCTCCCTGCAAAATCACGTTTATCATTTGTTTGTTATCCGATCTGCCGAACGAGATCGTCTTGCCGAGTTTCTGAATGAGCGCGGAATCCAAACGTTAATCCATTATCCTATTCCGGCCCATCGCCAGGGTTGCTGCAGACATGTCCGCACCGACCCGCACGGTCTGGCAAACGCGGAGTTACACAGTGGACAATGCCTCTCCCTTCCCTGCCATCCGCAGCTTCGTGAGGACGAAATTGAAAGCCTCATCACGGCGATTAATCAATTCGAGTAGGCCGGATTTGCCGCGAAGATTTTAAATTGCGGTGTCGGTTTCATCAGCGTCGCGTTTGATCGACATCTTGTGCGAACCCTTCGACTTAATCGAGCCACGAAAGCGCGCCAGAACAAAAGACAGCGTGCGCGGTGCTGCCGTACGCGCAGATTGGCGGCAATGATATCAATTTTTGAGCCTGCATCGATAGCAGGTGGTCCCATCGCCACGTAATTGCACGAATGTAAGAGTCGGATAACGTAAGGGACAGAAATAGGATGAGCGAGAATGCCGATTCCAGACCGCTAATTTCTTCGTTTTCGCAAGCGTCGGCGAAAATTCCTGGCTGGCTGCGAAGCAAAGCAGCCAAGACAATGGCGTCAGTCGTTTCGTCGCTGCCCGACGATTGCGTGGTTGTGGAGATCGGTTCATTCCTTGGATCTAGTTCCGTTCTGCTCGGGGGAGCTCTGAAGCTTCGTGGCTCAGGAAAGCTGCATTGTGTCGATCCGTTCGACGGTTCGGGCGATGCGTTTTCTGTTCCAATTTACAAAGATATACTCGCCGTGAGCGAGGGAAAGACGCTCCGCCAACGCTTCGACGAAAATATTCACGCTGCAGATCTGCAAGACTGGGTGGAAGTTCATCAAGGTCGCGCTGATGAAGTCGCAGAGAGCTGGCGGCATCCGATTGATCTTTTGTTTCTGGACGGGGATCACTCTCCCCAAGGAGCACGATTGGCCTACGAAAGCTGGTTTCCGATGCTGAAGGACGGCGGAATCATCGCAATTCATAATTCCGATGCACGGGAATACGCGAAGGATCATAACGGGTCGCGACTCCTTGTTTTGGAAGAGATTCACCCGCCAGTCTATATCGATATTCATCTTGTGGAGACGACCACTTTTGCTCGGAAGATGGCAACCGCCGAATCTCTTCCACACTAGGAGCAATCTCACGTTCCGGCTGCCATGCCAGGCGCGTTTGGTTGGAGGAGATGAATGCAAAGCTTCAATCGGTGACTCAATTCTGATCCGAAGGCTGGCTCGCGTCTGCCGCAATCGAAAGGCTGGTCAAGAGGGTACTACCGTCTTCGGGGTCTGCTGTCGACTCAGGCAGATTATCTGATTTGCGAGCTGATTGAGTTTATCGTAAAACGCACAACACAAGTGCAAGAGCAGTCGTGGTGCAGCCTATTTTTGCCCATCCATGGAAGAGCTCTTCATAGAAGGCATCAGCAATCAGTCGCGATCCGGTTCGTCAACATGAAAATCAGCGTACTCGTACTGACGTATAACCACGAAAAACATATTGCGCAGGCACTCGACAGTGTTCTGATGCAAGAAACAAATTTCGAGTACGAAATCATCGTCGCTGAAGATTGCTCGACCGATCGAACGCGCTCCATTGTCCTCGATTTTAAACGCCGTAATCCCGAGAAAATCCGTCTCGTACTGCCAGCGAAAAACCTCGGATGCCATGGCAACCGAGTGTTTGCTCAAGCGTTTCAGTTGGCGCAAGGGGAGTACGTGGCTCTCCTGGATGGAGATGACTATTGGATTTCTCCTGCCAAGCTACAGAAACAGGCGAGGTTTTTGGATGCTCATCTCGAGTGCGCCCTCTGCTTTCACAACGCTATACGAACATATGAAGATGGCAGCCGAGCCCCATTTCCCCAAAACTTTGCAGACCAGAAGCAGATTTCGGCTCTCGAGGACATTTGGGAACAGAATTTTATCGCTTATTGCACGCCGATGTTTCGGAAAGATGTGCTCCATACCTTTCCAGAATGGTACTACGAGCTGCTCTGCGCAGACTGGTCTCTCTACATCTTATGCGCGCAACACGGCAAGATCGGATACATCGACGAGGTCCTTGGAGTATACAGGATTCACAGTGGCGGATTATGGTCGAAACTCGACGCTATTCAGAAGTTGGAAGGGCTAATTGCGTTCTATGAAACCATGAATGCCAATCTGGACTTTCGGTTTAACGATATTGTTGAGCCTTTGGTATCTGCCCGGCGGAAAGAGCTCACCGCCGCGCAGGCGCTGGTGGAAACAGCACAAAAGGTTTTCCCGCCGGGGGCCGTTGTGATCGTAATGAGCAAAGCTCACGAAGATCAGCTACCGCTCAAGGAACACCAAGTCTGGGTCTTCCCAGACCGGTCGCCCAAACAAACGCAACAGCACTTTGCATCGGGTACCTCCGGATCTGCCGAGGCCCCCTGGATCGGAGCAGGAAGCGTCTACGAGTTCCGCTTGTACGGAGGCGCTGCGCAAGACAACTTGCTCGCGTCAGTCGTAGTCAGGCAAAATGGAATCGCGCTTGACTCGCCTCCGCCCGATCGGGAACCATCCAAAAACGGGGCTTTTATCTGGGCATGGCCAAACCCGGTTCCAGCAGGAACACAGCCTGGCAAAACCACGATCAGCTGGAGCACTGGCAACAGCTCAGCCGGAGTGATCCATGTCTTGATGAAGAGTCTCCGAATGCAATATCCTGCCAATGGCGGCGAAGCCATCGAGCAACTGGAGACGTTGAAGGCAAAGGGAGGCGAATTCCTATTGATCCGGCGCGAACTCGTCTCCTGGCTTGAGGACTACAAAGGATTGAAAGAACATCTAAATCGTCACTACCGAATTATTCAGGACGATGACATCTGTCGGATTTACGATCTTCGTGGAACGAACTGAGGGTGGATTGAATCCAATTCGATCCAACATATGAATTCCGCCTGTATATCGAAAAGCGCTCACAGTTTCTCGCGAAGCTGGAAGTCACTCGAGACAACCAACATGTCGTACGACAAGCCGATTCAAATCGCGCCTGTTGCTATTGTAAATACTGCATTCGCCATCCATGGCGAGCTTAAGAACGCGCATCGATTTGCCGAGCAGGAAGTGTCGTTGCCTATTTATCCCTTTATGTCTGACAACGACGTCGGGCGGCGGATAGTAGCCGCCTGCAATAGTTGGGCGAGATCACAGACCTCATGTACTCCATCGTAATCCCGGTCTACAAGGACGAAGCGTCGATCCCAGATCTTTTGATGGCACTTCGTGGGATTAGCAAGCGGTTGGATACCGCCCTCGAAGTCGTTTTTGTGATCGATGGAAGCCCGGACCAGTCCTTCCAACGCCTGGCGTTAGCGCTTCCGACATTGTCTTTTACGTCGAAATTGATCGCGCTGTCTCGAAACTTCGGCTCTTTCGCGGCGATTCGAGTCGGTCTACAAAAAGCCAGCGGTCCCTACTTTGCTGTTATGACGGCAGACCTGCAGGAACCAGACGATCTGATTGTGGCTTTCTTTGAAGAGCTTGCCAAAGGCGAAACCGATGTAGTTGTTGGCGCCCGTGTGTCACGAGACGATCCATTTCTCAGCAAGGTGGCATCGCAGCTATTTTGGTTTTTTTATCGCAAGTTCGTTCAACCCGAACTGCCGCGGGGTGGGATCGACGTTTTTGGTTGTAACGCGGCTTTTCGACGCGAGTTGCTCAAGCTCGAAGAATCACATAGTTCCCTCGTTGGCCTGTTAGTCTGGTTGGGATTCAGGCGCAAGGCGATACCTTATAAAAGAGCACGACGCCAACATGGTAAGAGCACCTGGACGTTTGCGAAGAAAATGCGCTACCTAGTGGATTCCTTGTTCTCTTTTTCAGATTTGCCTATCAAGGTTCTGCTTTGGATAGGCTCGATTGGAATCGTCATATCGGTCATCTTTTCCATGATCGTGTTATGGGCTCGGCTTTCTGGAAGGATTCAGGTCGCCGGATACTCCCCGATCGTCTTGACGGCTGTTTTCTTCGGAAGCATTAATCTGGTCTGCCTCGGGATCGTGGGATCGTACGTCTGGCGAGTCTATGAAAATACGAAGAGGCGACCCGGAGCTGTCGTCTTGCGGGAAATGGAATTCAATTAAGGAGGCATGTGGGTCATTTCGTTCACCCGCAGGGTATCTGCGAAAGCCATAGTGTAGGAAACAGAACCAAGGTTTGGGCCTTCGCGCACGTGATGCCAGGCGCAATCATAGGCAAAGATTGCAACATTTCCGATCACGTTTTCATCGAGAACGATGTCGTGCTTGGAGATCGAGTGACGGTGAAGAATGGCGTCCAGCTCTGGGATGGCCTGCGCGTGGGCAGCGACGTCTTCATTGGCCCAAATGCGACTTTTACAAACGATTTCTTCCCTAAAAGCAAGCAACGACCAACCCGTTTTGTGAGGACCACGCTTGAGGAAGGTTGTTCGATCGGGGCCAACGCCACCATTCTCCCCGGAGTTTTGATCGGTCGAAACGCCATGGTCGGTGCCGGGGCGGTTGTGACGCGATCAGTTCCTCCACATGCTATCGTGCATGGCAATCCCGCTCGCATTCACGGCTATTCCTCCCAGGTCGATAAGGCGGATCACCCGGAGGCGTCTGCAAGAGACGAAGCCCGGCCGACGGATGCTTCGCGTGTCCGGGAAGCACCTCGCGCAAAGCCGTAAGGAA
>Ga0066709_100001499_pt1 | contig 15531 bp, 17 predicted proteins | sample GraSoiAngelo_158_FD_79665 | JGI IMG/M metagenome (GOLD analysis project Ga0066709, IMG submission 79665) | Grasslands soil microbial communities from the Angelo Coastal Reserve, California, USA - 14_1009_16_30cm | ecosystem: Environmental > Terrestrial > Soil > Grasslands | place: USA...
CAAGGAGATCGTGGCGGAAATCCGAGGCCGCGGTGCGTTCGCCAAGCTCAAGTTCGAGTCAGGCGTCCATCGCGTTCAGCGCGTGCCCGACACCGAAGCCGCAGGCCGCATCCATACATCGACCGCCACCGTCGCCGTGCTGCCCGAGGCGGCCGACGTCGACATCAATATCGACGACGACGACCTGAAAATAGATACCTTGCGCTCGGGCGGGGCCGGCGGCCAGCACGTCAACAAGACCGAATCGGCCGTGCGTGTCACCCACATCCCCTCCGGCATCGTGGTCATGATGCAGGAAGACCGTTCGCAGCACAGAAATCGCGCCAAAGCGATGGCGGTGTTGCGCGCCCGGCTCTACGACTTCGAGCGGCAGAAACGGGATGCCGCGCGCGCCGCCGAGCGTCGCGGCCAGGTCGGTTCCGGCGACCGCTCCGAGCGCATCCGCACCTATAACTTTCCGCAAGGGCGCGTGAGCGATCACCGGATCAATCTCACGCTTTACAAGCTGCCGCAGGTGATCGAAGGCGAGGCGCTCGGCGAGATCATCGACGCCTTGGTGACCGAGCACCAGGCGGAATTGCTGGCGGCGGAGGGCACGTCATGACAAGTGCCGGCCTGCCACTCGCCGACACGGCAGCCGACGCATCCGCGGGCGACTCGATCGCCGCCGCGCGGCGGCAGCTGGCGCGCGAGTTTCGCCAGCAGGGTCTCGAGACGCCCGAGCTCGATGCGCGCATCATCGTCGGCCACGTGCTCGGCCTCGATCACACGGCGCTTGCCGCCCAGTCGAGCCGCGTGCTCACCGCCGAGGAGGCAGCCATCATCGCCGAACTTTCGGCGCGGCGGCTTGCCCGCGAACCGGTCGCGCGCATTCTTGGCCGCAAGGAATTCTGGGGACTGCCTTTCAAGGTCAATGCCGAGACCCTGCTGCCTCGGCCGGAAACCGAGACCGTGGTCGAAGCGGCGCTGGCTGCGCTCCATTGCAACAATCGCAAATCGCGCGCGCTGCGCATCGTCGATCTCGGGACTGGCTCGGGCGCGCTGCTCCTGGCTCTGCTCTCCGAGCTGCCGGGTGCTTACGGCATCGGCACCGACGTCAGCTTCGCGGCGCTGCGTTGCGCCCGCGACAACGCGGCCGCGCTCGGCCTGTCCGCCCGTGCGTCGTTTGTGGCCTGCGACTATGGAACGGCGCTCAGGGGCCCGGCCGACATCCTCGTTTCCAATCCCCCATACGTTGCGCGTGGCGACATTGCGGGGCTGCAGGCCGAAGTACGCGACTTCGATCCGCAACGCGCGCTCGACGGCGGGCCCGACGGGCTTGATGGCTATCGCGCAATTGCATCCAATGTCCGGCCCCTACTCGCGCCCGACGGCATCTTGGTCCTCGAACTGGGACAGGGCCAGTTCGGCGCCGTGACATCGATCTTCGCCGCTACGGGGCTTGAGCCGGCCGCGGCGCGACACGATCTTTCAGGCATCACCCGGGCCGTGGTCATGCGGGGGCCGCATGAGGGGTCCACATTCCCGGTACGAAAAAAAGCACTTGGATTGTGGGCCAAGACCGACTAGATTTCGCCCACGGAATCGACCCGAGATAGTCGAGCGCCGATAGCGAGCCCCGGAGCAGGACTGCGGAGAGCCGACGGTGCGGACGAAGCGAACGAAGGGCGCCGGATGACCCGGCAGGTGGTTCGCCCAATCGGGATTAGATGTTTTATCGGTTCGGCGCTGATCCGCGAGCGACGCGGAAATGCTTGTGAGGAAGAGCTGGGCAACGCCGCGGTATGCCGCGGATAAGGGGTTGCTGCTTCGCGACACGGAACGTGAGATTGCGGCGGTACGCCGCATTTGCCTCCTGCTTGAACGGGCGAGGACGTGGTCGTTTTGCGTACTCGCGCGAGGGAGTAGCGAGGATTTGGTGAAGCCACGGCGGCAGGAAGCCGCCACAATGAAGGGGTTGGCAACAGGCGAGTCATGAGAAACGGTCAAAACAAACGCATGCGCGGACGCAACAATCACCGCAAGAGTCACAATCCGATGGTGCGCGTATTCGAATCGAACGGTCCGGATGTAAAGATTCGCGGAAACCCATCTCACATTGCAGAAAAATACGTTCAGCTTGCACGAGACGCGCTGACCTCGGGGGATCCGATCTCCGCGGAGAATTACTATCAGCACGCCGAGCATTATTATCGCGTGATCGCGGCGGCGCAGGAGCAATTCCGGCAGAACAACCCGCACTTCTCGCGTCCGGAGAACGAACAGCCGGGGGCGCGCGAGGCTAACTTCGACGAGAGCGAGGACGATGGGCAACCCTCAATGAGCGGTGCCTCCGATTCGCCTTACGGGACTCGCGAGCCGCAACCCTATATTCCTCGCGATGCGCAGCCTTTCCCGCAGCATCAACAGCGCCATCCAAACCAGCCGCGCCCACCGCAGGGCCAGACGCCCGCCGACGGTGACGTGGACCGGTTGCCTTCCTTCATCACCGGCGGGCAGCAGCAGCCCCAGCAAGGTCAGCAGGGCCAAAACGGCCACGATAATCAGCCCGACCGCTTCCCGCTGCACCGCCGTCGCCGCCGTCACCGCGGACCGCGTCCGGACATGCAGGGCGGCGGCGAGGGCGGAAACGAACCTTCCGCGCACGGCGAGTGATGATCAAACTCCCGAGTCGACCTGCCCGGCACCTTCTCGTCACGTAATGAATTGCCGGCGCGCGGCAGACCGCTATCGACCGGGCGAAGGCACGAGTGCCGGCTCGAGAGCGGGGACCAGGCGTGCGCGCTCGCGGCGCGCCGGAATGGCACGATAGACCTGCTTCGTCGCCTCGACGATGTGCACGCCCGCGAACGGCGCAGCGACGGACGAGCCTGCGCGCTCCCAGGCCACGGCCGAGCGCAGGAACCAGCCGCGGGCGACCGGCGGAACATGCAGGGCGTCCGCCCAACCCGTGGGCGTGAACCAGGCCTCGCGCAGCAGCTGCGTGATCTGCGAGCGCGAGTAGGGCCGGCCATGGCCGAATGGCGTCGTATCGAGGCGCGCCCATACTCCGCGCCGGTTCGGCACCACGATCAACAGGCGTCCGCCCGCGGCCAACACGCGCCAGACCTCGCGCAGCAAAGCGATCGGGTCGCGTGCCATTTCGAGTGCGTGCACGAGCAGCACACGATCGACCGCGGAATCGGTAAGGGGCATCTCCAGCTCATCGACGAGAGCGACAAGACCGGGCCGATCGGTCGGCCATTTGACCACGCCCTGCACGGCCGGCATGAAGGCGAGGCAGCGTTCCGCCTCCTCGCGAAACAGACCGAGATAGGGCGTCGCATAGCCGATCCCCAGCACGCTCATACCGCGCGTATCGGCAAAGCGCCGGCGAATACCGCGTCCGACGAAACGACGCGCCACGATTCCGAGGCGCTGGGCATAGAAATTGCGCAGATCGACGACATCAATGGACATGCAATAAAGGTAGCATGAATTTTCCGTCGTTTTGGGCGCCCGAGCCTCCTCTCCAGCCTTGCAGGGCTACGGTTCAGGGTGCCTAATAGGCCAATTGGGCTGATGCAGTCGGAGAGCGATATGCCCGGGCAAACCCGCTTGTTTTTGTGTCTCCAGGACAATTACGGCGTGCTCCTGCATGATCCCGAAACTGGTGCGACCGCGGCGATCGATGCGCCGGAGGCGGCACCGATCGAGGCCGCGCTGAAGACGACCGGATGGCGGCTGACCGACATTCTCGTCACCCATCATCACGCGGATCACACCGGCGGCATCGCTGAACTCAAGCAGCGCCACGCTTGCCGAGTGGTTGCCCCTCACGGCGAAGCCGCGCGCATTCCGCTGGTCGATGTGGCGGTGCGCGAGAACGACGAGGTTGGGGTCGGCACGCTGCAAGGCCGCGTGCTCGAGACGCCGGGGCATACCGCGGGCCACATCAGCTATGTCTTCCCGGCCGACAAGCTTGCTTTCGTCGGTGACACATTGTTCTCGATCGGCTGCGGTCGCGTCATCGAGGGCACGCCGGAAATGATGTGGCAGTCGCTTCTCAAGCTGCGCGGCTTGCCCGACGAGACGCGCATCTACTGCGGCCACGAATATACGAAAGCCAACGTCCGCTTCGCCAAGACCATCGAGCCCGCCAACGCAGCGCTTACCGCACGTGAGAAAGAGGTCGAAAAACTTCTCGCCGCGCACCAGCCGACCATTCCGTCGACCATGGGCTCGGAAAAGGCGGCGAACCCGTTTCTGCGCGCGGACGTGCCGGAAGTGGCGAAGTCGGTCGGACTTGCGGGCAGCCCGGCTTGGAAAGTGTTCGCCGAAATCCGCGAGCGGAAGAACAGGTCCTAGCCCGCCGAGCGCGCGGCAGCGAGCCTGCAGCGCATTTCTAGCGCACGAGAGGGCAACCTCAATTCGGTGCTGCTTGCGCCAGCTTGCTCCACTCGTCGGCCTGCACGCGGACGATCAATTTGTAGCCGCCGCCGCCGGGCTGGAACACGGAGGCCTCGCCTTCGCGCACATCGAACCACTCCTTGCCGAAAGCATCGAGGATATTCGGCTTGTGGGTGACGACGACGATGTTGGTGCCGGCGGGCGGCACGGTTGCCGCGACCTTGCGCAGCGCTTGGGCGCGCCGATTGTTCTCGATCGGAGTGACGACCAATCCCCCTTCGCTAAAGTCGGACGAGGCCGTTACCTCGCCCAGATTCATCAGCGTTCCGGTCTCGACCGCACGATTGAATGCGCTGCTCTGCACCTGCCCGACAGGAATCCTGAGCTTGCGGAACGCCTCGCCGATTTCCTTGGCTTTCGCTTTGCCGGTGTCGTTGAGCTGGCGCTGCTGCGCCAGGTTCTTGGGATTGAGCGGATCGGTGTCGGCCTGGTCCTGATGCGTCGCGCCGTGACGGAACACGATCACGTATCCGCCTTGGCGCAGCGCATTGACCCATTCGTTTTGCGCCTGTGCGTCTCGCTCCGCCGCCGCCAATAGCAGGAACGCCACCGCAAACGCCACGATTTGAAAGCGGCCAGAACGCGTCGTCATTGGTTGCCTCCCCTTGCTCGAGGTGCGGCCGGAGCAAACGATGGCACCTCGCACGGAACGCGCCAGCAGGGTAAGATTGTCCTCTCCGAAACACAATCTCGCACTGCTTCACGAAGAGGTCACAATGCTCTCCGCCGCCGAGGTCATGCGCCTGCTCGACCTCAAGCCGCATCCCGAAGGCGGACATTATCGCCAGACGTTCCGCGACCGCCGCACGGTGGACGGCGCGCGCCCGGCATCGACGGCGATCTATTTCCTGCTGGCGCGCGGCGAGCGCTCGCATTGGCACAGGGTCGATGCGGTCGAGGTCTGGCACTACCATGCCGGCGCGCCGCTCGAGCTCGAGATCGCGGCCGACGCCAAGGGTCCGACCGAGCGCATCACGTTGGGAGCCGACCTTGCGGCCGGTGAGCGGCCGCAGGCGATCGTGCCGGCTCACGCCTGGCAGGCGGCGCAGAGCCTGGGTGAGTGGACGCTGGTCGGCTGCACCGTCGCGCCGGGATTCGAGTTCAGTCGCTTCGAGCTCGCCCCAAAGGACTGGGCACCCGCGGGCGCCACCTGAGGTCCAGGCCCACTGAGGTCCATGCCCAGCCGTGCGTTCAAGCGAGATATTGTCCGCCGTTTGCCGTCAAGGTCGCGCCGGTAATGAAGCCGGCATCGTCGGAGGCTAGAAAGGCGACGCAACGCGCGATCTCCTCCGGTTCTCCCAGTCGGCCGATCGGGATATGCGGCAGGATGTTCTTCTCCAGCACGTCCTGCGGCACCGCCTTGACCATTTCGGTCGCGATATAGCCGGGACAGACGGCGTTGACGGTAATGCCGCTCCTGGCGCTTTCCTGCGCCAGCGCTTTGGTAAAGCCCAACTCCCCGGCCTTTGCGGCGGAATAGTTCGCCTGACCGACTTGTCCCTTCTGGCCGTTGATCGACGAGATGTTGATGATGCGGCCGAACTTGCGGCTGCGCATCCCTTCGATCACCGGCCGGCACATGTTGAACAGCGAACTCAAATTGGTGTTGATCACCGCGCCCCATTGCTCCGGTGTCATGCGATGAAACATGGTGTCGCGGGTGATGCCGGCATTGTTGACCAGCACCTCGACCGGACCGAGGTCCGCTTCGACTTGCTTGAGGCCGGCGGCGCAGGACTCGTAGGAGGAGACGTCCCACTTGTAGACCGGAATGTCGGTCGCGGCTTTGAATTTTTGCGCTGCCGCGTCGTTGCCGCCGTAATTCGCGGCGACCGTGTAGCCGGCCGCCTTGAGGGCCTTCGATATCGCCTCACCGATTCCGCGCGTTCCGCCCGTCACTACCGCGACGCGTGACATGCCCACTCCTCCCTAGGACGAGCCGTTTAGTTATGGTCGGGCGACAGGCGGCGAACGCGATGCTCGTCGCCTGTGCCGTCGTCCGGCTCTTTGAGGTCGTCTCACCTTTCGATGCACATCGCAATGCCCATGCCGCCGCCGATGCATAGCGTGGCGAGGCCCTTCTTGGCGTTGCGCTTCTGCATTTCGTAGAGCAGCGTGACCAGCACGCGCCCACCCGAGGCGCCGATGGGATGGCCCAGCGCGATCGCCCCGCCGTTGACGTTGACCTTCGAGGTGTCCCAGCCGAGGTCCTTGTTGACGGCGCAAGCCTGGGCGGCAAATGCCTCGTTTGCTTCGATGAGGTCGAGATCGCCGACGTTCCAACCGGCTTTCTTGAGCGCCGCACGCGATGCCGGAATCGGCCCGGTGCCCATGATCGAGGGATCAACCCCGGCATGGGCCCAGGATACGATGCGCGCGAGCGGCGTCCTGCCGCGCTTGGCCGCTTCGCTCGCCTTCATCAACACCACCGCCGCCGCACCGTCGTTGATTCCGGACGCATTGGCAGCGGTGACCGAGCCGTCCTTGGCGAAGGCCGGACGCAGCTTGGCAATCGTCTCGAGCGTGGTTCCGTGCTTGGGATGTTCATCGGTATCCACCACGACATCGCCTTTGCGTGTTTTCACGGTTACCGGCACGATCTCGTCCTTGAAGCGTCCTGCTTTCTGCGCAGCCTCCGCCTTGTTCTGAGACGCCACTGCGAACTCGTCCTGCTGTGCGCGAGTAATCTGCCACTGCCGCGCGACGTTCTCGGCGGTGTTGCCCATGTGGTAGCCGTTGAAGGCGTCCCACAGGCCGTCCTTGATCATGGTGTCGACCATCTCGAAGTTGCCCATTTTCACGCCGCCGCGCAGATGGGCGCAGTGTGGGGCCTGGCTCATGGACTCCTGACCGCCCGCCACCACGATCTCGGAATCGCCGTTGAGAATGGCCTGGTAACCGAGGGCGACCGCGCGCAGGCCGGAACCGCAGAGCTGGTTGACGCCCCAGGCGGGGCTCTCGACCGGGATGCCGGCGGCGATCGAGGCCTGGCGTGCCGGGTTCTGGCCTTGGCCGGCGGTGAGAATTTGCCCCAGGATGACTTCGGAGACCTGCGCGCCCTCGACGTCGGCGCGCTTGAGCGCCTCCTGGATCGCGACCTTCCCCAATTCGTGCGCCGGCAGCGTCGCAAATGCCCCGTTGAAAGCGCCGACCGGCGTGCGGGCCGCAGCGACGATGACGATATCGTCTTTCATGTCATAACTCCCTTCGCTATCCGGCTGAACGGCGGAGGCTCGCCAATCGGCTCGCTATCGCTTCCGGGCAAGCCCGCATCAGGCGCCGGTGATCCCGCCGCCCATGGCTGCATCCTTGAAATGTGGGTACTGACCTGTCAATTGGAAGGATTGCCGGGCTGTTCTGCATCCAATTCGCCCAAGGTGACGCGGCCGGCACGTTCCCGCCGCCGAGGCGCGGCAGATAAAACGGTGGCCGGGCTCAAAAAAAACAGGCTATGCTGCCCAACGCGGAGGCGGGAAACTGAGCGCACCAATGGCTGCGGAACCGGTCACCATCAAGAAATACGCCAACCGGCGGCTCTACAATACCGGCACGAGCACCTACGTCACGCTCGAAGACCTGGCGGCCATGGTGAAGGCGGGCGAGGATTTCATCGTCCACGACGCCAAGACCGGCGAGGACATCACCCGCCAAGTCTTGGCACAGATCATTTTCGAGCAGGAGAACAAGGAGGGGCAGAGCCTGATGCCGATCGCCTTTCTGCGCCAGCTCATCCGCTTCTACGGCGACAGCATGCAGATGCTGGTGCCGCGCTATCTCGAAGTCTCCATCGATTCGCTTACGCGCGAGCAGGAAAAATTTCGCCAACAGATGGCGCAGGCCTTCGGCGGGAGTCCGTTCGGCGCGCTCGAGGATCAGGTGCGGCGGAACATGGAAATGTTCGAACGCGCCTTTGCCATGTTCACGCCGTTCGCGCGGCGCGAGGGACAGTCTTCCGCCGAAGTCGACAAGGGCAATGCGCAGGCGGGCAGCAGCAGCGAAGAAATCACCGACCTCAAGCGCCAGATGGAAGAGATGCAAAAGCGTCTCGACCGCCTGAGCGACAAGGATAAGGAATAGCCGCGTCAGCGCGCCGCCTTCCTTCCGATGACAGCCGGCTGTCCTGATCGAGGCGGCAGGGCGCGATCATGGCGGACGCAGGATGAACGAGAAACTACGCAATATCGCCCTGTGGGGGATAATTTTTCTTTTAGTACTCGCGCTATTCACCCTGTTCCAAAACCCTGGCCAGCGCACCACCGACCACGACATTTCCTTCTCGCAGCTCTTGAACGAGGTCGATCAGGACCGCGTGCGCGACGTTTTGATCCAGGGCCCGGAAATCCACGGCACCTTCACCAATGGCCGCAGCTTCTAGACCTACGCGCCTGCGCAGAGTGATCCCGGCCTAATCCAGCGGCTTTACAGCAAGGGCGTATCGATCACATTCCGCCCGCAGCAGCCTGACGTGCCGTGGTTCGTCTCGCTCTTGGTCTCGTGGCTGCCCTTCATTGCGCTCATCGGCGTGTGGATCTTCCTTTCGCGCCAGATGCGGAGCGGGCGCGGCGCGGGGAGCGGTGACTCCATCGATGACCTCAAGCGTCAGATCGACGAGCTGCAGAAACGGCTCGACAAACTGCGCGACAAGGACAAGACCTAGCCGGCATCAAGCCTCACGCCCCACACCGCCATCGGTCCGGTAAGTGTCAGTATCCCAGGGCGCAGCCGTCCTTGCGCGGATCGGAGCCCCCGATCAGCACGCCGCGTTTCCAATCGATGTGGACCGCCTGCGCGCCGCCCCACGGTGAGGACGCGAGCGCCACTTCGTGCCCCCGCGCCAAAAGTCCTTCGATGCTCGCTGGCGGCAGCCCGCGTTCGACGACGCTCGTTCCTCCCACAAAGAACGCGCGCGGCGCATCGATCGCCGCCTGCACGTCCATGGCATAGTCGACGATGTTGGTGACGATCTGCGCATGTCCCATGGGCTGGTAATGCGCGCCCATTACGCCGAACGACAGCTCACAATGCCCGCCACGGAAGGCAAGCGCCGGGATGATCGTGTGCATCGGCCGCTTGCTCGGGCCGAATGCGTTGGGATGGTCGGGATCGACCACGAAACAGGCACCGCGGTTGGTGAACATGATGCCGGTCTGCTCCGTGCAGATGCCGACACCGAAATGGGAATAGAGCGTATTGATCAGCGAAACCGCCATGCGGTCGCGATCGACCACCGCAACATACACGGTGTCGCTATCGGATGGCGACGGCGCCCTCGGCAATGGCACCCGTTGCGCGCGGTCGATTCGGCCTGCGAGCTCCGCCGCGAAACGCTTGTCGAGCAAGGCTGGGACTGCGGCACGCATGAAAGCGGGGTCGGCGACGTGGGTGTCGCGCACGGCATAGGCGAGACGCGCCGCCTCGAGCGCGACATGGAAGCGCTCGGCGCCGAGCGGGTCGAGTGCTGCGAGATCGAAGCGCTCCAGGATGTTGAGCAGCACCAGCGCGGTCAGGCCTTGGGTGTTGGGCGGCAATTCCAGCACGTCGAGCCCGCGGTAATTCGTGGCGATCGGCGCGACGAGCTCGCCATGATGGCGGGCAAAATCTTCGGCCGACAAGAAGGAGCCGCGCGCGGCAAGGGTGGCGACCATGTCGTCGGCGATCGGTCCCTCGTAGAAGGCGGACGGCCCCTTCTCCGCGATCGTCTCGAGGGTCTTCGCCAGCGCCGGCAGCTTGACCACGTCGCCTTCCGCCGGTGGGCGGCCGTCGAACAGAAAATGCCGCGCAGCGCCGGGGTCGGCGCCGAGCTTCTCGACCTCCCGAGCCCAGTCCCAGGCAATGCGCGACGCAACGGGGAATCCGCTCTCGGCGTAGCGGATCGCCGGCGTGAGCGCGCGATCGAGGGAAAAGCGGCCATGCGCCGCAAGGACTGCCGCCCAGGCGTCGATGGCGCCCGGCACGGTCACGGCATGGATCGAGTCGGAGGCGATCGAGCGAATGCCCCGCGCCGTTAGCGCGTCTAGCGATGCCCGTGCGCCGGCTCGGCCGGAGCCGTTGTATCCCCAGACCGGTTTCCCCGGCACGTGCAGCATGCAGAAGCAATCGCCGCCGATGCCGGTCATGTGCGGCTCGACCACGCACAACACCGCGACCGCGGTCACGGCGGCGTCGGCCGCGGTGCCTCCGGCGCGCAACGCCTCGATGGCGGCGAGGCTCGCCAGCGGATGCGAGGTTGCTGCCATGCCCTCACAAGCGATGACCGGTGAGCGGCCCGGTAGCTGAAAGTCAGGGCTCATGATGGTTCTTGCGGCGAGGTTGCGCTATTCGATGCCGCCGCCGCCGTGATCAGGGAGAGACGCGATGACATTGACGCTTGCTCAAGCCCGCACCATCCTCGACAAGACTCTTGCCGCCGCGCGCGAGAAGAAGCTCAAGCCGCTCGGCATCGCCGTCGTCGACAATCGCGGAGCGCTGCGCGCCTATGCCGAGGAGGACGGCAATCCGATCCTGCGGTCCAAGATCGCCTCGGGCAAGGCCTTCGGATCGGTCGCCTTCGGATCGGGATCTCGGCGGCTGCACCAGATCGGCGTCGAGCGCCCCCACATGGCGGCCGCGCTGATCGAGATGAGCGGCGGCACGCTGGTGCCGGTGCCGGGCGGCGTGCTCATCCGCGACAAGGCCGGCGCGCTGCTTGGCGCCGTGGGCGTCTCCGGCGACACCTCCGACAACGACGAGGCGGCGGCGATCGCCGGCATCGAGGCGGCGGGCTTCGTCGCCGAGACTGGCGGGTAGACGGTGCCAACGGCTCGGAGGCGCTCTCTGGACGGACTTACGGATGATCGCTCGCTTGGTGCACCGGCTGCGCAGGGGCCGCTCGTTCGAATACGATCTTCGGCTGTGCGAATCGAACCGAGAGCCCGGCGATGAAATCGACGAAGCCGAGCACGGTGAGCAGCAACAGGGTCGACGACGTCGCCCGCGGCACGAACAGGAGTTCGCCCGCCATGGCGAGGAACAGGATTAACGAGAGCAAATGGTCCACCATCGACTTGCCGCCGGGTCGTACCGATTTGATCAGCTCGACGTAGAGCAGCAGGATGCCGATTGCGACGATAAGGTCGCCGAGGGTCACTGGCATGCTGCGGTCAAAGACCGGAGGGAAGGTCGCCTCAGAGGCAAGGGGTATTGTGAAGACCGCGCTTTTCCCCTCATCCCTCAGCGGCATGTTGAGGAGAAAAACGACGATGTTGAAGAACGCAAACGGGATGAGTAGCAACGGGAAAGCGATGAGGTACATGACAGTCGCCCCTCTTCACGCAGACCTTGCGACCTCGCCCGGCCGTTCTCCGGTTTTCCACTCCAAGTTCACTGCGATTGCAGTGCCCCGCAACGCCTGGAGCGACGATCAGACCTCTTTCCTCGGCTTGAGCACTTGGCGACCCCGGTACATGCCGGTTTTGAGATCGATGTGGTGCGGCCGCCGCAACTCGCCCGAGTCCTTGTCCTCGACGTAGGTCGGCTGCGCCAGCGCATCGGCGGAGCGGCGCATTCCGCGCCTTGACGGCGATGTTTTTCGTTTCGGGACAGCCATGATCGTACTCCTGGTGACTTGTCGTGAAAGGCAATTCCTTGCCTGCGCCTTTGGAAGCGGGCTTATAGAGGATCGCGCGCGTCAAGGCCAGAGCCGCGAGCAGGGCCGCGCTCCTTGGCGCCCCTCGCACAGAACGCGAGCGAAGCCTGCGCCGCGCCGCGCGCCTCGTAGATGGCGGCGAGCCGGCGCACCGCCGGTCCCGGCTGCTTGGCGCTGCGCCGCCGCGGGTTCGGCAGCACCGCGGCCAGCAACGCCGCCTCGTGCGGAGTGAGCGACCGCACCGACTTGTTGAAGGCGTAGCGGCTGCCGGCCTCCGCGCCGAATTGCCCGTTGGGGCCCCACTCCGCGATGTTGAGATAGATTTCAAGCACACGCCGTTTCGGCAGCACGAGATCCATCCACAGCGCGAGCGGAAGCTCCAACGCCTTGCGCAGGAAACTGCGCCCCGGCCACAGGAACAGATTTTTGGCGGTCTGCTGGGTAATAGTGGACACGGCCCGCGCCGCGCCGATGTCGTCGACATCCTCCAGCCGCTCGCGGATCTCCCGCCAATCGACGCCGCGATGGCTGCAGAAGCGGCCGTCCTCGGAGGCAATGACGGTCGCCGGCAGCGCCGGCGCCATGCGCTCGATCGGCACGAAGCTTCGCTCGACGCGCGCGCCCGTCGCCCAACGCCACAGCATCAGGGTCGAGATCGGATTGAGCACGCGATAGAGCGGGACCAAGAGATAGGGTAACAGCACCACAAGCACGAGGACGAACACTACCGTCCATGCCAGGCGGGAAAGCCATCGGCGCGGGCCTCGTGATTTTGCCGGGCGGGGCCGCTGTTGCGTCGCTGGGGGCATATGCGTCCGGTCGATCAGTGTTTCCCCTATGGCCACTTCGCCCGCCGCGCACTCCCGGTTCCCTCCATGCGGGACCGACCCGCTTAGCACGGCGGGTCGTCATCGCGCTCGAGCCCCAGCCCCTCATATGCGAGCGTCAGCTGCTCCATGGCAACGTCATTGCTCGCGCCATTGAGGTCCGGCGCCTCGAATTTGATCGGCAGCGCCGCCTTCAGCACCCAAGCGACCGTAAGGCGCCGTTCGCCGTCATGCAGTTCGACCCGCACATCCTTGCGCGGCGCAGGACCCGCGCCCTGCTGCATGGCTTGCGCCCATTTTTCGAAGGCGTCGTCGTGGGTGATGCCGCGCTCGATCGTCACCGCCTCGAACTTCGTCGGTCCCACGATGACGCGCGACGCATTGGGATCGCTGCCGTCGTGAACGGTTATCAGTTCGGTGAGCTGGCCAAGCCCGCGCACGCGGCGGACGCCCGCGATCTCCTGGCCATCCCACATGACGCGCAGCGTGTAGCGAGCGGTGTGGATGCGATAGTGCCGCGATATAAAGCTCGCGTGCCCGTGATCCTTGCCAAAGCTGCCGATGCCGATGATGACGAATTCGGCGGGCCTGAGCGGCGCGACGCCGATCACCAGGATGAGGATGCCCTGATCGATGTCGTGCTGCGTCATGGTCGAGGCGTCGCAGCGCACGAAAAAGGCCGCCTCAGGCTTGTCGCCCTGCAACGCGCCTTGCCGAAACAGGCCGAGCAGGATCCGCGACGCTGGTGCGGACGCGCTCCCACAGCGAGGGGCCATTGGGCTCGAACACGGCCCATTGCAGGCCGCGCGTGATGCTCGACTCGATGAACAGGTCAAGGCGCCGCACCGGAACGAACTTGAACGAGTCCGCGACGTCGCCGGCTAATGTGCGCGCGCCCCAGAGAACGACGGCGCCGGAAAGCACGCGCAGGCCGTTGACCCCCATGGCATTGAGCGCGGAGAGCTGCGCGTCCGACAGAGCGACGCTTACACCGTCTACGCCGAGCACGTTCGCCTGCGCCCCCGCTGGGGCTTTCCAGACGCCGCTCGACGCGTCGATGCGCGCATAGATCCCGGCAACGGCGCCGCAGGGCGCGAAGCTCGCGACTTGATTGCCGTGCAAGGGATCGGCCGCCTGCAGCCGCGGATAGTAGAGCGCCGCGTTCGCGCTTCGGCTCACCAGCGCCGTTGTCTCGGACATCGTCGGCGGAGCGGTCCATGCCGCGGGCGGATCGACGATCACCATCGCGCGGCGGCGGACGGCACAGGCGACCGCGGCATCCCACGTGGCGCGCCCGACATCGGTGGTGCGAGAGAGCGGCGGGATGCAGAGAATGTTGAAAGGGTGGTCCGCGTGTTCGAGCAGCCAGAGGCCACGCTTCTTCGCCTCCAGCGCCGGGCTCGACAAATCGGCATCGGTGAGCGTCGACCCGCTCGGCACGACGCGCGCGATCAACGCCTTGCGGCCACCGTTGAGAAAGTACTGCTGCACCGCGTAGCCGAGCGGCATCTCCAGGACCAATCCGCCGAACTGGGCCTGGAATTCCGCAAAACTGTGCACCATGAGCGGTGCCGCGACCGGCCCCGACGGGGTCACACCGACGAATGCCGCCACAGACGTTCCGACGCCCTCTATGGGGCGCGCGCCCGATGGTGCTTCTTCAACAAAAACCCCGGGGGCCAGATGCTCGGGCATGGCGGTCCCTCCTGCGGCGGTGACGGCGGGATACCACGGCGCAGGGTAGAGGCCGGCGGCCCGCCGGTCCATCGCGTGTTCGCATGACCTCGCGCAACCTCGCCCGAGCAGACGATCGCTCAGCGCCGCAATGGCATTGCCGCCATCCGCGCCACGCTGCTAAACCAGACGGCAAGCGTGGAGATGCTCCATGGCCAAGGACGCGATCGTCCCGCAGGAGCTGGCGGACAAGTTCAAGACGGAGAAGGATTCGCCTTATCTGCGCTTCGTGCGCGGGGAAGGACTCGACATCATAAGCGCGCAATACGTGCCCAATCTGCGCACCGTCGAATTGAAGCCTTGGGCCCGCAAGGGCGGCAAAGGCGTGTTCGTCAACCACGAAGCCTCACGCACATCGAACGACTGTTATGTCTGCGAGATCGCGCCGGGAAGGACACTCGAGCCGCAACACCACTTGTTCGAGGAGATGATCCTGGTGCTGTCGGGCCGCGGCTCCACCGCCGTGTGGAATAATGCCGGCACCCGCGTCACCTTCGAGTGGAAGGCGGGCGCGATTTTCGCGATTCCGCTCAACTGCTGGTACCAGCATTTCAACGGCTCGGGTCAGGAGAGCGTGCGCTATGTCGCGGTGACCAACGGGCCGTCGGTGATCAATCTTTATGACGACCTCGACTTCGTCTTCAATCACCGGCACGACTTCAAGAGCCGCTTCTCCGGCGAGCCCGACTACTACAGCGCCAAAGGTGAGCAGGTCGGATTCCTGCTGCAGACCAACTTCGTCGCCGATGCCGTCAACTTGCCGCTCATTTCCGCCAAGGAACGTGGTGCCGGCGGCGGCCACATCCGCTTCAACATGGCGCGCGGATCGATCGCCAGCCATATCTCCCAGTTCCCGGTCGGCACCTACAAGAAGGCGCATGCCCACGGCCCCGGCGC
>Ga0066709_100001501_pt1 | contig 15529 bp, 21 predicted proteins | sample GraSoiAngelo_158_FD_79665 | JGI IMG/M metagenome (GOLD analysis project Ga0066709, IMG submission 79665) | Grasslands soil microbial communities from the Angelo Coastal Reserve, California, USA - 14_1009_16_30cm | ecosystem: Environmental > Terrestrial > Soil > Grasslands | place: USA...
CAACTGGCGCAGACAGTGCCGCAAGCGCCAATCCGCTGATGAATGTGCGGCGGTCTATCACTGATCGATCACCTGGTCCGCCCGCAGTAGCAATGTCTGCGGAATGGTCAGACCGAGCGCCTTCGCGGTCTTCAGGTTGATCACGAACTCCCACTTCGTGGGCTGCTCGACGGGTAGATCGGAGGGCTTGGCACCCTTCAGGATCTTGTCCACGAAGGTGGCGGTCCGGCGAAACAGATCGGAGAAGTCAGCCGCATAGGCCATGAGGCCGCCGGCCTCGGCGTACTGTCTCTGCGCGAACATGGTGGGCAGCCGGTTCTTCAATGCGAGGTCCGCCAGCCGTTCTCGCCACGCGAACAGCATCGAACTCGACTCCACGATGAGAGCGCTCGCTCGCGCTGCTTTCATGCTGGCGAATGCGCGGTCCAGCTCACCCGGGTCCCGCACGCCCACGGATTGAACCTGCACGCCAAGGGGCAGCAGCGCCGTTCGGAGCTCGAAGCGAAGGTCAATCGCCTGTTCCTGGGTCTGCCGTGTCTCCGGCAAGTGTTCGAGGGCGCGTAGAGCCTGCTCGAAGGCGCCCCGTCCTTCGCGATGGGCGGAACCATCCGTATCGGTCTCGACCACGAGGTCGTACCAGCCGAAGCTTGACCTCAGCGCCCATCGCTCGCGGAAGCTCTGCCCGGACGCAACGGACGCACAACCGCGCCATCGTCGTAGGCATTCGCCACGGTCACGCGGCAGGGAACGGGCCCGCGATTGGTGATGCGGAGCACGACAGTGTATCCGTCGATGCCGTGGCTGCCGTCGACGTCGAGGTTGGCTTTGGCATCGGGGGATGCGGTGCCCCGGAAGGCCCGCAGAAACCCGTTCGGTCCATACACAGAAAGATCGTATCTGCCCATGGCCCGTCCGAGGTGTTGCCTGAACGCACGTGGAAGCAGGCTCCAGCCTCGCCTGTATTCGCGAAGTCGATCCGGAACACACCGTGCGCGAGGTCGGCCGTTCCGCTGACCTGCAGCTCGTATGGCAGTGCACGGGCGTGCCGCAGCCCGCGTTCCTGCGACGGCACCGCCTGCTGCGTTGGTGGAACCGGAACGTAGTCAGGATGCCGCTCATTGTCGGGCGGTTAATACGCCGCGGTATCCGGCAATGCAACGCGGTCGGCGTTGGGTGTGGCGAAATCGAAGGCGGAAATGAGAAGGAATGTACGGCGGTCGATTGTCATCATCGAATACATCTTGAAGGCGCGGCCGTTGCACCAATCGTTTTGTCGAGCAGACTTCTACGCGATGCGAACGACGATCATACTGATTTGTTCCGGAAACTAAACACGAGCGGCACTGGCTCGAGAATGATCGGCCGGTCAGAGACTCGCCAGGCTCGCTCCTGGCCAGCGACGCAGAAGTTACTGATCTTTCTGGAATTCGATTCCGGTATCAGATTTGCGATGCAGTTCGCCCATGGATGGCTCCGAAGCGCACGCGGTCGGGCGTCCGTCGAAGGTGGTGCGGTACGCACCTCACATCGCGAAATGGCTCCGCGAGGATCCGGCCCCATCAGCCGTCGAAATCCTGCGGCGCGTCCGGCTCGCCGGCTATCGCGGAGGGAAGAGCGCGCTCTACGAGCTCGTGAGGCGAGTAAGGACTCGGCGTCCCGACGACCAGCCAGAAGGGGTCCGCCAAATCATCATCGTTGCACCCAACCACGAGCATCTCTACAGGCTCTTCAACCGAGCGTTCGCAGAGAACGAGACCGTTCGGGTCATCCTGAATCGGCGCGTCGCGGAACGGCGGCAGCATTCAGAGCCGCATGCGAGTGAACGGCGCAAGGGCAATCGCCGCTCGCCCGTTACGATGGACGGGCTGCTGCGCGTGGTTGGCTGGACCATCGTACGCGTAGATGCGCTGAAGGATCGCTGATGCCATCAGTCGCCGGTCACAGAGACCCCGAGCGCGTCCCCGCTTCGACACCAATACCGCGCCAGGATCGTGCTAGCGGGTCCGGCGATACTCGTAGTCTTCGCGCTCGCCGTTCCCAACGCGCAACTCCGGCAGCAGCGGCGGGCGCGTGCTGTTCAGTCGCGCGTGCGCGTCCAGCGCCGCCTGGTCGGCCCAGCGCTCCAGCAACGTGAGCCTGTCGGGGTTCGCGGCGCTCTGAAAAACCTCGAACTGCTCGCAGCCCGGCTCCTTCATCACCTGCGCGCAGCGAGCCTTGTACGCCTCCGCGAGCTGAGAGCCCTTGCCCGGTACAGCGGTGATCGTCACGACGAGTCGGATTGCCATTTCTTCTCCTCGCTGCGGTAGACAGTCCCTCCGTGGGTCACCTCCGCGAGCCACTTCCGCAGAGGTCGCCGGGAGGATCGTAGCACGGCCCTCGAGCCGGCCAGGGGCCGCCGACGGTCTACTTTGCGCCGCCGAACACGTACCGCATCTGGAGCACCGGCGACGCGGTGGGCGATCCGGTGCCCGAGCCGGCAACGCTGCTGATGCTGGGCTTGGCCTCGCCGGTCACAGCGTCGCGGCGGCGAAACAGCGCCGGTAGTCGCCCCTTCCTCTCGCTCACAGGACAGGCCGCCGCGAGAAGCCACGGCGTCCGAGTTTTTTTCGGTATCGGACGCCGCTCTCAGAGGCTGACGTTCCCGCCGAGCTGGGCCGCCCGCAGGGCAGCTTCGACCACCGCAAGAGCGCGCACGCCGTCGGCGGCCGGCACGAGGTTGAGCGCCCGGCCGATGCACGCGTCGAGGAACGACTGGAGCTCGAGCCGGAGCGGCTCCTCGCGTCCCGTCGGAAGCTCCTCCTTCCCCGTCTCAACCGCTTCCCAGTGCTCGCCGCGCTCGAGATGCTCGCCCAGATGGAGGGTGACGACGGACGTCCCGTAATCGGCCACGAGCGCGCCGCGCTCCCCGACGATCACGCAGTCGCGCCAGGTTCCAGGAACGAAGTAGCTCGCCTCGACGACGGCGGGGATGTCGCCGTAGTACACGACCGAGAGGGACAGATCGTCGAGGCCGCGGCCCAAGAAATCGCGCTGCATCGCGCTGACCCGGGTCGCCGCGCGGCCGAAGAGATGCGCGAAGAGGTCGAAGTAGTGGATCGCGTCCGTCTGGGTGATGCCCGCGTCACCCCGCGGCCGCTTGAACCCGGAGAAGCGCCCGGTCGCGTAACGGACCCGGCCGATTCGTTCCGTGCGCAGCGCCTCCCGCAGCGTCGCCGTCACCGGATGGAAGCGAAAGATGTGACCGACTTGCAGGAGGCGGCCGGCGGCGTGGGCCGCGGCTTCAAGCTCGCGCCCCTCCTTGGCCGTCCGCGCCAGGGGCTTCTCGATGAAGCAGTGCCGCCCGGCGGCCAGGCACGCGCGCGCGAGAGCCCCGTGACTGTCCGCCGGCGTGACGATGTCCACCGCGTCGACGTGCGGGAGGGCCGTGCGGTAGTCGGCGACAGCCCGGTCCGCCGCGACGCCGTGACGCGTCGCCCACGCCAGACGTCCCGGCGACGTGTCCGCCGCCCAGAGGGTGACCCCGAGCTCGCCGAGCACGCGGAGATGGTTTTCGCCCCAGCGGCCGAGGCCGACCAGCAGGATCCTCAACTCGCGGACTCAGTCGCGGACGAGGTCGCCGCCCACGTCCTCGACGACTTCGTACCGGAGGAGCCGGGCGTTCATCCAGCGGATCACCAGGAGATCGGCCAACGACACGACCGCGCGATTCAGCACCCCGTACTTCGAGCGGCCGAACCGGCGCGGGCGATGGCTCACCGGCACCTCGACCACGCGGTAGCCCCGCATCTTCAAGAGCGTCGGAATGAAGCGATGGAAGCCGCGGTAGAGCACCAGCCCGCGCAGGCATTCCCGACGAAAGGCGCGGAAGGTGCACCCGCTGTCCTGGATCGCCTCGTCGGACACCCAGTTGCGGATACGGTTGGCGACCCGCGACGACACGCGCCGCACGAGATTGTCGCCCTCCGCCCGCCTGACGCGCCAGCCCGTCGCGGCGTCCCAGTGGTCGAGGTGCGAGAGCAGCGTGGGGATATCGCCGGGGTCGTTCTGGAGATCGGCGTCCATCACGACGACGCGGCGGCCGCGCGCCGCCTTGAACCCGGCGTCGGTCGCCGCCGTCTCGCCACCGTTCGTCTTGAGGCGTACCAGACGCACCCGCGCATCGGCCTCACGGAAGGAGCGGATGATCTCGGCGCTCCGGTCGCGGCTCCCATCGTCGACGAACACCACCTCGAACGCGAGCCCGAGACGCTCGAGAACCTGGGACAGCTCCGCCCAGAGCGGTGGGAGGTTTTCTTCCTCGTTGTAGACCGGGATGACGACCGAGAGGTCAGTCACCCGGCTCCCCCGTCGAGACGCGCCGGACCGTGCCCTGCCACTCGGCGACGAGCGTCTGCGGGAGATTGAGCCGATCCAGCACACGGGCGACCGTGTGATTCACGATGTCGTCCAGGTCTTTGGGACGGTTGTAGAAGGCGGGCATCGGCGGCAGCAGCACCGCGCCCATCTCCGCGAGCGCCAGCATGCACTTGAGGTGGCCGATGTGCAGCGGCGTCTCGCGCACGAGCAGGATGAGCGGCCGCCCCTCCTTGAGGGTTACGTCCGCGGCGCGCGCGATCAGCGAGTCGGTGTGACACGACGCGATGGCGCCCGCGGTCTTGATCGAGCACGGCGCGATCACCATGCCGGCCGTCCGGAACGAGCCGGAGGCGATCGAGGCGCCGATGTCCCGAATGTCGTAGTGATGGGCGGCGAGCCCTTCGACGTCCCTGACCGTGTACGCGGTCTCTTCGATGATCGTACGCTTGCCGGGCGCCGAGATGACCAGGTGGGTCTGCACCTCCGCGTACCCGCGGAGGATCTCGAGCAGGCGGATCCCGTAGATGGGTCCGGTGGCGCCGGTGATGCCGACGACGAGGCGCTTCAGAGGCGGAACCTCTTGCGGAACACTTCCTCACGGGTCTTCTGGTAGAGCACCTCCCACTCGTGGCTCCCTTCGGGCATCGGGCGCGAGTAGGATCCGAGGATCTTGCGGACCTCCCCGTCGATCGACTCCGCGAGCTTCGATTCCTCGGTCAGCGCTCGGATGATCTCCGGCCGGAGGTCGTCGGGCGCCCTGACATTCACGCCGGCCGTCGTGCCGAGCTCCTTCATGATGAGGTCGGCGAGATGGAAGAGGCGCTCGCGGCTCATCCGCATCAGAGGATGAACCCGCGCTCGCGCGCGAGCTTCTCCTTGACCTTGCCGAGGAGCTGCCGATAGTCGGCCGCCGAGTCCTTGATCTGCTTGGCGTGCTCCATGAGGAGCTTGCGCGCGTCGGCGTCGAGCTGCTCCTCGGCTGCGAGGTTGTCGAGCACGACACGGCGGATCGCAGCGCGCGCGGCGTTCTCGTCCTTGATCTCCGCGATCTTCCTCACGGTCAGGCGCTTCACCACGGCGTCCGCCATGCGATCTGCAACCGCTGCGTGGCGAGACATACCCGCCTACCCTACACGCGTGCGACGCAGAGTGTCAAGGAACGGACCCGGCTGTTCGCACGTCACGCCCCTTGGGACGCCGGCAGAACGACCGTCACGCGCGTACCCAGCGCCGGCGCGCTGTCGACGCGGACGGCGCCGCCGTGGGCTTCGACGAGCGCTTTGACGACGGTCAGCCCGATGCCCGTGCCGCGCGCCGCATCCACCGCGTCCGGCACGCGATAGTAAGGCTCGAAGATCCGACTCAGCGCCTCTGCGGGAATGCCGCGCCCGGAGTCGGCGACCTCGATCGCGACGGCGCCGCCGAGCGCGCGCGCTTTCACCCGCACCACGCTGCCGATCGGCGAGTACTTGATCGCGTTCGAGATCAGGTTCGTCAGGACGCGCTCGAGTGCATCGGGATCGGCGGCCACCTTCGGCAGTGACGGCTCGCACTCGATCGCGATCGGGTGCGTCGCGGTCCCCTGACGCAAGACATCGACCGTGGCCGCGATAGTCGGCTCGACCGCGAGGGGCACGCGACACAGCGCGGGCTCGAGGCCTCGCTCGATCCGCGAGAGGTCGAGCAGATCGCTGACGATCCGGCCCAGACGCTTGGACTCTCGGCGCATGACTCCGGCGAGTCGACTCACCTCCTCTGGAGGCAGGCGCCGGAGCGCCAGGAGCTCGCTGAAGCCCTGCAGCGCCGTCAGCGGCGTGCGCAGCTCGTGCGATGCGATCGCCACGAACGCCGACTTCGCCCGATCGAGCTCCTCGAGCTCTCGCCTCGCCACCGAGATCTTCTCGGCTAGCTCCGCGGCGAACTGCCGCTGCCGGGACGCGAGACGCGCGTTCTCCAGGGCCAGGCCCACGTGGGCGCCGAGCGCCTCGAGCGCCGCGCGTTCTTCCGCGGCGATCTCGCCCTTCCGCTCGACCGCCAGCACGCCGATCGCTCGCCCTCCCGACACGAGCGGCGTCGCGAACGCTCGACGGGACCGACAGCCGCCGCCGGCATCGCCGACGAACGCCGCGGCGCCCTCGTCGAGGACTCTGGCGACGAGCGAGCCGGGCGCGACCCGGTCGCCGCCGGCGACCACCAGCCGATCGCCATCACGCGCGACCAGGGCCAGGTCGTCCATCCGCAGTCGAGGGACGAGCGCGGTCCGTACCCGAACGAGTGCGACGTCGAGCGCCGCCGCGTCCGCCAGCGTTCGCTGGATGGCCACCAGGATCTCGTACCGACGGCGATGGCGGCCGGCGCGCGTCCGCAGCGCACCGCTCAGGACACCGACGAGGGCCAGCACCGCGAAGGTCATCAGTCCTTCCGAGGCCTCGCTGGTGAGGCCGGATCGCTCGATCTCGGGGAGCACGAAGGGCGCGCTCAGCAGCACCGCGGCCGCCGCCGCAATCGTGCCGCCCAAAGCGCCAAACCGCAGCGCGGCCACGACGACGGGTACCAGGTAGGCGTGCCGAAAGAGCGAAGCCGGGCCGGCTCCGTCGAGCGCGAGCAACGCGGTGACGGCCGCCAGCAGGGCCGCGACGAGGGTCATCCGGAGCCGAGCGTTCGATACGCCGCGAAGAAGACCAGCGCGCTGAGGAGTCCGGGCACCAGGCTCTGTGACCACCAGAGGAGCCAGCAGTTGATTGCGCCGAGCAGCACCAGATAGAAGACGGCCCCGACCACGAGCTCGCTGCTCTTCGGCAGGAGCGGATCGACGAGATAGCGAAGCACGTACGCGGCCGTCGAGAGCGCCGCCGCGGTGGCCGCGGGCCAGCGCCGCTGGGCGCGGGTGAAGAGTGCGCCGCGGAAGAAGCATTCGGCCGCCAGGACGTTGGCGCCGAGGTCGTAGGCCACGGCGGCGAGCACCTCCGACAGGCGGTCGACGCGCACGTGGACACCGAGGGTTCGCGAGACCGAGACCAGCAGATGACACGCGAGGAAGGCGCCGACGAGCGCGCCAGTCAGCGCACCGCGCAGCGGCACCGGGCCCCCGAGACCGAGCCCGGTGAGTCGCCCGCGGCCCGCGAGCCAGGCGATCCAGAGAGCCGGACCAAGATACGCCAGCGCCCCGAGCCCGCCGAGGCCGGAGGCCAGCGCGGCCAGCCCGAGGAGCCCGACGACGACGACGCCGGACGCGGAGTGTACGTGCGCCCACGCCAGCGCGGTGGCCAGGAGCGCGCCGTGGCCCGCCGTCACGCCGGCGACGTGCACGGCGGACGGCGGGAGAACCGCGAGCGCCACCAGCGTCCCCGTCGTCGCGACGCCGAGCGCCAGGGTGGCGAGCAACGCCAGCGGCGTGTCGGCGACCAGTCGGTCAGCTCGAGGCGCGCAAGGCTGATCGAGCGCCCACATCGGGGTTCGCCGTCGAGAGTGTCTGGATCAGGCAGATGAAAGCAGCGACCGAGTCCTCGTCGAGGGTGCGGCCCGCGGCGTCTGTCAGGTGCTCGAGCGCCGTCGCGTGGGACAGGGCCACGCGGTAGGGCCGGTCGACGTCAGGGCGTCGTACACGTCGGCGACGGCGATGATGCGGGCTCCGACAGGGATCTCGTCCCCCGCGAGCCCGTCCGGGTAGCCCGAGCCGTCCCAGCGCTCGTGGTGATGGCGGATCATCAGCGCGCCCCCCACGAAGAAGTCGAACGGCGCGACGATCTGCGCGCCGATCAGCGGATGGTTCCGCATGACCGACCATTCCTCGGCATCGAGCGGGCCCGGCTTGCGCAGCACCGCCTCCGGGATGCCGATCTTACCGATGTCGTGGAGGAGGCCGGCCTGACCGATCATGTCGACCTCGCCGGGCGGCCGGCCGAGTGCCGCGGCGACGCCCCGGCTCCATGCGCCGACCCGCTCTGAGTGCCCTCGCGTGTAGGCGTCCTTCGCTTCCAGCGCGTTGGCCAGGCCGAGGAGCGACTGATAGATGGCGCGCTGCACCTGCTGGTAGAGCCGCCGGACGTCCTCGGCGTAGCGCAGCGTTTGCTGATACGCGGCGTTCAGCCGCCGATAGGCGACCGTCAGATCGTCGCCGGGGGCGGCGCCTACTCGCGCTGCCATACGGACGCGTGCGGCGCGACGCTCTCGACGAGCGAGAGCAGGCGGACGGGCGAAAAGGGTTTCGTCAGATAGTGATTCGCGCCGGCGGCGAGGCCGCGCGCCACGTCGGCTTCTTGGGCCGCGGCGGTCAGCATCACGATCTTGGTCTCGGCGAACCGCCGGTCACTTCGCAGCCGGGCGCAGACTTCGAATCCGCTGATGTCGGGCAGCTGAACGTCGAGAAAGATCAGATCGGGTCGTCGGGCCTCGGCCTGCGCGAGCGCCGTCTCGCCGTCGATCGCGTCGATCACGTCGATCCGATCATCTTCGAGCGTCAGTCGGACGAGGTCGATCACGTGCGGCTCATCGTCTGCGATCAGGATCGTCAGCATGGCCGCTCTTGGGGGCAAGCGCGATGCCACACCGCTCGCGCGTGATGACGCGGACTTGCTGCGGGAGCCGGCGCGCGGCTGCCCGGCGAGGTGGGCGGTGTGCCCGCTCCGCCAGGCAGTCGGCGGCCGCTACTTCACCTCGACGGTCCCCTTCATGTTGGGATGGAGTCCGCAGGTGTAGTCGTAGACGCCCGGGGCCGCGAACGCCTGGGTGTGGCTCTGACCCTTGAGGAGCACAAGGGACCGCTCCTGGCTCTGGGCGAGCGTGATCTGGTGCGGCGAGTCGTCACCATTGGTCCACGTCACGTACTGCCCGGGACCGATCGTCAGCTTGCCCGGCCCGAAGGCGAATCCAGAAATGCCCACGTCATTGGGGCTCGCCTTCATCGCGATGGGGCCGCCCGGCGCCTGGCCAGCGAGCCGGGCGCCGACGAGATCACGAAGTCCTGCTTCGCGTGCGGCTTGTGGCACTGGAAGCAGGCCTTGTAGTTCGCCTTGTCGTTGAACTTCTGATCCGCCGTGAACGCCGAGTACTCCCATTCGCCGTTCCGGATGTCGTCCGGATACTCCGTCCCCCAGCCCACCCGCTTTTCCATGACCGTGATGCCCACGAGGTCGCCCTTGACGAACCGGCCATTGGCGTCCTTCACGGGGTTGCCGGCCGCGTCAACCTGGGCCTTGTACTGCACCAGCGTCAGGACGGCGCCGCTCGGGATCGGCTTGCCACTCCTCGCCGCCTCGACCGCTTCGCGCGTGCCGTAGAGCTCGCGGTACTGCTTGTTGTCGTAGCGGTCGACCGTGGCGTAGAGGACGTGGTCTTTATAGTTCGCCGGGAACGCGATCTTCTCGGGCCCGGCGCTTCCGGGCACTGCGGCCAGGACGACGGAGAGCGAGATCAGCACCAGGGCGATGGGCCCGCCATTCCTCATAGCGCCTCCTGTATGGGGAGAGAATTGCGGCAGTCTATCAGACCTACGTCGGCGAGCCCGGATCAGACTCTAGTGGCTACGACCAGCGGTCTGAAGGCGCGTGAGGGCGCGCGCCAGGGCCGCGGTCGCCCGCGAGTAGTCGACTTCCTCGTCGCTCCTGCCCGACAGCCGGCGCTCGGCGCGCTCGCGGGCGCGCTCGGCGCGGGCGCGGTCGATCTCGTCGGGGCGCTCCGCGCAGTCGGCGAGCACGATCACTTTGTCGTCCCGCACTTCGGCGAAGCCACCCGACACCGCCAGGTAGTACTCGTCGCGTCCGATCCGATACGTGAGCTCGCCGATCCCGAGCGTCGTCAGAAAGGGGGCGTGCCCGGGCAGGACACCGAAGTATCCCTGGCTGCCGGGAATGACGATCTCGTCGACCGTCTCGGCCACGACCAGCCGCATCGGCGTGGCGATCTCGAGCGTGAGGCGGTCGGCCACGCTAGCCGCTCGCCGCGAGCTTCTTCGCCTTGTCCCCCGCCTCGCCGATGTCGCCGACCATGTAGAACGCCTGCTCGGGCAGCTCGTCGTGCTTGCCGTCGACGACTTCCCGGAAGCTCTTGATGGTGTCCGCGAGCTTCACGTAGCGCCCCTGCGTGCCGGTGAAGGCCTCGGCGACGAACATCGGCTGGGAAAGGAACCGCTGGATCTTCCGGGCGCGGGCGACGATCAGCTTGTCCTCGTCGGACAGCTCCTCCATCCCGAGGATCGCGATGATGTCCTGGAGATCCTTGTAGCGCTGGAGGATCAGCTGCACGTCACGGGCCGTCCGGTAGTGTTCGGCGCCGAGGACGTTGGGATCGAGGATCCGCGACGTGGAGGAGAGCGGGTCGACGGCCGGGTAGATCCCGAGCTCGGTGAGCGGGCGCGAGAGGACCGTGGTGGCGTCGAGATGCGCGAAGGCGGTGGCGGGCGCCGGGTCGGTGATGTCGTCGGCGGGCACATAGATCGCCTGCACCGACGTGACCGAACCCTTCTTCGTGGAGGTGATGCGCTCTTGCAGCTGGCCCATTTCGGTGCCCAGCGTCGGCTGATAGCCGACCGCCGACGGCATGCGGCCCAGCAGCGCCGAGACTTCGGACCCGGCCTGCGTGAACCGGAAGATGTTGTCGATGAACAGCAGCACATCCTTCCCTTCCTCGTCGCGGAAGTACTCGGCGGCGGTGAGGCCGGTGAGGCCCACACGCAGTCGCGAGCCGGGCGGCTCGGTCATCTGACCGAAGATGAGCGCGGTCTTCTCGAGAACGCCCGACTCCTTCATCTCGTGGTAGAGGTCGTTACCTTCCCGGGTGCGCTCGCCGACGCCCGCGAAGACCGAGATCCCGCCGTGCTGCTTGGCGATGTTGTTGATCAGCTCCTGGATGAGCACCGTCTTGCCGACGCCCGCGCCTCCGAAGAGCCCCGTCTTGCCGCCCTTCGTGTATGGCTCCAGGAGGTCGACGACCTTGATCCCCGTCTCGAACATCTCGACCTTCGTCGATTGGTCTTCGAATGGCGGGGCCGGGCGGTGGATCGGATACGTCTTCTTCGTGTGGATCGGGGCGCCCTTGTCCACCGGCTCACCGACGACGTTGAGGATCCGGCCGAGCGTCTCCGGCCCGACCGGAATCGAGATCGGCGCGCCGGTGTCGTTCACGGTCATCCCGCGCCTGAGGCCGTCGGTCGCGGCCATCGCGATCGTCCGCACCTGGCTCTCGCCCAGGTGCTGCGCCACCTCGAGCGTGAGCTTCTGCGAATACGAAAAGATATCCTTGTTCTCAACGCCCTCGACGAGGAGCGCGTTGTAGATGCCCGGCAGCCGGCCCGGCTCGAACTCCACGTCGACGACCGGCCCGATGACCTGCACGATCTTTCCCTTGCTCATGCCTCCGCTCCTTGCTTGAGGGCCTCGGCGCCGCCGACGATGTCGAGCAGCTCCTTGGTGATCTTCTCCTGGCGTGCTTTGTTGAACTGGATCGTCAGCACGTCGATCATCTCTTTCGCGTTCTTCGTCGCGGCCTCCATCGCCGTCATGCGGGCACCGTACTCGCCCGCGAGCGACTCCAAGAGGGCGCGGAACACCTGGGTCCGCACGTGCCGCGGCAGCAGCTCGTCGAGGATCGCCTTCGGATTCGGTTCGTAGAGATAGTCGACGGCCGCCGCCGCCTCGCCCTCCGCCTTGCGCGGGATCGGCAGGAGCTGCTCGCGGACGGGGCGCTGGACGACGACCGATCGGAACTCGTTGTAGATCAGATGGACCTCGTCCACCTCGCCGTCGAGGTACTGCTGCATGAAATAGTCGGCGAGCTCGGACGCGTGAGTGTAGGCCAGTCGGTCCCAGAAGCCGATCATGTCGCGCTTGATCGTCCACGGTCGCCGGCGGTAGAAATCGCGCGCCTTGCGACCGACCACGACCAGCGTGACCTCCGCGGTGTTGGACTGACGCACGAACTCGAGCGCGCGTCGGATGACGTTGGAATTGAAGGCGCCCGCCAGTCCCTTGTCGGCCGTGATGATCACGATCTGGCGGCGCGGCCCCTCGCGCTGCTCGAGGAGCGGATGCTGCGCCTCGTCGCTCCCCGCCGCGGCGCTCACCAGATTGCCGAGGAGCTCGCCCATCTTGCTCGCGTAGGGTCGCGCCGCGAGGATACGCTCCTGGGCGCGGCGCAGCTTCGCCGCGGCGACGAGCTTCATCGCGCGCGTGATCTTCTGCGTGGATTGGACGGAACGGATCCGCCGCTGGATGTCGCGAAGGGTCGCCATGCGCGCGCGCCCTTACGCCGCCTTGATCCCCTTGGCGGCGACGAACTCCGTCTTGGCGTCGGTGACCGCCTTCGTCAGCGTGTCCCGCAGCGCGTCCGAGATCTCCTTCCGGTCGCGGATCTCGGTGAGGATCTGCGGGGTGCGCCGCTCGAGCCAGGCATAGAAGAAGGTCTCGAACTCGCGGACGGCGTCCACCGGCAGGTCGTCGAGGAGGCCCTGCGTACCCGCGTAGATGATGACGACCTGCTTCTCGGCGGGCAGCGGTTGGTACTGGCCCTGCTTGAGCAGCTCCACCATCCGTTGTCCGCGCGCGAGCTGCATCTGCGTCGCGCGGTCGAGGTCGGAGCCGAACTGGGCGAACGCGGCCAGCTCGCGGAACTGGGCGAGATCGAGCCGCAGCTTGCCGGCGACCTGGCGCATCGCCCGCACCTGTGCGGAGCCGCCCACCCGAGAGACCGACAGTCCCACGTTCACCGCCGGGCGGATACCGCCGTAGAAGAGGTCGGCCTCGAGATAGATCTGTCCGTCCGTGATCGAGATGACGTTGGTCGGGATGTAGGCGGACACGTCGCCGAGCTGGGTCTCGATGATCGGCAGCGCCGTCAGCGATCCGCCGCCGAGCTCGTCGTTGAGCTTCGCCGCGCGCTCCAGCAGTCGTGAGTGGAGATAGAAGACGTCGCCGGGGTACGCTTCACGCCCCGGCGGCCGCCGGAGCAGGAGCGACAGCTGCCGGTACGCAGTGGCGTGCTTCGAGAGGTCGTCGTAGATGCAGAGCGCGTGGCGCTTCGAGTCGCGGAAATACTCCCCCATCGTGACGCCGGTGTACGGGGCGATGTACTGCAGCGGCGCCGGCTCGGACGCCGACGCCACGACGACCGTCGTGTACTTCATCGCCCCGGCGTCCTCCAGGACCTTCACCACCTGCGCGATGGTCGAGAGCTTCTGGCCGATCGCCACGTAGAAGCAGAACACGTCCTGGCCCTTCTGATTGATGATCGTGTCGACGCCGATCGCCGTCTTGCCCGTGCCCCGGTCGCCGATGATGAGCTCGCGCTGGCCGCGTCCGATCGGGATCATCGCATCGATCGCCTTGAGCCCGGTCTGAAGCGGCTCCTTCACCGAGCGACGGTCGACGACGCCCGGCGCGTAGCGCTCGATCGGCCGGGACTCCCTCGCGGTGATCGTCCCCTTGCCGTCCACCGGCTGACCGAGGGCATTCACCACGCGGCCGACGAGCGCCTCGCCGACGGGGACCTGGGCGATGCGGTTGGTCCGCTTGACGACGTCGCCCTCTTTGATGAGCTTGTCGTCGCCGAGGAGCACCGCGCCGACCTGGTCCTGTTCGAGGTTCAGGATCATGCCCACGACGTCCCCGGGGAACGCGAGCAACTCGCCCGCCATCGCGTTCTCGAGCCCATACACGCGCGCGATGCCGTCGCCGACCTCGATGACGCGCCCGACCTCCTGGAGGTCGACCTCGCCCTCGTACCCCGCCAGCTGGCGCTTGATGATTTCGCTGATCTCTCCGGCCTTGATCATCGCTTTCTCCGTTGAACAGCGCATGGGCACCCGGGCTCTCGCCCGCCCATGCTCCGTCTCGTCCTATCCCTGCACGAGAAGGTGCCGCAGCCGCGCGAGCTGGCCGTCCAGGCTTCCGTCGACGAGCAGGCTGCCGACCTCGGCCACGAATCCGCCGAGCAGCTCCCGGTCGGCGACTTCCTCGAGCACCATCTTCTTGCCGCCCATAGCACGACTCAGGCGGCTCGCCAACGTCGAGCGCTCGGCCTCGCTGAGCGGCACCACGGTGCGCACGCGCGCCCGGACGCGCCCCTCGGCTTCGTCGTGGAGCTCGCGATAGGCGGCGACGATCGTCTCCAGATGGTCGACGCGTCCCCGCGCCGCGACGAGGGCGAGAAAGTCCCGGGCGAGCGCCGAGACCTGGAGCCGGCTCGCGATCTCCGCCGCGGCGGTGCGCTTCACCGAGGACGCCACCCAGGGACGCGCGAAGAAGGCGCGCAGCTCGGCCTCGCCCCCGACCAGCGCCGCAAGAGTCTCGAGCTCACGCGCGATGGCGTCCACCTGGTTGCGCTCTCGGGCGAGCTCGAAGAGCGCCTTCGCGTACGACCGGCCGACCCGCGGCGAGGCCTTCACCTAGTTGCCGACCTTGGCGATCGCGTCGGCCACGATGCGCCGATGATCCTCGTCGCGCAGGCTTCGGCGGATGAGCTTTTCAGCCACGGCGGTCGCGAGATCGGCGACCTCGCGCCGGAGCTCCTCGCGCGCCCGTCGGACGTCGGCGTCCACTTGCGCCCTGGTGGTCTCCACGAGCCGCTGAGACTCGGCGCGGGCCGCGTCGAGGAGGCGCTTTTGCTCATCGGCGGCGTCCTTCAGCGCCTGCGCGCGGATCGCGGCCGCTTCGGCGTACGCCGCGCGCAGGCGCGCCTCGTTCTCCTCCTGCTGGCGCGCCGCCTCCGTACGCGCGGCCTGCGCTTCGTCGAGTGACTTCTGGATCGCCTGGGTTCGCTCCTCCATCTTCGCGAGGAACGGCCGATAGAGCAGCCGCTGGAGGATGAACAGCAGAATGAGGAAATTAATGCCCTGGACGATCAGCGACTTGTCGAGGCTGATGAGACCGCCCTCGTGCCCGGCCTCGCTGGCCGCCCACGTGAGACCGGGCGCCAGCAGCACCAGAATAATGATGACGAGACGCGCGACGGTGGCGATCCAGTCCCGGTCACGCAGACACATTTCGGAGGTCTCCTCGATCTCGAGATGGCCGACGCAGGTTTGTGAAAACTATCACGCGAGCGCGTCCAGTGTCAATCGTCGGCGAGCTCAGATCGCCGCGCGGGCGATCACTCCCCCCCCGATGACGACGTCGCCGCTGTAGAAGACCACGGACTGGCCCGGGCTCAGCGCGCGTTGCGGAGTGTCGAAGATGACTTC